>ERZ1739051.1-NODE-1-length-41092-cov-14.433584_pt1 | contig 41092 bp, 38 predicted proteins | sample MGYA00581757_ERZ1739051 | MGnify/ENA primary metagenome ERZ1739051 (study PRJEB42929, sample SAMN08275523) | rhizosphere metagenome | isolation source: Rhizospheric soil replicate 3 | host: Colobanthus quitensis | place: Antarctica: Devils point, Livingston Island...
CACGTGGGGTGGCGGGCGCACCGCCGCGTAACTGGCCCCCGAAGGGGCGCGGGTCGGGCACAGGGCGGGGCTCGGCGATTCTTTCTGCGCTTGCATCGTGCTCTATGCAATGCTACCCGGCGGGCATCCCTTTCGCGGGCGTTCCACCGCCGATACTTTCGCCAGTCTGCTCCATGTCAATCCCGATTTTTCCGAACTTGAACTCGATCCGCTGACGGCGGAACCCGCGCGCATCACCGCGCACGCCCTCCGGGTGAGCCTGCGGGCCTTCAGAGAGGACGGTTGGAGTACCCGCGCGAGGGGTGGAGGGACCCGCGCGCCCTCGTCGTGGACGCGCGCGGCCTCGCCGAGGAGGCTGGCGACGTGCGGGCCGCGTCGACCGTACTGCTGGGCTTGCTCTCCACGCGGATGCCTTTTCCGGTGAAGTCCTGGCACGAGGCACTGCAGCGATGGGTGCCGACCAAGGCCATCCAGGCCAACCAGCGCTCCTTCGAGCTCGGCCGGGAGTGGCAACCCGCAGCTGAGGTTCTGACGGTGACGAAACCGCCTCGACCAGCAGAGCTCACCACGAAGTTCAGCGTGGAGGTCGAGGCGAGCTGGTGCAAGGGCGCGGCCTGCAGCATCTGTGTGGACGTCTGCCCCGAGCGAGTCTTTGTCATGGGACCCGAGAGCTTCGCGGTGCCCGCTCGGGCCCATAGCTGCACCGGATGCAGCCTCTGTATGAAGTTGTGCCCCGACTTCGCGATCGAAGTCACGGCAGTCGATGCCGGAGAGCCTGTGGCGGGCGCTTCGGGAACGCAGCATGAGGAGGACCAACATGGTTGAACGGCGTCTGATCCAGGGTAACGAGGCCTGCGCGCAGGGAGCGATCGCCGCAGGGTGTCAGTTCTTCGGTGGCTATCCCATCTCCCCCTCTTCCGAGATCGCCGAGTACATGGCGCGCGAGCTTCCCAAGCTGGGGGGTGTCTTCATCCAGATGGAGGACGAGCTTGCCTCTCTCGGGTCGGTGCTCGGGGCATCGCTCGCGGGAGTGAAGGCGATGACGGCCACCTCCGGTCCGGGTTTCACCCTCATGCAGGAGCACCTCGGCTATGCGACCCTCGCCGAGATCCCCTGTGTGGTCGCGGATGTGATGCGGCTCGGTCCGAGCACGGGTCTGCCGACGAGTCCTTCGCAAGGGGACGTGATGCAGGCCCAGTGGGGCTCTCACGGTGATCGCTCAGCGGTGGCGCTCGCCCCCGGCACGGTGGAGGAGATCCACGACCTCACGATCGCGGCCTTCAACGTCGCCGAGAGGCTGCGCACACCGGTGACGCTGCTCTTCGACGAGACGATGGGCCACATGCGCGAGGGTGTCTCGTTCTCCGCTCCCGACCCGAGCTCGCTGTGGCGTAGGCCGACGCCGCAGCAGAGTCCTGGGCACCTGCTCGAAGCGTACGTCCCCAACGAGGAAGGCGTTGCCCAGGTGCCCGACTTCGGGCGCGGCTATCGCTTCCATGTCACCGGGCTGATGCATGACGAGCGGGGGTACTCCACGAGCGACCAGGGGGTCGCCGCCGCCCTGCTCGAGCGTCTGGCGCGCAAGCTCGACCCGGTGGAGGACTGGTTCCCGCCGGAGGAATACCTCCTCGACGATGCCGATGTGGTCATCGTCGCCTACGGGATCATGGGGCGGGTGGCGAAGCAGGCTGTGGACCGACTCCGTACCGAAGGGACCCGTGCGGGGATGTTCCGGCCCACGGTGCTATGGCCCTTCCCAGCCCGAACGGTGAAGCGAGCCACTCATCGGGCGCGCGTCGTCGTGGTCGCCGAGATGAACGCCGGCCAGTGGGGAATACCAGTGGAGCAAGCTATGCAAGGACGGATGCCGACCGTGATGGTCAACTGCCTGGGTGTCGGAGTGGACGAGCTCTGTGAGCAGGTTGCCAAGGCAGCCTTCTCCGAGGCAGGTGTGGCATGAGCCGGGAGAAGGATCTGCTACGAACAGAGACGATGCCCCACATGCTGTGCCCGGGCTGTGGTCACGGCATCGTGATGGGCGCGCTCCTCCGAGTGCTGTCGAAGCGGTTCGAGAACCTGGACAACGTGGTCCTCGTGGCCGGCATCGGTTGCTCCAGCCGGATCGTCGCCTACATCGACGGTTGCACGGTACATACGACCCACGGTCGGGCGCTCACCTTCGCGACAGGCATCAAGCTCGCCCGACCTGAGCTCACCGTGATCGTGGTGACCGGAGACGGCGACGGCCTCTCGATCGGGGGGAATCACCTTCTCCATGCTGCGAGGCGCAATGTCGGCCTGACCTGCATCCTGTTCAACAACGAGACCTACGGGATGACGGGAGGCCAGCTTGCCCCCACCACGGTGCTCAACGCCTACAGCTCGACGTCGCCCTATGGCAACACCGAGCCTGCCTTCGACGCAGCGAACCTCGCCATCGCAGCCGGGGCGACCTTCGTGGCCAGAGGCCAGGCCTTCCGAACCGACGCCCTCGAGGACCTCCTCGACCAGGCCCTCGACAACGACGGATTCTCCTTCCTCGACGTGATGACCGACTGCACGGAGTACTTCGTCCGCAAGAACTCCCTGGGCACCGGCTCGGACATGCTGTTCAGCCAGGGCTCGGTCGACAAGGAGATCCAGGCCGACCTCGCGGCAAGCCCGACCATTCGACCAGCCGACGGCTGGCCGGTACGCGACATCCTGCCGACGGGAGTGCTGCATCAGGCCCCCCGGCCGTCCCTGAGCGCCCGCCTCTCGCCCCCGATTCCCGGGGCAACGAGATGACTGAGAAGGGGACGAACCAGATGTGGCGCATAGCGATGCGGCTGGCTGGGGAAGGCGGACAAGGTGTGGGCCTCGCGGCTGCGGTCCTGGCCGAGGCTGCTCTCTTGAGCGGTCACGAGGTCACCATGCTGCAGAGCTATGGTCCTGAGGCCAGGGGCGGTGCGAGCAGCGCCGACGTCGTCATCTCGGACCGCCAGATTGCCAATCCCAAGGTCAACGAGGCAGACCTGCTGCTGATCCTCAACCAGACGTCATGGACCAAGTTCGCGCGCGCCCCGTGGCGGACCCCGACAACGGTCGTCGTGGCGGAGGAAGGGCGCGTCCGTCTCGACGGCTCCAAACCCGGTGTGCTGACGCTCCCCTTCGAACGCATCGCCCGGGAGGAGCTTCGGGAGAAGTTGGTGGCCAACATGCTGGCGGTGGGGGCCGTGGGCGCCCTGATCGGGTGTATGACATCGAGCTCGCTCGTGGAGGCAGGGATGGCGCGGTCGCCTGCGGCTTTCCGTGCGGTGAACAAGGAGGCCATCGAACGAGGCTGGGACCTCGTGGCGAGCAGCGCTGAGCTGGGAGCCCTGCGCGGGATGCTCGCCCACCTGGGCGCGCCGGTGATGAAGGAGAGCGACGCGGCCATCCTGGTGGGTACCCCTTGAGGCACGCCAGCCCGGTCAGGCGAACGGGTCTGGGCAAGCGGTCATCGCCTCGCGGCGACGGCCCTTGTCCGGGCGAGCAAGCACCTGGGCGACGCTCCCCAGACGCAATGGCGCACCCTGGCCCCGGACAGCACAGCCTCGTGGGGTCGGGGGATACCGTATTCGACATGAGGGACACTGCGTTCGAGAACACCCAGGTTGCCGTTGGCACCCGAGAGCAGCTGAAGTGCGCCGCGGCCCGTCTCTTTCGCGAGCAGGGCTTCCACGGGACGAGCGTGGCGGAGATCGCGACGGCAGCATGGATCACCAAGTCCAGCCTGTACCACCACTTCGAGAGCAAACAGGCGCTCCTCGCCGAGATCCTCACGGACACGGCCGCCCGGGTGACGCCCACCGTAGAGGCGATCGCATCGGCCGATCTTCCGGCGGCGGAGCGGTTGCGTGCAGCCGCCAGGAGCCACGTTGTCGAGCTGATCCACGACCAGGACAAGGTGGCGTGCTTTGTCGAGGAAGGCAGGTTCCTGGAATCGGGTTACCGGGACGCCTTCGTCGCCGCGCGAGACCGGTACGAACGGTCCTTCCGGCGGATCCTCGACGACGGTGTTCGCAGCGGCGAGTTCCGCCCGATGAGCGTTAGCCTGGCGAGCTTGGCTGTGCTGGGCATGTGCAACAGCGTGGTGCACTGGTACCAGCCCAGTGGTCACCTAGACGTCGACACCGTCGCTGAGCAGTTCGCCGACCTCGCGGTCAGGTCCATGCTCAGCGAACAGGAGATCTGCTCGCCCGGAGCACGGGATGCAGCCAGCGCCAAGACTCCAAAGACGGTCTCGGCGTGAGCGGCGTGCTCGAGGGTGTTCGCATCCTCGACATCTCCCAGGGGGCGGCGGGCCCGACCTGCGGAATGCTGCTCGGGGACCTCGGAGCCGTCGTCGTGAAGGTGGAGCCGCCAGGTGGGGAGTGGGGCAGGGGGCTCGGGCCCCCTTTCCTCGGCGGGGTCTCAGCTGCCTTCCTCGGGATGAACCGGGGAAAGCGCAGTGTCGGGGTCGACCTCAAGAGGCCGGCATCGGCGGAAGCACTGCTTCGGCTGGCGGAGGGGTTCGACGTCGTGCTCGAGAGCTTTCGCCCGGGAGTGGCTGATCGTCTCGGAGTTGGTTACGACGCGATGCGGGCGCGCAACCCCCGGCTCGTCTACGCGGCGATCTCCGCTTTTGGTCAGGACGGCCCGTGGCGGGACCTGCCCGGAGTCGACGGCGTGGTCCAGGCGATGAGCGGTCTGATGAGCGTGACCGGGACAGCCAACGGCCCGCCGGTGAAGGTTGGAGTCCCTGCCGGTGACATGCTCGGCGGCATCTTCGCGTCTCAGGCCGTGCTTGCCGCGCTGCTTGCCAGAGAGCGGACCGGAACGGGTCAACGCGTAGACGTGAGTCTGCTCGACTCCCTGCTCGCGTTCCAGGTCGTCCCGTTCTCGATGTACCAGGCGAGCGGTCAGCAACCCGGACGACAAGGGAGCGCGGCGCCGTATGCCGCGCCCAACGAAGCGTTCGCGACCAACGACGGTCACGTGATGGTGGCCGCATACACGCCTCAACGCTGGCCGGCGCTGTGCGACGTGCTCGGGGTCCCGGAGCTCGCCACCGACCCGCGCTTTGTCAGCAATGGCGCGCGGGTCGTGGAACGCGCGATCCTGCACAGCATCCTCGAGGGGATCTTCGCCACGCGAAGCACCGCCGAGTGGATGGGTCTCCTGCGGGAGGCCGACATCATCTGCGGTCCCTTGCTCGACTACGACGGACTCCTGTCGGAGGAACACTTCAAGGAGTACGGAATGACTGCCAGTGCCGAACATCCGGCGGTCGGTGCGCTGACGACTGTCCGCGGACCGGTCCGTTTCTCGAGCTCTCAGGCCGAGGTGCGCGAGTTCACCCCCGCAATCGCCGGGGAGCACACGGTGGAGGTCCTGGTTGAAGCCGGCCTCACGGAGGCGGAGATCTCAGATCTTCTCGCCAGCGGGGCCGTCTTCGTTCCAGACCAAGAAGGGGACAGAGAACGTTCGTAGTGCCGGGCAAGACGCCAAAAGTGTTGGTCATGACCAGGAGACAGGTGCAGTGATGAGCTCAGAGCTGGGAACAGAAGAAGATCAGGTGGTGGAGCAACCCGTGCTCTTCGAGCAGGTGGGCGCGGTTGGCTTGCTGACCCTGAACCGACCACAGGCGTTGAACGCGATGAATGTCGAGATGCTGGAGTCGCTCCTCGCGTTTCAGGGCAAGGTCAAGGGGGATCGCAGCATTCGGGTGGTGGTGCTCCGGGCGTCTGGCGAGAAGGCATTCTGCGTCGGTGCTGACCTGAAGGGCCGCGCAAAGGACTACAACTCCGGGTCCACCGAGGATCAGCTCGGGTTCCTGGTGCGCAAGGTGTTCCGGGGCTTCGAGCAGCTCGAGACCCCCGTGATCGCGATGGTCCAGGGATACGCGCTCGGCGGCGGTATGGAGCTTGCCCTGGCCTGCGACCTGCGAATCGCGTCAGACACGGCAAAGTTCGGCTTCCCCGAGTCCAAGATCGGCAGTATGCCGGGTGCGGGCGGCACGCAGCGCCTGACCCGTCTCGTGGGTGCTGGATGGGCGAAGGAGCTCATGTTCCTGGGTGGGCAGATCACCGCCGACGAGGCGATGCGGATGGGGATGGTCAACCGCGTGGTGCCGCAGGCTTCGTTGACTGAGCAGACCCTGGCACTGGCTGTGGAGATCGCGCAGCGAGCGCCCCTCTCGCTCGGACGGATCAAGGCCGCTGTGGACAAGGCGCTAGACACGGACCTGGACACCGGGCTCGCCTTCGAGGCGGACTGCCATGCGGTACTGCGAGCCAGCGAGGACCGCATGGAAGGGGTTAAGGCGTTCGTCGAGAAGCGCGCGCCCGAGTTCAAGGGATGTTGAGCGACCGAGGTCAAGGGATGTTGAGGGAGGAAGCGACATGCAGGTAAGAGATCGCGTTGCGGTAGTCACCGGTTCCGGTCAGGGAATCGGCGCAGGTATCGCCCGAAGGTTGGCGCTGGCAGGGGCGAAGGTCGTCCTGAACGACATCGCTCCGGACAAGATCGAGCAGGTTGGCAAAGAGCTCGATGCGGAGGGCGCGGTCGCGTTCCCGGTGGTCGCGGACGTGAGCGCCAAGGAGGGCGCCGAGTCACTGATCGCGCAGGCCGCCGAGCGTTTCGGGCGGGTTGACATCCTCGTGAACAACGTGGGGATCGCCCGGGACAAGTGGATCAGCAAGATGACCGATGAGGACTGGGACTCAGTCATGACGGTCAACTTAAAGTCGCAGTTCCTCACCTGCAGGGCAGTGGTGCCCCATATGCGCGAGCAGAGCCACGGCAGGATCGTCAACATCTCCTCACGGGCCTGGCTCGGAGGCGCCGGCCAGGTCAACTACTCGGCGTCCAAGGGCGGGGTTGTGAGCCTCACCCGCACCCTGGCCCTGGAGCTCGCGAAGTTCGGGATCACCGTGAACTGTGTCGCACCGGCGCTCGTGGACACGCCACTGTTCCAGGCACTGGGCGACGAGACCAAGGATCGACTGGCCGCCACCGTGCCGATGGGCAGGGTGGGGACGCCGGCGGACATCGCCGAGGCCGTGTCGTTCTTCGCTTCGGACGAAGCCTCATACATCACCGGTCAGCTCATCTACGTCTGCGGCGGACGATCCATCGGCTCGTACTAGCCGATGTGTCCCAGCCCGATCCGGATGACCTCGTGATGGACGAACACCTGCATGACCTCTTGAGAGACTGGTGGGAGATGGGTATGACCCTTGCTGAGAAGATCCTTGCCCGCGCGTCGGGCAAGGACCGTGTGGTCGCCGGAGAGTTTGTCGTCGCCACGGTGGACCTGGCGATGACCCACGACATCTTCGCTGCCCAGGTCTTCGACCACCTCGTGGACGCCGGGATCACCCAGGTGTTCGACCAGGAGCACACCGTGGTGGTGATGGACCACCTTGTCCCTCCCTCCACCGAAGCTGCTGCCGAGCAGCACAAGCGGATCCGCGAGCACGTTGCCGGGTTCGGGATCGAGAACTTCTACGAGGCCGGCAGCGGAATCTGTCACCAGCTGCTGCCCGAGCGGGGCCACGTCTGGCCGGGAATGCTTGTGGTGGGGACCGACTCGCACACCACAACACACGGGGCTCTCGGCGCGGCGAGCACCGGGATCGGCACCTCGGAGATGGCCTACGCGCTGGCGACCGGCACTCTCTGGTTCCGGGTCCCTGAGACGATCCGATTCGATCTGGAGGGATCGCTCGACGAGCACGTGTCGTGGAAGGACGTTGTCCTGTGGATCGCCGGACGGTTCGGGTCTGACGTCGCCCAGTACCGCTCCATCGAGTTTGCCGGGCCGTCCGCTTCGCAGGTGAGCGTCTCCAGCCGCCTCACTATCTGCAACATGGCGGTCGAGATGGGAGCGAAGTTCGGCATGTTCGCCCCCGACGAGGTCACCGCCGACTACCTCGCAGGCCTCGAGCAGTCCGGAGTGGTGCAGGGGTGGCAGCGGCGCTTCGACGAGCATCGGGTGGAGGCCGATCCGGACGCGTCCTACCTGGCGGTGCACAAGGTACCGCTGTCCGAGATCGGGCCGCAGGTGGCGCTCCCCCACGAGGTTGACCACGTGGTGCCAGTGGGTGAGGCGATCGGCACCGTGATCCAGCAGGCGTTCATCGGCTCGTGCACCAACGGCAGGCTCGAAGACCTGGCGGCTGCGGCCGCCGTCCTCAAGGGCCGGCAGGTGCACCCCAGGGTGCGGCTCATCGTGGCGCCTGCCTCACGCTGGGTCTACCAGGAGGCGCTCCGTCAGGGAGTCATCCAGATTCTGGCCGATGCCGGAGCCTCGGTGCTTCCGGCCGGATGCGGTCCCTGTTTCGGCGGCCACGGCGGTCTGCTGGCTTCCGGGGAACGCTGCATCGGGACCCATAACCGCAACTTCATCGGTCGCATGGGCAGCGCCAGGGCAGAGATCTTCCTGGCCTCACCCGAGACGGTGGCGGCCTCTGCGGTGGCAGGTCACATCGCAGATCCCCGAGAGCTCGCCGGGGAGAGTACGCCATCTGCTGCACCACAGCGCGGAACCAGAGAGGAAGACATTGTCCACGCAACCAGCCATCAAAGGTAAGACCTGGTGCTTCGGCGACGGGATCAGCACTGATCTGCTCTCACCAGGGCAGTATGCGGTTGACTCCCTCGAGGTACGCAAGATGCACACGCTCGAGTCCGTCAACCCGAGCTTTGCCGCCGAGGTGCAGACCGGTGACGTGGTCATCGCCGGGCGCGATTTCGGGTGCGGTTCGAGCCGGGAGACTGCGCCGGAGAACCTGAAGGAGCTCGGAGTGGCCTGCGTGGTCGCGGACTCCTTCGCACGGCTGTTCCTGCGTAACGCGGTCGCCATCGGTCTGCCGGTACTGCCGTGCCCAGGAGCCTCGAGCGCGTTCTCGCCAGGGTGCGACATCGAGGTCGACCTCGCGACCGGCGAGGTACGCAACATCGACGCAGGGACCGTCCTGCACGGCGAGCCCCTGCCGGAGTCGATGCGGCGGATCCTCAGCGCGGGAGGAATGCTCGCAATCCTGAAGTCAGATTGCCTCGAATCGCTCGAATCGCTCAAGTAGGAGGATGATGTGCGAGAGAGCGGGTGAAAGACATGAGTCAGAGGCAAGAGTCTCGTAGTACGACCGGCGGCTCTGCACGTCTGCGGGCGATCCACGCCGAGCCGGAAGAGCCCAGCTATCTGGTCTCGGTCCTCTCTCACACTGCTGACGGGATGGTCGCCATCGACACGGACGGCCACATCCTCGGATGGAATGCCGCGGCCGAGGGGCTCTTCGGGTACAGAGCCCAGGACGTTATCGGGAGGCCGTGCAACGAAGTCCTGCGCTTCGAGGATCGTTGTGCCAACGCAGTGTGCGATGCCGAGTGCTCTCTTCATGGGGTGCCGAGCGGCGAGGGCAGCTGGGTCGTGCCCACCCGCGAGGTGCTTGCCCGCACACAGATGGGTCGGCGGTTGTGGCTGAGTCTGACCACGGTCCTTGTTCCCCCGGCGGCGGACGAGCCCTGTAGCCGTATCCACCTCATGAGGGAGGTAGGGGTGACACCCGAGCTCGAAGAGGCGATCCTCGAGCGCCTGACCCAGCCGAAGCGAGGCGAGGTGGACGCATCGGTGATCGACCAGCTCACCCTTCGGGAGAGGGAGGTCCTCCGCCTGCTCGCCGAAGGGCTCGGCACCCAGGAGATCGCGGATCAACTGTTCGTGTCCTCGACGACCGCACGCAATCACGTCCAACACATCTTGAGCAAGCTGGGCTGCCACACCCGCCTGGAGGCCGTCGCACTCGCCCTGCGTAACCACATCTGAGGGACGCACCGCTCACGCGACCGAGATCCGCCAGAACAGATTCATCCCTCCCAGGTGGAGCGCCTCACGAACGCATAACCCTCGGCGAGACGGCGTGCCGTGCGAGCGTAAGCGGCCCGCTCCACCACCAGCTCGCCCGCTGTGCTCCGTACGCGCGCCCAGATCGGCATGGTCCCGCTCGGATGGCCAATGGTGAGGGTATCCCCGTCGCCAGGGGCTGTGATCTCCGCGACGACAGTGCCCGGGATGCGGGCGGCGACCGCGGTACAAACCCCTGCGGTGCCTGGGTAGGCCTTGTGCATCGCCAACGGTATTCCTCCGACGACCCGAGCCAGCAGGGACATCTCTTCGGAGCCCACGACCTGCCCGCTCCCATAGGCGGTATAGGACGCCGGAGCAGCGACCGCCACAGGGATCGGCACGAGCCCACCGGTGGAGATCCCGAGCTTGCCTGCGGCGGCGTACTGGATCGCCTTCACCGCGGCGATCTGATCCCCGGTAAGGGTGGTGGAGTCCTCCAGGCCTGTCATTCCAGCGACCTTGGCGGGGAAGAAGACGCAGAGGTTGCCGATATCGACAAAACTCACCTCCGCAGTGGTGGAGAGCTCTGGTATCGCCAGGGAGTCGCGCTCGTGCCCGGTGGGCAGGAGCGCGCCAGTGGCCCCTCCGGCGGTGTGCTGGTAGTCAAGAAGGATCGGAGCTCCGGTTCCGGGGACACCATCCATCTGGAAGTCGCCCGCTACGGCGGCAAGTCCACCGACCACCGGGACCTCAGCAAGGAGGATTCGCTGGGTGTTGGTGTTGTACATCCGAACGTGGGCCTGGTCGTCTGCCGGCTCGACGAGCCCTTCGTCGACCGCATAGGCGCCGACGCCCGCAGAGATGTTGCCGCAGTTGATGTCGTAGCTGACACGCGACTCGGTGATGCTCACCTGGCCGAAGGTGTAGTCGAGATCAGCGTCGGTGGTGGCGGCCCCGATGATCGCGAGCTTGCTCGTCAACAGGTCAGCACCCCCGAGCCCGTCGATCTGACGGGCATCGGGACTGCCGAACAGCTCCAGGATCACCCGGTCCCGCCGCACCGGGTCCGCGGGCAGCTCATGACGCCTCAGGAAGAGCGCCTTGCTCGTGCCACCTCGGATGAGAACGAAACGAATCCTCATCTGCTCGCTCAGGCTCGTCATCGAATCAGCGGACCAAGATCTGCACGGTGCATGCTGCGCCCTCAACTCCGGCAGCCTTGCCACCGCGGCAGTGGGCAACGCCGATACTCGGGGAGTCAATCTGGCGGGACCCGGCCTCGCCACGCAGCTGGCGCACGACTTCGACGACCTGAGCGGCACCGGTGGCGCCCAGGGGATGGCCCTTGCCGAGCAGTCCCCCGCTGGGGTTGATGGGAAGTCGTCCGTTGATATTTGCCTCTCCGCGTCCGACCGCGAGCAGGTACGTACCTTGTTCGAAGAGCCCGAGCCCCTCGACCCGCAAAGCCTCCGCGATGCTGAAGCAGTCGTGCACCTCGGCAAAGTCAACGTCCTCGGGCCCGATCCCGGCGACCTCATAAGCGGCGTTGGCTGTGGCGCGGGTGAGCGGCTCGAATGTCATCGAGGAGGGCTCGGACTCGACAGTGCCGGAACGGAGGGAGGAGGCAGCAAGGCGTACGGCCCGGCCCATTCCGAGCTGGCGAGCCTTCTCGCCGGACATGAGGATCACAGCCGCAGCGCCGTCGCTCACCGGGGAACACTCCATGAGGTTCAGCGGTTCGGCGATGGGGCGCGAGGCGAGGACCTCCTCCAGGCTCACGATCTTGTGGTACATGGCGACGGGGTTCATCGCCGCGTTGGCCTTGTTCTTCACGGAGACCATTGCCAGCTGGGCATGGGTCAGTCCGAAGTCCGTGAGATAGCGCCTGGCCCTCATCGCGTAGACCCCTGGCATCGTGAGTCCGACGGCTCCCTCGATGTCGCCCTCCTCGGGTGCGAGCGCACCCTTGAACTTCGAGCTGAGGTGTTCGAGGCCGACTGCGAGGACAACATCATGCTCGCCGGCTCTGATGGCCAGCGATGCTTCACGGATGGCGGTCGCTCCGCTTGAGCAGACGTTCTCGACGTTGGTGACCGGGATCCCGGAGATACCAATGTGCCCGGTCACCCGCTGCCCGGCGTTCATTCCCTGGTAGACATGGCCGAAGTACGCCCCGTCGATCGCGCGAGGGTCGATACCGGCATCCTTGATCGCAGCCAGTGACGCCTCCGCTCCGAGATCGAAGGCATCCCGATCCGGATACTTGCCGAAACGAGTCATCCCGACTCCGACTGCGTATACCTCTGTCATAACTACTCCTCCCCCTCGGTGGCTGCCGCAGGCCGAAAACGGAACCAGAGCACCTGCTCGCCATCTGCCCCTTCGCGCGGCTCGACCTGTGTCGTCAGTCGCATCCCGAGCTCGAGCGAATCGACCTCAACGTCAACAAGCTGTCCGGCGACCCGTACGTTGTCGTCCAGGTCGACGTAGCCGAGGATGTATGGCGTCTCGAACTGCGGCAGCGACTGATGGATCACGGTGTAGGTGTAGAGGGAGCCCGAGCTACAGAGTGGAACTCGTTCCAGGTCTCCGCAGAGGCAGCGAGAACAGACGCTCCGCGCGGGAAAGTAGAACGCGGCACACTCAGGGCAGCGACCGCCGACGAGGTGCCCCCTCCCGTCAGGGCCAACCTCCAGGGTCCCCGGCACGAAGGGCGGCACTCCCGCCAACGAGGTCTCGGCACTCGTAGTTGTCATCATCAGTCCTTGTCCGGTGCCCCTGTGCGAAGCCACCTCGAGCGAATGTCTCCCACCGGCGCGCCAGAGGACGCGCCGCTGCCTGTTGTCACTCCTCCAACCGGCGAGGCGACCGCGCTCCCTTCCGGTCCGCATTCACCTGTCGGCATTAACCGACCAACCGTTCGGTCGGGAGAGTACAGCAACTCTCCCCCGCCGGGTACGAGAGGTCAATGGAGCCTCTGGATCAATTCAATGATGTAGATGCGTCCGCCGAACAATCGCGCCACCTGGCCGGCCAGACACAGACCGCCGTCGAAGATATGCCACCGCGCTGGTGATCACTCCCGAGAGCGCTGTCGATGGCTGCCCCGTAGCCGATCCTGGTGTCCGGAGGATCAGGCACGGTCCGCATCGTCGTGCTCCATCTTGAGGATCAGAGGTGGTAGGTGTACTCGCGGAACTCCCAGTCGGTGACCCAGTGGTCGAACCGCTCGATCTCGTTGCGCTTGTAGCTCAGGAAGGCGTTGACGAACGGACGGCCCAACATGTCGCCGAAGTCCTCGTCGGACTCAAGAGCGTCCAACGCGGATCGCAGGTTACCCGGAAGCTTGTCGGCCTTCGTCGTGTTGTAGCCGTACCCCACGAGGGGGTCCGGGGCCGGGAGGTCGTCACGAATGCCCAGATACGCCGCAGTGAGCAGGCCTGCTACGACGAGGTAGGGATTGGCGGTGGCGTCGCCGAGCCGCAGCTCCAACCGCGCGGCTCGACCGCGCTCCGGCGGGATGCGTACCATCGCGCTGCGGTTGTCAAGGCCCCAGTCGATCAGCCACGGAGCGAGGGTGTCCGGCCCGAAGCGCTTGTACGAGTTGATGGTCGGATTGCAGACTGCGGCTAGCGCAGGGGCGTGCTGGAGGACACCGGCGATCGCGGACAGGGCAATCTTGGACAGGCCGAACTCGCTGTCGGGCTCGTCAAAGAGTGGCCGGCCGTCCTCGCTCATGGTCGAGAAATGGAGGTGGAACCCGGATCCACCCTCGTCGTTGAACGGCTTGGCCATGAACGTCGCCAGCTTGCCCTCATGCCGGGCCAGCTCCTTGACCGCGGACTTGAAGCGGAACGCCCTGTCGGCGGCGTCCAGAGCCTCTGAGTGCCACAGGTTGATCTCGAACTGGCCGCTGGAGAACTCGTGGTTGGCAGCCACGACGTCCAGGTTGTACGCCGACAGCTGGCGCAGGGTGCGCAGCAGGGTGTTCTCCGGGTCACCCTTCAGACCGGAGACGTAGACGTTCCCGGTCCCCTCGCCGTACCGCTGCCACCCGGAAGGTTCCGTCTCTGAACGTTCGAGGACGTAGAACTCCAGCTCGGGACCGACCATGGGTCGCATGCCGAGCTCGGCGAACTGGGCGATAACACCCTTGAGCACATTGCGCGGGCTCTCCGCGGAAGGCGACCCGTCCGGGTTGAACACGTCCGCGATACAGCTGGCAACCCCTGGTGCCCACGGCACCGCCTGCAGGGTCGCGAGGTCGGGGTAGGCGACCACGTCGGGAAGCCCCGCGGACATCCCGCCCTCCATGTCGACCACATCGCCCATCGGGGTGGTTCCGTAGACCGAGCGACAGAATGCGATTCCGTCACTCACCGTGCGAGCAAACCGGTTGACCAGAACATCGCGCCCCCGCTCCGTCCCGATCAGGTCGGAGTAACCGAGCCGAACGACGTCGATCCCGTCCTCGGTGAGCTTGGCGCCGGCCTCTTCCAGCACCGACTCGTCGAAGTGACCCACAAATTTCTCCTTCGTTGTTGCGACCATTCCTCACGACCCAGCCAGATGACCCGACTGCCGGGGTCAGCTCTGCAGAGTAGTGAGAGTCCTGTCTTCTTCGGTGTGAGCCTCTGGGAGCGTCCCACCTAGTCCGATGCCGGCATAGATCTCGGGTCGCTTGAACTTGAGGTACCAGCCGTAGACCAGGCCGACAGCAGCAGCCGCGACGATCAGTCCGGGCAGGATCCAGTTCAGGGGGTCGTTCGGCTTGGATCCCAGCAGGACGTCGAAGTTCGTGATCGCCAGGTAGAAGACCACGAACAGTGCCACCGACGAAACCCCGGCCGCGACCTCGTGGACGACAGTTGACTCGGTCACCATCTCGTTGTGTTGGCGCAGGTAGCTCACGATGGACACCGATGTCAGCGCCATGAGGAAGATGACCCCGAGCGCGCCCACGTTGGTCAACCAGGTGAACAGAGCCAACACTGGGTCCTTTCCAGCGATGATGAAGACCAGGATGACGACCAGCGCCACCACACTCTGGGCCATCGAGCCCGCGATCGGCGCCCCCGTCTTACGCTGCACCCTGGCCAGCCCCCGGGGCAGGACTCCTTCACGCCCCAGGGAGAAGAAGTACCGCGCGACGGCGTTGTGGAACGACAGGATCGCCGCGAAGAGACTGGTCACGAACAGAACCGTCGCAACGTCAGAGAACCACTTGCCCACGTTCTGCTCGGCGTAGACGAAGAGGAGACCTGGGCCGAGCTTCTGGGACACACCGATGATCTTGCTGTCCCCGACTGCCATCGAGGTCGCCCAGGCCGAGAAGGCATAGAAGACGCCGATGAGCGCCACGGCCGTGTAGGTCGCGCGGGCCACGGTCCGCTTGGGGTCCTTGGCCTCCTCGCCGTAGATGGCAGCGGACTCGAAGCCCACGAAGGAGGCTGTCACGAAGCAGAGGCCGGCGCCGAGGGCCCCGCCGGACAGCGCCGGGGGCAGGAACGGCGCTGCCGTCAGACCCTGCGCGGGTTTGAGGATCCCGGCGATGTCGAAGATCAGCACCACGGCCGTCTCGGCGATGAGGAAGAAGCCAAGCACCCTCGCGTTCAGGTCGATCTGCAGGGCCCCCAGGATCGCGATGATCCCCCCCGACACCAGAACCGGCACGTACCAGGCGACCTTCAACCCAAAGAACTGGTCGAGGGCACCGGCCGCGGCAAACCCGTAGAGGCCATAGATGCCAATCTGCATCGCGTTGTACGCCACCAGAGCCACCAGGGCTGCCGCGACCCCCCACGCCTGGCCCATCCCTCGGCTGACATAGGTGTAGAACGCGCCGGCGTTGGTGACGTGCCGACTCATGGCCGCGTAGCCAACGGTGAAGACGAGCAGGATCGCCGCGATGATCACGTAGACAAGGGGTATACCCCGAAGGCCCGTCACCGCGAAGCTGACGGGCACGCCGCCGGCGACGACCGTGAGCGGCGCCGAGGCGGCGACCACGAAGAAGACGATGCTGGCCACTCCGAGGGAACGGCGTTGCAGCTGGGTCGACGACTTGGTGTCGTCCGTGGTGACAGCCATGATGCCTCCGGGTCCTATCGCGCACACCAAGAGGGACGGTATACGGAATACTGAATGCAAGGGATCCGAGTTATAGTGCCTGACCGTGCGGAACATCACAACGTGCCTCGTGATCAAATCAGTGATGCAAACGTGCCTAATCAAGTCAAATCGCTTGCGTGGCAGAACACAACCGCAAAGCTGCATCCTCGCTCAACCTGCTCCGAAGTGGGCATCGAGATCGGATCTCGTATACGATGTGTGGTACACGAGTAAGGGGTGGTTGGTATGAGCGTGGTCCTGCGACCCATCCAGCGCGAGGTCGAGAGTCTCGCCGACGTCGCGTACCGCCGGCTCAGCGAAGCTCTGCTGACCGGTCAGATCCCGCCGGGCCAGCGCCTGGTGATGGACCAGCTGGCAGACCAGCTCGACATCAGCCGCACACCGGTGCGAGACGCGCTGTTGCGTCTGGAGCGCGAGAACCTCATTGAGCCCACCGGCAAGCGCGGTTACGTCGTTCGCAAGATGACCGTCGACGACGCCTTTCATCTCTATGAGACCCGCGTGGCGATCGAGGGATTCGCCGCGCGCCGGGTCGCCGAGATCGGCAAGCCGGCAATCGCGCATGTACGCCGGGCGATCGTCGCGTCCAAAGGCACGGACACCGACGCCCGCCGCGCCTTCGACGCAAACATGTCCATCCACCGCGCCGTTGTCGAGGCGACGGGGAACCCGTCGCTGCTGGAGCTGTTCGACGATATCTGGCATCGGTCCGTCGGGCTCGCGCTGTTCGCCGACTTCCTCAGCCACGACCTCGAGCGGCTACCTGTGGACAAGAGGCACGAACCGCTGCTGGTCGCGTTCGGCCAGGGATCCGACGCCAGCTTCGGCGCGATGCGCGATCACATCCGCGCTGGCTTGCGCGTTCACAAGAGCTGACCCAACTTTTCGCCGTCGAGGTCTTGTAACAGAATCAGTTCTCGCATACCGTATACGAAACTTGAAGACCTCGGAATGGAGAACTCATGTGCGGCATCGCCGGGCGAATCATCACGAGGATCGGGCCGGTGGGCCACGACATCGTCGAACTGGCCGCTTGCATGCGTCATCGTGGACCTGATTCGACCGGGTTCGCCATCTACGGTGTTCCGCGGGAGTCCGGTCTCGTGATCAGGGCCTTTCTGGATGATCGGCGGCATCTCGACAGCGCCCTTGACTCATTGCGGTTGGTGACGAAGGAGGCCGGTAGCGACTTCACGGCCGACCCCACCTGGGACGACACGACCCAGCAGCACGTCCTCGTGCGTGCCCAGGTCAATGACATCAACGACCTCGCGAAATGGACGTTGGCCGCAGAGGAGCAGTCCGGTCTGCAGATCCTCTCGGCGGGCCGTTCGCTGGAAATCGTCAAGGACGTCGGCGATGCCCGTGAGGTCGACGCCAAGCACCACGTCTCGGCGATGACCGGAACGCACGCCCTGTCACACATGCGGTTGGCGACCGAGTCGCTGGTGTCGCCGATCGCCAGTCACCCGTTCTGGGCACGGCCGTTCCCCGACGTCTGTATCGCGCACAACGGCCAGCTGACCAACTACTACAAGTGGCGCCGGCGGCTCGAGCGCGACGGCTACCACTTCTCGAGTGAGAACGACTCGGAGCTGATCGCGGTGTGGAACTCGGTGCAGATGGCCGGCGGGCACACGTTGGAGGAATCGCTCCGGGCGAGTATCTCGGAGCTGGACGGGGTGTTCACCTACCTGCTCGGCACTGCCGACAGCATCGGCATGGCGAAGGACCGGTGGGCTATGAAGCCACTCATTGGCGTGCGGGCCGATGACGGCGTTGCACTGGCGACCGAGGAACAGGCGCTACGCAGCTTGTATCGAGAGGAGATTGCGATGATCAACTACGACGGGCCCTCGCTCACCGAGGTCTGGACCGCCGCCCAACCCTCGGGACATGTGGCATGACGACCACGATCGCGCCATCCCTTGAGGTCGAGGTCGTAGCCGGTGACCGTCCGCTGCGCGAGGTCAACCGCGAGATCCGATCCGCCCTCGCGGCCGGCAGCCAGGTCACCGTCACCGAACCGATGTCGCGACACAACCTCGCTGTCGCCCTCACGGGCGCGGGACGGGTCCGGCTGCGCGGCAGCGTCGGCTACTACTGCGGCGGTCTTTGCGCCGGTCCGGACATCCACGTCGAAGGCAACGCTGGCTGGGGTGTCGGTGAGGCTCTGGCCTCAGGGTTGATCCGGGTCGACGGTAACGCCGGGATGAGTGCGGGCGCGTCGATGCGCGGAGGAACCGTGCACATCAGGGGTAACGCCGGGCCACGAGCCGGGATCGCCATGAAAGGCGGCAACCTGGTCGTCGAGGGCGACGTGGGTTACTCCAGCGGCTTCATGGCCCACGCCGGACGAATCATCGTGTGTGGCGACGCACTCGCATCAATCGGCGACTCGCTATGGATGGGTTCAGTGTGGGTCGCTGGCGAGATCAAGTCACTGGGCATCGACACCAAGGTCGTTGAGCCGCCCGTGGACGAGCTGCGCGAGATCGGCGAGCTGCTGGCCGAACTGGGCATATCCGCCACCCAACGGGACTGGAAAAAGATCGTCTCCGCTGAGGGACTCTGGTACTTCGAGGCAAGGGATGCGAAGAAATGGCTGATGATATGACCGAGACTTCGGCCACCGCCGACGAGGACATCGTGATGTTCGTCGACGGCGCCGATCCGAACCGGCCCACCGGTGTGGCCTCGTCCTATGCGGAGGGCAGGTCGACACGCTGGACACGTGAGACGATCGCCGACATCCACGCCAAGTCGCAGCTGGGTCGCTATCAGCTGCGCGGGGGTTCGACCTTCCAGCGCAACTTGCCCTCCTTCGACGACCTGGTCTTCCAGCCGGCAACCATGACCCGGCTGCCCCTCGAGGGCTACCGCGAATCGTGCGACACGCGCACAGTGCTCGGTGACGGGCTCGGCCAGGTGGAGAACCCGATCGAGCTCGACATCCCGATCTATATCGCGTCGATGAGCTTCGGTGCTCTGTCGGCTAACGCCAAGGCGGCACTCGCTCGCGGTGCGCGCAAGGCCGGGACCATGACGTGCACCGGTGAGGGCGGCATGCTCCCTGAGGAGCGGACCGAGAACCGGACGCTGGTGTACCAGATCACGCCGTCGCGGTACCTGCTCGATCTCGAGCACATCCGACAGGCCGACGGCCTCGAAATCGCGGTCGGGCAGGGCGCCAAGCCTGGTACCGGCGGACTGCTGCTCGGCATGAAGGTGTCAGAACGGGTGGCCGGGATGCGAACACTGCCCGTGGGCGTCGACCAGCGCTCCACGGTCCGGCACCCGGACTTCATGGGTGCCGACGACATGGGCATCAAGATCGCCGAGCTGCGTGAGGCCACCGACTACCGTGTGCCGATCTTCATCAAGATGGGCGCCACCCGTCCGTACTACGACGTCGCGGTCGCCGCCAAGACCGGTGCCGACGTTGTGGTCGTGGACGGCATGGAGGGAGGCACGGGCGCAAGCCCCGAGCTGCTCCTCGACCACACCGGCGTTCCGACCCTGGCCGCGATCCCGGCTGCGCGCCGAGCCCTCGATGACATCGGCATGTCAGGCAAGGTGAAGCTGGTCGCGGCCGGCGGCATCCGGTCCGGTGTTGATGTCGCAAAGGCGCTGGCTCTCGGCGCCGACTGCGTCATGATCGGCACCGCCAGCATGATGGCGCTCGGCTGCAACGCCCCGCTGTACATCGAGGACTATGAGGCACTCGGCACGGAGCCAGGCGCCTGCCACCACTGCCACACCGGGCGCTGTCCGGTCGGTATTGCGACGCAGGACCCCGAGCTGTCGGCGCGACTGGACGTGGACGCGGCCGCCGAGCGCGTCTACAGGTTCCTGACCGCGATGACGATGGAGGCCACCCTGCTTGCCAAGGCCTGCGGCAAGTCCAGCGTGCACAACCTCGAACCTGAGGACCTGCGCGCGCTGACGCTCGAGGCCAGCGCATTCACCGGTATCTCACTGATCGGAGCCGACCGGCCCTTCACCTGGTAGCAGCCTCTGACAGGTGCGCCGGCCGGGCGAGCGACGTCGTCGGCCCGCCTTTGCGGGCCGACGATTTTCGCGACCGGACTGTTGTAGCCGGTTCTCCCCCACCATGCTGCGCCTCTCGTCCGTTCTCTTGTCAGTTTTCCGAATACCGTATACGGTTGCGACTACCCCTCCAACCAAACCGCGAGGTGGAAATTGAACGTCGAGCTGCCTGACGACATCCACACCGTCGAGCTGGCCGTCCCCGATGCCTATGGGGTGCTTCGGGGCAAGCGGGTGCCCGCCAGCGCGTGGCCGGCGGTGGCGAAGTCGGGCCTGCACATGGCGAGCATCATCTACTCGTGGACGCCGCGGTGCGAGATCCGCGCCTCCGACGAGTGGCTGCCGCCCGAGCGGGGCTGGCCGGACATGCACGTCCATCCGATGGTGGACACGCTGCGCCGCGTGTCGTGGCGTCCGGGTGCGGCAATGGTGCTCTGCGACGTCACCGAGGAGCACGGCAGCAAGCTGGCGGTGTCGCCTCGCGGGGCACTGCAGACCGTGCTGGAACGGGCCGAGGCGATGGGTTTCGTTGTCAACATTGGCTTCGAGATCGAGTTCTATCTGCTCGATGCGCTGACCAAGCTGCCGCGTCACACCGACATCCAGTGCTACGGGATCGCTCGCGGCACGGATTACGAGGCTGTGCTGGCACCGATGCGCAACCATCTCGTGGACTTCGGAATCCCTATTGAGGCATCCAACACCGAATATGGGCCCGGGCAGGTCGAGGTCAACGTGCGATTCGGCGAAGCGATGGCCACCGCCGACAACGCGGTCCTGTTCCGCAATGCCGTCAAGGAGATCGCTGCGCAGCACGGCTACCTGGCCTCCTTCATGGCCAAGATCCGAAGCGGCCAGTCCGGCAGCGGACTTCACCTGCACCACTCGCTGTGGCGCGATGGGCGCAATGCCTTTGCTGACCAAGGGGTGCTTTCCGAAGTCGGACGGCACTACCTGGGTGGTATGCAGCGACACATGGCGGACTTCAGCCTCCTCGGCTCCCCCACCCCGAATGCCTTCAAGCGGAGGCAGCCCTACTCGTTCTGTCCACTCTCGGCCTCTTGGGGCATCGACAACCGCACGGCCGGACTGCGAGTCATCGAGGGCTCCGAATCCAGCATCCGAATCGAGCAGCGCGATGGGTCGGCCGACGCGAACCCGTATCTCATCATGGCCGCTCAGATCGCGGCCGGACTTGACGGCGTCGAGCACAACCTGAAGCCGACCACCGCCCAGGTTGGGGATGCCTATGCCGCGCCGTCAGGTCCGCTCCTGCCGATGACCGTTCCAGAGGCAGCCGACCTGCTCGAGCGCTCCGGACTCGCCGCAAAGGTCTTCGGTGACAAGCTGGTCTCCGTCGTCTGCGGGATGGCGCGCCATGAGCACGAGCTGATAAGTGCCGAGGTGTCCGAGGCCGAGCGGGCCCGCTACCTGGACGCATTCTGATGGAGCCCGCCACGGTTGATCAACTCGCTGTCGTTGTCCTCGAGTGCTCCAAGTGAGGGTGGAACAAGATGGGTAGCAACGGTTTAGCGGTTGATGGCGACATCGATGGCACCCGTCTGCGGCGTTTGCACGGCCGACTTGGGTCCGACGAACTGCCTCGCCGAGCTGATGTCGTCGTGCTCGGAGGAGGGATCGTCGGCCTGGCTGCGGCCTACGAGCTCGCCGAGCAGGGAATGAAGGTGTGCCTGCTGGACAGGTCGCAGGCCGGATCGGCTCAGTCGACTCGCAACTGGGGTTTCATCCGGCAACAGGGTCGCTCTGTCGAAGAGCTCCCGATCATGATCGAGGCCACCCAGATGTGGCTCGAGCTCGAAAAGCGGCTCGGGTGCGACATGGACCTGGTCCAGGGTGGGAACTTGCGCCTCACCGACAGCGTGGACCGAGCAGAGGACTACCGCCGCTGGATCGACATGGCCCGCTCGTTTGGGCTGGACAGCCGGGTTGCCCGCGCTGAAGAAGTCGAGCAGATCATGCCGGGTTTCGCCGGACGCTACCTGATGGCGATCTTCACCCCGAGCGACGGCCAGGTGAACCCGGTCAAGGCCGTCGCCGCGTACGTGCACGCCTTGCGCGCGCTGGATGTGGAGATCTACGAGGACTACAGGGCGACGGCTATCGTGACTGCGGCCAACCAGGTGGTGGGCGTACAGACTGACGACGGCTTCATAGGCACCTCGACGGTGGTGTTGGCCGCCGGAGCCGGGTCCAAAGCCTTGCTGCGCAGCGTCGGGCTGGAGGTTCCCATCCACTTCGTGGGCCAGACCGTCGCTCTGACCACAGCCGTGCCCAAGCTCACCAACGCTTGCGTGTGGACGGGAAAGATTGGCTTTCGGCAGGCACGCTCAGGCGGGATCGTGTTGTCGTCGGGCGGTCTCGGAGATGTGAAAGTCGATATCGGCTCCCTTGCCTCTCTGGTATCACCTCGCCAACTCTCCCAGGCCCTCCCGATGTACTGGAAGAATCGAGAGTATCTCCGGATACGTCCCCGCGAACTTATCGGCGCACTGAAGTCTCGCAGGAAGGACGGGGGGTTCGAAGATATCGCTCGCTACTCCGATGTGGCTTCCGCACTCGAGACTTTTTCGCGGTACTTCCCTGACCTTCGTTGCGGTATCTCGATGGCGTGGGCTGGAACAATTGACGGCACGCCTGACGCGCTCCCAGTCATTGACGCGGTCGATCAGCTATCCGGACTGGTGGTCGCGACAGGAATGAGCGGTCACGGATTTGGGATCGCACCTGCCGTGGGCAAGATCGTCGCCGATCTGGTGACGTGTGGCAGCAGCAGCCATGACTTGAACCCGTTCCGGCTCAGGCGTTTCCGTGATGGCTCAGCGAAGGCAGCGCAACATCTGCTCTGACGCTGACGAGCTAAATACATTGAGATCGCGTCTCCTGATGGAACCATGAGGAACCACCATGAGACGCGATCTCGATGTACTAACGGATAATCGACCTACTCAGGATCAGGACAGGCTTGTCCAGATACTCTTGATGTCCGTGTAGGAAAGAATCCCTTCCCAACCCATCTCGCGCCCGACGCCCGATGCCTTCATTCCGCCCCATGGAGCAGCGGCATCAAGGAACGGCGGCAGGTTGATCCACACTGTGCCTGCCTTGATCTCGTGCGCAAGCCGGTTGGCGGTCCCGATGTCACGAGACCAGATGACGGCGCCCAATCCGTATTCCGTGTCGTTGGCCCGGCCGGACAGCTCGGCCGGATCCTCATACGGGATCACGCTGAGCACCGGCCCGAAGATCTCTTCGCGGGCAATGGTCATGGAGTCGTCGACGCCGGCGAAAACGGTGGGCTGGTAGAAGAAGCCGCGCTCGAGGTCGCCGCCAGCCCGCGCCCCGCCGGTGAGGAGCGTCGCGCCTTCGGCCACGCCGGCACGGACGTACCGATCGACCCGGTCGAGCTGTTCCTGGGAAACGAGCGGCCCAAGCACGGTGGTGAGATCGAGTCCGTTACCGAGCTTCATCCCGCTGGCAATGGCAGCCAGCTTCTCGGCGAACTCGTCAGCGCGGCGATGGTCGACGTAGAAGCGCGTATACGCCGCACAGACCTGTCCGCAGTTCAGCAGGCCTCCCATGATGTTGCCCTCAAGGATCGCGTCGATGTCAGCGTCGGGTGCGATGATGCTCGGGGCCTTGCCACCCAGTTCGAGCGATAGGCGAGCAAGGCGACCCCCGGCCACGGATCCGATCTCGCGGCCGACCTCGGTCGATCCGGTGAAGGAGATCTTTGCCACCTGGGGGTGCCGGACGATGGCTTGCCCCACCTCGGGGCCACCCGTGACAACGTTGATGACACCCGCCGGAACGCCCGCCTCGATACACAGCTCAGCCAGGCGCAGAGTAGACAACGGAGTCTGTTCGGCGGGCTTCAGGACAACCGTATTCCCAGTGACGAGGGCGGGCGCGAGCTTCCACGCCGCGATCATCAGGGGGAAGTTCCATGGGGTGATCAAGCCGCAGACGCCGAGCGGTTCGCGACGACTGCGGTAGTCGACGCCCGGAATCGAGAGCGGGACGGTAACACCGTGCAGCTTTGTTGCCCACCCGGCGTAGTAGCGAAAGTGCTCAACGGCATTGGGCACCGAGATAGCGCTGCTGATCCCGAACGGTTGACCCTGGTCCCGAGTCTCCAGCCGAGCCAGCTCTTCGGCATGCTCTTCGATCAGATCGGCAATTCGCCACAACAACCGAGCCCGTGCGGCGGGCATCATTCCAGCCCACTCCGACGACTCAAAAGCCTTGGCAGCCGCGGCGACGGCGGCCTCGACATCTGCCACCGTGCCCTCTGGCACGAGGGCGAGCACTTCGCCTGTGGCAGGGTCGACCGTCTCGAACGTTCGCCCGCCCGAAGACTCGGTCCATTCCCCATCAATCAACATCTGCGCGGTCATGCCGCCTCCTCCAGGAGTCAGGTTCCAAGGCTTGACTCGGCACACCGTTCGAAGACCGTATACCGAATACGATGAATTCGAACCATCGTGTCTGACTGTGCGACCGATCACAATGGAGCTTGTGGATCAAATCAGTGATCTAAATGCGTCCGCGACCATTCGCGCCATATGCCCGGGCGACACAGATCCGCCTCAGAGATACATGCCAGAGCGTCGTTGATCGCCGCCGAGAGCGCTGCCGATCGCTGTTCAGTTGCCGATTCTCGTGTCGTGCTCGCTCCAGAATGGCTCACGTAGCTGACGCTTGAGCACCTTGCCGGCTCCCGATTTCGGCAGCGGTTCGGTGGTCACGTCGATGTGCTTGGGGATCTTGAACCCGGCGATCCGATCCCTGCAGAACTCGATGAGCTCCTCAGCGCTCACCTTCTCTCGGGGAACCACGACCGCGTACAGGCTCTCTCCCCAGTGCGCGTCGGGGATTCCGAATACCGCCGCCTCGGCGACCTGAGGATGGGAGTAGAGGACGTTCTCGACCTCCACCGTGTAGACGTTCTCCCCGCCGGTCACCACCATGTCCTTCAGACGGTCGACCAGATACAAGCGGGACTCGTCATCGAGATACCCCAGGTCACCTGTGTGATACCAACCATCACGCAGCGCAGCCGCGGTCTCATCTGGCTTGTTCCAGTACCCCTTGGTCACGTTCGCACCCCGGATCAGCACTTCGCCGACCTTCCCCGGAGCCATAACGACACCCTCGAAGTCCAGCACCCGCACCTGAACGCCGAGCGCCGGATACCCACACGAACGAGCGGCGGGCGTGTCCAGGAGCAGCTCCTCGTGCGGCAGGTTCGTCGCGATCGGCGAGGTCTCGGTGGTGCCATAGAGGTGCAGCAGCTCTGCATCCGGGAACGCCTTCGTTGCGCGCCGAAGGATCTCCGTGGCCACAGGAGAGGCCCCATGACTCAGAAGCCGAAGACTGCTCACGTTTCGTGGCCGCTCGAACTGCTCGTCGGTCACGGCCGCCAGCAACGTGGGGACGGCCAGGGTCATGGTCACCGCCTCACGCTCGATGATGTCGAGCAGGTCACCGGGGCGCGACGAAGACGGAATGACCTGGGTCCCGGTGACCCACACGGTGGCGAGCACAGAGCAGGTGCCTGCCGCATGAAAGAGAGGGGCCATGATGAGAAACCGGTCGTCGCCGGTGGGGCGTGCCCAGCTCAGCGCGGTCCAGGTATTGGCCATGAGGTTCCGGTGGGTGAGCATCACGCCCTTGGCCTTGCCCGTCGTCCCGCCGGTGTAGAAGATGCCCGCAAGGTCGTCCTCGTGAACGTCGACGCCGAGCGTGGCCGGCTCGGCGTCGGCGATCGCCTCCTCGTAGCCATCAGGCAACCGGATCACGTGCTCGAAGAGGGAGTCGAGTGAGCTTGGCTCCCTGTCGGTCAGCAGAACGCGCGCCTGGGAGTCGACAACCGCGTACTCAAGCTCAGCCAGAGCGCTCCTGGTGTTGAGCGGAACGATGACATAGCCGACCGCCGGAACAGTCAGATAGACCTCGAGGTAGCGGTGGCAGTTCGCCGCGACGACGGCAACCCGGTCGCCGCGCTGAAGACCCAGGCCGGCAAGGTGGCCCGCGAGCCGACCGCAACGAGACCACAATGTCTGGTAGTCAAGGCGATCCGAGCCGCAAACGATCGCTTCCTTGTGCGCTGCCGTAAGTCTGGCGTGCTCCAGAGGGTCAGCTACGGTCTGCATCGTGCTCCCATCCGACGCTCAGGTCTCCGAGCGGGAGGACCCGCCGGCCGTAGACCTGGTTGATCAGCTCAGCGGCGGCGATGTAGAAGACTCCCAGAGCAAGGGCGATACCCAGCCAGCCGCCAAAGCGGAGCCAGCCCTCGCTACTCGTCGCCTGCCCCAGCACCAGAGCCACAATGGTGATCAGCAGGGTTCCCAAGCCTACAACCAAGGCCCGGCTGGTCCTGAAAGAGGCCATCCACAGGAAGAGAGTGAAGATCAACCAGGGCGCAAGGAACAGCGCGGTTGCGTGCCCGTGCTCGGCTGTGGGGATCTTCGAGACGTAGAACGTCTCGTAGACGGCAAAGGAAAGCCAGAAGCCGCCGTACGACGTAAAAGCAACTCCACCGAAGAGTCGTCCCTTGGTCAGGCAAAGGACCCCGATCACGAACTGCACCAACCCACCCATGACCCATGCGCTCGCGATCACTGCCTGAATGGCTGACTTGTCGATGAGCTGCGCGTTGACAGCGCTCAGGATCAGGGTGCTCGAGGCGAACGCAGCGAGTGCGATCGGACCGGCGTCCATCTTCGCCGACAGGTCGACCGCTGTATCGACGGTTGACGGGCGGTTCTCCAGGCTGACAGTTGACATGCGGTTCTCCAGGTTGACGAGTCGTGCCGGACGGTCTAGGTCGATGAGCCTGATTGCGCTGGCGAGATGCGGCGGAACGTCGCGCTCGGCTACTGCTCGGTCGAGTAAGCAGAACCAGCTGGTTTGGTCAGCTCGTGCCTTCCTTGGGACGCCTGGTGTAAAGGGCGACATAGCGCTGGCAGGCGACTATCGCGCATCCCGCGCACTCGGGACCGATCTCCTGAGCCGCTATCTTGCAGGTGGTGACTTCGTAGCCCAGGTCGGAGTAGAGATCGACAAGCTCGCGAGCCCTGGTGGCATCGGTTTCGAAGCGACGCTGCCAGCCTGATGTCTCGAGGTCGTCCCTGAGCTCGAGGTCTTCCTCGCTGCTGGCCCCGCGCCGCTTCTGGGCTGTCGACATCAGGAGGCTCCGGCACCGACCAGATCGGCGCGCCCAGCCCCTGCTGCGCCCTGTTCGGCGAGCCTGTGGACCTGGTGTTGGGCAAGGATGCCGGCGCCGAGTGCGGCGACGAACTGCACCAAATCTCCCTCGGGGACGTTGATGTCCCCTGGAACGGTCTCCCGGATTGCGCTGACCATGGTCGGGAAGCGCATGATCCCGCCGATGAGCGTGACCTCGGGCTCGATCTTGACGCGCTTCATGAGCTGCACCGACTTCCCAACCAGGGACACGATTGCGCCGTTCATGATGTCGGCGGCGGCGATCCCCTGGGATAGGTGGTTGATCACCTCGGCCTCGGCGAACACGGTGCACACCCCGGAGATCGGAACCGCAATGGAGGACGTCGCAGCCAGTGCTCCGATCTGATCTGCGCCGAATCCCATGTAACGGGCAGTCTTCTCCAGGAAGGCACCGGTACCGGCCGCGCACTTCTCGTTGAGCCGGAACGACTTCACCTGCCTGGACTCATCAATCCGAGAGGCCTTCACCGCGTGACCACCCACGTCCAAGATCGTCTTGGTCTGGGGGAACAATGCGTGCGTACCCCAGGCGGCGGCGGTCAGCTCGGTCACATTCAGCTGGCTGAAGGCCACCTGGAAGCGCCCGAACCCGGTGGCGACCATGTAGTCGACGCGGTCCCGGCCGATCCCGGCGTCGGCAAGGGCACTGGCTAGACACTGCTCGGCGGCCATACCGGGTTTGTAACCGGTTCGGAGAATGGCCCGTCCGATGATCTGTTCGTCATCCAACAGGACAACCTTGGTGTAGGCCCCCCCGACGTCGATGCCAGCGGTGATGGTCATACCCGCACCTCCGATCGGCGAGCCGGGCTGCGGCCTGCCACGATTCGATCCATGGCGAACAACGCGGCGCCTACTGCGCCCATGTAGTGGGAGTCCTCGCTCACGTTGACCTCGAAGCCCAGTTCCTGGTTGAGCACACTGACCATGCCGACATTGCAGGCCACACCTCCCGTGAAGGTGACCTCCCTCTCGATCCCGACCCGACTCAGCAGGCCGATCGAGCGGGATACCACTGAGTGGTGGACACCCAGAAGGACGTCTTCGACCTTCTTGCCCTTCCCGATCAGCGAGAGGATCTCGCCGTCGGCAAACACCGTGCAGGTCGTCGTGATCTTCACGGGCCGGCTGGATAGCAGCGCGGTAGGACCGAGCTCGTCGAGCGGAAGGTCGAGTGCCATGGCCGCGGCTCCGAGAAAGCGCCCGGTACCCGCCGCACACTTGTCATTCATGAAGAAGTCAAGGATCTCTCCGGTAGGGCTGACCTTGATGGCCTTGGTGTCCTGCCCCCCCATGTCCACCACGGTGCGCGTCCCGGGGAACATGTGCACGGCACCTCTGCCATGACAGGAGATCTCCGTGGTCTGGGCATCGCCGAAGGTCACCTTGTAGCGGCCATAGCCGGTCCCGACGATGAAGCCGACGCCCTCCTCCTCCTCGTGGATGTTGCCTTGCTTCAACGCCATCTCATACGCGGTCTCGGCGGCAACCGTGACGTTCGAACCGGTGGAGACGAGGGCTCGACCGACGATCTGCAGATCCTCGTCGATGATCACTGCCTTGGTCTGGGTCGAGCCAACGTCGACCCCTGCTGCATACGTCATTGTGTGATCTCCTCCTTGGCCGTCAGGCTCTTCCGGTGGGCGCACCGGTGGAGGTGAGCCTTTGTCTGCGCGTCGCGAGCCCCTCGAAGAAGGCATCCACCCGGTTCTTCAGCTGCGCCTCTGAGACCACACGCTTGTCCATGTGGTCTGACTCCACGAACAGGGTCGCCACATCGGTGGCCTCCATCACGGCGCGGCGGTTGTCGGCCAGCCCCGTCGAAACCGTCCGGCAGGACTTGATCGGGTGGTAGACGACGCCGTCGATACCGTAGGGCTCGATCATGTCGACGAGACTCTTGTCGGAGAAGAACATCGAGTCCATCGAGTCCCGAACCGTGATCAGGAGTCCCTCTGCCAGGCTTTCGAGCGGATGGTCCAGGTCGTACTCATAACCCAGATTGGCTCCGCCGGAGGCGAACCAGAGATAGCTGGAGCCGACGAAGGAGCCGCCCCACTCGGTGAACATCTCGCTGAAACGTCTGAAGATTGGATAGCAGGGAACGCCGACGAACGCCAGGCGGTACTTCTCCTCGAACGGGGTACCGATTCCGTTGGCGGCCTTGTACTCCATCTCCTCCACGAGATCAGTGAAGTACTTCGCTCCCTCGGGACGTCCGCGGTAGCCGTTCATCATGCCGAGGAACACGGTGCCGTCGGTCACCGCGTTGTACACGGCGGGCGAGCTCTTGTTGAGCTCGATCAGACGCTTCCACTTCCGGCTCATGGTGTTGGTGTGCGCCATTGCCTCGCGCAGCCGGTCGATGTCGAACTTCCTGCCCGATACCTGCTCGCAGAGCTTGATCACCTCGTTGATCTGGCCCGCCACATAGTTGCGGTCGTTCTCGAAGTCGACGTGCCCCGGCCAGGTCAGCCGGCCGGCAGCGCGAGTCCCCGGGATGTCGACGGTGTAGGTCGGGACGTGGTACATCCGCTCCCAGATCTCAGCCCACTTGATGTAGGTGTTGCAGGCGTTGGTGTAGACAGACAGCGACGGCGGCGGGATCTTCCCCATCGGGTGCTCGCCACCCCGGAGCTGGAGCCCGACGTCGGCCTTGACATAGCCGCAGACATCAGCCGAGAAGCCGTAGTCCTCGGCGCGGCCGATGTCGTCGTCGGCGACGTGGCGCACTGCCTGCTGGAGCCCGTTGATCTCGGGGAAGATCGTGTGGATATCGAAGCTCCGCAGGATCTCGGCGAGGCTGCCCATGACGAACACATAGGCGGAGTGCTCCTTGCGTTCGGGAGCGGTCGTCAGCTCCTGGTACCACTCCCGGAAGAGTCGGTTGCCGTCCTTGTTACCACGGCCGATAATCGAGGAACCCCTCTTATCGACCGGTGCTTCCGTGACTAACGCTGAAGTACTGGACATGGTGGTCTCCGTTCAGGCAAAGAGAAGGTTCTCGATAAACGTCTCGAGCTGGATCTGAAGGCTGTCGAAGTTCGTCATCCGCTCTTCGAACTCACTGACGAAGTAGGGGATGCCCTCGTCGTCGAGGGCCTTGGTGTAGGCCACGATCTCGTCCAGACCCGGCTCGCACATCTTCGCCGCGGTGATGATCGCGGCCCCCGCATTCGAGGCCTTGATCTGCTCGAGGAGCATCTTCTCCTTCGGCTTGCGCAGGTCGTGCTGCACAGGGCTGTAGGAGGAGCGGTCCAGGTAGGACTCGGCCAGGTCAGCCAGTGGATCCTCACCGACAGGGACGTCCTCGGTGATCCACCTCAGCCCAATCAGAAGATCATCGTCGACGACGTAGGAGAACTGCGCGATGGTGTGCAGGAGATCGAGCGGCGGCTGTTCGCAGAAGCCGCCCGCGAAGACCAGACGCATCCGGTCCTGCGGCGTTGCGGAACCCGCGCGGATGTGGGGAATCGCCCATGCGAGCAGCTGGTTGTGCTCCTCGCGGGTGATCATGCCGCCAACGGCGACCAGGCAGTAAGCCTTGTCCACGGACAACAGCCAGGGTGTCTCGCGCTTGATCTCGTACAGCTCCCTGAGCAGGCGCCGGTTCTCGTTGAAGACCCCCAGAGAGACCCGGAGCTGCTCCGGAGTGATCGAGCGGCCGGCGACCGCCTCTACCTCTCGGGTCAGCCGGGCGTACTCGCCCCGAAGATAGGTCGACGCGTGGGCCGAGTTCGCGTTCTGCGGAAGGTAGAGGATCTCGCAGGGGTAGTCGAAGTTCCTGCCGAAGACCGCGGCAAGGTTTCGGGCCGAGTCACAGATGGGGTGCGATACGAACATGTCGAGAACGACCCGGCCACTGAGCGCGAGCTCGAGTGACGTCTTCAGGATCGAGCAGAGGTAGGAGCCGAAGTGGGACTCCCCCTGGCGAGCCTCGACCGGAGCCCCGCGCACCTTGAACGGCAGCATGCCCGCGGCGTGTGCGATCTCCTCGGGGAAGTAGACCTGGAAGTGGCCGACAACCTTGCCCCCGGCATCGCGCCACTTCTGGACGGTCGGGAAATCAGGATCCTCAACCAGGTCCCTGCACATGAGGATGGCGTCTTCCACGGTCATGGACTCGTAGTCATCGAGCAGAGCCGGCATCGCCACTGTCATCACCTTTTCGCAGTCTCGTGGCTGGGGGCGTCTGCGAATCCCGACAGGTCCTCATCCAGAGGCTTCCCGCACTGGCCGCAGTATGCGAACTGTGAGGGGATGAAGCGCGCTCCGCACTCGGGGCAGCTCTTCGCGTAGGAGCCCCAGGGGAACTCCGAGGAACCCTCAGCCGATGCTGCCTGCTCGCGCAGCATCCTGTATCCGGGTTTGCGCTTCTCAACGAAGGCGTTCATGCCCTCGATCGGCTCGAAGCTCGAGTAGTGGATGGAGAGCCATTCGCGGGCGTGGCCGACGGTCTGGTGCCAGGACATGTCTTTCCAGAAGTTCACCTGCTGCTTGGTGTAGCGCTGGCACTCGGGGAACTGCTCGATCAGGTCATTGACCATCGCGTCAACCGCCTCGTCGAGCTTGGAGAGGTCGATGGAGAACCCGTCCTGCCCCTTCTTGGCCTTGGCGATCTGCTCCTTGGTGGCGTGGACGATGAACTCCCCGTCCTTCACGACTGACGGCACGACCTCGTTGACCAGACCCCAGTCAAGGGCCTGGTAGGCCGGGATCGGCCGGTTCAGCATGAGCATCTCGCGGGCGCGCCGGTCGCCGACGAAGATCGGGAGCCACTGGGTCGCACCTCCGGCGGCCACGCTTCCGACCTTCGTGCCGACCTGGCCGACATAGGCATGTTCAGCGATCACGGAGAGGTCACAGGCCAGGTGGCTCTCGTTGCCACCCCCGACCGCCATGCCGTTCAGCCGGCCGATCACGGGCTTTCCGGAGTTCAGGATGCTCTCGATGTAGGCGCTGAACAGCCCCATGTACTTCCAGTAGTCGTGGGGGGACTTGGTGTACTTGCTTTCGTACTCCTTGACGTCTCCGCCGGTGCAGAACGCCGACTGACCGCTTCCAGTGAACACGATGACTGCGACCTCGTCGTCGAACGACGCCTCACGGAAGGCCGCAGCCAGCTCGATCAGCGCGCGCGTGCTGTACGCGTTGTACGCCTGCGGTCGGTCGATCGTGATCCGGGCCACCCAGTCAGCCTTCGTATAGAGGATCTCGGTGTACTCCACCTCAGGAAGTTGCTCAAAGGTCATCGGGGGATTCTCCTAGCTTGGGCGGCACCTGTAACGTACTACATCTGCTTGACGGTTCGTATCTGTATTGTAGTTAATCATCTCCTGCCACGCTCGTCAAGCACGCGCGACTGACGATGGCGGCTGCTGAGCGGTGAGGCCGATGCCCGACCGGTTCCTGATGGCGATGCGTGGCTGGCAGGTCATGCCGGAGTCGGAGTAGACCTCTTCCTGAGGACGGCTCCGGAGGATGTGGTCCCGGCGCCCAGGTAGGCCGATCGCACCCGTTCGTCGCCAGCGAGCTCTTCAGGGGTGCCGTTCGCGACAACGGATCCCCGCTCCATCACCAGAACGCGGTCGGCCACACTGAACGCTGCCCGGATGTTCTGCTCGATAAGAAGAACGGCAAGGCCCTTGGCGTCGCGAAGTGCGCCGAGCGCAGCGATGATCTCGCCGATGACCTTCGGCGCCAGACCGAGGCTCGGCTCGTCCAGGACGACGACAGAAGGCTCCGCCATGAGTGCCCGCGCCATGGCGAGCATCTGCTGCTCTCCGCCGGAGAGTGCGCCCGCCGGCAGGTTGATTCGGTCGCCGAGGTGGGGAAACAGCTCCAGTGCCTCCGCGCGCCTCCGCGCATGCTGTCCGTCCCGCCGCCGCGTCCAGCCCCCGAGCTCGAGGTTGTCGTCCACGGTGAGGGACGGGAACACGAGCCGGTTCTCGGGCACGTGCGCGAGTCCCCGCCTGGCAATCTGCTCTGCGCCGAGAGACGTCACGTCCTCACCGCCCAGCGTCACGGATCCGCCCGTCGGTCGGAGTAGCCCGGACACGGCGCGAAGCAAGGTGGTCTTGCCGGCTCCGTTGGATCCGATGACCGCGACAAGCTCACCTTGGGCCACCGCGACGTCAATCCCCTTGAGCACCTGCAGCCGGCCGTATGCCGCCGTGAGACCACGCACCTCCAGGCCGGTCTGGAGGGACGACGAGGACTTCATGCCGGCACCGTACGAGCGGCAGCGGCGCGAACCAATGCGTCGTCGTCCGCGTCCGTCCCGAGGTATGCCGCGATGACCGCCGGGTTGGCACGCACGTCCTCGGGCTCGCCAAGGGCGATCAGGCGACCGTCGTCAAGGACGGCGACCCGGTCCGCCAGCGCCATCACCGCATCAACATCGTGCTCCACCAGCAGCACGGAGATGCCGGCACTGCGCACCCTGCGCAGCAACCAGGCCAGTGAGTCGCGTTCGGTCCCGGAGAGACCGGCCATCGGCTCGTCGAGAAGGAGGAGCGCGGGTGCGAGCGCGAGGGCCCGCGCCACCTCGACCTTGCGCTGCTGGCCGAATGCCAGGTCCGTGACCGGCCGGTCAGCGTGTTCTGTCAGGCCCAGGGCAGCGACCGCGGTACGGGCCCAGTCCTCGATCTCGCGCTCCTCCCGGCCGGCGAGCCCGAGCATCCCGCGGAAGATACCGGACCGACTGCGCAGGTGCCGGGCGACCTTCACGTTGCCAAGCACCGTCGTGCTGCCGAAGACCTGGAGGTTCTGGAACGTGCGGGTCGCGCCAAGCGTCGCAATCACATGTGGACGCCGGCCCTGCACCTGCTTGCCCCGAAGGGTGACGGTGCCAGCGGTCGGCTGCAGCACGCCCGTGATGATATTGAAGGCAGTGGTCTTGCCGGCGCCGTTCGGGCCGATGAGGGCAAGGATCTCGCCGGCCCGGACATCGAGATCGATGTCCCCGAGCGCAGTGACACCGCCGTAGCGCATCGTCAGCCCACGGATGGACAGGAGCGGCGAGCCGGACTCGGTCACGTCCGCCTGGGCGAGCAGGCGGGAGAGAGCCTGGAGACCGCTGTACTCCATTGCTGCGTCGTTCCCGTCATGCTCGGCTCGGGAAACCGCGGCGGTCGCTGCCGCGATGCCGCGGCGACGGGTGACACGTGCCCACAGCTGGGCCAGCCCGCCGGGGAGGAGGACGACCAGGAGAACCAGGACGATGCCGAAACCGAGGAGCTGGACCTCTCCGGAAGCACCCGGGATCAGCTTCGGGATGAACGACCTCATGCCCTCGTCGAGCGCTTCGACGGCCACTGCCCCGATGACCGCACCCCACACGGTGCCCAGACCACCGAGGACCACCATCAGGAGCAGCGTGACGCTGAGCTCGAAGCCTGCAGCCTCGGGGCTGACGACCGCCAGCCAGTGGGCGTAGAAGACTCCCGCCAGACCCGCGTACCCAGCTGCGAGCACGAAGACCCGCACGCGTAGGGCGTAGGTGTTGACACCGAGACACTCTGCCGCCACCTCGGAGTCGTTCACAGCGCCGAGGGCGCGGCCGGTTCGGCTGTGTACCAGCCGCTGGGCCAGCCACAGGCCGATGACGACGAACGGCGCGAGCAGCCAGAAGTACTCTTGAGGGCTGTCGTAGATGCGGCCAAGGAACGACGGCTTCGGGATGCCGAAGATCCCCGAGGTTCCGCCGGTCACCTCGAGCTCACGCGCGACGACCGCCACGATGATGCCAAGCCCCAGCGTGGCCAGGGCGAGGAAGTGGCCACGCAGTCGCAGGAGGGGAAGCCCGACCACAAGAGCCACCAGCATCGAGGCTGCTACGGCCAGAACGGCGGCCAGCATGCCGGGGACTTGGGTCTTGGTGACGAGGATCGCCTGCGTGTAGGCGCCGACCGCGAAGAACGCTGCATGTCCGAGGCTGACCTGACCGGCAAGCCCCATGAGCAGCGACAGCCCGATAGCGGCCAGGCCGTAGATCAGCGCGTACACACCCATGTTGACCAGGTTCACGGGCAGGACCATGGGGGCTATCGCCAGAACCACGGCGAGGACCAGTAACGGAAGGAAGCCGCGCAGCCGCTCCATCAGACGCGAACCCCCGTGGCCTTGAGGGCCAGGCCCTGAGGCCGGACCAGCAGGACCAGGAGCAGAACCACGAAGGCGACGGCGTCGCGGTATCCCGTCGCACCATAGCCAGCCGCCAGACTCTCGAGGACGCCCAGAAGCAGCCCCCCGAGCATGGCGACGCGGAAAGACACGAGACCGCCCAGGGTGGCCGCGACGAAGCCCTTGAGCCCGAGGGTGAGCCCGGAGCTCCAGGAGCTGAGGTAGATGGGGCTGCCCACGACACCGGCGACCGCGCCGGTGAAGCCCGCAATCGCGAAGGCGACCATGGTCGCCGTTCTCGGCGAGATGCCGAGGAGCCGGGCGGCGATCGGCTGCTCAGCGCAGGCACGCAGAGCCTTGCCAGCCGTGGTGTGCTCGTAGAAAGCGACCACGGCATAAGAGACGACGGCAGCGACACCAAGAATCCACAGCTCCTGGCTTCGGACGCTCACGCCGGCGAAGACGAAGTCCTTGCCGGGGAAGGCGGGAAGCGCCTTCGCCTCCGGCCCCCAGAACAGGAGCATGGCGGCCTTGAGCGCCGTGGAGATGCCCAGCGTGAGGATGATCGACACAAGCGGCGTCATGTGCCGCACAGGCCTGACCGCCACCCGCTCCACGGCGACGGACACGGCCACCACGAACGGCACGACCACGACCACCGCGAACAGGAGGGGAACTCCCGCGGCCACGGCGCTGATCGCGCTCAGCCCCGCAAGGGAGGCGTACTCACCCTGGGCCAGGTTGACGATCTCTCGCACGGAAAAGATCGCGACGAAGCCCAGGGCGACCAGCCCATAGACCGCTCCGAGAGCCAGTCCTGACCAGACCAGCTGGAGCAGGTCGCTCATCACTTGGGCCCGTCGAGGACCTTCCACTTCCCGTTCTCGACGGTCACCATGACGAGCGCCTCCTTGGTCAGCCCTGAGTGGTCGGTGGGCGTCATGGTGAAGACACCACTGACGCCAGGTGAGCTGGAGGTGCTCTCGAGGGCGTCGCGCAGCTTGTTCGGGTCGGTCCCGGCTTTCTTGAGCGAGGCGATAGCGATCGTGAAGCCGTCGTAGGCGTGGCCCGCGAACGTGGACGGGTTCTGCCCGTACTTCGCCTTGTAGTCGGAGATGAACTTCGCGACGACCGGCTTCTGCGGGTCATTCCCCGCTAGCTGGTCGGCGACCAGCATTTTGCCGAGCGCCGCTCGCAGGCCGTTGGCCGAGGCTCCCGCCGCGTCGAGGAACACCTGGTTGCCGATGCCATGCGACTGGTACACAGGAGCCTTGATGCCGAGCTGCTTGTAGGCGACCTGGGCCAGTGACGCTGCCGGCGGGATACCCCAGATCAACGTGGCGTCCGGCTTGGCAGCACGGATGTTGACCATCTGGGCGGTGAAGTCGGTCGCGTCCGGCGCGAACTTCTCAACCTTGACGACCTTGATGCCGGCGTCCTTGCCGACTTCGGTCAGCATCTCAGGGATACCTTCGCCAAAGCCGGAAGCGTCCCGGGCGATGGCGATGTTCTTGTAGCCGTTGGCCTTCATGTCGCCGACGAGCCGCTCAATGACCACGCGGTCGTTCTGCGCCGTCTTGAACACCCATTTCGAACCTTCAACGATCTTCTGGTTTGCGGCCAGGGAGATCATCGGCTTCTTCGCCGCCTCCGCGAGCGGTCGCATAGCCAGGCTGGGACCGGTACGGGAGGCGCCGAGCAGGAGGTCGACGTTGTCGGTCGACAGGAGCTTGCTCGCCGCCTTCGCTGCGCCGGCCTCGGTCGACTGGTCGTCCTCGATCAGAAGATTGATCTTGCGGCCGTTGACTCCGCCGCCGGAGTTGACCTGCGCGGCCAGCATCTCGAGCGCCTGGCGTTCCGGGACACCAAGGCTTGCGCCTGCCCCGGTGATGTCCAGGACCGCACCGATCTTGATGTCGCCTGAGGCCGAGCCAGAGCTGGTGGCACCGCCTGAGCCGGCAGACTCGGCGCAGCCGGCCGCGGCCAGTGCCACGGCGATGATGGCGACGACTGTCGTCGCGGAACGGACGTTGCGTGTCATGGGGTCTCTTTCCTCGCCTTGCGTCGTGCGAAATACTACATTTCGTTGACGTCTCGAAAAGAAACGTAGTTAATCACCTCGCGCTGCACCCGTCAAGCCTTCGAGTCCACCGATGAGGACCTGGGGCTCGAGCGCCGCCTCCATCGGGCCTGCCCGACCAGCGTGAGCTCATCGGGCCTGATCTTGGGAGCCGGCCTCCCGGATCGCTTCCTCGACTGCCTTGCTGGTTATCCGCTTGCGCCAGACGTACGACAGGTCAGCGTTGTCCAAGGGAGTCGAGTGCTTCGCGCGGCGCGTGCGAGCTGCGGCCCACGTGCCCTGGCGGGACGCCGTACCCGCTGACACCAGACTTCACGACGATGACGGGCTTCTTGCGCGACGGCCGCCGGGCGATGCGGGAGAACTTGCGGGCGTTGCCCATGCTCTCCAGGTACAGGCCCACCACCACCGTGCTGGGATCCTCCTCCCAGTACTGCATACAGTCGTTGCCCGACACGTCGGCTCGGTTGCCGGCCGAGACGAAGCTCGACACTCCCGGACTCCGCCGGGCAGCCGAGGCCAACGCCGCCACCCCGAGCGCGGCCGGACTGGCTGGACAGGCCCAGGCCCCCGGCCCGGGGCAGCTGAGCTGCCAGAGAGGCGTTCAGGCCCACCTGCGGATGTGTGTTGAGCAAACCCATCGAGTTGGGGCCGATGAGGCGCATGCCATTCGCCGGGCGAGCCGAACGACCTCGCGCTGGCGATCGGGTCCCTCAGCACCCATCTCGGCAAAGCCCCGGGACATCACGATGAGCCCCCGCACGCCTGCATAACGGCAGTTGTCCACCACCTCCAGCACCGCGTGGGCGGGGACAACGACGAGAGCCACGTCCACAGGGCCGGGCACCTGACTGACGTCGGCCTAACACCGCACCCCCTGGAGCTCCGATGCCGCCGGGTTCACCGCGTACACCTGGCCGGTGAAACCTGCCCCGATGACGTGCCGCAGCACACAAGCACCGATCGACTCCGGGTCGCGGCTCGCGCCGATCACCACGATCGAGCGCGGCTGGAGAAGCGCCGTCAGACTGGTGGCCTCCGATCCTTGTTAACGCGCCTCCATCACCGCCAACGACCGGTCGGTGGGGTCAATGTCGAAAGCCAGCGCGATCACTCCGTGGTCGAACTGGTCGGTCACTCCAAAGCCCACCTCGCGGAACACCGCGACCATCTTCCGATTCTGCGGAAGGACGTCTGCGACGAACCGATGGATGCCCCGCTCGCGTGCCGTAGCCGCGAGGTGCTCCAGCAGAACAGACCCCAACCCCCTGCCCTGATGGGCGTCGGAGATATTGAAGGCGACTTCTGCCTGCTGCTCGTCGACGCGATCGTGGTTCGCCAGGCCGACGATGTGGCCTGCGATCAGCACGACGATCGCCACCTGGTTGGTGTGGTCGACGTGGGTGAACTGCTGCAGCAGCTTCTCGGTCAGTCTGGGCATGGGTGTGAAGAAGCGCAGAAAGGTGGATTCCGGGGACTGTGCAACGTGCATACGCTGCAATGCCTCGGCGTCCTGTGGGGTGATCGGCCTCAGGTTAGCGGTCCCGCCGTCCCGCAACACGACGTCTGCATCCCAGTGCTGTGGGTAGTCCCCGCTGGGGTCGGCCGGCATGCGACCAGCCCAGTGTCGCGCCCCCGGGCGCCGCCGCCTCGGATATGAGCTCCCGGGACGGATTGCTTGACGAGGCGGAAGTTGAGTGATTAACTACCCCGCACAAACGATGGTCGACGAAAGTGTAGCATTTCTCACGGGGTGCAGCACTTCTATCCGTCACGCCATTTTTGTGCGCGGCGGGCTATGTCTCAACGGAGGAGCACAGATGAGTGCCATCACCAGCAGGGCCGTCCCAGGCCTGTCCATGACGGGCGAGGACCGCACATCATGACGGCAACGAACACGAGCCCGACCGGAAGGGCGGAGCCGTCGGCGCAGACGATCTTGGCCCGACTCGAACGTATCGACGTGTGGTCACTGGCCTCCGTCTTCATCGGGATCATCGGCCTTGGATTCCTTTTCATCTTCTACGACATCTTCGTCATCAACGTCTCGTTCATCCAGACCTGTGTGGCGATCAAACCCGGCTGCACCCCGAAGACAGCCCTGGCCTCGCTGTCGGTGCCGGTGGTTCTGAACCTGATGGGGTACGTCGTCGGCACCCTGGTGCTCAGCCCGTTGGCGGACCGGTTCGGAAGGCGCAACATGCTCCTGGTCACCATGGTGATCACGGGTGTCGGATCTCTCTACAACGCGTTTGTACCGGACTACCTCAACTTCAACATCGCCCGGATCATCACCGGTGTCGGCATCGGCGCCGTGCTGGCCATCGTCAACACTTACATCAACGAAGTGGCGCCGCGGCATTCCCGGGCCAAATACACGACCGTCATCTTCGTGATGTCCGCACTCGGTGCGCTCATGGGCATCTGGCTCGGCCTCATCCTCACCACACCATCCACGCCGTGGCCACTGGGCCTGCCGTTCGCCATGGCCAGCAAGACTTTTGAAGACGGCTGGCGATGGATGTACGGCCTCGGGGCCCTGCTCGCCTTCATCTCGGTGGCGCTGCTGTTCAGGTTGCCCGAGTCGCCGCGCTGGCTGATCAGCCAGGGCCGCATGGCTGACGCCTCGTCCATCGTCGCCGACATGGAACGCCGAGCCGAGCGACACGGCGAGCTGCCCGAACCGAACCTCGCGGACGCCGAGACCGAGGTGGCCCCTCCCTCGCGGGTACCCTACCGGGAGCTCTTCAGCTCGGTGCTCTACCGGAGGCGGATCATTCTGCTGTTCCTGGTGTGGTTCATCGGCTACATCACCGTGTACTCCTACGCCGCAGGCTTCACCACTGTCCTGGCCTCGTTGGGATACCCCCATCCAGAGGCCGGCATCATTGCGGCGGTCGGCACCCTGGGCTTCGTCGCCGAGGCGGTCGTCATGTCGTTCCTGGTAGAGAAGCTGGAGCGTCGTTACTGGTTGCCGATCGCGGCGGCGGTGACCCTCGTCGGAGCCCTGCTGATCGCCGGGGCGGGCACCTCGATCGGTGTCTCCTTCCTCGGCGCCCTGCTGATCTTCGCCGGGTTCAATGTGTGGATCTCACCAACGTACGCGCTGACGGCCGAGTCGTTCCCGACTCGGGCCCGCACCACGGGCTTTGCGCTGGTCGACGGTGTCGGGCACATCGGTGGTGGTATCGGGGTACTCCTGATCGCACCGGTCCTGCCTCACCTGTCCGTCTTCGGCGCCCTGATGCTCATCTCAAGCTTTCTGGTGATCGCGGCGATCCTGGCCCAGTTCACCACCCATACCCGCGGTCGGCCGCTCGACCAGATCTCACCGTGACACCAGCGCGGGTCACCCCTTCCCCGGGGTGACCCGCGCGGCGTGCCAGTTGCTGTGCACTCGGCAGCCTGCTCCATCAGATCGGTTGATCGTGATGATCGCGGAAAGGCACTCCTGGACCCTTACCTGAAACGGCCAGGCGGCCCGACGATCCACAGGCTGTCGGTGAATACGTCAGGCGTGATCGTTGGCACCGGCCTCCCGGATCGCTTCCTCGACTGCCTTGCTGGTTATCCGCTTGCGCCAG
>ERZ1739051.2-NODE-2-length-31100-cov-14.404542_pt1 | contig 31100 bp, 28 predicted proteins | sample MGYA00581757_ERZ1739051 | MGnify/ENA primary metagenome ERZ1739051 (study PRJEB42929, sample SAMN08275523) | rhizosphere metagenome | isolation source: Rhizospheric soil replicate 3 | host: Colobanthus quitensis | place: Antarctica: Devils point, Livingston Island...
GGTCGATGTAGTCCGTCTGAAGGCGCTTGAGGCTGGCGTCCAGCGCCCGGCGGATATTGAGAGCCGAGAGCTTGCCGTCATTGGGCCGGTCGGACATGCCACCGTAGAGCTTGGTGGCCAGCACCGTCTTCTCACGGCGCTCACCTCCCTTGGCAAACCAGCGGCCGAGGATCTCCTCGGTCCAGCCACGGTGCTCGGCGCCGCCATACACGTTGGCCGTGTCAAAGAAGTTGATCCCGGCATCTTGGGCGGAGTCCATGATGGAGTGGGCGGCAGCTTCCTGGGTCTGCGGACCGAAATTCATGGTGCCCAGGCACAGACGCGAGACGGACAGGCCCGAACGGCCAAGATGCGTGTACTGCATGTGAGAAGTCCCTTTCAATACATGGGTTGACTGCGGCGACTACGGCGTCTCGGGCTTGGTAGACCAGCGATCGCGTAGCAGGTAGGCGACTGCCTTGGGTTCGCGCTCGCGGGTGAAGACGCCCTTTCGATTTCCGATCACCCGATTCGAGCCCTGCATCGTGGCGAAATCGGCGAAGCTCCAGACATGTTCCCCGACGACATTCTGGGCGCGGGCGAAGACGTCCAGGTATGTCGAAACGAGCTGTTGCTGGAATTCCTCACTCCACATCTGGGCCGGTAGAGAGTGCAACCCCGCCACTGCGTCGGCTCCAAACTCGGTGATCACGATCGGCTTGTTGTGGCGGCTGGCCCACAGCCGAAGCTCGTCTTCAAGCTTGTGCTCGGCGGTGATGAGGTCGCCGGCGTCGACGTACCATCCAAAGTAACGATTCAGGAGTATGACGTCGAACAGGTCCGTGACCTGGTCGAGGTCGGGGGTCGCGACGGCCACGTTCGCAAACGCTACTGGACGAGTCCCGTCCAGATCCCGGACACGTTGAGCGAGCGCCGCGAAGTAAGGCCTTGAGGCGGGCTCAGTGGTGTCCGGCTCGTTCGCCACCGACCACATCACCACACTGGGGTGGTTCTTGTCGCGGGCGATCAGCTCGCGGATCGCCGCCAGATGAGTTTCCAGAGTGGCGTCATCGACTGCGCCCGGCCGAAACGTTCGCGTGTCTTCTACTGCTATGCGCTCCGAGTTCAAGGCCAGATTCAGCCCGACAGCAGCCGTCTCGTCGATCACCAGAAAACCGAGCCGGTCCGCGAGATCGAGGACTTCCTCGGCGTACGGGTAGTGCGACGTACGGAACGAGTTGGCACCAATCCACCGGAGCAGTGCGAAGTCCCGCGCCATTCGGACGTCGTCGTGCCCCTTGCCCCGCCACGCTGCGTCTTCGTGCATGCCAAACCCACGGAGGTAGATCGGTTCGTCATTGAGCAGGAGCCGGGCCCCGTCGACACGGATCGTGCGTATGCCCACGGGTAGCGAGTACAGGTCGACGTCGGCGCCCGACTCGTGCCGCACCTCGAGGGTGTACAGGTACGGGTTCTCAGGCGACCACAGTTGGGCGCCGTCAACTTTGACCGACCCGATAGCGCCCGACGACGCAGCGACGGACGCTCCGGTGGCGTCGCGCAGGACCACGCTCGTAAGGCGGGACAGAGGATCGGAGATGTCTGGGTCCGCGCCGGCGATTTCGACCTCGTAATGAACGACACCGCTGCCGGGCTCCAGGTCAGTGCGCACGGCGATGTCGGCGATGTAGCGGCCGGGTGTCGATAGAAGCCACACCGCTCGCGAGAGCCCGGCGTAGTTGAAGAAGTCGTGGAAGTAGCTCTGCCGACGCCGGCCGTCGTCGCCGACGTCGACAATCCCCGGTGGGATGCTCTGCATGGTGAGCCGGTTGTCAACGCGAACAGTGATCCGAATCGAATCCACGTCACTAACCAGGGACGAGATGTCGAACTCAAAGGGCGTGTACCCGCCCTCGTGCATGCCGACCCTCGCGTCGTTGACCCAAACCTCGGCCCGGTGCGTGGCCGCGTCGAAGCGCAGCACGGTACGCCGCCCGGGTGCAGCCGCGGGCGTGACGACCTGGGTCTGGTACCAGACATCGCCCACGTGCTCCCGTTCGCCGCGATCGACGACAAGGTCGTTGTAGCTGGCCGGGACAGGCATCGGGCGTGAAGCCGGCAACCGATCGCGCCACCACTGCTCGGTCACGCCCAGCGAGTGCGGGTCGAACGTGAAGTCCCAGAGTCCGTCGAGCTTGCGGGCGCTGCGCGAGGTAGTCCAGCGGGGGGCCAGCATGGCCATCCTTTCGTAGAGGTCACATGTGTTTCGGCGCGACAGCGGCGGAGCAGCAGGTGCAGCCGCGGCGCGCGCTCATCCTGGTCGGGCGGCCCGGTTCCGGCCGATCAGGTCTCGGTAGGTCTGACCGCTCAGCTTGAGGACTCGGCGCTGCGTGGCGTAGTCGACGTGGGCGAGGCCGAAGCGTGGCCGGTAGCCGTGTGCCCACTCGAAGTTGTCGAGCAGGGTCCATGCGAAGTACCCCCGGACCGGCGCTCCCTGTGCGACGGCGTCGGCGACTGCGTCCACGTGGTCGAGCAGGTACGCGGTCCGTTCGTGATCGGCAACGTACCCGTTGGCGTCGGGTTCGTCTGCCCAGGCCGACCCGTTCTCGGTGACGTAGAGCGTCGGGGCGTCATAGTCCTTGGTCAGTCGCAGGAGCATTTCCTCCAGCCCGGCCGGATGGACCTCCCAGTCGAGCGCTGTCGTGGCGGCGCCCTCGACAGGCACCTGCCGGAAGCCGAGGGTCGCGACCGTTGGATCGGCGGCAATCTTCTGTCTGAAGTAGTAGTTCAAGCCGATGAAGTCCAACGACGTGGCGATCGTCTCCATGTCGCCCTGCCGGACCGGCAGCTCGATCCCATACAGCTCGACCATGTCCGCCGGGTAGCCGCGACCAACGAGCGGATCGAGCCACCATCGGTTGGTGTGGCCGTCGGCGCGCATCGCAGCCTCGAAGTCAGCAGGCATGTCGGTCGCCGGCTCGCACGGACTGAGGTTGTTGACGATACCGACCGACGGCGTCTTGGCAGCGACCGACCGCAGCGCCTGGACGGCGAGCCCGTGGGCGAGCAGCAGGTGGTGGGAGGCGTGCACCGCGCTGCGCAGGTCTCGCATCCCGGGCGCCATACGGCCCTCCATGTGCCCGATCCAGGCCGAGCAAAGCGGCTCGTTCAGCGTCACCCAGTCAATCACGCGGTCCCCGAGGCGTTCTGCGACGATCGTGGCGTACTCCGCAAACCGGTAGGAAGTTTCGCGCGACGTCCATCCGCCCGTGTGCTGCAACGCGGACGGCAAGTCCCAGTGGTAAAGCGTCGTGAATGGCCGGATGCCGGCCTCCAGCAGGTCGTCGACCATCTGGTCGTAGTGGTCCAGGCCGGCCACGTTGGCCGGTCCACGGCCCGTCGGCTGGATGCGAGGCCAGGCGATCGAGAAGCGGTATGACGTCACGCCGAGCTGGCGCAGCAGGTCGAGGTCTTCGGGCCAGCGGCGGTAGGAGTCGCACGCGACCTCGCCGGTCTCGCCGCCCTCGACAGCTCCTGGTGTGCGGCCGAAGTCGTCCCAGATCGAGGGCAGCCGACCGTCCGCGGAGGGTGAGCCTTCGATCTGGAATGCCGAGGTCGCGGCCCCCCACAGGAAGCCGGAGGGAAGAGCGGAGCGGTTGTTCATCGATCGTCTCGCCTCAGGTCAAGGGAACGGGAAGGAGCCCAGCGGAGACCGGCATGTCTCACTTGACCGATCCGGCGGTCATGCCGGCGACCATGAAGCGTTGCAACGCGAGGAAACCGATCACGATCGGCACGCTCACGGTGAGCGAGGCTGCCATGATCTGATTCCAGTACACGTTGTTCTGGGTGGCGTATCCGCGCAGGCCGACGGCAAGGGTTCGCGTCGTGTCATCGGTCATCACCGAGGCGAAGAGGACCTCGCCCCAGGCGGTCATGAAGGCGTAGATGGCGACTGCCACGATGCCCGGGATCGCAGCCGGCACCACGACGCGAAAGAGCGCGCCGAGCGGGCCGTTGCCGTCAACCAGCGCCGCCTCGTCGAGCTCACGCGGGATCGAGTCGAGGTACCCGATGAGCATCCAGATGGCGAAAGGCAGGGTGAACGTCAAGAACGTGAGGATCAGGCCCAGGCGGCTGCCGTAGAGGTTGATCCCAGTCACGTTGCTGATGTTCACAAACATGACGAAGAGCGGGAGCAGGAAGAGGATGCCAGGGAACATCTGCGTTGACAGTACGACCACGGAGAACGTCTGCCGGCCGCGGAAACGGTACCGGCTGATCGAGTAAGCAGCGAGGAGGGCAATCAACACGGACGCCAATGACGAGGCCGCGGCGACCACGAGGCTGTTGACGAAGTATCGGGCAAGCGGGATCGTCGTCCACATATCGCGAAACGGCGCGAGGGTGAAATGTGACGGCCACCACGTGAAGGTTCCTTGAACGTCCTGCAGGGGTTTGAGGGCGGAGCTGACCATGACGTAGATGGGGACGAGGGTGAATACCACGAGGGCGGACAGGCCTATCCGCCTGGTCCATCGGAACCAGTTTGGTTCATGCATTGTCGGTCCTCCTGTTCACGAAGAAGAGGTAGATCCCCGTCACGACCATCAGGAACAGCAGCAGCAGCACCGACATCGCCGACCCTGTGCCGAAGTTCCACGTGCCGAATGAGTTCTGGTAGATGTGGATCGAGATCAAGTCCGCCTGCGCCGGCGTGGTGTCACCGAACAACGTGTACGGCGTTGTGAAGTCGTTGAAGGTCCACAGGAAAAGCACCAGCACCAGCACGCGGTTGACGGGTGCCAGCAGGGGCAGCGTCACCCGACGGAGCTGTGTCAGGATCCCGGCACCGTCGAGTACGGCCGCTTCGTAGACGTCGTCCGAGATGCTCTGCATACCGGCCGACATCATCAGGAATGCGAATGGCCAGGTGCGCCAGACAACCACCAGCGTGAGGGTGACAAAGCTGTTCCCCCCGATGAGCCAGAAGGGATTGCCCTGCGTCAGATGCAGCTGGTTGACCAGCACGTGGTTGATGACACCGGTGTCGCGCTGGGCCATGAAGTTCCAGGTGATGACCGAGGCGAAGATTGGCAGGGCAAACGGCACGAGAAGCAGCGTGCGGACGATCCCTCTGCCGCGGAACGGTCGCTGCGTAAGGACGGCGGCTAGGAGACCGAGGGACCACGAGAACGCCAACACGAGCACCGTGAAAGCAATCGTGACCACAAACGAGTGGAGCAGCGCCTTGCCGGCGGGCTGGTTGAAGTCCATGGCGAGGCGGTAGTTGTCCAGATGAGCGAACGGGGCCTGCCGCCAGTTGCCCAGGTAGAGCTGGGTCATCTTGAAGAAGCTCATCATCACCCCGATGAGCATCGGGATGATGTGGATCAGCAGCTCCATCACGATCGCCGGTGCCAGCAGCACGTACGGCAGCCACTGGCGACGGCGCTTGCGGCGCCGAACAGGGTTCACCGGTGCCCGCCCACTGGGCACCTTTGGGTTGGAAACCACCGATGCCCGCCCAATAGACACCTTGGCCTTGACGGCGTCGACCATGCGTTCCTCTCCGGCGGCGCGGTGGGCCGTCGCAACTGACCACCGCGCCCCGCTCTTTTCGGACGTTCCTCGCGTCAGTCTGTGACCTGCTGTTGCGCAGCGGCCAGCGCAGCGGCGATTTGAGCACTGGTCACCGTCTTGCCTGTCGCGGCGTCCGCAAACAGGCTGGTCATCGCGGCTCCGACCAGCTTTTCGAACTGACTCTCCCCGGGCACCTGGGGCAGTGGCGCCGCGCTCTTGCTCAGCACGTCCTTGATCACCAGGACGTTCGGTGCCTGGAACGCTGGGTCGCTGTAGGCGTCGGTGACCGACGGCAGCGAACCATAGGTCTTGTTCAGCATCTGCTGCTCGGGCGTGCTCGTCATGAACTTCACGAACGCAATCGCGGCGTCCTTGTTCTTGGTGTTCTTGAAGATCCCGAGGTTGATACCCGCCACCATGCTCGTCACGGGCTTTCCACCCGCGGCAAGCGTGGCCGGCACTGGGACGGGAGCGACGCCGATGTCGTCAGGATTCATGCCCAGCTCCTTAAGCGAGGCCTGCGCCGCCTGCCAGAAGACCATGGAGGTCGTGCCCGTCGCGAAGTCCTTCAGCGCCTCGGTGCCGTTTGAGTACTGTGCGTCGCTCGGGTTCACGATCTTGTCGGTCTGCATGAAGTCGATGTACTGCTTGATCGCGGCAACATTTGCAGGCGTATTGAAGGTCGCCTTGCCGGACGCGTCGAACCATGACCCGCCCTGCTGCTGGCTCAACGTGAAGGCGGAGTGGATGTTCTCGGTCTTGCTTCCGGCCTCGAGCGACAAGGCCCAATGTTTCGGTGTCGTGAGCTTCTTGGCGTCCACCAGGAACTCGTCCCAGGTCTTCGGCGGGCTGCTGATGCCCGCATCCTTGAACTGCTTCTTGTTGTAGTACAACCCGTAGGCCATGCTGTAGATCGGGACGGCCGCGGGGGGTTGACCGGCGACGCCGGTAGCCGACATGCTGCCGGCGAGGAACCGCGACTTGCCGCCGATCGCGTTCAGCGTCGCATCGTCGAACGGGAGAAACGCTCCCGTCGCCTGGACCGACGACGACCAGGTGTTGCCGATGTTGACGACGTCAGGGCCCTTGCCCGAGGTGGTCGCCGCGAGCACCCGGTTCAACAGATCCGACCATGGCACAACTTCGAGCTCGACCTTGATGCCGGTCTGCTTGGTGAACTTGGCGAGCTCCGGTGTGAGCACCTGCTTGTCGTTGGCCAGGCTGGTGCCCTGGTTGCTCGCCCAATAGGTCAGGGTTGCGCCAGTGTTCGCCTTGTCCGAGCCCTTGGTGGCGCCGCTACTGCTGCACGCAGCGAGGGGCACCAGCATCAGCGCTGCAACGGCTGCAGTAGCAGTCTTGTTCAGTCGCACGATCTGTCCTTTCCGTTCGAAAGCCGGGCGGGTGTGCGTCAAAGAACGAACGCGCAGGCGACGGTGCACTGCAGTCCCAGACTTCCGCCACACCATCCTACAAGTCGTGTACTAATGTCAATGCTTAACTCGTATCGTGCGGTCAGTATCCAGATCGTCACCCATTTGAGATGGTATAAGCGTGTTCAGGGACCCGGCCTTGCGTTCGTTCATGCCCCAAACTATGTTGCGAAGTACTACCCGGTTGGAGCCGGTTGACCCACAGAGCGAGGTAAGAATGACCAAGGCCAGGGCCAGGGCCGTCAGCGTCCGCGACCTTCGCACGCGCAACCGCGCGCGAGCGTTGGCAGCTGTCTACCACGACGGACCGATGACCCGACAAGAGATCGGCGAGGCGATCGGCGTCAGCCCGGCCACGGTGAGCAACCTGGTGGGTGATCTGCTCAACCAAGATGTGATCGTCGAGGCTGGTGCCGAAGATTCCGATGGCGGGCGCCCGCGGACCTTGCTACGCGTCAAGCCCGAACACCGGTTCGTCGTCGGCGTCGATGTCGGCGAGACCGCAATCCTTGTCGAGCTCTTCGATCTCGACATGCAGGTTCGCGCCTCGCATTCAATCACCCCGAAATCGGGGCGCCTCGATCCCGAGAAGACGGCCGAGCATGTGCTGGACGGGGTCGAGCGCGTCGTGGGCTACTCCGGACGTGCTCCGGAAGAAATTCTCGGAGTCGGGGTTGGCGTGCCCGGGCTGGTCGAGCACGGCAATGACCCGGGCGTGCACGGCGACGAGGCGGTCGTGCATGCACAGACCATCGGCTGGGACGGAGTGCCCTTCGGGAAGCTGCTGCGAAACGGTACTTCGTTGCCGCTGTTTGTCGAGAACGGCGCGAAGACCTTCGGACAAGCAGAGAAGTGGTTTGGTGCTGCAAGGGACGCGGAGAATGCGATCATCGTGCTGCTCGGCACGGGCACGGGCGTCAGCATCTTCTCCGAAGGGGAGCTGTACCGCGGCGCGTCGAGTAGTGCGGGCGAGTGGGGACACACCACGGTGATCGTCGACGGGCAGACGTGTCGTTGCGGTGCCAGGGGATGTCTAGAGGCATACGTTGGCGGCCCGGCGATCGTGGCACGCTACGACGAGTTGCGCCAGCGAAAACCTGCGGGTGGGGAGACTGACCTCGTCGCTCGTCTGATCGCCATCGCTGAGGCGCCCAGCGATGACCAGTCCGCGGCCAGGGTCCTGCAGGAAACGGCGACGTATCTCGGCGTAGGCGTTGCCAATCTCATCAACTTGTTCAACCCAGAGCGAATCGTCATCGGAGGGTGGGTCGACCAGATTCTCGAAGCAAAGCTCTTGCCAGCGATTCGCGAGGTCGCGGCTCAACAAGCTTTGCGGATGCCCTTCAGCGCCGTCTCGATCGTCCCAGCGCTACTCGGGCGCGACGCGGTGGCCCTTGGTGCCGCGACTCTTCCAGTCAATGACTTCTTGGCGTCCGGCGCCGTTCCGACGACGCGAAAGACGACAAGAGGCACCATCCGGCCTGCCCTCGCCGTACGTCATCGCATGTGAGCCTGGACAGACTGGTGCTCATCGCACGGCCGGTGCTGGGCCACGGTTGCGAGCTGGTGTCGACGGCGTTGGCCGAGCGCAGGGTTCGTAGAGATGGCCGAGTCCTCGTCTGACCCACCGTTCAAGCCGAGCAGCAGCTCGCTGATCCCGGTTTCACTCGAGGCCGGGTATGTACGCGACGGAAGGCCGGCGCCGGCTCCCTCACCGTGGTGCCGTGCGACAACCTGCCCGGCAATGGGGCCGCAGTCGCCCGGGCGATCGGCGACCTCGCCACTCTGGTCGATCCGGAACTGGCCCGCTGGGTCACGGGAAACGTGTCCTACGCCACCACCATGGTGGACCGGATCACCTCCGAACCGACCCCGCAGGACAGGGATGACCAGCTCCGCTCCTACAGGGATGAGTAGGTACCGCACCGGGCGCTCTTCGTACTGTTCGCGCGCCGCGTCATCGCAACAGTCGGTTCAGCCCTTCGGGCAGCAGCGACTCCGCGAAAACCGTGTGGTGAGCCGCTGAAGCATTCGCTGGCGGCCGAACCTGCTCAGTCTCGGCGCCCGGCCCGAAGCAGCGGACGCACCGTGCGCTCGGCGGCCTTGCGCGGCGAAGGTACCGCGCCCGAGGCCAAGAACCGGCTGACGGGAAGGGTGGCTGCCCCGAGCGCGACGGCGTCCCTGCCGAGCTCTGCGGGAACGATCGACACGTCACCGAACGGCATACGCAGGGCATACCGCGAGGCGACCTCGCGCACCGCAGGCAGCAGTCTTTCCTCGAGGGTCTGTCCGACCCACCCGCCGACGACGATGCGCTCTGGATTGAACAGATTGATGAGATCGGCAATGCCGGCGCCGAGATAGGTGGCAATCTCGTCCAGTACCTTCGTCGCCGAGCGGTCGTTGCGCCCCGCCGCCGCGATCGCCGTGATGCCGTCGACGAGGTCGCTCCCGCTCTCTGACGGGGTGTGCCGGCGCAGCTGGTCATAGCGTTTCACGATCGCGTGAGCGCCGACGTACGCCTCAAGACAGCCCAAGGCGCCGCAGCGGCACAACCTGCCGTTCACCATCACATTGGTGTGTCCCCACTCGCCCGCGCTGCTTGACGCGCCCCGATACAGCTCACCATCGGCGAAAATGCTGATGCCGGTGCCGGTGCCGAGCAGCACGATGATCGCATTGTCGACGTTGCGCGCGGCACCGAACCACTTCTCCGCCTGTCCGAAGGTCTTCGCCCCGTTGTCGACCAGCAGTGGCAGCGTTGTTCCCCTGCGCAACATCTCGCCGAACGGCACGCCGTCCCAGCCCACCGTCTGGGCGTGCACGACCGCGTCCTCACCGTGCTTCACGAGACCTGGCACGCCGACGCCCACGCCCAGAATCGATTCCGAGGCGACGCCAGACTCGGCAATCACCGCGTCGAGACCCTGGAGCACGTGGCTCGCCGACTCATCGGGGAGCAAGACAGACGAGGTCGGCGTGACCGTGTGGGAGGCGCGGACCTGCATGTCGAGGTCGAATAGCTCGACGAGCACTGCGGTCTCGCCGACGTCGACGCCAACCACGTAGGCGTATTCAGGGTTGATTCGCAGCAGCGCGCGGGGCCGGCCACCGTTGGAGTCCTGCGTGCCGGACTCGACGATGACGCCCTGCTCGAGAAGTTCGCCGCACAGGTTGCTCACGGTGGCCGCGCTGACCCCGGCGGCGATGCCGATCTCCTGGCGGGTCATGAACCCGTTGAGGTAGACGGCCGCGAGGGCCCTCGCCCGGTTGCTCTTGCGCAGGTCACGGACGTTGATCGACCTGGCCCTCGCCACTGCTACCTCACCTTTGTCCGTGGAGCGGCCCATGTCCGGTCGCCGTCGAAGCGTAGTTCACGCCGTGGACGAACGGACCCGCACAAGGTCGGACAAGCGCCCATGCATGCGGCCGCGCCGACTCCACCGCGTCTCCTGAAATCGGAGCTCGCGGCGTGCAGCAGCGGACGCGATTCGACGGCCGTGAATCCGCCGGCCGATGCCGGGATCAAGGTCAACCGTTACGGGTAGCTGACCAGGTATCGCGCCGACCCGCTGGCACCGGTGGCGGCACCGGCGTCGTTGACGATGTGGTCGAGCGTTCCGGCACCGAGCGCGACGGTGACCAGGTCGTGCAGCTTCACGCCCGTCGTGACGGGCACTTCGAAGCCGTGCGTCGCGTGGATCGATGGGTCGACGTTGGTGTAGATGTAGCTGCCGCCGCCCCACAGCTCGTGGGTTTGCACGGAGTCAGCAACCTTGTACGCCGCCCAGCCGGAGATACCGTCGTGCTCCCACGCAGCCTGGTTCGGCGGGTCGTATGGCAACTCGTTCTGGAAGAAGACCGTCTTGCCGTTCTCGCCGTTCCAGATCACGTTGTACTTCTGGAAATGCTCGACGAACAGGCCGGTCGCGGTCACGTTGTCACCGTTGACGACAAGACCGGTGTCAGAGGTGTTGACGCTCCAGCCGACGCCCTGACCGTGGTCGGCGCGCCATGCCCAGATGTCGTCGAGGATGGCGTTGTTGCTGTTCACTTCGAGCGCGACGGTCGCCTTGCCGGCGTGTGGGCCACCGACGCGGAAAAACACGTCCGCGAGGAGCGTTGGGTCGGACGCGTCGGACCAGTTGTTGTGCTCGTCCCCCTGGCCGTTCGCGGCGTGTCCGGTGCCGATCTGCACAAGCGCCGGGGAGCTGACGGGTCCGGCGTCGATCATGATGCCCGAGATGCTGACGCCCTGACGGTCGGCGACACTGATCGCCACGTCGCCGTTGGTGGGTGTCAGCGTCGCGATCCCGAGACCGAGAACGACGGTGTCAGCACGCTTGACGTCGATCGTCTTATCGAGGTCGTAGACGCCCGGCGTGAAAATCAGGTTCTGGCCCTGAGCGAGGGCGCGGTTGATGTCCTTGACGGAGTCCGAGGGCCTGGCGAGGTAGAACTCCGACAGCGGGATCGAGTGTCCGAGCGTCTGACCGTCGAGCCACGTGGTACCGCGGGAATCGGTACGCGCGTCCGGAACGAACACCTTGTAGTCACCTGCTGTGTCTATGTATAGGTAGGGTTTCTCCCGGCTCGCCGGGTTGGTGTTCAGGGTCGTGTACGGCGGTGCGGGGAAGGACTGCGCGGGCGCACCGATCACACCGGCGAAGACCTGGTTCCACACGCCGTTCGACCAGCCACCGATGGAACTGTCCCGGACCAGGAACTGCTGCTGTGTTCCGTTCGTGACGGATTTCGTCACATTGGAGTCGGCCATGAAGCCACCACTGGCGTACTGGGGGCCTGCCGTGCAGTAGTCCATCAACGTCGTGCCGCCGGTGATGTTGACGCGGCGCAGCGGGGCTGCCTGCGACACCGCCCAGAACTCCGTGTTGGTGCGACAGCCCGTGTTACCCAGCGGGTTGATCGTCAGGTTCGACAGCGAGCGCCAGAAGTTGGTCAGGGCGATGCAGTTATTCGCCGTCAGGCAGCGGTTGTAGACGTTGACTTCACCGTTGATGACGACGTCGGTCGGCGACTGGCCGAGGCCCGCCACCTCCGTGTAGTAGCCGACCTGGAAAACGAGAGGCTTGGCCGTGATGCCGTGCGCAGGGTCGGCCTTCGTGCCGTAGATGCCCGGCTTGAACAGTAACGCGTAACGTTGCGTGCCCATCTCGTTGTCGACTTGTTCCTTGGCGATCGCGTCGAGGGTCACCTGAATCTCGTTCTGCGGCATACTTGGGTCGAAAATCTTCACGTTCGGGCCGAAGTCTGGCTGACCAGCGCTCGTGATCGAGCTCGACGCAGCGGAGGCGACCCCGGCCGTCAACAGGGCGGTCGCCAGAGCGACCGCACCGATCAGGGCGGTACTGATGCGCCTGCGGCTAAGTCCCCGAGAGGCTGTTGCGGGGCGTTCGCCTTGGGCGTTTGGCGATGGCATGTGTCGCGGTCCTTTCGTCATGGGAACAGTCGCAGGCGGGATTGAGGACAGGTCCACAGGATCAGTCACGATCCGCGGGACGATTCGTACAACCCTTCATCCAAGTCGTAAAAGTCGCACGACGCAGGGTGCTTGTCAAGGCGGAAAGGCTGTTGTCGTTTCGGTTCGTTCGTTACCACGGAGCAACTGGGGCACGAACTCGAGACCCCCTCCCTGGAGATCCTCGAGACCGAACTACGACCAACAAGGAGCCCCAAAAGGCCCGACCCAGACCGCGAGGAAAAGCACCACCGATTAGTCCTCGCGGGACTCCTTGACCCGGGCGACAAGCTGGGTCGGGCTCACAAACCTCAATGCGACGATCAGGATGACCATCATGGTGAGGGTGTAGATCACTGCCATGGACGAGATGAGCTGGCGGGCCTCGCCGCCCCCGGCTGCGGTCATCGCGCGGTAGATCGCGACGACCAGCGTGTCCGACTGGGGGCCCGACACGAGGAAGGTGAGGTCGAACATCCCGACGGTGCGGACCAGGACCAGGATGGACGCGGCAAGGATCCCCGGGATGAGCAGTGGCATGAGGATCCTCGTGAAGACCTTCCGCATGCTCGCGCCGGACATCCGCGCCGCGCTCTCGATCGTCGGGTTGATCTGCTCGATGAACGGCGTCATGGTCATGATGACGAAAGGAATGGACGGCACCAGGTTGACCAGAATCACCGCGGTGAGCGTGCGTCCCAGCCCGATGTTGTACATCACGGTGGCCAGCGGGATGCCGTACGTGATGGGGGGCATCAGGACCGGCAGAAGGAAGAGCAGTGTGACGGTCTTCTTGAACGGGAAGTTCCGTCGCGCGAGCAGGTAGGCCGCCGGTACCCCGACAAGGACCGAGATGACGATCACGACCACTGCGACCGTGAGGGTCACTCCGATGATGTGCGTCATCTGGAACTGGCCCCAAGCGTTCGAGTACCAGTCCTTGCTGAAGCTCTCCGGCAGCCAGGTGTTGAACCATGACTTGCCGAGCGAGTCCACCACGACGCTGACGAGGATGCCGATCAGGAAGATGAAGAACGCGGCCGTGCCAGCCCATACGAACCAGGTCGTGGGGGAGGCGGCGAGCGAGCGCTCACCGGGTGCTCGGGCGCCGGACCGCTTCTTGGTGGGGGTCGGTGGTGACCCCACTCCGTGCGCGCCGCTCGTAGCCGTCTTGGCGGTCATCAGCCCTTGCCTCCCGTCGATCCCTTGTACAGGAATGAGCGCCAGAGCAGCACGGCGGTGATGACAACCAGCTCGATGACGCCCATCATGACCGCGATGGTGGAGGCCATCGGATAGTCGATCTGCTCACCGAACGCCCGGTAGGCCATCAGGGCCATCACACGGGTCGAGCCCATGGCGTCCCCGACGAGTCGAGCCGAGGGGAAGACGCTGAAGGCGAGGACGAACGTCAGGATGAACGTCGTCGCGAGCCCAGGGGCCAGCAGGGGGAGGATGATCCGACGAAATCGCTGTTTCCAGTCAGCTCCCATCGTCTTTGCCGCGGCCTCGATCGAGGGGTCGATACCCGAAAGATATGACGAGATGAGCAGGAAGGCGAAGGGGAATCCGGAGATGACCAGCGAGAACATCACGCCCAGGTAGTTGTTGACGAGGGCGAGTGGCTGGTCGATCACCCCGATCTGGATGAGGAACCGGTTCAGCCAACCCTGTCGTCCGGCGAAGATCAACAGACCCTGTGCCGTGAGCACTGTGCCGAGCGTGATGGGCAGAACAAGGAGAGTCGTGAGCAGCTTCTTGCCCCTGAAGCGGTGCCGGAGCTTGAAGGCCATCGGGATCGAGGCCAGCACGTTGAACAGGGCTGCCGGCAAGGCCAGCCGCATCGTCAACCAGACGGAGTCGGAGACGAATGAGTCCTTGAAGAAGGCGACGTAGTTCGAGAAGGCGCCACCGCCCCACTTCTCCTGGGTAGCCGCAGAGGGCTGGAGCGTGAGGCCGATGCCGTAGGTGAAGGGGTAGATGAAGAGCGCGAGGGCGAAGACCAGCGCGGGGACGAGCATCAGGAGCGACGTGTCGATGCCTCGTTCCGCCAACCGGTGTCGCAGGCTCGCGGTGGACCGGGTCGCCGTGGAGCTCCCCAGAGCCGGCGAGGTCATCGGCGCACCTCTGCTAGCTCCCTCTCCTCGACCGACAACTCCTCCATGTCGATGGCGTCTGCCTGGTAGACCAGCACCCGGGCCGGATCGGTTGTGAGCTCGACGGTGCTCCCGATGGCGGGGGCGTGGTCCGAGTGCACGTGAAGGCCCCGACCGCTGGGGGACGTGACGCCGACGGCGAACTCCCGGCCGTGGTATTCGACGACCGAGACCGTTGCCGTCATGGTGTTGGCGCCCCGTACGGGCTCCGCTGGAGAGACGACGACGAGGTCCTCGGGGCGTATCGCGGCCCGCGCCTTGTCCCCGACCGTCACCGGCAGCACTGCGGTCCCCCGCAGAGAGAAGCCCTCGCCCTCGAGGGTCACGGCGCTGCCCTTCACGGCCGTGACGTCCAGGTCGATGAGGTTCCGGTAGCCCATGAAGTCGGCGACGCGCCAGTTGGCCGGGTTGTTGTGCAGCTCCTCGGGTGTGCCGATCTGCTGGACCCGGCCCTCCCTCAGGACGACGAGGCGGTCCGCCATGGACAGCGCCTCCTCCTGGTCGTGGGTGACATAAAGCGTCGTCAGGCCCAGCGACTGGTGCAGGCGCCGGATCTCGGTGCGCATCTCCAGGCGCAGCTTGGCGTCGAGGTTCGACAACGGCTCGTCCATCAGAACCAGCCTCGGTTCCATGACGACGGCGCGGGCGATGGCCACTCGCTGCTGCTGGCCGCCCGAAAGCTGCCCTGGCAGCTTCTTTGCGTGCTGCTCGAGCTTGACCAGAGCGATGGCCTCCGCGACGCGACTCTTCATCTCGGGTTTGGGTACGTTGCGCATGTGCAGCCCGAACGCGATGTTCTTCTCGACGCTGAGGTGGGGAAACAGTGCGTAGTTCTGGAACACCATGCCGAACCCGCGATTCTCCGCAGCCACGGTGTCGACCCGTTTGCCGTCTATGAGGATCTGGCCATGGGTCAGCGGGAGCAGTCCCGCCAGGCAGTTCAGCGCGGTGGACTTCCCGCAGCCCGACGGCCCGAGCAGGGCGATGAACTCGCCTGCCCGAACCGTCAGGTTGAGGTCCACCAGCGCGTCAATGCCGCCGAAACTTCGACCAACACCCTGAAGTTCCAGTGACTCGAACTTGCTGGCAGCGATGGCCATGGCTACTTGGCCTTGAACTTTCCTGAGCCGACCTCACGGTCCCACTGGTCGAAGGCCTTGACCAAGTTGGCGGCAGTGAGAGGGGTTGCCTTGGGCGCCGAGTCGATCAGGGCGTCGTACCAGTCGCGGCCGAAGGTCTTGATAGCGTCCTGGCTGGCCTGCGGCGCCTTGTCCAGCGTCGCGCCCTTGATCGAGGGGCCGGGGTAGAAGTACCCGGCGTCGTATGCCATGGCGTTCGTCTCGGGGGTGAGTATGTACTGCAGGAGGTTCAGGATTGCCGACATCTTGTCGGCCGACTGGCCCTTGGGTACGACGGCGTAGTGGGCATCGGTGACCCAGGTGAACGTTTCGAACGGAGCCGCCGCGATCGTCTTGGGCTCCGTGCCGAGCGCGCGTGGGTTGATGTCCCACCCGGTGGTGGTCGGGATCATGGCCCACGTGCCGTCCGCCATGTTCGAGATGACCTGGCCGGTGCCCGTTGGGTAGTTGTTGATGTACTGCCCGAGGTCTTTGAGGTACGCCCAGGTCTTGGCCCAGCCGTTCACGGGGTCGCTCGGGTCCTTGTCACCCAGCATGTAGGGCAGGCCCATCAGGAAGGTTCGACCGGGACCGGAGTTCGCCGGCCGGGCATAGCCGAACTTGTTGGGGTGTGCTTTGGCCCACGCGAGCACCGCCTCCGGGGTCTTGGGCACGTCGGTCACGACCTTCGGGTCGTACTGGAGCAGTGGGCCTGACGGGTAGTAGGTGGTGACGACTCCGAAGCCCTCGGCCAGTCCCTGCATCTTCGCCGCGGGTTCGATGTAGTTCGCCATGTTCGAGAGGCGGGTGCCGTGGTCCTTGACGATCGGCACCCAGAGCTTCTGGTCGATACCGGCGGACAGTCCGTCGGTACCGGTCATCACCAGGTCGACCGACAGCTTCTTGCTGTCGACCTGGGGCTTGATCGTCCCCACGAGGTCGGGTGCCCCGGCGTTCTCCCAGGTCACCGACGAAACGATGTCCGGGTGGTCCTTGACGAACTTGTCCACCATCGGGCCGGTGAGCTTCTTGTTGCCGGCGACATCCAGGATATTCAGGGTGACGGGCGCCGAGGGCTTGTCGGGCACGTTACCGGCGGCTGCGCTCACAGCCGGCTTGTCGGTCGACCCGGAGTTGGGCGCGCTGCATGCGGTGAGGACCATCCCCAGGGCAGCAATTCCGGCCACCAGGTGCAGTGGTTTGGCGATTTGCATGGAATGTCTTCTCTCATAGTTAGGGCCAGAGCGTCATTGCCCGGACCTGGGACCGCGGATCAACAGAACGTTCAAGCGGTGGCTTGCACGGCGTGGCTGGTTCGAACCGGCCCGGTCGACTCACGCACGACCAGCTGGAACGACAGATCGTGATGGTGTGTCGGCGGCGTGTAGGGGTCCCGTACGAAGTTGAGAAGGAGGTCGACGCTCGCGCGACCGCAGTTCACCAAGGGAATCCCGACACTCGTCAGGGATGGGAAGGTCAGCTCGGACATCGGAATGTTGTCGATGCCGACAACGCTGATCTCGTCCGGGACCCTGACGCCGCGATGACGCAACCGATCCAGAAGGCCGAATGCGACGAGGTCGTTGTATGCGACGACGGCTGTGGCTCCGCTGACAATCACGAGGTCGGCCGCTGCGATGCCGCCTGAGACATAGGGCTGGAACGATCCGAGCTCCACCAGATCCAGGTCGGGATGCTCCGCGGCAACGACCTCCAGGCTGGTGAGCCGGGCTGCGTTCGACCACGAGGTGGCAGGTCCGCCGACGTATGCGATCTTGCGGTGTCCGAGGGCACGCAGATGCCCCATCGCCTGGCGGATGCCCATGAGGTTGTTGATGGCGACCGCCGGGATGTCTGCGCAGGCCCGGTTCACCAGTACGAGCCTGCACTCGAGCGCCAGCTGGGCGATCACCGAGTCCGGCGCACGTGGTGAGCACAGGACGATGCCGTCCACCCGTTTGGACATGTTGTGGGCGAGGACTTCCTCCTGGCTGGGGTCTTCATCGGAGTCCGCGACGATGACGCAGTAGCCGGCGACTCGGGCTCGGCTCTGCACGCCCTTGGTCACCGATGCGAAGAAGGGGTTCTCGAGGTCGGGGACGATCAGGCCGATCGTGCTCGTCCGACCCGTGATCAGGCCACGTGCGGCCGGGTTCGGGAGGTAGCCCATCCCGCGTGCGGTGTCCAGAACCCTTGCGCGGGTGGCCGGTGAGACCTCTTCCGGCTTGGCGAGCGCGCGCGAGACCGTGGAGATGGAGACGCCCGCAACTCGGGCAACATCTCGAGCGGTAACTGACACGGGCTTCACCTCAGTCGTGCGGCCACGTCGTTGTGGCTCCCTGACAGTATGCAAACCTTTTCATCATTTCGTCAAGCATGATCAGAGAGTCTCTCGGAAGGCGTGACCTATCCGGTCTGAGAAGGTACTGTTCATACAGGTCAGAAGCCTCAGGACCCCGGTCTCCGATCGGGCGCACCCTTATGAGTGATTGTGTCATTGCCACTCATCTTGTTTCAGAGAGGAGACGGAATGCTCGTCGTTCGACAGTCCTGTGACCAGTCTGTTCCGTCCGTCGGAGGGGCCCGATGAAGATCGAGGGCGTCGACGTGATTGTCACGAGTCCCGGTCGCAACTTCGTCACGCTGAAGCTCACGACCAGCGATGGCGTCGTCGGGCTCGGGGACGCGACCCTCAACGGGCGCGAGCTTGCGGTCGCCTCCTACCTTCGCGATCACGTCGTGCCGCTGCTGATCGGCCGTGACGCGGATAACATCGAGGACACGTGGCAGTACCTGTACCGCGGACCGTACTGGCGGCGCGGGCCCGTGACCATGGCGGCAATCTCGGCGGTGGACATGGCGTTGTGGGACATCAAGGGCAAGGTCGCCGGACTTCCCGTATACCAGCTGCTCGGCGGCCGGAGCCGGCGCGGGGCGCTTGCCTACGGACACGCATCCGGCACCACCGTCGAGGCGCTGTTCATCGCGATCCGCAATCTCCTGGACGAGGGTTTCAAGGCGGTCCGTATCCAGACCGGAGTGCCCGGCCTGGCCAAGGTCTACGGCGTCGGCAGCGACCAGCTGGCCGGGCAGAAGTATGACTACGAACCCGCCGGTCGCACCGCCGTGCCGGTCGAGGAGGACTGGAACACGGCGGCATACCTGCGGCACATCCCGAAGGTGTTTGAGGCAGTGCGCCAGCAGTTCGGTGAGGCTCTGCCCCTGCTGCACGACGCGCACCACCGGCTGACGCCCAACCAGGGCGCCCAGCTCGGCCGCTCGCTAGAGCCCTACGACCTGTTCTGGCTCGAGGACTGCACGCCGGCGGAGAACCAGGAGGGCCTGCGCCGGGTGCGGTCGCAGACCACCACCCCGTTGGCGATCGGAGAGGTGTTCAACTCGGTCTTCGACTACCAGACGCTGATCACCGAGCAGCTGATCGACTACGTGCGATCCTCGGCCACGCACGCCGGCGGGATCACCGGGCTGCGCAAGATCCTGGACTTCGCGGCGATCTACCAGATCAAGTCGGGCATCCACGGGCCGACAGACGTCTCGCCGGTCGGGATGGCGGCGGCGCTGCACCTCGACATCGCGATCCACAACTTCGGCATCCAGGAGTTCATGAAGCACAGCGAGCGTGCGCTCGAGGTGTTCCAGACGAGCCACACGTTCGTCGACGGCCTGTTGGACCCCGGCGAGAAGCCCGGTCTTGGCGTCGAGCTCGACGAGTCGGCGGCGGCCGCCTTCGAGTACACCCCGGCGTACCTCCCGGTGAACCGGCTGCTCGACGGCACGATGCACGACTGGTAAGCCGATGACACCGTCCGAGAAGGAGCAACGCGTCGTGACCCTGACCGATGGATCCCCAGTGGTCCCGCTGGCGGAGTGCGCCATCCTGCTGCGGCCCGGCGACGACGTCGCCGTCACCACCCGCGAGCTGAGGGCCGGCACCCGGGTGCTCACCGCCGCGGGCGAGCTCGTGCTCTCCGGCGACGTGCCACGCAGCCACAAGCTGGCCGTTCGCGATCTGCCCTCGGGCTCGGCCGTGCACAAGTACGGCCAGTCCATAGGCCTCGCAACCGTGGACATCGTGGCAGGCGCTCACGTGCACACCCACAACCTCGGCATGGACGACAACGACCGGACCTACGAGTTCAGCACCGCACGGACCGTGCTGCCAGCCCCGTCCGCGCCCCCGCGCGCTTTCCTGGGCTACCACCGGGCGAATGGTCGGGTCGGTACCCGCAACTACATCGGCGTGCTGACCTCGGTGAACTGCTCGGCGTCGACGGCCAAGATGGTCGCCGAGCAGTTCCGCGGGATGGCGCTTGACGCGTTCCCGAACGTCGACGGTGTGGTGGCCCTCACCCATCAAAGTGGATGCGGGCTCGTGTCGGGCAGCGTCGGTGCCAACACGCTCGTTCGCACTCTGCGCGGCTATGCGCAGCACCCCAACTTCGGCGGACTGCTGGTGCTGGGGCTGGGCTGCGAGATGGTGCCGGTGCAGTCTCTGGTCGAGGGTCTGGACGTGCCCGCCGACACGATCATCAACACGCTCACGATCCAGGACACCGGCGGAGTGCGCGCCACTGTGCGAGCCGGCGTCGACCTCATCCGCGAGATGCTTCCCGAGCTGAACGCCCGCAGCCGCACGCCCGCTCCGATCAGCGAGCTCGTGCTCGGCCTGAACTGTGGGGGATCGGATGGCTACTCAGGTATCACCGCTAACCCCGCGCTCGGGTACGCCTCGGACCGGCTGGTCGCCGACGGCGGGACGTCGATCCTGGCCGAGACGCCCGAGGTCTTCGGCGCCGAGCATCTGCTCACCCGGCGCGCCGTCTCCGAGGACGTGGGACGCAAGCTGCTCGAGCGGATCGACTGGTGGAAAGACTATGCGCTAGCCGGCGGGGGGAGCCTGGACAACAACCCGTCACCCGGCAACAAGGCCGGTGGGCTGACCACGATCTTGGAGAAGTCGCTGGGCGCGGTGGCGAAGGCGGGGCAAGCCGACCTGTCGGCTGTCTATGAGTACGCGGAGCCGGTCACAGAGCGCGGGCTGGTGTTCATGGACACCCCGGGCTACGACCCCGTCTCCGTCACGGGGATCGTCGCCGGCGGGGCCACTGTCGTCTGCTTCACGACCGGTCGGGGATCGGTCCTCGGATGCCGGCCGACGCCGTCCATCAAACTGGCCACGAACACCGAGATGTACGAGCGCATGACCGAAGACATGGACATCAACTGTGGACGGATCGTCGACGGAACGGCCCGCCTCACGGACGTCGGCGACGAGATCTTCGAACGGATCATCGCTGTCGCCTCGGGGGAGCGCACCGCCAGCGAGGAGCTTGACCTTGGCCAGGACGAGTTCGTCCCCTGGCAGCTCGGCACGGTGACCTGACGCGATCGGACCGGCGTCCGCCGGGACTACAGCAGCGACAACAGACGGCAGCCAACTGCCGTGTTATGGAAAGCGACACGATGACAGTCAAGCTCCACCAGCCAACCTCGCTCGTGCTGCACCCTGATCGGCTCCTGCCCGCGGACCCCGCCGTCCGCGATATCGCCCGTCGGCTCTACAACGCGGTGCGGGATCTCCCGATCATCTCCCCCCACGGCCACGTCAACCCGCGAATCCTCCTGGACAACGTGCCGTTCCGCGATCCGGCGGAGCTCTTCGTCACCCCGGACCACTACGTGACCCGGCTCCTGCACGCCTCCGGTGTGCCGCTCGAGGCGCTCGGCGTCGGGCAGGGCCCGTTGTCGGAGACCGCGGCACGCGCGGCATGGCGGTTGCTCTGCACACACTGGAATCTGTACCGAGGCACGCCGGTGAGGTACTGGCTGGAGTCCGAGCTCGTCGAGATCTTCGGGGTCACCGTGCGACCCTGCGCCGAAACGGCCGACGCCATCTACGACCACCTCGCCGAGCGGCTGAGCCAGGACGCCTACAAGCCGCGGGCGCTTTTCGACCGCTTCAAGATCTCAGTGCTCGCCACGACCGATGACCCGTGCGACGACCTGGCCGTGCATGCCGCGCTGGGGGCTGACCCGACGTGGTCCGGGCGCGTCATACCCACGTTCCGTCCCGATCGCTATCTCGAGGCGTCCGAGGATGGCTGGCCTACCGCCGTGGCGCGGTTGGGCGAGGTGTCCGGCGAAGACACGAGCAGCTACGCAGGCTGGGTCAGTGCGATGGAGGCACGACGCCAGTACTTCGTCTCCTACGGTGCCAGGTCTGCGGACCACGCGCACACCGACTGCGGGACCGAGCCGCTCCAGCCCTCCGAGGCGGAACGGATCTACCACGTTGCTGTGGCCGGCACCGCAAAGCTCACCGAGGCCGTGGCCCTTCGTCGACACATGTTGCTCGAGATGGCGCGGATGTCGACCGAGGACGGCCTGACCATGACCATCCATGCGGGTGTGCGACGCGATCATCACCAGCCTTCCGCCGCGAGGTTTGGACCGGATACCGGCCACGACATCCCGCTGCGCGGTGACTTCACCGACCCGCTGCGGCCCCTTCTCGAGCGGTATGGAACGCACCCGAACCTGAAGCTGGTGCTCTTCACCCTCGACGAGACGGTGTTCTCTCGTGAGCTTGCGCCGCTGGCCGGTTTCTACCCGTCGGTCTACGTGGGGCAGCCCTGGTGGTTCCTCGATGCTCCCGACGCGATCCGACGGTGGCGATCGGCGATTACCGAGACCGTTGGTTTCACCCGCACGTCAGGCTTCATCGACGACACCCGCGCGTTCTGCACCATCCCGGTCAGGCACGACATGTCTCGCCGACTCGACAGCGGGCACCTCGCCAGTCTCGTCGCTGAACACCGTCTCGACGAGGACGAGGCCCTGGAAACGGCGGTCGACCTCGTGACCAGTCTCCCGCAGGAGGTCTTCAGCCTGTGAAAGAGCTCCACAGGTCCGGAGGTGGACCCCCTGTGCGCCTCGTCCACCTCGGCTTGGGCAACTTCTTCCGGGCCCATCAAGCGTGGTACACCACGAACGCCTCGAACGCGACCGAGTGGGGCATCGCGGCCTTCACCGGTCGCTCGACCGAGCGCTCGCACGCACGAGTGGCTGCGCTCAGGTCGCAGGACGGGCTCTACACGCTGATCACCCGCGCCGCTGACGGGGACCGCTTCGAGGTCGTCCGCAGCCTCGCCCGGATCCACTGTGCGGACGAACATGCGGCCTGGCTCGGTTACCTCGCGGACCCGCAGGTTCAGGTCATCACCACCACGGTCACCGAGGCCGGTTACGTGCGTGGCCCCGACGGCGGCCTGGACCTCGGCCGGCCCGAGGTCACGAGCGATATCGAGGCCTTGCGCGCCGATGTGATGGCCCCTGTCAGCACTGCTCCTGCGAGGCTGGTCGCCGGTTTTGCGGCGCGTCGGCTGGCCAACGCCGGCCCCCTCACCGTGGTTCCCTGCGACAACCTTCCCGGAAACGGCGCAGCGGTCGCCCAGGTGACTTCCGATCTTGCCGAGCTGGTCGACCCGGACCTGGCCCGCTGGATTCGGGACAACGTCTTCTACGCCACCACCATGGTGGACCGGATCACCCCGGAGCCCACACCGCAGGACATCAGGGCTGCCGAAACCGCGACCGGTCTCCATGACCGCGCGGCTATCGTCACCGAACCGTTCAGCGAATGGGTGATCAGCGGTGAGTTCGCCGCCGGCCGCCCGCGTTGGGAGGACGCCGGCGCGACTTTCACCACCGACGTCGCACCGTTCGAGAACCGCAAGCTCTGGATGCTCAACGGCGCGCACTCGATGCTCGCCTATGCGGGTTCCATCCGGGGACACGTGACCGTGGCCGACGCCATGCGCGACCCGAAGTGCCTTCTGTGGCTCGACGAGTGGTGGGTCGCCTCATCGCGACACCTGAGCCTGCCCGCCGCCGAGAACGCCGCCTACCGTGCGGCGCTGATCGACCGCTTCGCCAACCCGCGCATGCAGCACCGGCTCGACCAGATCGCGTGGGATGGCTCGTTGAAGCTGCCGATTCGTGTCCTGCCCACGGTCCGGCGCGAAGTTGCGGACGGACGGGTCACGGGTGGTGTCGTTCGACCGCTCGCCGCGTGGGTATGCCACCTGCGCGGCAGCGGCGCCAAGGTGACGGATGCACGGGCCGGGGATTTCCTCTCGCTCGCCGGCGGACCGCTGCCCGGCGCAGTGTTGCTTGTGCTGAAAGCCCTCGACCCCGAGCTCGCCGCGGACGAGGCCGTGGTCGCGGCCATCATCGCCGAGGCCCGCGAGCTCGGACAGCCCTAGCCCAGGAGGCATTCATGGAACACACATGGCGATGGTTCGGCCCGAGCGATCCGATCACGTTGGTGGACATCAAGCAGACCGGCGCAACCGGGATCGTGACCGCGCTGCACGAGGTCCCGAACGGGCAGGTATGGACCGCGCAGGCCATCGCGGATCGAAAGACGCTGATCGAGGCGTCCGGACTGACGTGGTCGGTCGTGGAGAGCGTGCCGGTGCACGAGGACATCAAGCGCGGTGGTCCGCTGCGCGACCATTGGATCGAGGCGTACCAGCAGAGCCTGCGCAATCTCGCGGTCAACGGCATCGACGTCGTCTGCTACAACTTCATGCCCATCCTGGACTGGACGCGCACAGACCTGAGGTACGTCCTGGCCGACGGCGGCTGGGCGCTGCGTTTCGACCAGGACGCCTTCGCCGCGTTCGACCTGTTCATCCTCGCCCGGGCAGGGGCCGAGGCAGAGTATGACGATGAGGAGACCGCTCGCGCCCGGACGTACTACGACGACCTGTCGTCGGAAGGCCGCGAGCTGCTCGTGCGCACCATCATCGCCGGGCTGCCCGGTGCGGAAGAGGGGTACACCCTCGCCTCGCTTCGGACGATGTTGGCGACCTACGCGGACATCGACGCTGCTGCGCTTCGGGAGAATCTCGGGTACTTCCTGCGTGCCGTGGTCCCGGTGGCGGCCGAGGTCGGGGTCCGGATGGCGATCCACCCTGACGATCCGCCTCGCCCGCTGCTCGGCCTGCCGCGGGTGGCCTCCACCCAGGAGGACGTTCGCTGGCTGTTCAACGCGGCACCAAGCGCGGCGAACGGGCTGACCTTCTGCACCGGCTCGTTCGGAGTGCGGGCCGACAACGACCTCGTGGCGATGGCCACGGAGTTCGCCTCCCGGATCTACTTCACCCACCTGCGCTCGACCGTGCGCGAGGAGAACCCGCTCAGCTTCCACGAAGGCGACCACGTGCTCGGTGACGTCGACATGGTGGGGGTCATCGCCGCACTCGTCACCGAGGAGCGCTGGCGCGAACGCGACGGAGGCCCGAGAATCTCGCTGCGGCCCGACCACGGCCACCAGCTCCTGGACGACCAAGGACGGGCGTCCAACCCCGGCTACTCCCTGATCGGACGACTCAAGGGGCTCGCCGAGCTCCGTGGCGTCGAGCTCGCCGTGAACCGACTCTTGCCATGAGACCCCAAACGATCACGGTCACGGTCACCACAGCACCTTCACTACAGAGATGGATACGCCATGGATGCCTTGTCAGCACTGAGCGCCGCACGTCTGGTTCCGGTGGTGGTGCTCGATGACGCCGCAGACGCAGATGCCCTGGCCGGCGCCCTTGTGGCTGGTGGGCTGCCGGTCGCGGAGGTGACCTTCCGCACGGCGGCTGCTCAGGAGTCCATCCGTGCGATGTCGGCCCGAGGTGACATTCTCGTCGGCGCGGGCACCGTGCTCACCGTCGCCCAGGTGGACCAGGCTGTTGCAGCTGGTGCCAGTTTCGTGGTCTCGCCGGGCCTGTCCCGCGCCGTCGTTGAACGCTGTCAAGACAAAGGTGTGCTTGCGCTTCCGGGCGCGGTCACCGCGACCGAGGTCCAGGCCGCGCTCGAGCTCGGTATCACGACCGTGAAGTTCTTCCCGGCCGGGACCTCCGGTGGCGCCGCCGCGATCAGCGCGCTCGCTGCCCCGTTCGGCGGTGTCAGCTTCGTCCCCACTGGCGGGGTCGGCCCCAAGAACCTTGCGGAGTACCTGTCCATCCAGGCTGTGGCCGCCGTTGGTGGTTCCTGGATGGTGCCTCGGGACCTCGTGAAGTCCGGCGACTTCGCGGGCATCCAGGCGCTGACCGCTGAAGCCGTTGCCCTGGTCCTGGCCCTGGCGAAGGACTGACGACGCCGACCCGCTGAGCGGCTACACGACCCCTATGACCTCAACGACCCGCTGACCCTACGAAGGAGCTTGACCATGGCTGACCTGAGCATCCGCCCCGCATCCGAATGCCGCTTCGACGTGGTGTCACTGGGTGAGGTGATGCTGCGCCTGGACCCTGGCGAGGGACGCATCCGTACCGCCCGGTCCTTCCGGGCCTGGGAGGGTGGCGGTGAGTACAACGTCGCCCGCGGCCTTCGACGAGCCTTCGGGCTGCGCGCCGCGATCGTCACAGCTCTGGCGGACAACGAGATAGGGCGCCTGATTGAGGACTTCATCCTGACCGGCGGTCTGGACACCTCCTTCATCCGGTGGGTCCCCTACGACGGGATCGGGCGCGGGGTGCGCAACGGGCTGAACTTCACCGAGCGCGGCTTCGGCGTGCGCGGGGCGGTCGGGGTCTCTGACCGCGGCCACACCGCCGCGTCGCAGCTTAAGCCCGGAGACGTGGACTGGGACCACCTGTTCGGCGAGCTCGGGGTGCGCTGGCTGCACACCGGGGGAATCTTCGCCTCGTTGAGCGAGTCCGCCGCGCAGACGGTCATCGAGGCGGTCACCGCTGCGAAGCGTCACGGCACCGTCGTCTCCTACGACCTCAACTACCGCCCGAGCCTGTGGAAGGCGATCGGGGGGCAGGCCAGGGCGCAGGAGGTCAACCGCGAGATCGCCCGGCACATCGACGTGATGATCGGCAACGAGGAGGACTTCACCGCCAGCCTCGGGTTCGAGGTCGAGGGCGTGGACGAGAACCTTTCGGCCCTCAAGGTGGACTCGTACGCCGCGATGATCGAGAGCGCGGCTGAGGAGTACCCGAACTTCACAGTCATCGCCACCACGATGCGCACCGTGCACACGGCCAGCATCAACGACTGGGGCGCGATCGCCTGGTCCCCGTCCACCGGCGTCGTGCAGGCTACCCACCGCGAGCGTCTGGAGATCCTTGACCGCGTCGGCGGCGGCGACTCCTTCGCCTCCGGGCTGATCTACGGACTGCTGGAGGGCGAGTCCCTGCAGACCGCAGTGGAGTACGGCGCCGCGCACGGTGCACTGGCGATGACCACGCCCGGCGACACGACCATGGCAACCAAAGCCGAGGTACTCAAGCTCGCCGGCGGCGGCGGCGCCCGCGTCGACCGCTGAGCCGAAAACGGATCTAGTCTTGGGCGAGTTGGCAGTTGACGACGACGGAGGCAAGGCCGAGAACGCGGCCTCTGGGCGCTCGTTGAGTTTGAGGTGACGCGCGATTCACCCGTGATGCTCGGCTGTGTGCGTCGAGGCGGTTCGCCTTTGTGTGACACGGCGGATGGCGGCAGGGCTCAGCCATGAGTGACTCGCCCTGCGATCTCTCGTCATTCGAGGAGACGCTGTGGTCACGCTGCTTGACGGAATACCGCTCACATCACGACGCCACGCTCAACAACGGGGCCACGCCGTACACCACGTCTGTGGACTCAACTGAATCCGCATCAGTTGGGCGTCGAGCGCAGATCATCGGCCCGGGAGCCCAGCTTGCGGGCCGATGACGCCTTCTTTGACGAGCCGGCCCTCGCAACCTCGTCCGCCGTAGCCCTTCGGAAATGGCCGGTGATGAGTTCGTCGAGGGAGCCCTGGGGGGGCATCAGCAGTTGGATCAACTTCAGTGATTTCGGCCTACTCCTGCGGCAGAGAAGCTTCTTCGTCTTTGCTCGGCTTACCAGACGCCCGCTGCGTGAACGCGGCTACGGCGTCGGAAGAGGGGGAAGCCGCTGTCGTGTTGGCCTGCTGAAGCTCGCGGTAGACCTCTTCGCGATGGATGGCCACGTCTCGCGGTGCGGCAATACCCAAACGGACGGTGTCACCGTTGACCTCCAGCACCGTGATGACAATGTCGTGACCGATGATGAAGCTCTGTTGCGGACGTCGGCTGAGCACGAGCACGTGAGAGTCCTTTCTCCTGCTGCCGGGATGAGCCCCACCCTAAGCGGCGACGCACGTCGCGTGCGCCAGGTATCTGATCGGGGGCGCGGGACTCTCAGGACGCGAGCAGCGGCTGACGCAGCGAGAAGGGCTGGCCGGTCAGGACCACTTGGGCGGCATCTCGGGTGCGTGCGTTGATGACCAGCGGCGCGAGGGTGTTGGCCGAGGCATCCTCGGGTCGGTCTCGCAAGGTGACGACCAGCAGTACCAAGGCGTCTTTCTCCCCGCGAAGCCCCAGCCGCTCGACCGTCTCGTCGTCGATGACCGGAGCATAGTCGGGGAAGAACGGAGCAGGGGCGACGACCAGGAAGTCCGGGTCGTCCTCGCCCAGGCCGCGCAGCTCAAAGACACCGCCGTCGCTCTGCTCGAGGACGAACCGCTGAGCGGAGGGGTATCCCACCAAGCCGGAAGCGAAGCGGATCACGGGCTGGGCCGGACCTCCGGTCTTGGAACCAGGCAGCGTGTCAGCGGCGATCACGATCTCTCCAGATTCAGCGTCATGTCGACTGGTCGAACAGTCGTCTTGTGGTCGGCGGCGAGGTGGCCCCGTCGGCGGTGTAGGTCGAAGGCTCCGGTGTGGCGGACAGGAGCCCGAGGGTCTCCTGCAGTGCACGGTAGCTGGAGTCAAGCAGCACACGGTTGCTCTCGGCGAGGGCCGAGATCTCGGTGGTTGCACTGATGAGCTTTCCCCGGTGGTCGGTCAGAACGTCGTCCCATGGGGCGGGCGCAGCCTCGGCCAGCTCGAGCAACGAGATGTCGGGGCTGAGACCAAGTGCGTCGGCGACATCGCCGAGCTCGATGGTCCTGCGCAGATCGGCATGCCTGAGCTCCTCCAGCACCAGCTCGACCTCATACGTGGCGCGACCAAGCCACCTGGAGCGTCCCGCGGCCACGAGGACCTGTTCGGTCTCCAGCTTGAAGGTGAGCAGGTCCAGCAGCTCACGGATGCGCCAGAGGGCGGAGGAGATGTTGGCCAGCGCCGTCTCTGCGTGGCTCTCGCCGCCGGGGGCGCGAGTCGTTGGAGGGGACATTTCGATCACGTCCTTCTCATCGGTCGCAAGTCCGTGACGCTGAGGATTCGTGGCCCGAAGATTTCAGAGAGCGACTGTTGTGGCGTGGAACGACAGGAAGAAGACTCTACGCCTGGGGGTCCTGATCCAGTCAGCCCCCGCCGGCGACCTCGACCCACCAAGAAATCCCAACTCGGACTGCGCATCAGCAGGAGCCGGCTCCTGTCAGACGAGCACGAGCGACAGCCGTCCGCCGCCGTACCCCCCCACCTCGATCTTGAGATCCTCCCTCTTGCCCAAGAGGCGCAGCTGCGCGGACAGGTCGGCCGGCGGAGGTTCGCCCGGAACATACAAGGCATAGAGCCTTACGTGCGGCCCGTGCTGCCGGTTGAACACGGCCGCAAGGATGTTCAGCACCTCGTTGAGGTTCCCCGCCATGTCCTCGGTCAGCCGACCTTCCTCAACGCTGCGTCCGGCTGTCTTGGGCGGGATAAGAGCAATGGAGGCGCCCAGCGCCACCGACAGCTCAAGGTTGCAGCAGATGAGCGCACGCAGACGGAAGCCGTCGTCGACGTAGGCGGCTACCGCCCCCGAGTCGTGCAGCGAGGGTGCCCAGGGCTCGGACGGGCCGACTGTGACGTCGCGTCCCAGCATGTCAAGCAGCATGTCGCGCACGACCATGGTGGGCGGAAGCCCCGACGCGGCGAGCATGGCGCTCATCCCAGGACCGGCTCGAGTGCTTCCCGGAACGCGTCCGGCGTGAATGGCTTGGCGATAAGGAACAGGGCCCCGGCGTTCTGTGCCTTCTCGCGCATTTCAGACGAGCCTTCGGAGGTCACGAAGCCGAACGGAACGTCCCTGCCCCGTGCGCGCAGCGTGGTCAACAGGTCCAAGCCGTTCATCTTGGGCATGTTCCAGTCACAGAGCACCAGGTCGGGCGCTTCGGTGGCGATGACCTCAAGTGCCTCCAGCCCGTTTCCTGCCTCGCACACCTGCACATCGGCGTAGCCGGCCTGACGCAGTGTGCGCTTGACGATGTGGCGCATGACTCTGCTGTCGTCCGCGACCAGGATCTTCATCGAACCACCAGGGGCCCCGGGATGTTCGCGAGGGTCACTGGGATCTTGATCCGCACGGTGGTGCCCTGACCGACGACGCTGGCGACGTCGACGGCGCCACCGATCTTTTCGATGTTGGTCCTGACGACGTCCATCCCGACCCCGCGACCGGACACGTTGGTCACCGCGGTGGCGGTCGTGAAGCCCGGGTGGAAGATCAGACGCAGCGCCTCGCGGTCGCCCAGCTGGTCAGCGGCCTCGCGGGTCAGCATCCCCAGTGACACGGCTTTCGTCCTCAGCCCGACCGGGTCGATGCCGGCGCCGTCGTCGCTGATCTCGATGTTGACCTGTCCACCCGCGTGGAACGCCCGCAGCATCAGACGGCCCTGCGCTGGTTTTCCGGCGGCGACCCGTATGGCGGGCTGCTCCACCCCGTGGTCGACGCAGTTGCGGACAAGGTGGGTCAGCGGGTCCTTGACGGCCTCGAGGATGGTCTTGTCCACCTCGGTGTGGCTGCCCGCTGTCTCGACCCGCACCGACTTGCCGAGGGTCACGCAGAGGTCGCGCACGAGCCTGGGCAATTTGCCCCAGACGCTGTCGATCGGCTGCATCCGGGTCCTCATGACGCCCTCCTCCAGCTCCCCGGAGATCATGTTGAGCCGGTCGGCGGTCCGCTGGAGCTCGCTGTCCTGGCGGGTCATGGCCAGCTCGAGCAGCTCGATGCGCGTCAGGATGAGCTCACCGACGAGGTTCATCAGGGCGTCGAGCCGGTCGACCTCGACCCTGACCCTGCCGTCCGCCGCCCAGCGCCGGGCAAGCCCCTCCCCACGGTGGGCCCCGGCGCCCCCGCTGCCCGGATGAGGCCCGGATCGGCGCCGATCCCCCAGGCCGCGGGCAGGGGCTCGATTTTTTCCTTGCCCCAGCGCTGATGATGCTGCGCGCCGCCGCGGTGCTTGAGCCAGCGCATCACGGTCTGGTTCTTGTTCAACACCTGCATCCGATAGATGCCGAGGTTGTAGTTATCCTCGCGCGCGTCGGTGGGGCCCTTGGTCACCACCAGCGGCCAGGTGATCAGCGGCGCCGGCTCGCCCGGCCAGCAGGTCTGCACCGGCAGTTGGGAA
>ERZ1739051.3-NODE-3-length-27604-cov-6.877527_pt1 | contig 27604 bp, 28 predicted proteins | sample MGYA00581757_ERZ1739051 | MGnify/ENA primary metagenome ERZ1739051 (study PRJEB42929, sample SAMN08275523) | rhizosphere metagenome | isolation source: Rhizospheric soil replicate 3 | host: Colobanthus quitensis | place: Antarctica: Devils point, Livingston Island...
AATACCCGCATTGCGGCACATCTAGCGCGCACCAGGCCTTCCGCAGCGGGTGTGCCAATAGACAAGGGGAGTTAGCGCAGGCGTTGGCTGGTTCGGGATGAGAGCAACGGGGGTGAATAGCCTACTGACAAGCTTCTTGTCGAGGAAGGGATCCGTGCGGCGGTACATCTGCCCCTGATGTGCAAGGGTGAAGTGCTGGGGACGATGAATCTCGGCAGTTTCAGGCCGCGGGCTTTCCCCCGGGAGGTCGTAGAGCTTCTGGAGCCTGTCACCAGGCAATTGGGGCTGGTGCTGGACAACGTCCGCACGCTGCAGGATGCAAAACAGCTGTCTCTGGTTGATAGTCTTACCGAATTATACAACCATCGATATTTTTATCAGGCCGTAAACCGGGAGATCGCACGGGGCAGGGAATATAAACGGCCGCTATCGCTGATGATCATGGATATAGACGGCCTGAAGGCTTTCAACGACAAGCACGGTCACGCGGAGGGTGATTCTGTGCTGAAAACCATCTCCGGGGTGATTCGTGAGAATATCAGGGAGATCGATATCGTCGCGCGTTATGGCGGTGACGAATTCGCAATCCTGCTCCCGGAAGTGCGGGCGGAAAATTCAGGAGACGACTCTTATACCGCGTCAGGGCTGGCGGAAAAGATACGGGCCGCCGTCTCAACACATGTCTTTCCCGATGGCGCGGGGGGCTCTCACGTTAGCCTGAGCGTCGGCATAGTTGAGTATCCGCTACATGCTCATGACGCGGTTTCCCTGCTGGAACACGCTGAAAGTGCCATGCATGAGGCCAGGGACGGCGGCAAGGACAGGGCTGTCGTGGCCAGAGCGCGGAACGGGCGCTGATGACGCTGCTGCGCATCGGGACATCCGGATGGACATACAGCCACTGGCGTGAACTGTTCTATCCAAAAGGGCTGAAGCAGTCGGAGTGGCTTGGATATTACGCTGGCAGTTTCGACACCGTGGAGATCAACGCAACCTTCTACCGCCTGCCAAAGTCTGGTCATATAACCGGATGGAGCGAGGCGGTTCCGGCGGAATTTCTGTTTTCCATCAAGGGAAGCCGCTATCTTACCCATATGAAGAGACTGGGTGATACAGGCGAGTCGCTCGACCGTTTCCTCGATCTTATCGCCTTGCTGGGCGGGAAGGCCGGTCCGCTGCTTTGGCAGCTGCCGCCTGGTCTGGAACGCGATGACGATCGCCTTGCGGCTTTCGCGGGCGCCCTGCCGGCAACCTTGCGTCACGTTTTCGAGTTCAGGCACCCGTCATGGTATTGCCGGGAAGTATATGACATCCTCGACCGGGCACAGGCCGCGCTCTGTATTTCGGACCAGCCACGGTTACCGAAGGCGATCGAGTTGACCGCCGGCTGGACATACCTGCGCTTTCATTACGGTGGCGTTGATGGTCTTTATTCCCGGGCGGAACTGAAAGGCTGGATGGCCCGTATCAGGGATTTCCAGTCAGACGGTATCGACGTTTATGCCTATTTCAACAATGACGCTCAGGGGTATGCGTTGCGGAATGCCGGCGAGCTAAAGTGCATGCTTGCACCCGCATAGGGGGCGGTATAAGAAGCGGCGGCTTTCTTTCAATTGCCTCACGCCTCCGTTAGACTTTAATTCTTATGAAGATTTTTGTTGGAATCAGCGGCGCCAGCGGATCAATCTACGGGGCCCGCCTGCTAAAGGTCCTCAAGGGAGCCGGACACGACGTCACGGCTTGCGTTTCCGATGGCGCTGTACAAGTCATGCGATTTGAGGATCAGTCTGGCGCCCCCGGTTTGAACGAAGCATCTCGTGAGGCTGTTATCGATTCATTTCTGGCTGGTAATGGTGTGGATGCCGGGTCGATACGCCTGGTCTCCCCCGATAACATGGGCGAAGCCTATGCCAGTGGCAGCTCACTCGGTGATGCCGCTGTAATATGTCCGTGTTCGATGTCGACCGTGGCCGGTATCGCCGCCGGCATCACCAGCAATCTCATCCATCGCGTGGCCGACGTGATGCTCAAAGAATCCAGACCTCTTGTAATCGTTCCCAGGGAAACTCCGCTCAGCGAGATACATCTGCGCAACATGTTGACGCTCAGGCGCGCGGGTGTGCAGGTTGTGCCGGCGATGCCGGCTTTTTACATTCATCCGGGAAGCATCGATGACCTGGTTGATTTTGTGGTGGGCAAGGTTCTGGATGTGCTCGGGATCGGGCATGAATTGTTCGACCGCTGGGAGGGAAAGGCTGAAAACGCAACCTGATATGCAGACTTCTATCGCTCATCCTGAGCCCGGCCGCATCAGGGCGATGTTTGGCTCTATCGCGGGCCGCTATGACCTGATGAATACGATTATGACTGGCGGCATGCATTATCGCTGGCGGCGGTTGGGGGTCGGTGCCGCCGGACTGAAAGAAGGCGGGCGCGCCCTTGATGTCTGCTGTGGCACCGGTGATTTCGCGTTCGCCCTGATGGATTCGGTTGGACCTCTCGGCTCGGTGACAGGCATAGATTTCAGCCGTCGCATGCTGGAAGTGGCACGCGGCAAAGCCCGGCGCAACGGCAAGCCGGTCGATTTCCGCTGGGGAGACGCAACGCGGATAGAATTTGAAGACGGGAGCTTCGACGCCGCGACGGTCGGTTTCGGCGTGCGAAATATCGAGGACATCCCTGGGGTCTTTCGAGAGATGGCCCGGGTTGTAAAACCTGGGGGAGTGGTGGTCTGCCTGGAGATCACCCAGCCGTCACGGCAACCGTTCAAGAGTTTTTACGGGTTATGGTTCGATAGAATGGTTCCCGCCATCGGTCGGGTTTTTTACCGTGATGGTTCGGCCTATTCATATCTGCCGATGTCAGTCAGACGCTTCCCGCCGGCGCCGGAACTTGCCATCATAATGAAAGAGGCGGGACTGGTCGATGTCAGTTACCGCCTGCTGGCGGGCAGCATCATAGCCATTCATACGGGGATGGTAAAGTGACAGGTAGTGATCGATCACAAACCGCGCTCGAGCAGTTCAAGTCCAGATGCTGGGCGGATGTTTCAGGACACATGGCTGAGTGTGAACAGCGTCTTACCGAGGCTACACAGGCTCCCGGAGGAACGCTCGGTGAGGCTTGCACGATGACACTGGCGGCCGGCGGCAAACGCCTGCGGCCAATACTGGTATTTCTGACCACAAAAAAGAATTATGGTATAGACGTTACTCAAATTGCAGCTGGAGTCGCCGTGGAGATGGTCCACATGGCGACCCTGGTACACGATGACGTGCTCGATGACGCAAAGCTCAGAAGGGGACATCCCACGCTTGTGGCCGGCTATGGACCTTCCGTGAGCATGGCCGCGGGCGATTATCTTTTTTCCCGGGCTTTTGCCGTTCTGGCTGAAACTGGTTCCGAGCTGGCGGTTTCCCTGCTAACCGGTGTGAGCCTGGATCTGAGTCTTGGCGAACTGGTTCAGATGGAGCAGGCCCACGATATCGATCTTTCCCGCGATGCTTACGAAAAGCGTTGCCGGCTCAAGACGTCAGGACTGTTTTCAGCCGCATGTCAGCTGGGTACTGTTCTTTCTGAATGTTCCGGGGCAACGGTGAAGGCCATGGAGAGATTCGGACACTGTATCGGGTTGTCTTTTCAGATTTCTGATGACATCCTCGATTTTGCAGGCGAAGAATCGGAAACCGGAAAACGCATCGGAACCGACCTGCGCGACGGAACAGTGACGCTGCCCCTCATAATGGCGCTGGAACTGGATCCTTCCCTGGCCGTGATGTTTGATGGAAATCTCTCGGAGGAGCGGATAACCGAGATCGTAATGAAGGTAAGAGAATCGGGTGGCCTTGAAAAGGCGCGGGATAAAGCATGCGACTACGTTGAAGAGGCCGCAGCCGTTCTCGAAACGGTCACCGATGAGCTGGACATCGAGCCGCTTCGACTGATCGCTGAGATGACCGTGCAAAGAAGAGTATAAAATCAGATGATGCGAAACTGGGAGGATTAATGATCCGGGTAATTGTCAATGGGGCCATGGGCAGAATGGGTCGAACCGTCTGCGATGCCGTCATGGCAGAAGAAGACCTGCAGCTTGTGGCCATGATCGATCCGGGGTTTAAGAAAGAGGATTCAGGCGGCGGTTCAGGGGTCAGCGGTATTCCGGGGTTTTCATCGCTCGCCGAGTGTCTTGGCCAGGTAAGGGCCGACGTGGCGGTTGATTTCACCGTTCCCGATGCTGTTTTCGAAAATGTGATCGCATGCCTGAAGGCGGAGATTCATTGTGTGGTCGGGACCACGGGGCTGGGGGAGGAACAGCTGCTGAAGATCGAATCCCAGACACGCTCCAGCGGCGTCAACTGCCTCATTGCTCCGAATTTCGCCATCGGTGCGGTTCTTTTGATGGAAGTGTCACGCGCAATCGCCCGGCACATGCCTTCCTGCGAAATCATCGAGTTGCACCACGACCAGAAACTGGACGCGCCGTCCGGGACTGCGCTAAGGACGGCGGATCTGATCGCACAGGAGCGTGAAGCGGGAGCGCCCGCACCGGCGGGTCCCGAGGGGCACGCGGCCCGTGGTGATAATCACCGGGGTATCCCTATACACAGTGTCAGGCTTCCCGGGCTGGTCGCCCACCAGGAGGTCATTTTTGGAGGTCAGGGACAGACGCTCAGTGTGCGCCACGATTCCATATCACGCGAATCATTCATGCCGGGGGTGGTTCTGGCGGTGCGTCGGGTCGCGGATCTGGACGGTATTGCGGTAGGGCTGGAGAAGGTCATGTAAATCTGAAATAATACTTGTTTAAGCAAGGGATGGGTTTTTAGCCTGTCCTGACTAAAAAAAGAACGCAGGCGAAAAATCTGCCGCGAAAGATTCAGGAGAAAATGAACCGGTCACTCGGAGACATAATCACCGCCATGGCTACCGCTCTTCACGAGGACGGGTCGGTCAATTATGAAGGAACAGCCCGACTGGCCGCCTATCTGGTCGACAACGGCTCTGACGGACTGGTGGTCAGCGGCACGACAGGTGAATCACCCACGCTGACCGACGATGAGAAGGTTGAACTGTTCCGCGTGGTCAGGGAGGCCGTGGGTGACCGTGCTACAGTCATCGCCGGTACCGGCTCCAATGACACCGCCCACAGTGTCGAACTCACCCAAAGGGCGACCGATGTGGACGTTGACGGCATCCTGGCTGTGACGCCTTATTACAACAAGCCGCCGGTTGCCGGGGTCATGGCCCATTTCAAGGCCATCGCCGCTGTCACGGACAAACCGGTTATCCTCTACAACATCCCCGGACGGTGCGTGATCAATATCGAGCCGGGAACGCTGGCCGAACTCAACGAGGTTGAAAATATCATAGCTGTCAAGCAGGCCAATCCCGATCTGGAGCAAACGCGACGGCTCAGCGAAATCTGCGATATGGGTATTTACGCGGGAAATGACGACATGGTCTATCCACTGCTGGAGTATGGCGGCTGGGGCGGTATCTGTGTAACCTCACACCTGGCCGGCCCACGGATGAAGAAGATGGTCGAGCTCTACCGGAGCGGCAACATCGAAGACTCCAGGGCGATCGACGAAGCCCTGGCGCCTCTTTACGAGGCCATATTTATCGCGTCAAATCCCATCCCCATCAAGGCGGCGCTGAATATGCTGGGCCATGAAGTCGGCGGACTGCGTCTGCCGCTTGTATCCGCCACCGAATCTGAAGAATCAGTGATCAGGCGGACGCTACAACAGCTCGACCTGGCTCGGCAGCGGGCATAGAGGCCGCATTGCCCCGGGCAGGAATAACCCCTTTGGAAGCGAAAAACTAGTTATCAAAATAAGGATGTCTGTCTGTTACCGAAGATAGGGAATCGGGCAGATATATTATGCTGCAATGAAACCTGTCCCAGTCCCCGGCGTGGAGGTTAGCGAAATAGACAAGCCAAAACTTAAAATCATTCCTCTTGGTGGTCTCGGCGAGATCGGCAAGAACATGATGGTGATGGAATATGATGAGCGGTTGCTTGTAATCGACGCGGGGCTCATGTTCCCCCGGGACGACCTGTTGGGAATCGATCTGATAATTCCCGATTTCCAGTTTCTGCGCGATCGCGCCGACCAGATAGAAGCGGTCGTGCTGACACATGGTCACGAGGACCACGTGGGAGCACTGCCTTTTCTGCTACGCCAGATCAATGTACCCGTTTACGGAACACGTCTGACCCTCGGGCTCGTTCGCAAGAAGCTGGAAGAGCACGGTCTGGTCGAAGAAGCCGATCTGCGCGAGATAGTCGAAAACGAGCCCGAACAGATAGGACCCTTCCTCTGTGACTTCATCAGTGTTGCTCATAGCATTCCGGATGGTGTGGCAATCGCTGTCAAAACGCCCGTTGGAACCGTGGTTCATACGGGAGATTTCAAACTTGATTCCAATCCAATAGATAAACGTCGCACGGATTTAAGCAAGTTCGGGGATCTTGGCAGGGAAGGAATTTTACTGCTTCTTTCAGACAGCACCAACGCCGAAGTTGATGGAATCACCGGTTCGGAAAGGTCTGTCGGCGCCGCCCTGGACCAGATTTTTGCCCAGGCGACCGGGCGCGTTATCGCGGCCTCCTTCGCTTCACACATACACAGAATTCAGCAGATCGTCAATGCTGCGCGCCGGCATCGACGCAAAATGATCGTCATCGGACGCTCGATGGTAACGAACGTCCAGATTGCCAAGGAACTCGGATATCTTACGATTCCCGAGGATATGGAGATAAAACTGGGTGACATCGACAACTATAAACCATCGAAGATCCTGATCCTCTCCAGCGGCAGCCAGGGCGAGCCTATGGCGGCGCTGACCAGGATGGCGTTTGGTGACCACAGGAAAGTGAGCCTGTCGGAGGGCGACACAGTGGTTTTATCGGCCCGCCCGGTGCCCGGCAATGAGCTTGGCGTGCACAATGTCATCAATCGTCTTTTCAAGAAGGGTGTGCGGGTCGTTTATGAGACGGTAGCCCCGGTGCATGTTTCCGGCCACGCATCCCGCGAAGAGCTGAAAATGCTGATCAACGAGACCCGGCCGAAATATTTTATGCCCATCCACGGTGAATATCGCCACCTGCATTTTCACGCTGAACTGGCCGAGGAGCTGGGGATGGATAGCAGGCATATCATCAAGGCCTCCAATGGCGACGTCATCGAGGTGTCCGACGGCAAGGTTATGATAGTAGACAGCATCGACGCCGGCATGACCTTCGTCGATGGCCTGGACGTCGGTGATATCCAGGATGTGACGCTACGCGACCGGCAGAAGCTGTCGCGAGACGGGTCTTTCATCGGGGTTGCTCCGAATCGGGGGCAGGATGGTTCGATGGTATCGAAACCAGAAATAACCGCCAAGGGTTTTGTCTACATGGGGGATCGCCGCGCTCTCCTCAAGGAGGTATCGCGTGTCGTTGAGGAAACATTGATCGACAGTTCCAGCAAGGGGATCAGTGACGCCAGCATACTGCAGGAACATATACACAGCAGGCTCGCCAAGTTCCTGTATAAAAAAACAAAGAAACGGCCGCTGATCATGGCGGTGATCCTGGAAGTATAAAAAGGTATGAGGGGAAGCCGCATGGCAACACGAAAGATAAAAATGGGCGGCAAAAAAAGCGGGGCGTCGAAGAGGAAAAAGTCGAGGTCGGGGGCAAAGCGCGACCTGCATCATGTGCGCGAACTTGGCGGTCTGGCCCTTGTAGCTATCGGGATCTTCATGGCGATGGTGCTTTACCTGGGCTGGTCGGGTGGCCTGCTGGGTACAGCCGCTGAATCGGCCCTGAGTTATCTTTTCGGTGTTATGGCTATCCTGGCTCCGCCTGCGCTGATCCTCGGAGGAGCTTTTCTGATTTTCCCGGAGATTCCCCGGGGCCCCCTTGGTTTCCAGGTCGGTTCGGGTCTGCTCATCGCGGCGGTCTTTCTCATCACTGGCGCCAATACCTTTTCGGTTCTCGGCAGTGAACCAGCCCACGAGGGATTTTTCCGAAGCGAGTACTTTTCGACTCACGGCGGCATTATCGGAGATGCTCTTTACTGGCTTACCGGTTCTCTGCTGGGAGACGCAGGCAGCACGGTAGCGGTTGTCTTCCTTCTGCTTGCCTCCATGTTCCTTATCACAGGCGCGTCTGTGAGGGCTGTTTTGCTGACGTCGGGAAAACGGGCAGGACGAGTCGCGGCAGGCGCCCATCGTGGCACCAGGCAACTAGGTCAAAATCTTGTAGAAAGAAAAACCCAGGCCGCGGGCGGCATGATTACGCCACAGGCCGTGGGCGCCGGGAGCGTCGCACCATCTGGAGTGGATGCCGGCGTAGCCTCTGAAAGACCGGCCATAGGTGATAATCATATCGGCGACACGATCGAATCCGCTCCACTGGACGGCGCCGAGACCTTTCCCGACATCTTTCATGGCAAACCGGCGCTGGCGCTGGTCGATGATTCCGTAGCATCCGGTGTTGACGAGACTGAAGAATCTGATGGAGAGGACGTCGCGGGGAAAGCGGGGCCCGTCCAGGAAGAGCTGTTTCCCAAGAGCGCGGGAGAAGAGGAGACCAGCTACATTCTTCCCAATCCCGACCTGCTGAGAAAAAGTGACGGCCGGGTCGAGGGAGGTGGCGCGAACAGCACCGACAGGGTAAGCCGCGTGCTCGTGGAGACCCTGGCAAGCTTTCGTATTGAGGCAAAAATGGTCGGTACGGTATCGGGACCGCGGGTTACCCGATACGAGCTTCAACTGGCTCCGGGCATCCAGGTAAAGAAAGTCACGTCGCTGAAAAACGATATCGCGATGGCGCTGGCGACCACCGATATAAGGATACTCGCTCCCATCCCGGGCAAGTCGGCGGTGGGTGTCGAGGTTCCTAATAACAGTCCCAACATGGTGACCCTGGGTGATATTTACCGGGGATTTCCGGCAAGCTCGGGGCCATTGATGGTCTGGCTCGGCAAGGACATAGCAGGCAAGCCGGTGTTTGCCGATCTGGCTCAGATGCCGCACCTGCTGGTAGCGGGCACCACCGGCTCCGGCAAGAGCGGTTGCATAAACTGTATGGTTTCTTCCGTGCTGCTTCGCTGTTCACCGGAAGAGGTGCGCATGATCCTGATCGATCCGAAACGGGTCGAACTCAACCACTTCGAGGGAATACCGCATCTGCTGACGCCAGTTGTCACGATCATGAAGGACGCGGCCAACGTTCTCGCCAACCTGGTCGCGGAGATGGAATCACGTTACAGTCAGATGTCGCTTGCAAAGGCCAAACATCTGGATGAGCTCAACAAGATAAGGATTCGCCGCGATCAGAAACCGCTGCCGTATATATTGCTGGTCGTAGACGAGTTGGCGGATTTGATGATGGTTTCGCCGACCGAGGTCGAGGACGCTATCATCAGGCTGGCCCAGAAATCGCGGGCGGTAGGCATACACCTCGTACTGGCGACACAGCGTCCGTCAGTGGATGTAATCACCGGCATGATCAAGGCCAATGTTCCGTCGCGCATCGCTTTTGCGGTTTCCTCGCAGGTTGATTCAAGAGTAATACTTGATACAGTCGGCGCCGAGAGCCTGCTGGGCCAGGGAGACATGCTCTTCCGGCCGCTAGGCTCTTCGCAGCTACAGCGGGTGCAGGGCGCTTATGTATCCGAGGAAGAGATAAAGCTGTTGACGGATCGCTGCAAGAGCCAGAAGTCACCCGATTTTCGCTTTGAGTTACTGGAAGGGAAAGACGGCGACAACAAAGGAAAACTGCTCGCGGACGAAGATGACCTACTGCCGGAAGCGATGACGCTGGTTGTGACCACGGGCACGGCGTCCGTGTCATTCCTGCAGCGCAGGCTCCGCGTGGGTTACACGCGCGCCGGCCGCCTGATCGACATGCTTGAGAAAAGGGGGGTCATCAGCGGTTACGAGGGCAGCAAGCCTCGACGCGTTCTCATCGGGGAGGAAGACCTGGAGAGGATCTTGAGGGATTCACCGCGTTCAGACACTGATGCTCGAACCAACGAGGAACTTGTCCATGCCGAACCGGTGGCAAAACATGACTCTCTTCCTGTTTACGGAAACAGGGATCCGTTTATTTCCTCCGGTGACGACGACCTTTAGTTAGTAGTGGAAGCCCCCGTATTGCCGCGAGGCAGGATAACACGCCCCAGGGCGCTGGGTGCCGCCGTCATAGGGATAGCTTTTCTGATCCTTTACCGAATAACGCTGGCCCCTGACATACTCGGCCACGATTCGGGAGACTGGCAGGCCGGTGGCGCGACATTGGGCATCAGCCATTCGCCCGGGTCGCCCGCATATACGATTCTCGCATGGTTCTTCTCACACATTCCGATGGGCACGCTGGCCGCTCGGGTAAATCTCCTTTCGGCTGTAACGGGCGCCGCCGGTGTCGTGCTTGTCTTTATCTTCATGCTCATGCTGTTGAATCGCTGGTTGCCGGCGCTGGTGTCCGCGGCGACATTAGGGCTTGGCGGCCACTGGTGGGCCCAGGCTTCAGTCGCGCAGCCTTATAACTCTGTCCCTGTGTTCATTTGCGGGCTTCTCATCCTGTTGCTTCTGTGGCGGGAAAAGGGTGATCTTAAGCTGGTTTATGGGGGGGCGCTACTTTGTGGAGTGGGCCTCGCTTATCATCCATCATTGCTGTATTTCTTGCCGGTGCTGATAGCGGGCCTCTTTGTTTTAGGGCCATGGCGCAAATTCATCAAACCATTGCCTGTTCTGTTTGCGATCATTTTGTTCGGGCTGGGACTGTGTATATATGCCTACATTCCAATTCGTAGCGGCATGAATCCGATCATTCGATATACGCCGGTAGATTCACTTTCAGGTCTGTACCACTTTGTGACCGTGAGTGAGGCTCGCAGTACGGGTACCTTCGCGGCCACGCTGCCAGGACAGGATGAGTTGAGGCAACGACTTTCAGAAGTAGTCCGGCAGGGTTATTTTCCCTCTTACGCATTTCTGGTATTCGGACCAGCGATAGCCCTTCTTTATCCAGCGGTTTGGCGAAGACTCAAACCGCGGCGGCGTATGCTGTCTTTTCTCGCCGCCGGTGCGCTTTTTCACATCTCGGTGGTTTTTATCATCAGCGGCATTTACGTTCAGTATTACTTGCCGGTTCTGCTTTATTTCTCGACATGGGCCGGTTTCTCAGTCTGGCTGGTCATGACTGTGGCTGAGGAATATCTGGATGTAAAGCGCCTTCGATACGCGCCTACTATCGCTACCGCCGTCATTTATTTTGGAGTACTGGCGCTCGGTATACCACAGATACTGCCTTTTGTGAATCACAGGGAGGATCTGGGTATGCGGCGTTATGCCAACTGGGTGTTCAGCCAGGCAAAACCGGACGCAGTCGTGATGGCAAACTGGGATTCATATCCTGGGCTGCTTTTCGCGCAGAAAGTCGATGGCCTGAGGCCCGATTTAAAGATAATTCCCGTACCTCCGGAGACCTGGCGTGATTACCTGCCGGCCGAACGCGCTGAAAATCCCACTTCACAGATTCTTCTGGCGAGATCGTTGCCATTCGATGACCACAGCGGCACATCGGAGATAGGCTCCTGGTATTTTATAAGCATCAAGGGAAGGACCTACCAGGACCAGACCCACGGCGAGCCCGATCCGGCCGCCGTGCAGCTGTTTGAAGTAAAATAAGCTGCCGTCGCCGGCAACTGAACCGGTAGAAAATGGTAATGCACTACATCTGGTTATAGTCTCGCAACCAATCCATCACAATTACTTATTGCAATGTATAGTATCTATTATATAGTCATATGCTAATAAACTAATTTAAGCCTGAGAAAGGGGATGATGTAAACGGGGGCAGGGGGGGCTTCCCGTAGTGCAAAAAATACTGGAGGTTGGGGATGAAGGTTTTGTCGAGAAGGACCTCGCGCACGAGAACCATTCTGGTTCTGGCGCCGCTGGTTCTGATTATCATTTTTATGATTGCAACAAGTGGCATGTTTTCAGGCAGTGCTTCAGCAACAATGTACACGTTACCGCCACTGCCGCCGCCGGTTCCCGGTTTTACCCCGGCGCCTGTACCGGGCCCGGGCAGTTTTACCGAGATCATTATCGTCAGTGAGGCTGATGTACTCCTGGCGAACAATGCCAATCACGGTAACGTCGTGGCTCCGAATGTCCATTTCATTGACGTCCGTTCCTCATTTGAATATCTGGCGGATGTGTGTCCGATGCAGATAGCTCTTGGATTACCACTCTACACGGTGACGAATACCGGTCATCCCGCATGGAACTGGCCCGATGGAACTCACGAAGAAGCCTATTCGAATCCATACTGGATCGGATTCCACTGGAACGGTGTCCCTTACGCGTCGCTCTGGAACATAAGGATGCAGGAAAATCCGAACTATCGCGACTATCTGAACGCGCTTGTCGCCGACGGCAGTATAAAGAAGAACGACGAGCTGGTGTTCGTGTGCCAGACAGGCTACCGTGCCTCATGGGCAGCTCAGGTTGCCGCCAGCCTTGGTTTTACTAACACGAAGGTGCTGTATGGCGGTATGCTGGCGTGGGAAGACGACTGGTATGCTGATGACAGTCTGTATCACGACAACCTGCCGACTGACATATCCCCTGGCGATTGTCCCGCTGACGGCCCCTATACGGGCCAGAACTGCGATCCGGATAACGTCCCCGGACCCGCGGCCCGTCCCAAGGCAACAGTACTGACGGCTCCGTGGAAGTACGAAACGTCGAGAATGTCTCTCGTCGGCGCTCCGGTTGTCTGGAATGGAACTGAGCCGCACGTGGGTGTCAAGCCGGAGTGGCTACCTGGCGACTTTGCGCTTTCAGTCAACAACACCGGCGCGATATGGGCTAGCTACGTCGATTATCTGGCCAGGCTGCTCTCGGTCGACTTCAATATGACAAACAACGCCCCCGGCTCCCCGGGCCCGCTGAATTATTCGGCATCCTGTGGAGGCGCGCCTGCGCCCGTGGGTTCATGTGAGCAGGTCTATCAGGCCGCGCACGGTACGGCATTCAATACACAGATCGTGCAGGCTCCCGCGACCAATGGTGTGGCTGCTACCGGCCTGCCGGCAATGGCGGGAAACATCAACGCGGGTACTGCGGGCATTGTGACCATAAGATTCAATGTCCCGCCGGGTGTGGTGTTATTCAATACGAACGTGTTCGCGATGGCGACCGATGTACCTGATCCGACTGCCGTATACGGATCCGGCATGGAATGGTATGGCACATATCAATATCCCGGCCCTGCGCCGACTGTCTAGGGAGGCTGAGATGACAGAGCCACGGAATATGACTGTTTACGAGAAGCCTCAACTGAACTGTCTGGGCAGATTGAAGGAGGTCACCTTCGAGTGTCCCAACTGGCAGTGCAGTGTGGTTGTACCGCCGCCACCTGCTCCGTAGAGGATGGAGATGCAGGCGGTTAAGGACAGATAACGCATAAAAGCCGAAGAGCGGCAATTATTGCCGCTCTTCGGCTTTAGTATTTTTGTCTGTTCATCACCGAGGAATCCGCCGGGTCTCTTTTCACATGCTAGCAGATCCTTGGTAGCTGCTCGCCGGTCGCCATGGAAAGTACGCGGCGGCTTCCAAGCAGGGTGCGGATATAGACTCGCGTTTTTCCATCCTCGGCGTGTCCAACGCTACCGACTATGGCCGCGTCTTTGCCATGGATGTTCTTTCTCATGGTGTCAACCAGTCTTTCTGCGTCCTGCACGGCGACTATAGCCAGCAACTTGCCTTCATTGGCCATCACCAACGGATCCAGTCCGGTAAGTTCGCAGGCCGCCCTGACTTCGGCCTTCGTCGGTATCTTCTCTTCGTCGATCTCGATTGTGACGCCTGAAGCCGATGCGATCTCGTTCAGGGTCGTAGCCAGTCCACCTCGGGTGGGGTCGCGCAGTGAGCGGATACGCGGAGAAGCGTCCAGCATCTCCCGAACGAGCTTGCCCAGAGGAGCACAATCGCTCCTCAGACTCGTTTCAAAGTTCATGCCTTCCCGTTGGCACAGTATGGCCACACCGTGATCGCCTATCGAACCGCTGACGATTACCGCATCTCCCGGCCTTGCTCCGGAACCAGAGATATGGATTCCAGCCGGGATAAGGCCGACACCGCTCGTGGTGATGAATATACCGTCGGCTGCGCCCTTCTCAACGACCTTGGTGTCGCCGGCCACGATCTGGATGCCGGCCTCCATGGCCGCCTCGCTCATTGAATCGATGATTCTCTCGAGATCCAATACGGAAAAACCCTCCTCAATAATGAAGCCGGCCGTCAGGTATAGCGCCGTAGCCCCAACCATCGCCAGGTCATTGACGGTTCCGGTGACGGAAAGCCTGCCGATATCGCCTCCAGGGAAGAATAGAGGTGAGACAACATGACAATCGACGGTTATCGCCAGACGCCCCTGCAGCTCTACTATCGCCGCATCGTCCATGCGCGCGAGGATCGGATTATTCAACCTGCTGGCGAAGACGGATTCGATGAGTTCCTGGGTCAACTTGCCACCGCTGCCGTGTCCAAGCTGAATGCGATTGTTATCCACCGGACTCATATCGTCAGATGCTCAGATTTCATATTGATAGTAAGCGGCACATGTTCCCTCTGAAGATACCATGCAGGGCCCTACCGGATGACCCGGATTACATGCGGTTTTAAAGAGCCCGCAGTCAGTGGGAATTTTCACTCCCGTCAGGATAGCGCCGCAGATACAGCCCTTCGGTTCCCTGGAGTAACTTACATCGACATCAAATTTATTGCCTGCGTCTTGGTCAGAGAATTCCTTTTTCAGAGACAGGCCGCTTCCGGGTATAACGCCGAGTCCGCGCCATTCCGCATCGCACGGATCGAATACGCTTTCCATAAGCGCCCGCGCGGCCGGATTGCCATCAGGCCTTACAACGCGGCTGTACTGGGTCTCCACAACCGAGCGTTCCCCGTTCAGCTGGTCGGTGATCATTATCAGTGACTGCAGGATATCAACCGGCTCAAAACCGGCGATGACGCAAGGCATGTCATATTTTTCGGCTACCGGCAGATAGGCGTCGGGGCCGATGATCGCCGAAACGTGACCAGGACAGAGAAAAGCGTCTACCGCAAGTTTTGGCGCGGCGCAGAGCGCCTCCAGTGCCGGTGGGACAACCTTGTGTACGGAAAGAACGTAAAAATTGGTAAGGCCCGCCGCCCGGGCTTCCAACAGGGCCGCCGCGACCGTTGGCGCCGTCGTCTCGAAACCGACTCCGAAAAAAACCACCTCTTTGTCAGGATTATTCCTTGCCAGCTCGACGGCGTCCAGGGTTGAATAGACTATCTGCACTCGCGCGCCCTGGCCTCGCGCCTGTGCCAGACCCATGCGTGTACCTGGAACACGCAACATGTCACCAAAAGTCGCCGCTATCACTCCCGGCAGCATTGATATCTCGATAAATCTGTCGATGTCAGCGTTTGAGGTGACGCATACGGGACAACCCGGACCCGATATCAACACAAGCTCAGGCGGCAGTGCCTGCCGGATGCCCTGTCGCGAGATTGCCATGGTGTGGGTACCGCAGACCTCCATGATCCTGCGAGTCGTTCCTCCTTCCAGCCGCATGGTCAGTTCGGCCAGAAGTCCACGGACCTGGGGTCCGTTGCGGAAAACATCCAGGAAGGGAAGAGACATCGTTTAATCCTGCAAGTCGGAGAAGTTATCGCTGTCGCCGTCTGAAAGCTGCTCGAATAGATGAAGCGTCTCCAGCGCTTCCTTCTCATCGATTTTGGAAATGGCGAAACCCGCGTGAATGAGTACGTAATCACCGAGGGAGGCGTCGGGAAGAAGAACAATGGAAGCCCGCCGTGTAAGGCCGCCGACTTCGACCGTCACCAGCTGGTTTTCAATTTCAATGATCTTTGCGGGCACCGCGAGACACATAAACTATTTTCTCCTTATGTTGAACAGGGCCATCACGGCCTGCCCGAATGCGATGCCGCCGTCATTGGGCGGTACGTGACGATGACTTAAAACTTCCATGCCGGCCCGCGAGAGGCCTTCAGTAGCCAGTCTCAACAACAGGCGGTTCTGAAAGACCCCGCCACTGAGCGCCACCTTGTCCAGACCGTGTTTTTCAGCAATTGAAACACAGGTTTGTACTATAGCCTCTGACAGGCCCAGGTGAAAGCGAACAGCTATCCGGGCCGGATCGGTTCCCTGCTCTATGTCGTCAATAACCCCCCGGACAACTTCGGCCGGAGACAATATCCAGGGCTCGACGTCACTGTTGAGCATGAAGTGATAGGGCTCTGGTTCGGGAGCGTCCTTACGCGGGAATCCCTTCAAAAGGAGATCGCTATGCCACGCAATAGCCTCCAGCTCAATGGCGGCCTGGGCTTCATAACTGACGTTGAAACGTCGCAGGGCCAGCGCTCCGACGGCATCAAACAATCGTCCGCAACTGGATGTCATCGGGCAGTTAAGTCTTGCTTCCAGCTGCCGTTGCAGCAGGCCGCGCTTGCGTTCGGGTATTTCAAGAATGTCCGCGACAAAATCCAGTTTCCGGGGCGCATACTTCCAGGTGGCGGCCAGCGCCGTTCGCCAGGGTTCATGTACGGCCGCGTCACCGCCCAGCAGAGGCATCTGCTCAAGATGTGAAACCCGAGTGAAGCCGGTTTCCAGCCCGCCGGTAAAGAATTCTCCGCCCCAGATCGAGCCGTCTTCTCCGAAGCCCGTGCCGTCCAGGGTAACTCCGATGACATCGCCGGTAACATTGTTTTCAGCCAGACAGGAGGCCAGATGCGCCTTGTGATGCTGCACTTTAAGAGGCGAGGGTTGCCTCTCGAGGCAATAGGCCGTCGAAAGATAGTCCGGGTGGCTGTCGCAGACAAAAGTTTCCGGTTTGATGTTAAACAGGTCTTCATAGAGAGATTCCGTGCGTTCGTAGTGCAGCAACGTTTCGACGTTCTCCAGATCACCCATGTGTTGTGATAAAAAGGCATCGGTGCCACGGGTCAGGCAGAACGTATTCTTAAGCTCGGCTCCCGCGGCGAAAATCGACGTTTTTCCCTTCGGGGCTTCCGTCGATTCACCGGTTTTTATGTGAGCGGGCAGTTTCACGGGCAGAGGCGCATAGCCCCGTGCGCGGCGCAGCATGACGGGAAGCCCGTTTTCCACCATCATGACGCTGTCGTCGTATGTCGATTTGATCCGGCGGTCATGCATGAGGAACAGGTCGGCGATCGTGGATAGCCTTGCCATGGCTTCGTAACTTGTTCTGCAGATAGGCTCTTCGGAAAGATTGCCGCTGGTCATCACCAGGGGGGTCCGCACCTCATCGAGCAGGAGGAAATGCATGGGGGTACTGGGAAGCATGACGCCCAGGTGATCGAGCCGTGGCGCCACTGCATCAGCAATGTCGCTATTGTCGAGACGGCGCAGCAATACGACCGGTCTTTGCGCCGATTCCAAAAGCTCTCGCTCCTCCGGACTGACATGACAGCGGAGCGAAGCCTCCGCCGCCGAGAGGGTCATAAGCGCGAATGGTTTGTGGGGCCGCCGCTTGCGCAGCCGCAAACGCTCAACGGTTTCTTCGCTGGTCGCCAGGCAGGCAAGCTGAAAGCCACCGAGGCCCTTGAGCGCCAGTACCTTTCCCGCCCGCAGCGCGGATGCCGCGGCTGTAATCACATCTTCAGCGGGAACCGTATTTCCATTCGAGTCGGTAAGCCAGAGCTGCGGACCGCACTCCGGGCAGGCGTTGGGTTCGGCGTGAAAACGGCGGTCTGTGGGGTCTTCATACTCGGACTGGCATTCCGGACACATTACAAACCTGTTCATGGTCGTCGAGCGACGGTCGTAAGGCAGCTCTTCGATAATCGTGAATCTCGGACCACAATTCGTACAGTTGATAAATGGATACCGGTAACGCCTGTCCTGAGGATTCAGAAGCTCCGCCAGGCAGTCATCGCAGGTGCAGGTATCCGGGCTCACGAGTTGATGACCTTCCGGTCCTGCGATTGAATCGCCGATCCTGAAACCTGAGCGTCCCGAAGGTTCCATATTGACGGTCTCGATATCGATTATGTGGGAAAGGGGGGGTGCTTTTATGCGGATTTCTTCGATAAGGGAATCGATTTTGTCAGCGGGGCCCTCGACATCTATCTCTACGCCCGAAGCGGTATTCACCACATGTCCGTTCAGTTTTTTCGCCGTCGCCACCTGGTATACGAACGGCCTGAAGCCGACCCCCTGGACGACACCTTTTACCAGGATTACGGTTCTTGCAAAGCGGGATATTCCGTCATGAAGATCGGGCATTTTTGCTCCCGTGGCTGGCCCTCGCCGGCCGCGTCAGGATGACAACCTGGTTTTGCATTCGCTTATGGCGGCTTCCATCCAGTTGCACCATTCATCGGTGCCGTAACCGTCCTTGCAGGATAACTCGATAATGGCGCCGTCCGGATTCAGCCCCTCTACCACATCGTGAAAATTGGACATATCGAAATCACAATAAGGCAGGAGGTCTATCTTGTTCACGAGGATCGCGTCGACTTTCTTGAAGATGGCGGGATACTTGTGAGGTTTGTCATGTCCTTCCGTTATGCTCGCGATCATGACGCGTCCGGTTTCTCCCAGATCGAACTCCGCGGGACACACGAGGTTCCCGACGTTCTCAACGATAACCAGGTCCAGCGAATCCAGGTCCAGATGGTCGAGCGCCGAACTTATCATCGAAGCAGTCAGATGGCAGGAACCGCCGGTATTGATCTGCAGCGCCGGTATATTCACGGCTTCGATGGCCAGTGAATCTATCTCGGAAGCGATATCCCCTTCGATCACGGCCATCGCGTACCTGTCCGACAGACTCTCAATAGCCTTCATGATGACGCTCGTCTTGCCCGCCCCCGGTGATGCCATCAGATTGATCATGCATACACCCTCTTGGGATAAACGCTCACGATTTTCAGCGGCGGCCGTGTCATTGCGGGCGAGTATGTTCTTTTTCACTTCGATTTTCATGCGGCTAACCTTCCCGAAATCTGCATAAGCGCTCTACTTTCAGAGCGGCTGGCTGTGCGCGATCCATCATTCCACTTCGATGCTGTCTACATATAACTCCTGTCCCTGTTTGAGTTCGAACAGCCGCGATCCGCATGTGGGGCATGAATAAAAGGCATTTCGTGGTCTGAAGCCGGACCCACAGGCGCAACAGGTTGCCTTGGCTTCCCGTTTTTCGAACACGAGACGGGCGCCTTCGGCGATGGTTCCAAGGGATAGCTCTTCGAAATAGAATTCGATTGAACTACCTGCGAAGCTGGATAGTTCTCCGATCACCACTTTGACTTCATCGACGCGTTTCGCGCCCGCTTCTCCCGCTTCGGACTGTACGATCTCGAGGATGCTTTCTGTTATGGCGTATTCGTGCAAAAACCCAAATCCGTTTCAATCATGGGTGTGAGCAAAAGGTTGCCCTTTCGCATGTCGTTACAAATACTCCTCCGGTCGTAAAAAATCGAAACAAATGCCAAATGTACGATAAATTGACCGTCATCCGGACGCATCGCATACAGAAAAAGCCGACCCTCTTTCAACGCCGGCTCCATCGGTTATTTTTTCCGGCCAGCCTCACCGGAAAGACTGCGGATATCCCTTTTTCCTTCCCTGAAGAAAGCGGTCTGTCTTTCCCGGGCAGTCTCGTAAAATATATTATCAGCTGGCGCTTTTTTGTCAATAATGACAATTTCGTAAAAAACCGGCGTTTCTGACCTGTAAAATGCTTTTTATGAAAGGCAGGGCGCAGATGCCGTTTGACGAGTCAAAATTGTATCGGCGCGTTCCAAGTGTTAGATTCTGGTAGATTCGAGCTTCATCCGGGCCTGTTAGCTGGTAAAATACTTAGGTTAATCCGAAACCGCGTTTGCATATCCGGATAACAAAAAAGCGGGAAATCATGAGCTTGGGGATATATGTTTGAGATCGGCACCACATTGCGAGATGCCCGCGTGCGCAGGGATATCTCCCTGCAGCAGGCGGAAGAGGATACCAAGATCAGGGTTAAATATATCCAGGCGATGGAGAACGAGGACTTCGATATTCTCCCGGCCGGGACATATGTAAAAGGCTTTCTAAGAACTTATGCCGACTACCTCGATCTCGATTACCAGCTTCTCATCGATGAGTTCAATGAGCGCTTCGGTAGCGGCGACCATCGTGAGCACGTCATCCAGCCGCTAAAGACAGCCAATACAGAGGCTCCGCGCAAACGACCCGCCAACTATCTTATCGTGGCCATTCTTGCGGTGGCGATAATTGCCGTTCTGTCATACATGGGGTGGGGAAACAAGGGTACCGAACCGGCTACGCTGACACCGACATCCACCGAGTCCGAGACCACGGCGCAGACACGAACAGCTCCGGCCATAATTCCGGCGCCGGCTGCGACCGTCCAGACCCAGACTCGTCCGGGTACGCTTGAAAACGTTTCCATCAAGGCGACAAAACCTGTCTGGGTCGAGCTGGTCAAGGCAAGCGACAATACGCCTCTGATTGAACCGCATGTTTTTGAGGCTGGTGAAATCCAGAGTCTGAACAGCACGGTGATCGGCTCAGAGACCCGCCTGAAACTGACGGTTGGAAACGCCGACATTGAAATATCCATCAACGGGCAGCCACAGCCACCGCTGACTGCGGCACCAGCGGATTATGAAATCACTATAGCCGGTCTCAGGAAACTGGGCGGGTAATGACTGATGGGGCAGCAGGTGAGCAAAGTGCAACCAGCTGCTTCATCTGACGCCGAAGATCGGAAACGGTGGCGGGTACCGGTTAATCTTGCCAACAGTCTGACCATCTTACGAATCCTGCTCATCCCCGTATTCATGGTGTTCATGCTGGGGCTCGAAATCATTCCATCCTGGCTCAGTGCCTCGATTGCCGTCGGCATATTTGTCATAGCCGCACTAACCGACACCCTCGACGGATATGTCGCGCGATCGCGCAATGCCGTGACGGTTCTGGGGCAGTTTCTGGATCCCCTGGCGGACAAGCTGCTCATATCCGCCGCTCTCATCTCGTTGCTTTCACTGGGACGCATCTCGGCATGGATAGCCATGGTGATTATCGCCCGGGAGTTCGCGGTCACGGGTCTGAGGCTGGTTGCAGCGGCCGAAAGAGTGGTTATCCCGGCAAGCCCGCTAGGAAAGATCAAGACTGTCAGCCAGGTCATCGCAGTCATAGCGCTCATCCTGCCACAGCAGGGATATATTCTGGACAGACCCTTCAGCTGGTACCTGATCAATATCGCCGCGCTTCTGACCGTTATCTCGGGAATCGATTATTTTGTAAAAGCACGGGATTGGGTAAAGGCTCCGGAGTAGACCTGAGCCTGGTCAAGGCGATCAGGCAGACATTTACTTAAGTCCATACAGATCAGGGGATTTTAGCATACTGGATAATATGCGAGCTGTCATAATCACAATCGGCACCGAACTCACTGATGGCCGGATAATCGATACTAACACCCGATACCTGGCCCGCAACCTGGAGCGGCACGGCGTGCGCGTCGCGCTCACGCTTTCGGTTCCGGATATTCCGGACGAAATCGTCAAAGCACTGGAATTCGCGCTCGGTCATGGCCCAGGCCTGATTCTGATCTGCGGCGGTCTCGGTCCGACCCGTGACGATCTGACCGCCCCGGCTATAGCGAGGGCTCTGGGTCTGGAGTGCAAACTGGATCCACTGGCCGAGGCAATGGTTTCAGATGCGGTTGGCTCAACCAGGCCGGGACCCGGCCAGATGAAACAGGCGATAATCCCCCTCGGAAGTATTCCTGTTTCTCCCGCTGGGACAGCACCAGGATTTATCTTGCGCGCGGGAGAGGCCCTTATCATCGTTCTTCCCGGTGTCCCTTCGGAAATGAAATCGATGTGGCAGGCTGTGAGCGGGGACTCAGCCGTGAAGTCGATCCTTGAGTCAGCCGAAACTCCCGTGCGAAAAACTCTTTGTTTATACGGCGTCGGGGAACCCCGTGTCGGAGAAGCGGTCGAATCGTTGCCTGGTGAGTCTCAGTCAGGGCTGGATGTCAGCATTTGCGCCCGTTATGGAGAGGTCATACTCGCTATATCAGGCAGAGAAGAGGATCGAGAGCAGCTAAATGATTCGATGAAAAAAATCGGCGGCATATTCGCTGAATATGTATATTCTGATGGAGAGACGATCCAGGAAATCGTCGCCGAAAAGCTGGCTCATGGCAGAGAGACGCTGGCTGTTGCTGAATCATGCACTGGTGGCATGCTGAGTGAAACCATTACCGCTGTAAGCGGGGCCTCCCACTTCTTTCTTGGCGGCGTCATAGCATACGATAACTCGGTGAAGACGGCTATTCTCAAGGTAAAACAGGATACCCTCGATGAAGAGGGCGCCGTATCAGAAGCTGTAGCGCGTCAGATGGCAGAAGGCGTCAGGGCCGCACTGGGGGCCAGGTACGGCATCGGAATTACCGGCATTGCCGGACCTGAGGGTGGATCTCCCCAAAAGCCGGTCGGTCTTGTATATATCAGCGCTTCTTCAAACACAGAAACCACAGTGAGGGCTTTTAATTTTACAGGCGCACGCGACGACATTCGCCGGGCGTCAGTAACCGCATCCCTGCACATGCTGAACCGGTTGCTGCCTTGAGTAAAAATCAGCGTCCATATGAACAGAAATCGCGGACAGGCAGGGATTGCAGGGTGATTATTGAATCAATCCCTGACCATTTATAGAATACGAGTCTGATCTTACATGGCATGCTCTCAGGCGTTTTTTCCGCAAAGGCCCATGCGGCTGGCTCCGTATACGGCGAAGCTGAGCTGGCACCCTCAAAGACAGGCACGACTGTCAATATTTCGCAAGCCGTTGTCGCGCAGACCGGCAACGCATCAACCAGCCTCTTTGTTTTTGAGGCGTCCGGTACCGGGTTCACCTCGCGTAAAGCCTGGACCAGCGGCGCCGGCAACTGGGAGTGGGCGTCATCAAAGGTCGTGGACGCTGGCTACTTCATACCAAGATTCTTCAATATGGGTATTCAGTGGGTGGATATCAACCTCTCAAACCAGACTCTGACGGTTGTCGGTATAGTGGTCTATGAATATGAAGAGAGACGGTTCTCGCAGAGCAGTCAAGCCGTATTTTCATCGCTGATATCAAGCGGTAAACCCGGATATGAAACGCCGACAGGCCAATATTTTGTATATTCCAAGCAGATAGCGGCAGACATGCAGAGCGCGCCGGGAGCGGCCGAACCCTACTATGCCCCCGCTGTGCCATATGTCTTATGGTTCAACGGATCATATTCGATTCATGGAGCTAACTGGCATAACAATTTCGGCCGCGCTGTGTCACACGGATGCGTGAACCTGCCAATGTCCGCGGCGGCCTGGGTTTTTCAGAGCGTAGGAGCAGGCATGAGGGTATCAGTCCACTACTGACGGGCGGGTGCTGCGCTTTAAGTTCTGACAATGCTTTTTTAAACTGCCCCAGGTGCTGTCGTCGCGAAGCACGGGGCAGTTTTTTTGGAGCCCGCAAACCGGTCAGTGGCAAAGGCTGTCCGTCTCCCCCCGGACTGGCCTCAGAAAGCAAAGGGCCATCCCAAGGTGTGCCGGTTGATCCACGATTTCGACCTGTATGGTGATAATTCTGCGTCCGAAGCTGGTAAAGGCGATATCCGGGAATGTTTTTATTCTCCCGCTTAGTGGTAAATAACGATTACAAACCGCCGATCGGAATGGAAAGGTGAGGCAATGAAAATATCTATTGTGTATTACTCACTATACGGTCATGTGCATCGCATGGCCCAGGCTGTAGCGGAGGGAGCAGGTGAGGTAGAAGGCGCTGAGGTGGAAATGCGCCGTGTGCCGGAAACACTGCCCCGGGAAGTGTTGGAAAAAATGGGCGCCCTCGAAGCGCAAAAAGCGATCTCCGAGACATCGGTGTGCACCATCAACGACATCGATGAACTAACAAAGGCCGATGCTATCATATTCGGGACACCGACTCGTTTTGGAAATATGTGTGGGCAAATGCGTCAGTTTCTGGACGCCACGGGGCACATCTGGAGCGAAAGCGGATTGGTCGACAAGGTTGGCAGCGTATTCACCAGTAGCGCTACCCAGCATGGTGGGCAGGAATCGACAATTCTCAACTTCCACACCACACTACTGCACCACGGGATGATAATCGTCGGCCTGCCCTACTCTTTTTCAGGGCAAAACCGCATTGACGAGATCACCGGTTGTTCGCCTTACGGGGCTTCCACGATAGCCGGGGGCATGGGGGAACGGTTGCCCAGCGAAAACGAGCTTGAGGGCGCCAGGTTCCAGGGAAGGCACGTGGCGGAGATAACAGCCAGACTGATGACATGAGTATTTAGCCATCCACAACCATCGAAAGCGTCCTCAGGGAAAACGGCATAAGGCTGAAAGAAACGTAAGGAGGGCGCACTTCTCGCATCCGATATTTTTAGGGTGAAAATGGAGGGCGAAAGGATCACGATGGCAACCTCATGGAATGATTCCGGCACTTTCTCGGGGCGATTTGTGCCGCGCCTGTTTCTACTTCTGGCAGTAGTGTTGTTTATTTCCAATCTCGGAGCGCTCGTTGACAAGGTATTGCATCCTGATATCGAATATTTCGATGAAGAGCATCTGTTTGTTGGATTTGCTACAGGAATTATGACATTGGTCCTGTTCGGAGGCCTGGCTTTTTACGCTCGCAGTCTGGAAAAAATCTTGGCGAAGTATAAGAAGACAAAGTCCGCAAGGCAGGAAAGTGACGACAAATATCGCAGGCTTTTCGAAAGCTCAAGGGAGATATTGTATTTATCTCATCCACATCAGGGAGGTTTCTGGATATAAATCCGGTCGGAGCAGAGATACTGGGATATTCCTCGGTAGACGAGCTGAAGAAAAGCAACCTCGAGAAGGAATTATATTTCTCACAGACGGATCGCGAAAAATATAAAAAGCAGATCGAGTCGCAAGGTTATCCCAAGGACTGCGAAATCAATATGCGCAAGAAGTCTGGAGAGAAAGTGATCGTCTCGGTATCTGCTGAAGTAGTTCGCGACCAGGATGGGGTCGTCACTTCCCATCAGGGGACGATGAGAGATATTACCAGGCAGAAGGAAGTGGAAAAGCAGCTGCTTCAGACGCAGAGGATGGAAGGCGTCGGAAACATGCCGCCCGCCATCGCGCACGATTTTAACAATAACCTGACGACAATTCGGGGCTATGAGGAAATGGCCATGGCCGAAGCCCCCGCGGGAAGCGTTCTTCGTGCTCGTAAGTGGCTATACGGATGTCATCGTCGACTGGAGGTTCGTACAGGAAAAGGGCTACAGATTTCTGCAGAAGCCATACGTGCTGCCAAATCTGCTTCAAACGCTGAGGGAGCTGCTCGAATCTCAGAATTAGATTTATCAATTGGCATAACCGAAACATCAGCAGGGCGGCAGGCAAAGCCGCCCTGTTTTTTTGTTTTTTAATATGGTCGGATCAGGGCAAGCATACAACCTCATGTTGGTGAATCTTTTTAGTTGACAGGTATATGAACATGATATACCATACATATTATATTACAGATAATATGACAAACTATGCCGAGACGCAAAGCCAGAACATCCATAACAATTCCCCAAAATCTGCTTACCGAGCTTGATATAAAGGCACGGGAAGCCGGACGTACCCGCAGCGATCTTGTCTGTGAGGCGGTATCCTCGTATTTTGCCAGCGAAGAGGAGCGCCTGCTGGCCGAGGGTTACATTGAAATGGCGGAAGAATCACATCGGAATTCGAAGGATAATTGCGGTCGTTGGCCGGAATGGTAGACCCGGGTTCTGTGGAAGACAAAAAAAATTCGCGCATTATAGCGGGTGGCAGGCTGGATCCTGACAAGATCAGGAGGGGGGAAATCTACTCGGCAAGATTGTTTGAATCAACCGGGTCTGCCCAGGGGTGCACGCGGCCGGTTTTGATAATACAGAACAATTCAGGTAATGAATTCAGTTTAACGATAATCGTAGCCTGTATTACTTCGAGTCTCAGCACACGTCCTTATCCGGTTAATGTCTCCGTTCCAGACAAACTTCTTTCAAAAGAAGCAGTCGTGCGTCTGAACCAGATACTGACTCTGGATAAAAAACAGCTCCGGGAAAAGATTGCAGACATGCCACCTGAAGTAATGAAGCAGGTCGACGAAGCGCTGCTTGTAAGTTTCGGGTTGCCTAAATATGAGTAGGGACTATCCAGCCAGGTCTTCCAGAAAGCAGGGTCGTGGCGAACGCTACGCCGAAGGCCGGGGCCGTCGCTCTGAAGGTCGTGGCGGCCAGCGGGAGCCTTCATTCCGGCTGTTTTTTGCTGTCGACATTCCGGAAAATGTCGTCAATGAGCTTGTCTTGTGGCAGCGAGAATTCCTTGTATCTGAAAGGATGCTGAGGATGACGCCTGCGGGGCAGCTTCACATCACCCTTGTATTCCTCGGCCAGATGGGGGAGAAAGAGAGAGACCTCGCTTTTGGCCTGCTTGAAGCTGTCAATGGCCGGGGCGCCATTGAAGCGGCCGCCACGGGCATCGTCGGGTTGCCGCGGGGCAGGAGTCCACGTGTTATAGCTGCAAAGATCGATGAACCCGCCGGCCGCATCGAGGTTATCCACAACGAGCTGGCGGCAGGTTTGGAGGAAAAAGCGCTCTACAAGAGGGAAAAGAGGCCCTTTTTTCCTCACGTCACGATAGCCCGGGGTCGTGGCCGGGCTCAACTGGAGCTGTCTGAAATCCATCCCGAGCCGGTAAAATTTACAGCCGTCCGGATCACCCTGTATAATAGTATTCTGAAAGCAAACGGGGCCGAACATGTGGCCCTGAACTCGGTCCAACTGAACTGATTGGAGGCAGAAGTGGAGAAAGACAAGGCGTTGGAAGCAGCAGTGAGCCAGATCGAACGTCAGTTCGGCAAGGGATCCATTATGAGGATGGGGGATGATTGCGCGGGGGTTCAGGTAGGTGTTATTCCCACCGGTTCGCTGGCGCTTGATATCGCCCTGGGAGTCGGAGGCGTACCGCGAGGCCGGGTTATTGAAATATTCGGTCCGGAGGCCTCCGGAAAGACGACCATGGTATATCACATAATCGCCCAGGCGCAGAAACGTGGCGGTATCTGTGCGTTCATCGACGCAGAGCACGCCATGGATCCAGCCTATGCCCGCAGGAGCGGGGTGAACGTCGACGATCTGCTCGTCTCCCAGCCGGATTACGGCGAGCAGGCACTCGAGATTGCGGAGATGCTTATTCGGAGTGGCGCCCTTGATATTGTGGCAATCGACTCGGTGGCCGCTCTTACACCTACAGCTGAGATTGAGGGTGAGATGGGCGAACCCAATATGGGTCTGCAGGCGCGTCTGATGTCAAAGGCTTTGCGGAAACTTGCCGGTACTCTCACCAAAACCGGCACGACAGCCATACTCACAAACCAGCTGCGGGAGAAGATCGGCGTCATGTCAGGGAACCCTGAGGTTACTCCCGGTTGTACAGGGCTCAATCTTCCCTGTCCGCAACGTCTCACCCTTGC
>ERZ1739051.4-NODE-4-length-25893-cov-10.255631_pt1 | contig 25893 bp, 25 predicted proteins | sample MGYA00581757_ERZ1739051 | MGnify/ENA primary metagenome ERZ1739051 (study PRJEB42929, sample SAMN08275523) | rhizosphere metagenome | isolation source: Rhizospheric soil replicate 3 | host: Colobanthus quitensis | place: Antarctica: Devils point, Livingston Island...
GGGCGCGCACGGGCCGGGACGGGGTGCGGCGGGGGGGGTGGGCGCGCACGGCAAGGAGCCTGTCTGGGGGGTAGTCGTGGGTGTGGGTGGCCTGGTCGTGACCGGCGGGAACAACCGGCTCTTTTCCTGCGGGAGGGGAGGGGTCAAGAACGGCGAACAGTGGCTGGTGTAGGCTGTGGCTGCCGATGGCGCGGTGACGGTGGCACGCACCATGGGGGCCTGCATGCCGGGTGGTCGCCAGGTCGTGTTGCCCGCTGACTATGTGCGCCAGCATGTGGAGCTGGGGTACGCGACGACGGCGCACCGGGCCCAGGGGCGCACCGTCGACACCGCGCACGCCTTCGTGTCCGTGACCACGCAACGGGAGGTGCTGTACGTCGCGGCGACCCGAGGTCGGGAGTCGAACAGGCTGTACGTCGACACGATGTACGACCCGGACGCCGACACCCAACACGGGCTGCCCGCCGAGCAGGACGCCGGCGACGTCCTTCGGCAGGTACTGGAGGCGCGCGGGGCGGATGTGTCGGCGACCGAGACGATCGCAGCGGACTGGGCCGAGCAGCATGGAATCGTCCGGATGTGGGCCGAGTACGACACGATCGCGGGGGTGGCACAGCACGATCGGTATGACGCGCTGGTCACCTCCTCGTGCTCCGGAGTGCAGGCCGAGCAGGTGGAGGGTCTGCGGGATTCGGCGGCCTACGGTCCGCTGCTCGCGGCTCTGCGCGAGGCTGAGGCGTTGGGACTGGATGTGGAACAGGGGCTGCCGCGGCTGGTCGAGGGGCGGTCGATGGGCGGTGCGGATGACGTCGCCGGGGTGCTCCACGGGCGTGTGGACCGTTGGATCCGGGCTTCGGATCCGCAGCGGCGCGCGGCCGCGGACCGGATCGTCGGGCTGTTTCCCGGGCTGGTTGGTGTGACCGATCCGGACATGGCTCGCGCACTCGGCGACAGGCAGGCGCTCATCGAGCAGCGGGCACGAGAGCTAGCCACGACGTCGATCGAGAACCGGCAACCGTGGGCGGCTCAGCTCGGCTCGCCGCCGTCAGATCCGATTCGAGGGGAGCTCTGGTTGCGGCGGCTCGACACGGTTGCGGCGTACAGAGAGCGGTGGGGGATCACCGACCGGAGCATTTTGGGGACTCGCGAGCCCAATTCGCTGGAACAAGAGGCACAGCGCCGGCTCGCTCAGTCTGCGGTCGAAGGTGCCCTGTCGATGGCGCGCGACGACCGGGTGAGCGTCGGTGCCGTGGGGAAGGGTGTGGACGTTCCGGTGACCGGCAGGGGAGGAGCGGAGATGTGAGAACGAAGCAGAAGGCGGCGGTTCTTGTCGAGCAGCGGCTCGCTCGTGACCGCACAGAGACGTACCACGACGCCCGGGCCTTGGCGATCGAGCTCGCCCGCGGGGAGCCATCGGTCCGGTTCGACCCCATGGGGGCCGGGGTTGTGCTGCAGCCGGGGGAGTCTGTCTATCGCCAGGTGTCGCTTTGGATCCGGGTTCAGGCGGATGGGCTGTGGGCCGAAGCGAGTTCAGCGAATGTGGTTGTGACGGACCTGCGGCTGCTCTGTCGGTTCGTGTCTGGGCGCCTGACCTCGCTGTGGTGGAGCGGCGTCGTCGGCCTAAACGTCGACCTCGCGGCCGAACACATAGTCCTCGACTTCGGCGACGGCCAGCCGGTCTGCCTCTCTGGAGCGCAGGTTGCACAGGTTTCCGTCATGGCCGTCGCTTCGACTTACGGCGCCCAAGCGATGGTTGGCCACCCTGCCTTGGCCCCGCTCAGGACGAGGGGCTTCAGCACTGCCAAACCTAACCTGGATGAGGCATCAACTCGTTAACGCTGGTTCGGACTACCCCAAGTTCGACGGGACCTGCCCACTGCTAGCCCGCTGGAGACTCCAGTTGACCCTGATGGCCGAGAGACGTTGCACGCCTGGGCACGGGCTGCCGCTGGCGGGCGAGTGTGATCCAGTCTCGTTGGTCTAGGTAGACCCGTTTGAGCGCCACACCGCCACGTTAGGGGTTGTCCCACAGACTCGCCGCGTTGGGCGCTCTCTTGAGTGGTTAGCTGCTCGCCTTGACGACTGCTGTGAGTTCCTTGATCCGCTCCGCCACTCGATGCAACGACCCGGCCGGCACGTCGGCGCTGATCTGGATGTCATCAAGGCGCATGAGGTACGTGTTTGTGGGGCATGGGCCGTGAGGGCCGGCGTAGTTAATTGTCACGGTCGTGGACTTCGGCATGTCACTGCTAAAGAATTGGTGACCCACGTCGAAGGTCCACTCGATCTTGCGGCCCGGCGCCAGGTAACTGAGTCCCGATGCGAGGAGGTCCTGCAGATCTGAGAAATGCTCAGGTTGATGCATGGTCTGTAGGTGAGGATCGAAGCTCGCCTTGATGTTCGTAGCAACGGTCGGTCCTTCGTTGCGCACCGTCAGTTTCAGAAGGGTTCCTTGAGCGTCGTCGCCCATGATGTCCAACCAGACGTAGGGCTGCTGGGAGTCAATGTGGATCTGCCCCTGTAACGCCGTCTGGCGGCGGGACTCAGCAGCTTGACCAGCTGCTGCGCGCGCGGCCTGCACCGTGAACGGCAGGCTGGCCAAGGCGACGAACGCTGCGATGACGGCGATCCAGGCAGAAGAGTCCATGGTGCGGAACTTACATGGCGACACCCACAATTGGCAGGATCGGGTATCCACCGACAGTGCTGCTATCGAGTGATCAGAATGCCTGTTGGACGGACCGTTTGCTGCTCAACCATGGGATACCAGGGACTTACGCCGCAGGGCATGCTTCGCGGCCACCTACTTTCGCGGTGGCCTTGGGGGGAGGGGGTACTTCCAAGTCTTGAGCTCCCCGGAACCGCTCTCGACCCATCGCACTGTGATCGTGCTGTCGCTGGTTCCCCAGTTGCGAACAGCCGTGAACGTGATTGCTTCGCCTGGCTCGACGGACTGCAGCGCGGGTGGTCGCAAGATCATCGATTCGTGGGCCTCGACCCGAACGTCTTCAGCCCCACCTTCGCCGACGTTGGTGAGAAGATAGCCGTCGCCGCTTTGGTGCGTTAGGGACCAGTTGGCGGTCGGAGGAGTGGTCGATAACGCGCGCCCTGCCCCGCCGTTGTTGATCGCCATCGTCTCGAGCGCTGTGACCACCCTCCTCGTGTACTCCTCGGTCAGCGCTGCCGCGGCCTCACTCCTGGCCGCCGTGGCTTCGGCCTGATCTCGCTCCAGCGCCTGGCCGTCTCGGGTCAACTTCTCCGAACGTAAGATCAGGATCAGGGTGAGGATCACAGCGAGGATTGCCACCAGGACTCCGAGAGTGGTCGAGATGGACGCGATTGTCTGCCAGTCAGTGGCGATCGAGTTGGCTATCGAAAGCATGGCGAAAACGTAGACCATCCTGCGAAGCGGTGTTGTTCTTAGTCGACGTTTGCCGGGGCCCACGGTTGCGCCTGGTTTGTTGGTCTGGTCTGCAAAGTGCCAGTTCGGTTTGTGGAGATTGTGCAGGCTCCTGCGTAACCGAGGCATCGCTCCTATGCTGTGGTCACATGACTTCAGACTGAGATCGGGAAGGTCAGTTCATGCAGGATGGCAGGGGGCAGCATGGCTGAGTCGATCGCCAACCCGATCCTGAACTCCCCGTACGACCCGCCTGAGCGTCACTTCGAGGTCGGCCCTCACGGCCCGACCGGCGAGATCAAGGTCGGCCGCCGACCGAGCGAGTCGTTCATCCCCATCGCCGCGTCGAAGAAGGGCAAGAAGGTCGGGGGTGGCGGCACACAGCAGGCGATGGACTTCGACCTGACCGGGGAACGCCGGGAGAAGAACTCGCTGATCAACGAGCTGCGCGGCGACGTCGACCTGTGGCGCCAGCGCAGCTACCACGGCACGACCCCGATCACCCGCAAGCTCCTCGTCCACTGGGCCGACCCAAACCGCGAGGACCGGGTCCTGTTCTGTCAACGCGAGGCTGCTGAGACGGCGATCTTCCTGGCGGAGGTCGCCGGCCGGCACGGCTACAAGGACTGGCGCCGACAGATCGACGGCCAGAACACGGCGCATAACTCGGGCCTGCCCCGGGTGGCGTTGAAGATGGCCACCGGGTCGGGCAAGACCGTTGTCATGGCGATGCTGATCGCCTGGCAGACCCTCAACAAGGTCCAGAGCCCCCGCGATGCGCGCTTCACTAAGCGATTCTTCGTCGTCACGCCCGGCATCACCATCAGGGACCGCCTCCGGGTTCTCTTCCCAGGCGACGAGGGGAACTACTACGACGAGCGAGACCTGATTCCCCCGGATCTGAAGGGCGGGCTGAAACAGGCTCAGATCATCATCACGAACTACCACTCGTTCCTGCTGCGCGATGCCAAGGAGATCAAGGGAGTCTCGGCCACCACCCGCAAGATGCTCCTGGCCGGGAAGAAGCACGACCCGTTCAAAGAGACTCCTGATGCCATGGTCGCGAGAGTCCTGCGCAACTTCGGAGTGGGGTCAGCCAAGGGCAAGAACGAGATCATGGTCCTGAACGACGAGGCGCACCACTGCTACAAGGACGCGCCGATTCAGATAGTCGATGGCATGAAGGCAGGTGCCCTCAGCAAAGAGGAGAGGGACGCCAACGAGGAGGCGCGCGTCTGGTTCCGGGGAATCCAGGCCATCGTCAAGCGGGTCGGCGTCAAGGCGGTCTACGACCTCTCGGCTACCCCGTTCTACCTCGGGGCTCGGGCTACAACGGGGGCTACATCTTCCCTTGGACCGTGAGCGACTTCTCCCTCATGGACGCGATCGAGTCGGGCATCGTCAAGATCCCCCGTACCCCGGTCGATGACGACGCCACGGGCGACCTTGTCACCTACCTCCGGCTCTGGGACCACATCGGCGACAAGCTCCCGAAAAAGAAGGCCGCCGCGACCGCCGGCACCGAGGGCTGGATCCCGCCACCCGAGCTCGAGGGCGCACTCAACAGCCTGTACCGCTCCTACCAAAGGGCATTCACCCACTGGGACCAACACCTTGCCGCCCTCGGCGAGACGCCCCCGGTCTTCATCGTCGTCTGCCCGAACACCATCGTGTCCAAGCTCGTCTACGACTGGATCGCTGGCACCCATACTCAGATCGAGGACCAACCAGCCATCAACAAGCCAGGCCGGCTCGACCTCTTCAGCAACGTTGAGAGCGGCGCAGTGCTCGTCCGACCGCGGACGATCCTCGTGGACTCGCTACAGCTCGAGTCCGGCGAGCCACTGTCCAAGGACTTCAAGGAAGCCGCAGCCGGCGAGATTGACGCCTTCAAGGCTGCGTACCGCGTCAGCAACCTCGGTGCAGACGCTGACAAGCTCACCGACGAGGATCTCTTGCGCGAGGTGATGAACACCGTCGGAAAGAAGGGCAAGCTCGGCGAGGGCGTTCGCTGTGTGGTCAGCGTCGCGATGCTCACCGAGGGCTGGGACGCCAACACCGTCACGCACATCCTGGGCCTGCGAGCCTTTCGCAGCCAGTTGCTTTGTGAGCAGGTCGTTGGTCGCGGACTGCGCCGCCGCTCGTATGCAGTGAACGAGCAGGGCCGCTTCGAGCCGGAGTACTCCAACGTCTACGGCATCCCGTTCGCATTCATCCCCTCGGACCGGCCGATCCTGGAGGTCATCCCCAAGGCGCCGGCCATCGAGGTTCGCTCCGTCGAGGGACGCGAGCACCTGCGGATCACCTTCCCCAAGCTCGACGGATACAGGGTGGAGATCCCCGATGAGGACCTGATCTACAGCGCAGAGGGTAGCCCGCGGTTCATCATCGGATCGAGCACGGTCCCGACCTGGGTGGAGTCAGCCCCCTTCGTCGGAGAGACAGAGAAGACGTCCGACAGCGAGCTCCGCCCCGCGCGTGAACAAGAGGTTGCTTTCGCCTTGGCTCGCCGGCTGATCGACTCGCACTTCAACGACAAGGGCAGGAACCCGCGACCTTGGCTCTTCCCCAGGCTCACCCAGATCTGCCGTCAGTGGCTAGTGGACTGCGTGGACGTCGACAAGGGCTTCGACATCGGATACCTCCTGCGGTATGCCGAGTGGCAGGCTGAGGCGGCCGAGGCCGCCTACCAGGTTGTGGCCAGCCAGGTCGGCAACCGGCGAGGAAGGATGCGTCCGATGCTGCGTCGATTCGACCCCACCGGATCCACCGAAAACGTGTCCTTCCTGACCCGCAAGGCGACGGTGCCGACGGAGAAGTCCGAGGTCAGCCATGTGACCCTGGACGGCATCGGAGGGAACACCTGGGAGCAGATCCTTGCGTTGGAGTGTGAGGCCAGCTCCGATGTCGAGGCGTACGTCAAAAACGATCACCTCGGCTTCGCGATCCCATACATCCATAAGGGTCGGACGCATTCCTACGTGCCCGACTTCCTTCTGCGTCTCAAGCGAGGCGATGACGACGACGTCGAACGCACGCTGATCATCGAGGTGTCCGGCGGACAGAAGAGCCCAGGGCCGACGAAGGTCAAGGCGCTAACCGCACGTGACTCGTGGTGCGTGGCAGTCAACAACCACAACGGTTTTGGTCGATGGGGCTATGTCGAGATCACCACCATGATCGGCGTCCGGCAAACCCTGGCGGAAGCGATCAGAGCCCTGTATGACGATGCGCCGATCATCGGTGACCCCGACCTGCTCGACTTCAATGAGGTGGCACGTGGCGCGTAAGGCATTCATTCCAAAGGGCCCGACTCCGGTCGAGACGATCAGGCATGGGGACAAGCGCTCGAACATCCCCACCGCGGATGCGCACGACTTCGTCGATCCGCAGATCGAGACCGTCCAACAGGTACGTTATCCACGCGACCCGAGCCTGGACCCGCAGCTGGTCTGGCGAGGCAAGGACGCCCAGGACTCTGAAGACCTTGTCACTGATGTGCCCCCGATCTACATCCAGGAAAAGATCGACCCGCGCGTTCTCATCGAGAATCTCCGCAAGACAGCCGGCTCGGGCGAGCTTGAGCCGGAGCTCACCCTCTTCGACACGTTCGATGGGTTGAGTGAGCTCGACCTCGTGGATTTCTATCGCCACGAGGCCAACTGGTCGAACCGGATGATTCTCGGCGACTCCGAGCAGGTCATGGCGTCTCTGGCGGAGCGGGAGCTGCTCCGTGGCAAGGTGCAGATGATCTACATCGACCCGCCTTACGGCATCAAGTTCGGCTCCAACTGGCAGGTTTCGACGCGCAACCGAGACGTCAAGGACGGCAAGCGTGAGGATGCCGCGCGCGAGGCCGAGCAGATCAAGGCTTTCCGCGACACGTGGGAACTAGGGATCCACTCCTACCTGTCCTACCTGCGCGATCGTCTTGCGGTCGCACGCGACCTGCTCACAGAAAGCGGCAGCGTCTTCGTTCAGATCGGCGACGACAACGTTCACCTCGTCCGTAGCCTGCTCGACGAGGTTTTCGGCAGTGAGAATTTTGTCTCCCTCATCTCCTTCAAGACCACCAGTGGTGCTGGTAGTTTCTCGGGCGGAACGAACGTTCTCGCGTCGGTCAATGACTACATCGTCTGGTACGCGAAGGATGTGCAATCAATCAAGTACCGACAGCTTTATCGCGCGAAAACCCTTGACGGCGCCGGCGCCTCGGGCTACAACTTTGTGGAACTCGAGGACGGCAGCCGCTGCCGGATCACGGAAGTTGGGGCCAGCCAGGGGTCCGTCTTCGCTGCAGATAATCTCACCAGTCAGACAACCCGCGTGGGCCAGACCACCGTGTTTCCTGTTGAACTCGATGCGAGGACGTTCAGGCCGGCAAAGGGTGGCTGGAAGACCAACGCAGCCGGCATGCAGAAACTGAAGGACGCTCGGCGGCTTATTCCCCTGGGCAACACTTTGAGGTACGTCCGATTCCTTGACGACTTCCCAGCCTTCCCTTTCAGTAATGCTTGGGACGACACCACGACTGCGGGATTCGGCGACCCCAAGACGTACGTGGTGCAGACGAACAGCAAGGTCATCGAGCGGTGCATGCTGATGTGCACCGAGCCCGGCGATCTCGTGGTGGATCCGACCTGCGGATCGGGCACCACGGCATACGTTGCCGAACAATGGGGACGACGATGGATCACCATCGACACCAGCCGAGTTGCCCTTGCCCTGGCCCGCCAACGCCTGATGGGAGCCAAGTTTCCATATTTCCTGATCGCCGACTCTGTCGACGGCCGGGCGAAGGAACAGTTGCTCACCGGGAAGGTGACGCCGCTGACAGAGGTGACCGGCGACATACGGCACGGGTTCGTCTATGAGAGGGTGCTGCACATCGGTCTGAAGTCGATCGCGAACAACCCTGACATCAAGGAGGGGATGACTCGCGGGCAGATCGACGAGGCGATCAAACGGCACGCGGACTTCGAGATGCTGTACGACAAGCCGTACGAGGACAAGAAGACGGTGCGCGTCACCGGCCCGTTCACAGTCGAGAGCCTGTCGCCACATAGGTCCCTGGCGTTCGCCGGCTCTGTCGACGATGCGAACCGGGAGACGATCAGCGAACAGGACGCTGCCGAGGACGCAGAGTCGCCGAACTTCGAGCAGTCCATCATCGACAACCTGGCCAAGGCCGGCATACAAAACGGTCGCCGAGCGGAGCGAATCACGTTCTCCTCGTTGGACTCCTACGCGGGGTCGCATGTGCAGGCAGTGGGCGAGCGGCGCAGCGACGACCAGGACCATGAGACCAACAACAGCGCCCCGTCGCGTGTCGGCATCGCGATCGGTCCTCAGTACGGGACGGTGAGCCCGGGCTTCATCAAGGACGCCGCGCGCGAGGCGATCCGGGCTGCGGACATCGACCTGCTGTGCATCCTGGGCTTCGCCTTCGACCCCCAGGCAACCGGCGTCACTCAGGACGACGGGGTGACCGTGGAGGCCAGCGACGTGGGATTCGCCAACGTGACCGGCGAGCGGAAGATGGGTCGGATCAAGGTCCTGCTTGTTCGGATGAACGCGGATCTGCTGATGGGGGAGGACCTCAAGAAGACCGGCGCCGGCAACCTGTTCACCGTGTTCGGCGAGCCGGACATCGAGCTGCGCGACACCGAAGACGGCCAGGTTGTCGTCGACCTGCGCGGTGTCGATGTGTACGACCCGACGACGGGTGAGGTGCGCAGCAACGACACCAGCCAGATCGCGCTTTGGATGATCGACACCAACTACAACGAGGAGTCGTTCTTCGTCCGCCACTGCTACTTCACCGGTGGCAACGACCCGTACAGCCGCTTGAAGAGGGCGCTCAAGGCCGACATCGACGCCGAGGCCTGGGACTCGCTGCATCGCACCGAGTCGCGACCGTTCGACAAGCCCGAGACGGGCAAGATCGCGGTCAAGGTGATCAACGACTACGGCGACGAAGTCATGAAGGTCTTCGTAGTCTGATGACACCATGGATGGCTTCGTGCCAAAGCCTCTGCTTCGAGCTTCACGTGCGAAGAGGTCTTCGAGCTCGCCAACGCCGGGTTAGTTCACACGTATGAACAACTTGGGCTACTCAACGTCGGCCTCCACAGCGTCGTATATCTCGGCTTCGCGTCGAGCCTGCGCCCTGTGCGTCGATAGGGCGAGACGGACCGCCCAATAGATAACCAGGAACTGCACGATGAATCCTTTTGGTGCGAAAACGACAAAACCTGACGACATGTCAGCCTCCCTCTCCCTGCGCGCAGGGTACTCATGATCGGAAGTTCCCGAAGGCCATCGATGACTTCTAAATGGCCGGATCTCGCTCGGCGAACTCCACGCGCAGAGCCCGTACCTCGTCCGTCAGTGCGGCCATGTCAGCGCGAGTCGCGGCCTGCGGGGCGATTGTTAGCTGATGACAGGTTTTGGTCTGGGGGGCAGATCAGGGCCTGGTCGCTCGCTGCTCGTAGAGGACGAGCGCCTCGTTGATGGTGACGCTCGCCGCCTGCGACGCCACGGCCAGTTCGGAGATCGAGGCAGTGACCCTTATGGCCCCGGACCCGTCAGGGTTGCGGGTCACGACCTCCTGCTTGCCCTGCATGGACCAGTTCAGACCGTGGGCGTGCCCCGAGTGGATCCGCCACAGCATCCGCAGAAAGTGCCCGGCTTTGTCTCCGGCCGTGGACTGTGAGTCCAGCCACGTAGCGGCAGCCTTCACGACGTCACCGTCAGACGTCCTGTCCTTCGAGTTGAGGACGAAGCCCAATTTCGCCGCGGCCGAATCCATCGCCTTCTGACGGAGGTTCATATCAGCCAGCGCCCTTGTTGGCAGATTCTTGTCCTCGAAAATATCAGACGTGCTCGTCGTGAAGTTGCGGTACTGACGAAGATCTTCGTGTGCAAACCACAGTGCCCGACGTTGGCGCTCTGATCGCAGGGTTGGAGAGAGTATCCAGATCGTCCTGGCGGCGGAGAACATCGCCGCTCGAGCAAGGGTGAAATACGCGAACGGACGACTCTCACCAGTCTCCTTGAGCGCTGAGTGAAAGAGGCCGACATGGTCCACCGCCGAGCCGAGCCCCTGGATCGCGGCGCGGCTCACTGGGAGAGGCGGGTACAGGCGGTCATCACCCGTCAGCGCGCTACCGTCAACGGGCGGGTGAGATACAGCGATCCAGTGTTCCCACTGCCTGACCTGCTCGCCGTCGTGAACTAGGCGGGCTGACCACTCCGTGTCGTTCATACACCTATCTCCCTGCCCTTCAGAGCTTTGGCGCCGTCAGTCCGTACGTGGACGTGTAGGCACCTGAAAGTGTGGCGCCTCCTGGGTGGCGGACAACGCTGGCTCCGGATGCAGACTGCGTGGCGCTCATTCGCAAGCGATGCCGTCTCCGTCGCGGTCGAGCTTGGTTGAGTAGCCAGGATCGCCACGGTGGATTGGGGCAGCGCCGGCGGTACGAGCCGCCGTGCAGTTGGCGTAGTAGACGGATCCTGCCGGTGGCGCGGGCACAGGATCGGGGACGGGCTGTACCGGGGTGCTGGGCCGCACAGCGACCGTGGAGGCAGAGCCCGGCCCCGGCAGGGCCATGGTCGGGCAGGTAGCAAGGACACGGGTCATCGCGTCCCGTTCGGCGGCAGTGACCCACAGGCCGTACTTGCCTTTGACGGCAACCTGCTTGGCGACATATGTGCATCGGAACACCTTGTACGGCGGGAGCCAGGTGGCCGCGTCCCCGTCGCCCTTGGCCCGGTTGGTGGATGAGTCCACAGCCAGCAGGTTCAAGGGGTCGTTGGCCAGGGCGAGCCTCTTCCCAGCTGCCCAGGTTGCCGCACCCTTCTGCCAGGCGTCCGAGAGGGCGACGACGTGGTCGATGTCCACCTCGCTGGCACCGCCGTAGACGAACCGGATCGACGTGCCCGTGTAGGGGTCTGGGGCCAGCGTGCCGGCCAGGACTTTGCAGGCGTTCGCCATCTGCCTGCTCTTCAGGTCCCGGCGCAGCATGTCGTTCCGGGTGTCGCAGCCGTTGTGGTCGGTGTCGTACCAAGCCTGACCGAACTGGGCACGGGTGTAGCCGGTCTTGGGCGCACGCCCCTTGACGTCCAGCCTTGCCACAGCGGCCAGCGCGCTGCCGGTTGCCGCAGGCTCGGGCTTGGCGGACGTAGGCAGTGTCTCGGGCGGGGTGGAAACTGTGGACGAGCTCGGGGCCACGGCCTGAGTCTGGGCAGACTCCACCGGGCTCGGGCTGGACTGGGCTGGGCTGATATCAGTCGCAGGAGTGGAGGCAGGACCACAGCCGGACAGCAGCAAGAGGGCCGCAAGCACCGGCGTGAGCGACCCGATGGCCTTCGTCATCGCATCCCCTCCCAGTTCGAACGCTGCTTCGTCTTCGTTCAGCCGTGTATGACGTAGTGGAGGATCACGTCGTGGGCGTGCCGGGCCTTCGCGTCGCCCCGGAACTCCACCTCGTAAGTTGAGACGCCAACCTGAATTGCCACGGTGGACGAGGTAGCGAATTTGCCGAATATCGACTTGTCGGCTACGTATGAGACGCTCTGGATCCTCTTGTACGGCAGACTCGTAAGGGCGCTCTTTCCACCCACGAAGGAGTTGTCCTGGATGATCACGCGCCGGTCGGTCAGGCCGATGAACCCCGTGCCCACCCCCTTGCCGTCGTAGACGGCAAACAGGGTCTCGCCCTCCATGAGGCCAGCCTGGATCTTTTCGAGCTGGTCCTGCTTGTCGAACTGCACGTCTGTCACGGATTCACTCCTGCTGTTGATGCCGACAGTTGTTCAGCGGCGAACACGGGCCTGCCGACCCGCCGAACGGTGACCAGCAGGCTGGCGCGAATCTGCATGTGCGTCCTCAACAGCTCTTGTAGCCCAGGCCGTTTGTGGTCCAGGCGCAGGAGTCCATGGCGGTCCCGGCTGCGTTTCGCATGACGGCCTTGTCGCCGGTGTTGTTCCAGACGTGGTACCCCGAGCCCCAGTACCGGGTGGTGAAAGTGTTGGAGCCCTTGCCGGTGCGCAGCACCACGCTTTTGCCAGCGCCGAGGGTGAAGGTGCCGAACTTATACACATGGCTCTGGGCGTCACGCACGGTCCAGCCGGTCAGCGACCGAGCTGTCGTCCCGAGGTTCTTGAGCACGACGTACTCGCCATTGACGCTGAGGTTGGTCGCCGTGTCAGTGCCCGGGGAGTTGTACTGGATCCTGCCGAACTGGATGGGGCTGTCGGCCTGTGCCGACAGCGCGGAGGTCACTACCAGCGCAGCGCAACCAACGGCAGCCAGCACGGGACGAATGAGCATGCGAAGAACCCCCTGAAAGACAAGGATGAGACCAGTCGGCGGACTGATAAGGCGCACAGTAACGGCCGAGTGGGATGGATGTGCACCGTTTGCCGGAACTGGTATGACTGCCCGGCCAAAGGCGTCAGGAGGCGATTGTGCTCGTGCGCATGGACGCCTTGAAGGCGAGGTCTACGCCGGCCTTAGGTGGCCGGCTGGCACCCATGTCTGCACGGTGGTTGTGACGGTCTCGGCCGTGATGACGTAGACGACCAGGGCTGACCACCCGGACCTGTCCCTACGCCACTCCAGGACGAGCCCGGGCCAAGGTCCTGGATCCTCAGTTGGTCCCGTCACCCAGCAGTGCCGAACCTGGCTGCGACATGCCTGGTCCGACTTGAGCGGGGCAACTGGCCGGTCGCGCAGGGGAACCCCTCTCCCAGGGAACATGCCGCCAGCCATCTGTTCAGTATGCGCTGTGATCGAACATGCGTCCGGGTCGGTCGGTTGCGGGATCGGCGTGACCGTTTCTGACGAGTGTCAGGCGACGGTGAGGGTTGTCTGCCGCGGTGGGGTTGGTGAACAACGTCGAGCACCGGGCTCGAACAACCATGGACAGATGTGGGAGGAGCGACCACGATTGGATGGTCCGAGAACCACGAGAGGTCGTCGTCATGAGCGTGTACCGAGTGATCGATGTGATCGGGACGAGTTCGTCATCCTGGGAGGAGGCGGCGGCAGAGGCCATCACCACGGCGCGGGGGTCGGTGCGCGATATCCGAGTGGCCGAGGTGACCAAACAGGACATCGTCATCGGTGACGCTGGGGAACTGCTCTACCGGACCAAGATCCAGCTGTCGTTCAAGTACGAGTCGGAGTAAGGCTGCCTGCACCTGAGCTGGCATGGCGGACGCGGGCGTTACGCCGCTTAAGGGCGCGTCGCTCTTCCTCGGAGAGACCGCCCCACACGCCTGCGTCCTGGTCGTATTCGATGGCCCAGTTCAGGCAGGCCTCAACGACCTGGCAGCGACCGCAGACCGCCTTTGCCTCGTTGATCTGGTCCAGCGCGGGGCCGGTGTTCCCGATCGGGAAGAACAGTTCGGGGCTCTCGTCCAGGCAAGCAGAGCGGTTGCGCCAAGTTGTAGGCAAGGAGCTCCTTGAGTCGAGGTCTGGAAGATCTGCATCATGTGAGTCAGTACGGTCGGCACGTCGGCGGCGTCACTGGGCCTCACAAGGCCAACTTCGAAGTCAACGCCCTCGTCAACGCTCAGGTCAACGCCCTGGTCATGAGAACCGCGTCACGTTGGCCGGCAACGCCTGAAAAGCAACGCCCGGATCTACTGGTCGGGCGGAACGACCACAGTTTGCGGCCTGGACCTTGGAGAACCCTGAGTGTCTAGGCCTTCCAACCCGAGCAGCCTGCACCGCTCCATGATGATGCTGTGCAGCGTCTAGCCAACTCAGGGGTATCGCCTGACGTGCAGCAACCAACGCTTCGCAGAGGTTTGCAGAGACGGCTTGCCTCAGGTCAGGCCCAGAAGGCATCGACCTCGGCTTGCTTGGCGTGGGTTGCCCAGACCTCCTGAATTTGGCCCCCAGCCACGAGAAACACATGGCAGCTCGTCGAGTCCCTCGTCAGACCGTTTTGCTCACCTGATGCGCGATGGACGCCAGCGACATACTTCTCGCCAACGGTGATGTCCAATAGTTCGGTGCGGAACGTGCCGTGCGACAACGGCCCCAGGAGTGCGAGTAACTCATCTCGGATCTCCGGCCAGCCCACCAGCTCTCCGGAATAGATGTTGTTACCCGGCTCATGCCAGACCGCATTGCGGGCGAAGCAGGGTTCCAGTTCATACATGTCACCCGCCGCCAGCGCGGCGTATGCACGCCGAACAACTTCGACATCGGATACCGGTACCCCAGCCATGCCCTCTCCAACTCATCTCTCGGGCCCAAGGACGTTAGGCGGCCCCGGGCAGTGCTTGCGCACCCACCAACGGCCTGCACCGATCCGCCCAACCAGTCCGGCGTTTCGATCCCGAGCGCAATCCTGCACGAACCCTCGGACCTCGGCATGACTACAACGAGCCCCTCATCGCGATGATGTGGCACCCAAACTGACCACCCAGTCTCGCCTGAGTGCGTGATTCAGCGGTGAAACGCTTTCCACCTTCAGCCAAGCCAGGGCTACGCGACGGAGTTGAGCTGCTGCGGCTGTACGTCTTCGCGGCGGCGCTGCTCGGCTGTGAGCAGCTGCAGCTCACTGGCCAGTAGTTCAGACCGTTTCGTCTGGTTGTCGATGAGCGCGCTCAGGTCGCGCTCCGTCAGGTGCTCCAGGTCGAGGGAGCAACCGTTGATGACGTAGTGCACCCTTCGCCTCCGTGATCCTCACGACGTTCGTCAAGCAGTTTCAGCGCCAGCCCAGGACCGCCGCCACTGGTAGCTGCATGCGCCGCTTCATCCACTCCCAAAATGGCATAGGCCGTCGAGCAACTGATGCAGCCACGCCGGTGGCGGTTGGCGTTGACTGACGAGAGGCGGAAGCGTTAGCTGACCAAGCTTTTGGGCCTGGCCTGCCAAGGCCGAACTTCGGTGAGGGCACCATGGCGGACTGACCAGACCAGGGAGGGGCTCCGGCAGCCAGTCGGAGCCCTTTCACCGCCAGCTTCGGGCGATCCTGCCGTCCCTCATGTTGGCCAGATTCCAGACACAGGCACGGTTGGCCCATTCGGTCGCATCTCCTCCGATCACCAGACGTATCGCCACCTCGGCGGCTACCTTGACCTTTGATCATGAGGGCTAAGACCTCGAGAGCGACACAAGATCGGTGGCAGATTCTGTCTGCCTGGCACACCAACCCCGGACGGTCCTCGGCCGGGGTTGGTGTGCGCTCATACAAGCATGGGACGGGATGTTGAGAAGTCACTACGAGCTGCTGGAAGTAGCCACCGACGCCGACTCGGCGGTCATCAAGGTTGCCTACCTCAAGCTTTCACGCACTCTGCACCCGGATATGCCGAACGGTTCCAGCGCGTTGTTCGGCATGGTCACCGAGGCGTATGAGGTGCTGCGCGACCCAAAGAAACGAGCCGACTACGACCTGAGCCTGGCTAGGGGTAAGCGTGCCCCCAACGCTGGGCCGCAGAGCCACCCAGGCGCAGCGCCGCCGACCGGGCCCAGCACGCCACGCCAAACCCCAGCAGGAACAGCGCAACCCGACCCCACGTGGCCAAGGCAACAAAGCATGGCCGCTGATGCCTCTGCGGACAGGAAGCGTGTCCGTCGTTTGAAGTCTCTTGATGAGGTGCCGCGATCGCCCTCGGGTCGATTGCCTCAGTGGGTTATCGACGAAGCGCAGGGCCGTGCCCCCCAACACGGCGTGCCATGGCGGGGAGCCCCGCGCTCAATGCAGTCACAGCGCCGGCGTCGCAGGTCACGGCGGTGGGTCAAGGGTTTCAAGTCGAGTCTGGTGTTCCTGGCGGTCTTGGGTGTCATCGGTGCCGCCGTGTGGTTGCAGGCCAACGGTTTTGCGAAGCCTGGGGTCGGAAGGTCACTGGCATCCCGGCCCGTGAACTGGCCGACGCCGGGTCATGAGGAGTCCGAGCAACCGCTCGGCGTGCCAGCCCCGGTGGTGGCTGCCAGCGACTCTTTCCGGTTCGCCACCTTCCAAGCTGATGGCACAACCCCTGTCACGTATGACCCCTGCCGACCGATCCACTACGTGATTCGCGTACAGGGTGAACCCGCAGGCGGTGACCAGGTCATCACCGCCGCGATCTTGCGGGTTTCCCAGGCCACCGGTCTGCGCTTCGTGTTCGACGGCGCGACCTCCGAGGCTCCTTCTCGCCAACGCCTGCCCTATCAGCCCAAGGCGTATGGCGATCGCTGGGCGCCTGTCCTCATCTCTTGGGTCACCCCAAGTGAGAACCCCGACTTCGCTGCCGACGTGCTTGGTGAAGGCGGCAGCGTTTCCGTTGGCCTGCCCGATGGTCCACGTGCTTACGTCACCGGTGCGGTCGAGTTGGACGCTGCTCAGATAACCAGCGTCCTGCAACGACCCAATGGCAAGCAGGTCGTCCGTGCTGTCGTGCTCCACGAACTCGGGCACCTCGTGGGGCTCGGCCACGTCACCTCTGCCAGCCAGTTGATGTATCCGCAAGTCCTGCCCGGCATCACCGACTTCGGCACGGGTGACCTCACCGGCCTCGCGGCGCTTGGGAGTGGTGCCTGCAGGCCCGACCTGTGACGAGTGGTCCCGCCACTGAAGTTGGTGGTCGGCGTCAGGTCCGGAGGTCTGGGTGTGGGTTGGCGCTGCTGAAAGGGGCTGACTGGTTGGTCGATTGCCTTCAGCCGGAGGACCCTACGGGCTTGTCAAGCCAAATAAGGTTAAATCTTAGTTAACTATGTCAAACTTTCGCACTCTGTGGACAACGCATGTGTCTGTCCCTAAGTTGGACGATGATGTGAATCATAACCAATGCCACTAAGGGGACAAAATGCACTCTGTCAGCACGGTACTTGCCACGGCCGCCACAACGGGTGGTCTCCAGGTATGGATTCGGTCAAATGTGATCCCGCTGCTCCTGCTTGTCATCGCCGTGATGCTCTTCGTGATCGCCCAGCGAGGCGACAACGCCAAGGCCATGAAGGTCGTCGCCGGCGTCATAATCGCTCTCGGAGTCCTCGGCTTGGCCACCAGCGGCAAGGCTGAGAGCGTCGGCGGTTGGATGGCCGCCCTGGTCACTGGCTGATCGGCGTGAGGCTGCCGGTCGATGACGAGATCTACAACGTCAACGCGGTCTGGCTCGGCCCACCGCGCAAGACCCTTCCCTTCAGGGCCAGGTACGTCGCCTATGGCGTCGGGCTGGTCGTCTTCGTCCTCCTGCAAGCCGTCGAACGCAGGCTCGGGATCGGCCTGGGGTTCTTCTCCATGGCCTACAGCATCCTGGCAACGGTTGGGCTGACCCGACTGATCCTGAGCGTCGTGGACCACGACCGGCCACTCGGTTCGGTTCTTGCCGCGTTCGCCCATGAGGTCGACGCACCGCGGGAGTCCACAAAGGGCACCGAGCACACCTACCGCCCGGCCCGCGTGCAGGCAGTCCCCGCCCGCTTGAGTCGGGCTCAACGTCGCGTCATGCGCAAAGAGGGGACGACCCGATGAGCTCGAAGTCTGGTTTGGCACTGCGCCGCATCAGCGGTCACTGCACCGTCACCGCCGAGAAGATCCACGCCTGGTATCTCCTTGACCCGCAGGGTTGGTCGTTTAGACCTGAAGCCGTCCGCGAGCAGCTGATCATCGACGGCGCCGACGCCTACGCCCAGCTGGTCCGGCGCAACATCCACATCCGGGTCACTACCCGGCCCTACCCCGTCAGCTCCTGGGCCGCCGCCCATGACGCGAATGCGCCGGCCCCGTTGCCCGGCTGGCGTGACTACCTGATCAAGGACCAGCGCCATCTGGCCGGTCGCAGCATGGCCGACAAGGAGGTCTACGTCGGTGTCGAGATCACCGCGCGCAAGGGTCTGTACAAGGCACTGGGTGGCCTGGCCGGCTCGATCTCCGACCGCGAGGTGGCGTCCCTTTCTAATGCGATCCGCGAGACCGACCAGATCATGGCCAGCCCCGGCATGGAAGGCGCACCGGTCACGCCTCGCCAGCTCGAATGGCTGCTGCACCGGTCCTGCTCCCTTGGGCTGCCCGCACCGCTGACTCTCGGAGGTGCCGACAGCCCGGAGTGGGAGAGCGAGGACCTGCACGAGTTCACCGACAACGTCCACTGGTTCGCAACCCCGTACGGCCGCTCGATCCGCGTCGTCGGCGAGAACGACCAACAACGCATCGAGCGACACGTCTGCGTCCTGTCGGTCGGGCGAATGACCGACCTCGAGATCCCCTCAGGTGTTCCGTGGATGCAGCGCACCGACCAGCTCGGCTTCCCCGTCGAGTGGTCCGGCCGGGTCGAGATCGAGGACTCCGCCAAGGTCGGTGCCGCGATGCGCCGTAACATCCAGAAGATCCGCGCGCAGAAAGAGCACTACGAGGTCGAGCACGAGGAGCCCGCACCAGGAGCGTTGGACCGCCAGGCCGACAGGGCCCTCGCTGTCGAGGACGAGATCTCAATGGGCCTGTCCGGGCTGAGCACCCGCACCCGTGGCTGGTTCCGGCTCGCGGTGTCTGCCCCGACGCAGGAAGAGGTCCTTGACCGGGCTAGCGCGGTCCGCAAGCTGTTCGCACCGCAGATCACCATCGCCCGACCCGCGGACCAGTACGCCGTGGCTCGCGAGTTCATCCCGGGGGAGAAGCTGGGCTCCACGGCATACAAGCGTCGTATGCCGGTCACCACCCTCGCTGCGGCCGTCCCCGCCGCGACCGCGAAGGTAGGCGACAGACTCGGCATTCACCTGGGGGAGACCTCGGGGACCTCGACGCGCGTTGTGACGTGGGAACCCTGGGAGATGACAGAGCGGGGCGAGGAGTCCGGTCTTGCGGTCCTGTGCGCCGGACTTGGCGGCGGGAAATCCACCGCCGGCGGCAACATCATCTATCGCTCGCTGATGCAGGGCGTTCCGTGGACGGTGCTCGACCCGTCTGGTCGCTTGACCGCGTTGTGTGCCCTGCCTGACCTTGCCGGCCGGGCCGAGGCGATCGACCTGTTCGAAGCGCCTGCCGGTGTGCTCAACACCTACCGCGTGATTGCTGAGCCGGTGCGCGAGCACTACGACAGCGAGCTCGACTGGCAGGTGGCCAAGGACCACGCGGCCGAGACCCGTCGGATGCTGACCTCCAACGTGCTGCGCTCAATGTTGCCGCGTCAGATGCAGGACCACGTCCTGACCGAGGTTGCGCTGCTTCGCGCCGTGGGCAAGGTTCACGCCGCGCACACGTCCTCGACAACGTATGTGGTCGACGAACTCGCCACCCTTGATGGCGATCCCGAGCTCTGTCGCCATGCCGGGTACATGGCCGACTTCCTGCGTGAGGCGGCTAAGACCAGCCACGGGCGCCTGATCTTCCCCTCGGGCTACCACCTCGACAACCACTCTGAAGCGCCACTGCTGACGGTGTACAGCCTGCGCGGACTGGCGCTGCCGGACGAGTCGACGCCGTACTCCGATGACCTCGACGAACGCCTGAGCATGTGCGTGCTCTACCTGGCGGCATGGCTGACCCAACGAGCCATGTACTCCGGAGACGTGCACGGCCGCAAGGGCATCTTCCTTGACGAGGCCTGGGCCCTGTCGACGTTTGGAAGCGGTCGGCGCTTCATCGACCGCGCGTCCAGGGACAGCCGCAAACACAACACGCCAGTCCTGTTGGCCAGCCAGAACCCTTCTGATCTGTTGAGTCTGGACCTGGCCAACCTCATCTCGGCGGCGTTCATCGGCAGGCTCACCGACGAGAACGCACAGCGCGACGCGCTGCGATTCCTTCCAGGGGTTCCCGAAGGCGTGGGCTATGAGGCGATCTTCGGGACCCTGTCCCGGCCGTCTCGCGAGGGCAAGCGCGGAGCCCGCGAGTTCGTGTTCAGCGACGGGACCGGAAGCATCGAGCGGATCCGGATGGACATGTCGGCTCACCCCGAGCTGTTGGAAGCGCTGAGCACCACTGCCGATCCGGAGAAGGCACGCAACCGCGTTGCCCGCCGGCGGGAAGAGGCCGTGGCCGCCGCGATCTTGCTGAAGGACACCTCTAGGCAAGACATGGACATGGGCGACGGTTGGGTCGAGGAGAGCGCGTAATGGTCAAGCGCGGCAAGGTGATTCGCCTCGGCGTCATCGTCGGGCTGCTGTTCGGCGCGGTCATGCTTATGGCGGCTCCGGCCTCGGCGGCGCCCATGATCCCCGGCGTCCCGGACTGTAAGGACGCCCCTGTGGCGCAGCTGCCGGGCGATGGGCTCACCGGATTCCTGGACGGAAAGCCGAATCCCCTTCCCCCGCAAGGCGATCCGTTTGCCAAGGACCCGACAACAAGCGTCTACGAGCAGTACGGGTATGCCGGGCTGGCCTGGCACACCTACGACCTGGGCTGCGGCGGTGACGTCCGTGACGTCAACGCCTCCTCTGACACCATGATCGGCAACGCGTCCCTGGCCTTCGCGACCTGGGGAGTGGCGGCAACCAACGGGCTACACAACAAGATTGCTCACCCGGCTGACTACATGGCACCGCTGGACGACGTCGTAGCAGCGGTTAGCACCAGGATCAAAGACGCGATCTGGAGCCCCTGGGGCGGTACGGCTCTGCTCGGCGTCGTGGTCCTGCTCCTGTGGTACTCCAGCTCCGGTCGCCTGTCAGCGGTGACCAAAGGGGCCGCATGGGCTGTCTTGGTTCTTGCGGTGATGTCTGGCGTGGCGCAGTACCCCGCGCGAATCTCAAGCTTCTTCGACGAGACCGTCACCGGCTCGATCGGTCAGATCAACGCAGCGACGGCCGGTCTCTCCAGCGTGCCGCAGGCGTCGGACCCCGCCCGGGCACAGGGTGGGCTGTTGGTCGATCGGCTGCTGTACGACTCGTGGTTGCGTGGCGAGTTCGGTTCGCCAGACTCCTCAGCGGCCAAGCGGTGGGGCCCGGCCCTGTTCAAGGCCAGCGCCTACACCTGGGCCGAGGCCGAGCAGGCAAAGGACCCGAGCAAGGCCAAGCAGTTGGCCCAGGACAAGGCGACTGCATGGAAGGACACCGCCGCCCAGATTCAGGAGAAGGATCCGAACGCCTACCTGGCCATTCAGGGCAAGGCAGGGGGCCGGGCCGGCGTGGGCACCATGGCCGTCTTTGGGGTGGGGTTCACCAGCATCTTTCGTATCGTCGCAGATCTGTTCATGTTCGCTGGCATGGTCATGCTGCGGTTCCTGGTCATGTTCTTCCCGGCCGTGGCCGTGCTCGGTGTCATGGCGCCGATGTCCGCGATCGTCCACAGGGTGGCCAACATGGCCGGCGCCTCGGTCGTCAACGTGATCGCGTTCGGAGCGGGGGCAGCCGTGCACACGACCGTCGTCTCTGCGCTGTTGTCGCGCGCGAAGGACAGCGGCATGAACCTGCTGGTCTTGGTCTTGTGCCTGGTCGCGACCCTGGTGGCGTTCGTGATCCTCTTCCCGCTGCTGTCGCTGACCAATATCGTCGGCATGTCTGCAGGTGGTCGTGGAGTCCACGCCTTGCGACGCGCTGGACGGTTGGGGACCCGGTACGGCACGACCAAAATGGCTGTTGAGCATGGGGAACGAGACGCTGATGCGGACGGGCCGGCAGGTTCAGGCGAGCAGTTGGTTGGGCACGCCAGCCAGGGCGCATCCGGTTCGGGAACGACCGGATCCCAGCGGTATCGGGCGATCAGCGTGACTGCGGAGAGCTTCGGTCGCCCAGAACAGCGGACGGAGCCAAACAGCGCCGCGGTGATCGCGAGATCGTCGATTGGGCGCGGACGTGTCCCCGTCGCCGCGCCTTCGGCTGGCCCGGCGGGCAGGACGACTGGTTGGGTGCCGAAGCGAGAATCTGTGTCCCGCGACCTCGTGCCGATCGAGGGAGTCGTGATCCATCACCCGCCGCGCCGTATGCCGGAGGCGAACCTCGTGCACGACTCTGAATTCATCATCGCCGCGGACGGCGTCGGCCCCCGCCTGTTCGATCCCGCCACGAAGTCAACCGTGCGAATTGATCGCAACGGCAACCCTATTGACCGAGACGTGATGGTGTGAGAGGCCAGGCAAGCACGGTCCTGCGGTGGCCAGTGTGGTCCTGGCGCAACCTTTCGGTCACCGCCGCGGCGCTGCTGCTGCTGCTCTACGGGATGGGGCGGGTCATCGAGCCCGCCAAGATCACCCTGTCTGCAACGCACCTGCCCGCCGCGACGGCGGGTCCAACAGTCCTGGCGCCCTCGCCAACCGGATCCTCCGCAGCCGGTTCATCGCCGACACCGACACCGGCAACGGTGCCCGGCATCACGTCGACGTCGGCAGGCTTGAGCGCCACTGGCGGCGAGTCCGTGACGCGGGTGGCAACGGCCTTCGCCCAGGCCTGGAGCGCCTCGGGCAGGTCTCAGCAGGAGTGGGTCCGCGGGATACAGCCGTTCGTCACTCCCGCCTTGGCAGCCGGGCTCGCCCAGACCGACCCTGCGCGCGTGCCCGCCACGAAAGTCACTGGTGAGGCTCAGCTGGTCACGGCCTCGGCGACCAACGCTTCGGTCAGAGTGCCCACCGACGGCGGCAGCATCGTCGTGACACTGACTCGAACCACGTCAGGTGGCTGGCAGGTCTCCGACGTCGCCCCCGCCGGTCAGCCTCCCGGCGCACCCACCCCGGACCTGCACCCAAGCACGAGCCCTGCCGGGGGTTGACGATGGTCGCCCCATTGATCGCCGTCGCAACTCAGGTCGCGAAGCGAAAGCTGATCCGACGCGTACTGCGTTCCCTGCTGGTGGTCGCGCCCTTCCTGATCGCGGGGGTGCTGTGCGTCGGACTGCTGTTGGTCATGCTCTTCACGAGTGGCCAGACGCCGAACGCGGCGGGCTCCGGAGGCAACGGATGCGTGTCGGTGGTTCCCGCCTCGCAGACCACGAGCGCTGGGCTGGACCGCGAGCAGCTGGTGAACGCCCAGACCATCGTCGCGGTGGGCAGAGAGGCGAAAGTCCCGGCATACGGGTGGGTGGTTGCGGTTGCCGCAGCAATGCAGGAGTCCGGTCTTCGCAACCTCGATCACGGCGACCGCGACAGCCTCGGACTCTTCCAACAGCGCGCCGGGTGGGGCAGCGCGTCGCTGCGGATGGACGCGGCCGCAGCGTCCCGGATGTTCTATGCCGGCGGGCGTCAATCGGCGCCCGGTCTGCTGCAGATCCACGGCTGGGAGTCGATGCCCCTGACCGTTGCGGCGCAGGCGGTGCAACGCAGCGCGTTCCCCGATGCCTATGCGAAGTGGCAGAGGGTCGCCGAGCAGGTGGTGGCCGACCCGAGCGTTCTGTCGGCCGTCTGCACCGGCGGTTCCGGCTTCGTCAGCGATGGGTCCCAAGGCGCTGGCGTGTTTGCGGCTGCGCTGAGGTACCTGGGGACGCCATACAGCTGGGGTGGCGGGGGACCCAACGGTCCGAGTACGGGATTCGGAAGCGGCGCGAGCACGATCGGCTTCGACTGCTCCTCACTGGTGCAGTACGCCTGGCAACAAGGCGCCGGGCTTGCCCTGCCGCGGGTCACCGACGCCCAGGCCGCAGCCACCACGCATCTCCCACCCGGAGCAGCGCTGCGTGCAGGTGACCTGCTCTTCTTCCACGATCCGGCCGACCCGCCTGGGAGCTATCACCACATGGGCATCTACGCCGGGAACGGGAACATGGTGCATGCGCCCCGGACCGGCAAGACCATCGAGGTGGTGCACGACGTATTCAGCGACCCCTACTATCGGGCACAGTTTGCCCTGGCCACACGCCCGGGCGGAGGCTCCGTCGTGGCCATCGGAGCCCACAAGTGAGCAGTCCGCGGGAGCGCCGTAAATGGGTCGACTATTTTGAGTACCCTTATGGGAGGCCTTTGAACTCCCACAGGCAGAGCTTCGTCCGGATCAGGCGCCCAGCTTTCGAGCGCGCGCGAGCGAGGACGTGGTCGACCTTCTGGTCACCGAGGAACTCGCGCCCCCAATCTCCTACGACCCCGCGGAGATCAGGGAGGTGAAGTACGCGTGGCAACGAGTCACCCCCCGGTCGCTGACTAAGCCACAGGGCGATTGAGGATCGACATTGTTTCAGGTTCGCGGTCGAACAAGAGTCTGTTCTGGGCGGACCGCAAGCGCTAGACCTTGGGGTCTCGCCTCGGGCATTTTGTTCGCGAGCTCGAGCAGAGGTTCGCGCGGGCCCGGGATCGGCGCACCGAAGCGGAGCGGCAGAAACGAGAGCGCCAGGCGCGGTGGGAGGTGGCCGCGTCCCAAGCGAGGAAGCGATACCTCCTAGTCATTTGATTCACAAGCAGGAGAGACCCTAACGTGACCTGGACCAGATCCGGTTCTCCCGACCGCAGGACATCCCCTATTACGAGCTCGATAAGTACATGCCAGCAGGAATGACCTCCGCGCTCAGTGGAGGCAACACGCGCGCCTTGACCCTCGCTTTCGCCCGGTTTGGGGACCCGATAGGGTCATGTCATGGCTAGCCCCGGTGACCTCAAGGCGTATCTCAACGCTCAATCCCAACTGCTTGACGACATCCGCACTGTAGCGCGACAGGCCGCCGCAGCAAGCAAGATGCCGCAGGTTCAGGCCTCAGCAACGGAAAAGTATGGCTTGTTCGGCAATAAGACTCGAACAGTGTCGAGGGATGCTGGCTATTGGGTTCTCAAAACGGTGATCGAATACGGCATTCAGGAACCGGTCGCGCGAGACCGAGGAAATGGGAACATCACCGATCTGGAACGTGACGAAAAGAGGTCGTACTGCTTAGGTTCCGACGGGCAGTTGTTCAGTTTCACGCACGAAACGGAAGGTGGGGTTGTCGACAGGCGCAAGTGGCAAGTGTTTATTGATAAGACAGATGGTCGCGAACCTTTTGAGTCCAACGAGGACGTATTCGTTGCCGACTTCGATTTCCACGTGTTCGTGGACCGCGCTACGCCATATTTCCGCGAACGCTTCATGAGCGTTGGCCGAGCCGTTGGTGCGGCTGAGGGTTCGCTCGCCTCCGAATACAACTGGGGATCAGGGGTAACGAGAAACTTCGAAACAAAAGGACAGGGGCTCCTAGAGCATCTCAACAAGATGCTGTGAGGTAGCAGGACCTGTAACTGATTGGCCCGGATCCCCTGATGAGTTGGGTCAAGTGAGCGCGCCGTAAGGGCGAGATGACCTGTCGCGCTTGAAGATTGGGACTTGCAGCACCAATCTTCCACCCGAACTTGGCACCATCTGCGCCGGACGAGGCGCCAGGAAAGCTTGGCAAGGCAGGGATCCAGATCTCCTGGTGTGCCACGAACGCGGAAGGGAGCTTAATGTAGGAGGAGCTTTTTGATGCGGTGCTGTGCGACCTGACATTGATCAAATTAGTGCACAGGTCCGACGCGACGCGGTCGACCGCGAGGCCGCCCAGGTGGAGTAGAAGCGAAGCATCCGATACCAAACCGTTTTGAACATGGGGAATTCGCGTACGCTGAAACAAGCCCGTGGCCTCACTCTGATCAGGAAACTGTCTTGACAACAGCCATGATCA
>ERZ1739051.5-NODE-5-length-23692-cov-13.117866_pt1 | contig 23692 bp, 20 predicted proteins | sample MGYA00581757_ERZ1739051 | MGnify/ENA primary metagenome ERZ1739051 (study PRJEB42929, sample SAMN08275523) | rhizosphere metagenome | isolation source: Rhizospheric soil replicate 3 | host: Colobanthus quitensis | place: Antarctica: Devils point, Livingston Island...
GGCGGCACCACGAGCCGTGCGGCGGCTCCAGCTGCTCCTGGGGCTCCGGCGCGGGCTGCCGCCCCGGCTCCGGCTCCTGCCAAACCGAAGGCCGCTGCGCCTGCTCCCTCAGCAGCATCCTGATGTCCACGCTCGAAGCCGCAGCCGCGGTGGACCACCGGACCGCAACCTGGCGGGCGCTCGGTACCTATGTCCATCTCGCGACAGCGGAGGAGACGGCGCTGGAACGCGCCCGTCGGACAGCCGTCCGGCTGCTCGCCGACGTGGACCGCACCTGTAGCCGTTTTCGCAGCGACTCCGACCTCGTCCGCGCCAACGCCGCCGCCGGGTCGTGGACGAGCGTCGACCCAATGCTGGTCCAGGCGATCGAAGCGGCCATGGACGCGGCGGCCGAGACCGACGGCCTGGTGGACCCCACCCTCGGCCACGCACTGGTTGCTGTCGGCTATGACCGTGACATCGCACTGGTCATCGCCGGGTCCACCGACCCCGCCGGGTTTCCCGTCCCGGCGCGGGCCGGTGCCTGGAGGGAGATCCTGCTGGATCCCGCAGGCGGTGTCAGGGTGCCGACCGGGTGCGCCCTGGACCTTGGCGCAACGGCCAAGGCATGGGCTGCCGACCTGATCGCGAACTCCGTTGCGGCAGAATCTGATTCGACGGTGGTCATCAGCCTCGGCGGCGATGTTGCCGTCGCAGGCCCCGGAGACGGTTGGCCGGTGGCCATCAGCGAGATCATCGACGACCCAGCCGATGCCGAGATCGTGCACCTGCCGTATGGCGGGCTGGCCACGTCCAGCACGGCCGCGCGACGGTGGGTCCGCGACGGCGTCATACGGCACCACCTGCTCGACCCGCTCACCGGTGAGCCGACCCGGGGACCGTGGCGCACCGTCACGGCCACTGGTGTCACCTGCGTAGCGGCGAACACCGCCAGCACGGCGGCAATCGTGTTGGGCGACAAGGCAGTTGACTGGCTGACCGCGCGCGACATCCCCGCCCGGCTCGTCGACACCCAGGGCAAGATCGTTCGCACCGCCCGTTGGCCCGAGCCGGAGGAGACGTTATGACGAGCATCCTGAGCGGGCCCGCGCTGTGGTTTGCCAACCGCGGGACCGGCTTCGTCCTGCTCCTGCTGCTGACCCTCTCGACGATGCTGGGCGTGCTCTCGACGTCGCGAGTGAGCCCCCGGCTCTGGCCCCGGATGCTTTCCCAGGGTCTGCACCGCAACGTCTCGTTGATGGCCGTCACGTTCCTGGCCGCCCACGTCGCCACCGCTGTGATCGACACCTTCGTCGACATCCGCTGGTGGCAGGCGTTCGTGCCGTTCAGCGGAACGTACAAACCACTCTGGCTCGGCTTCGGGTCATTCGCCCTCGACCTGCTCATCGCGGTCACGGCGACCAGCGTGCTACGCCACCGGATGTCACATCGGCCATGGCGCGCCATCCATGTCTTGGCCTATGCCGCATGGGGCATGGGCCTGCTTCACGGTATCCAGATGGGCACCGACGCCAGCACCTCATGGGGCGCGGCGATGAACTACGGCTGCATCGCAGTAGTTTCGGTGGCGGTCTTCGCCCGCTTTGGCCTGCTCGCACGTTCGAAAGTGGTGACCTCATGACCGCCAGCACAAGGGCCCTGCCGTCCGCTGTCCGCAACAACGTGGGACTGACCCCGGCGGTGTCGGAAGGTCCGGCGCTGCTCGCCGGGATCGCGGAGGGTCCGGGCCTTCGGTCCCACCGCGACCGTCTCGGTCCGGCTCCCACACCAACTGCCGAGGCGCTGGTCGAGATGGCCCGCGACGTGGACCTGCGCGGACGCGGAGGTGCCGGATTCCCCTTTGCCATCAAGCTGGCCGCGGCCGCGCGTCGCAAGGCGGTCGTTGTGGACAATGCCGCGGAGGGCGAGCCCGCGAGCCACAAGGACGCAGCGCTGATCACCTGCTCGCCCCACGTCGTCCTGGACGGGGCGGCGGCCGTGGCGCATGCGCTGGGCACCCGTGAGGTGCACATCGTGGTGCCGTCCGACGTCCCGTCGATCCGACTCATCGTCGAGAAGGCGCTGGATGATCGCTCCGTCGCCGGTGAGCGCCTCAAGGTGCAGCTGCACGACGCCGCACCGCGATTCGTTGCGGGTCAGGCCCAAGCGGTGCTGCAGCTCCTGGCCGGTCGTGAGAACCTGCCGGTCACCGCATGGCAGCCGGAGGCCGTCAAAGGGCACCGGGGGCGACCGACGTTGCTGTCCAATGCCGAGACATTCGCCCACCTCGGGCACCTGGCCCGGGTGGGGTCGGCGGGCTATGCCGCGCACGGCACTGCCGACGAGCCAGGCACCACGTTGCTGACCCTGCGAGGGGACGGCTGGGATCCGGAAGTGCGCGAGGTCGCATTCGGTACGCCCCTCGAGGACGTCCTGACCGGGGCCGAGATGGAGCAACCGCTGCTGCTCGGCGGCTATCACGGCACCTGGCTGAGACCACAGGCTCTGCCAGGGTTGACGGTGTCCCGCAACGCCATAGCGGCTGCTGGGGCAACGATCGGCGCTGGTGTGATGCTGCCTCTTGCGGTGGGATGGTGCCCGCTCGTGCGGACGGTGGCGCTGGTCGACTATCTGGCAGGACAGAGCGCCGGACGATGCGGTCCCTGCCGTAACGGACTGCCGGCGATGGCCGAAGCGCTCCGGGCGCTGGTCCTCGGTGGAGGCCCAATGCGGCGAGTGGAGGAGCTGTGCGGACTGGTCGTGCGGCGCGGCGCTTGCGCCCACCCGGATGGGACAGCGCGTCTGGTGACCTCAATGCTCAAGTGCTTCCCGCACGAGGTCGACTCGCACTCGTTGGGCACCTGTCGCAGCGGCCTGCAGGAGGAGATCGAATGAGCAATGACCAGCTACGGGTCGACTGGCCGGCGTGCCAGGCGCACGGAGTATGTGCAGAGCTCCTGCCCGAGATCATCAGCCTCGACGAGTGGGGCTATCCGATCGTGAACGGGACCGTCGACAGGGATGTGCTCGTGCTGGCGAAAGCTGCGGTGAAGGCCTGTCCCACGCTGGCCCTGCGGCTCATCCCGGCGCCCCCGCGTCACGCCTGACCATGATCGCCAGATGTTCCTTGTCGCAGGTTTGCGGTCATCCGGTCAGCAGACCTTCGGGGGTCATTGCGGCAAGCCCAGATCGTCGTATGCCGGTGCCACCTTGTTCTTTGCGTCGCCCATGTGGTGAACGCGCAGGGCGTTGGTCGTGCCCCGAATTCCGGGAGGCGAGCCCGCGACGATCACCACGGTGTCGCCCTCGACGCATCGACCATCCTTGAGAAGGGACTCATCCACCTGCATGGCCATCTGGTCGGTGTGTCGGGTCCTCGGCACCAGGTAGGTCTCGATACCCCAGCTGAGCGCCAGCTGCGAGCGCGTGGTCTGCAACGGGGTGAACGCCAGCATCGGCACCTTGGATCGGATCCGGGACAGCCTCTTGGCCGAGTCCCCCGACTGCGTGAACGTCACGAGGTACTTGGCGCCCAGGAGCTCTCCGATCTCTGCCGCCGCCCTCGTCACCGCTCCACCGACCGTGTGCGGGCGGGTGCCGAGCGCAGGAACGCGTTCGAGGCCGTGCTCCTCGATGCTCTCGATGATCCGGGCCATCGTGGTCACCGCCTCGATCGGCCACTTGCCGACGCTCGTCTCGCCGGAGAGCATGATCGCGTCGGCGCCGTCCAGGACGGCGTTGGCGCAGTCGCTGGCCTCGGCGCGGGTCGGCCGCGAGTTCTCGATCATCGACTCGAGCACCTGCGTGGCCACGATCACCGGTTTGGCCTTGCGTCGGGCCATCTCGATGGCGAGCTTCTGAACCAGCGGGACCTCCTCGAACGGGAGCTCGACGCCCAGGTCACCACGAGCGACCATCACGCCGTCGAAGGCGATGATGATCTCCTCGAGGTTCTCCACGGCCTGCGGCTTCTCGATCTTGGCGATCACCGGCAGCCGGACACCCTCTTCGTCCATGATCTCGTGGACCCGTTCGATGTCCTTGGCCTCGCGCACGAAGGAAAGAGCCACCATGTCGGCGCCCAGCCGCAGTGCCCAGCGAAGGTCCGCCTCGTCCTTTTCCGACATGGCCGGAACGCTGACCGCAACCCCTGGCAGGTTGATGCCCTTGTTGTTGGACACGACCCCGCCCTCGACCACCTCGGTGACGATCTCGGTGCCCGTGACCTCGATGGCCCTCAGAGCCACCTTGCCGTCATCGATCAGCAACCGGTCGCCGGGCGCCACATCACCCGGAAGTCCCTTGTAGGTCGTCGACACGCGGTCCTTGCTGCCGAGAATGTCATCGACGGTGATGGTGAAGCGTTCGCCGTTGACCAGCGTGACCGGGCCGTCAGCGAAACGACCGGTACGGATCTTGGGACCCTGCAGGTCGACCAGTACGCCGACCGCCCTGCCCGACTCGTTGCTGGCCGCGCGCACCTCGGCATAGACCGCCTCGTGGTCGCCGTAGCTGCCGTGCGAGAGGTTGAGCCGGGCGACATCCATGCCCGCGGCGACCAGCGCCCGCAGACGCTCCGGTGATGATGTCGCAGGACCAAGGGTGCAGACGATCTTTGCGCGGCGCATGGGGTCGATTCTATTGGCGGATGTGCGATGACCTGATTCGGGTCAAGCCCGGTCTCACACTGAAAGCGGCCGGTCCGTGGGGTTGACCGGACGGGGGAGCTCAGAGGTCCCCGTCGTGAGATACGCGTCGACACCGGCTGCTGCGGAGCGACCCTCGGCGATGGCCCAGACGATCAAAGACTGACCGCGACCGGCGTCCCCGGCAACGAAGACACCGGGCACCGAAGTCATGAAAGCCTTGTCCCGCTTGATGTTCGAGCGTTCGTCGAGCTCGACGCCGAGCTGTTCGACCACCCCGTTGGTCTCCGGCCCGAGGAAGCCCATGGCGAGCAGCACCAGCTGAGCCGGAATCTCCCGTTCCGAGCCCTCGACCTCGGCGAAGCCACCTTTGTCACTGCCGCTGCCGCCCGTATTGAGCCCCACTTCAACCAGACGCAGGGCCCGGACGTTGCCGAGATCGTCGCCCAGAATCTGCTTGGTGCTCACCGCGTAGACGCGTTCTCCACCCTCTTCGTGCGCCCCCGCGACGCGGAAGAGCATGGGGTATGTCGGCCACGGCTGGTTCTCGGGGCGCTCCTCCCCCGGGCGGGGCATGATCTCCAGCGACGTCACAGACCTGGCACCCTGGCGGAGCGCGGTGCCGATGCAGTCGGCCCCTGTGTCACCTCCGCCGATGACGATGACGTCCTTGCCGGTGGCCACCACCTGGCCCTCGACCTCTTCGCCGAGCGCGACACGGTTGGCGGGCGGTAGAAACTCCATCGCCTGCATGACGCCGTCAAGCTCACGTCCGGGGACGGGCAGGTCGCGTGGGACAGTGGCCCCGACAGCCAGTACGACAGCGTCGTAACGGTCGCGCAGCTGCTTGCCAGTCAGCTCCACACCGACGTTGACACCGTTGCGGAACCGCGTGCCCTCGGCTTCCATCTGCGCCAGGCGACGGTCGAGGACGGACTTCTCCATCTTGAACTCGGGGATCCCGTAGCGCAGCAGACCGCCGGGCTTGTCGGCGCGCTCGAAGACGGCAACCGTGTGCCCAGCCCTGGTCAGCTGCTGGGCAACCGCCAGGCCTGCCGGCCCCGACCCGACGACTGCCACGGTCTTGTCGCTCAGGCGGTCAGGGACCTGAGGCGTGACCGCTCCCGCGGCAAAGGCGCGGTCGATCGTCGTGACCTCGATCTGCTTGATGGTCACGGCCGGCTGGTTGATACCGAGCACACACGCGGTCTCGCACGGCGCAGGGCACAACCGACCGGTGAAGTCCGGGAAGTTGTTCGTGGCGTGCAGCCGTTCGATGGCCTCTCTCCAGTCGCCCTTCCATGCCAGGTCGTTCCACTCGGGGATCAGGTTCCCGAGCGGACAACCGTGGTGGCAGAACGGAATACCGCAGTCCATGCACCGACCGGCCTGCCTCTGCAGCTGGCCGACCTCTTGCTGCTCGTAGATCTCATGCCAGTCCATGAGCCGGACCGACACGGGGCGGCGCTTGGGGAGCTCGCGCTCACGGGTTGACAGGAACCCCTGGGGATCAGCCACGCGAAGCCTCCATGATCCGCTCCCACACCTGGGGGCCGTTGAGGTCGAGTCCCTCGGACTCTGCGGTTGCCCGAACGTCAAGAACCCTCTGGTAGTCGCGCGGCAGCACGAGGGTGAAGCGGTTCTTGTCATTGTCCCAGCCCGCGAGCAGCCTTCCGGCGACAGCGGACTCGGTCCACTCACGATGGCGGACCAGGAGCTCGTGAACGACTTCCAGATCGCTGTCACGCAGCGGCATGAGGTCGACGAGCTCGCGGTTGACGTGGTCCTCACGCAGATCCAGGACATAGGCCAGGCCACCGGACATGCCGGCCGCGAAGTTTCGGCCAATCGGTCCAAGCACCAACACGGTGCCACCTGTCATGTACTCGCAGCCATGGTCACCCAGCCCTTCGACCACCGCGGTGGCTCCGGAGTTGCGCACGCAGAACCGCTCGCCAACCTGACCGCGCAGGAACACCTCGCCGCTCGTAGCGCCATAGGCGATCACGTTGCCGGCGATGACGTTGTGCTCCGCCGGCAGCGACGCAGCGCGGTCTGGCCGAACGACCACCCGGCCACCAGAGAGTCCCTTGCCCACGAAGTCGTTGGCGTCGCCAAACAGCCGCAAGGTGATGCCGGCGGGGAGGAAGGCACCCAGTGACTGACCGGCTGAACCAGACAGCGAGATCTCGATCGTGTTGTCGGGCAGACCGTGCGGGTAGACCTTGGTCACCTCGTGGCCGAGCATGGTCCCGACGGTGCGGTTGACGTTGCGAACGGGGAGCTCGATGCGCACAGGCGTCTTGTCCCGCAACGCTTCCTGGCTCATTTCGATCAGCGTGTGGTCGAGAGCCTTCTCAAGTCCATGGTCCTGGCTAACGGTGTGCCGACGTGGCGCGCCGTCCACCGGCTCGATCTCGGTCAGGATCGGTGTGAGGTCGAGGCCGCTGGCTTTCCAGTGCTGGACCGCCGCCAGGGTGTCAAGCATCGAAGCCGCGCCGATGGCCTCGTCGAGGGAGCGGAGGCCAAGGGCAGCCAGATGCTCGCGGACCTCTTCGGCGATGTACTCGAAGAAGGTCTCGATGAACTCGGGCTTGCCCGAGAACCGTGACCGCAGCTCCGGGTTCTGGGTCGCGATGCCCACCGGGCACGTATCGAGGTGACACACTCGCATCATCACGCAGCCGCTCACCACCAACGGAGCGGTCGCGAAGCCGAACTCCTCGGCGCCGAGCAGCGCCGCGATCACGACATCACGGCCGGTCTTGAGCTGACCATCGACCTGGACCACGATCCGGTCACGCAAACCGTTGAGCACCAACGTCTGCTGCGTCTCGGCAAGTCCCAGCTCCCACGGTGCACCAGCATGCTTCAGCGAGGTCAGCGGCGAGGCACCGGTCCCGCCGTCATGCCCCGAGATGAGCACCACGTCCGCGTGCGCCTTGCTGACCCCAGCCGCGACCGTGCCCACACCGACCTCCGCCACGAGCTTGACGTGCACCCGCGCTGAAGGATTGGCGTTCTTGAGGTCGTGGATCAGCTGAGCCAGGTCCTCGATGGAGTAGATGTCGTGATGCGGGGGTGGCGAGATCAGTCCGACTCCGGGGGTTGAGTGGCGCACCTTGGCCACCCACGGATAGACCTTGTGGCCGGGCAGCTGGCCGCCCTCGCCGGGCTTGGCGCCCTGCGCCATCTTGATCTGGATGTCGTCGGCCTGGGTGAGATAGAGCGAGGTCACCCCGAAGCGGCCGGAGGCAACTTGCTTGATCGCCGAGCGTCGCACCGGGTCAAGGAGACGGTCCTCATCTTCTCCGCCCTCGCCCGTATTCGACCGGGCGCCAAGGCGGTTCATCGCCACGGCGATCGTCTCGTGCGCCTCCTGGCTGATCGATCCGTAGCTCATCGCCCCTGTGCTGAAGCGTGCCATGATCGCGGAGATCGGCTCGACCTCGTCGATGGGCACTGGCGGGCGACCTCCAGCGAACTGGAACAGACCGCGCAACGTCATCAGCCGCTCGGACTGCTCGTCGACCCGCGCCGTGTACTGCTTGAAGACGTCGTACCGGCGAGCTCGGGTGGAGTGCTGCAGGCGGAAGACAGTGTCCGGGTCGAACAGGTGGGGCTCGCCCTCACGGCGCCACTGGTACTCACCGCCCACGTCCAGCCCACGGTGCGGCAGGCGCACACCATCCAGCGGGTATGCCGTCGCGTGGCGCGCCGCCACCTCCTTGGCAATGACGTCGAGGCCGATGCCGCCGAGCTGGGAGATGGTCCCGGTGAAGTAGGAGTCGACCAGATCCTGGGAGAGCCCCATGGCCTCGAACACCTGGGCGCCGCGGTACGAGGCCACGGTGGAGATGCCCATCTTGGACATGACCTTGAGCACGCCTTTGCCAAGCGCCTTGATGAGGTTCTTGACCGCCTGGTCGGCGCTGACTCCGGTAATGGCGCCTGAACGAATCAGGTCCTCCACCGACTCCATTGCCAGATAGGGGTTTACGGCCGCGGCGCCGAAACCCACGAGGAGCGCAACGTGGTGGACCTCCCGGACGTCTCCGGCCTCGACGAGCAGCCCGACCTGGGTGCGCGTCTTCTCCCGGATCAGGTGGTGGTGCACGGCAGAGGTGAGCAGCAGCGAGGGAATCGGCGCCAGGTCGCGCCCGGAGTCACGGTCTGAGAGCACGACGAAGCGAGCGCCCTCGGCGATGGCCACCGAGACCTCGCAGAAGATCTCCTCGAGTCGGGCCTTCATCGCGACCGACCCGCCGGAGACGTCGTACAGGCCCCGGACGACGTGGGTGGCGTAGCCGGGCAGGTCGCCGTCCGCGTTGATGTGGACGATCTTGGCCAGCTCGTCGTTGTTGAGCACCGGGAAGGCCAGGACCAGCTGGCGCGCGGACGCCGGCCCGGCGGAGAGCGCGTTGCCCTCCGGACCGATGACCGTGCCCAGTGAGGTGACGAGCTCCTCGCGGATGGCGTCGAGCGGCGGGTTCGTCACCTGGGCAAAGAGCTGGGTGAAATAGTCGAAGATCATCCGAGGGCGCTTGGACAACACCGCGATCGGGCTGTCGGTGCCCATCGACCCCAAAGCCTCTCCCCCGGTCTTTGCCATGGGAGACAGGAGGATCCGCAGCTCCTCCTGGGTGTAGCCGAACGTCTGCTGACGACGGGCGACCGACGCCGCGGGGTACACGATGTGCTCCCGCTCAGGCAGATCCTCAAGCTTGATCAGGCCGGCGTGCAGCCAGTCCCCATAAGGGTTCTCGGCAGCCAGCGACGACTTGACCTCGTCGTCGCTGACGATGCGGCCATGCTCGGTGTCGACCAGGAACATGCGGCCCGGCTGCAGCCGGCCCTTGCGGACCACACGGCCGGGTTCGAGGTCGAGTACACCCGTCTCGGAAGCGAGGATCACGAGGCCGTCGTCGGTGACCCAGTAGCGCCCGGGGCGCAGACCGTTGCGGTCCAGGACCGCCCCTATGACGGTGCCGTCGGTGAACGTGACGCAGGCCGGCCCGTCCCACGGCTCCATGAAGCTGGCATGGAACTCATAGAACGCCTTGCGCGCGGGGTCCATCTCCTGGTGGTTCTCCCACGCCTCCGGGATCATCATCAGCACTGAGTGCGGCAGCGACCGACCGCCCAGGTGCAGCAGCTCCAGGACCTCGTCGAAGGTCGCAGAGTCGGAGGCGCCCTTGCTGCAGATCGGGAAGAGCCGTTCGAGGTCACCGGGGATCACGTCGCTGGCGAGCTGGCTCTCGCGAGCCCGCATCCAGTTCCGGTTGCCCTTGAGCGTGTTGATCTCGCCGTTGTGGGCGATCAGCCGGTAGGGGTGGGCCAACGGCCACGAGGGAAAGGTGTTGGTCGAGAAGCGTGAGTGGACCAGGGCCAGCTCGGTGACGAACCTGTGGTCGGACAGATCAGGAAAGAAGGGCTCCAGCTGATCCGTCGTGAGCATGCCCTTGTAGACCATCGTGCGGGCCGACAGCGACGGGAAGTAGACCGTGGCTTCGTGCTCGGCGCGTTTGCGCAGGCAGAAGGCCAGACGTTCCAGTCCCAGACCCACGACGCGACCAGCCGACGCGGTGACGAAGAGCTGGCGGAAGAACGGCATACAGGCACGGGCGGCGTCACCGACGAGATCGGCGACGATCGGCACGTCGCGCCAGCCAAGGACCTTCAGGCCCTCCTGTTTGGCGATGGCCGAGATCGTGTCCACGGCGACGGCACGCTCGTCCTCATCGGTGGGCAGGAAGGCGATACCCGCGGCGTAGGCGCCCCGTGAGGGCAGCTCGAAGTCCACAACCTCACGCAGGAAGGCATCCGGGATCTGGGTGAGGATGCCGGCGCCGTCGCCCACCATCGGGTCTGCACCGGTCGCGCCGCGATGTTCGAGGTTGCGCAGTGCCGTCAGCCCATGGTCGACGATGTCGTGTCCCGCGCTGCCACGCATGGTCGCGATGAGCGCGACACCGCATGCGTCGTGCTCGAACTCGGAGTTGTACAACCCCCGGCTCGTTGGCTGAGCAGAGAAAAGCGGAGAAACCACGACCTGGCACCGTCCTTGACGTCTCGAGAAGTACCTCGGGAACCTGCATGGACGGCATTGGCCAGCGAGGTTGTCGCAGAATACCGGAAAGCCCGAAAACCTGACAGGCGGGGCGGCTCAGTCCGGATGCTGAGAAAGGTTGGGTGCCTCGGTCACCGGTTCGTCGGCAGGCGCTCTGCGCGCGCCCAGGCGCCAGAAGGCGTAGGCAGAGCCGGCGAAGACGATCACCGACGTCCAGACGTTGAGCCGGAGCCCGAGCACGTGGTTGGCCGCGTCCGTGCGCAACATCTCGATGAAGCCCCGGCCGAACGTGTAGAACATCCCGTAGAGCGAGGCGATCTGCCCAATCGCCAAGGCGAACCTGCGGTCCACCAGCACCAGGGCCAGGGCGACCAGCAGGCACCAGATCGACTCGTAGAGGAATGTCGGCTGGAAGGTGCCGAGGACGTTGGTGGTGCCGCCCGGACACGTCACCGCGGTGCCTGCGCTCTGGTCCCAGCAGTGGATCTGCAGACCCCATGGCAAGTCGGTCCTGGCGCCATAGAGCTCGTTGTTGAAGTAGTTCCCAAAGCGACCCATCGCCTGGGCGACGGCCACACCGGGAGCCGCCGCGTCGAGGTAGTCCAGGAAGCGAACTCCGTTGCGACGACAGCCGATCCAGATACCCAGGATGCCGAGTGCCAGGCCCCCCCAGATGCCAAGGCCGCCCTCCCAGATCTTGAACGCGTTGAGGGGGTGCCCACCCTCACCGAAGTAGGCCTGCGGGCTGGAGATCACGTGGTAGAGCCGACCGCCGATGATCCCGAGCGGGACGGCCCAAACCGCCACATCCATCGCCTGGCCCGGCTTGCCGCCGCGTTGGGCGAGCCGCCTCTGCGTGATCCAGACCGCCACGATGATCCCGGCCAGGATGCACATCGCGTAGGCCCTGATGGGGAACGACCCGATGAACCAGACCCCTTGGTCGGGACTCGGGATGGAACGGATCACTTGGTGGAACGGATCACTTGGTGGCGGCCTTGATCTGAGCAACCAGAGCCTCCGGCGCGGACAGCGTCTTGGTGATGTCCTTGCCGTTGAGCTTGAGGGTGGGCGTGCTGTTCACGCCAGCCTTCTCGGCGGCCGTCTGCGTATCGAGGACGTACTGGGCATGCTGACCCGAGGAGGTGCACTGCTGCCATGTCGTCAGTGCAGGCTCGGTGATACCTGCGGTGGTGGCGAACTCCGTCAGCTGGGCATCGGTGTAGCCATCACCCTCCTTGGCCGGTTGTGCGGCGAACACAGCAGCGTGGTAGTCGAGGAACTTGCCTGCGTCAGCTGCACACGCGACGGCGTTGGCGGACCGCTTGGAGGAGTCGTTCTTCAGGTTGTCGTCCAGGAACGTCAGGGTGTGCACGACCAGCTTGACCTCACCGGCAGCGGCCAACGAGGCCAGGCTGGGTCCCATCGCCTTCTCGAACTGCCCGCAGACCGGGCACTGGAAGTCTTCGTACAGGTCCACCGTGGGCGCGTTGCTCTTGGCCGGCACAGGGTTGGCCAGGATGCCACCAGCGTCGCCCGCAACGACACCCTTCGGCTGGGCGGCGGCCCCGGTTCCGCTCGACTTGCCGCTGTTGCCGACCACGATCGCCACGACCACCGCCAAGACCATGACTGCGGCAATGACCGCACCGATGATGGCCGGGTTGGGGCCCTTCTTCGGCGCGGCTGCAGCGAGCTTCTTCTTCGCGTCTGGACGCATCTGGGTGATCTCTCCTCTATCCGAACAAGCGACGGTCAAGGCTGTATGCCGTACGTGGGCGCACGACGAGCCACGCAGCACAGGCTGCAACTGCTAGGTCGCGCAGTATGTCCAATGGGTACTGCGTCTGGGAGGCCGCGATGGTTCCCCCGCCGCCGAAACAGCCGCAGTCAATGCTCAGCCCGCGGGCCCACGCCGAGGCGATGCCGATGATGAACGCCACCATCAGGAGGCCGCCCACCACGGCAGCCACACGCGTGAAGAGGCCGATGACCAGCAGCAGCCCGATCAGCAGCTCCACCAGGGGCAAGGCGTAGCCCACGTACCGGGCGACGTCGTACGGAAGGATCTGGAAGGCATTGACCGCCCTAGCCGAGACCGCCGGCGAGGTCACCTTGAGCGCCCCGGCCCAGATGAGAACGGCCCCGACGATCAGTCGCGCCAGCAACCCGACGAGGTCCGCCCGCCGCCCGCCCCCCTGGAGGTCCATGAGCTCAGCGTCCCGCTCGGACGCCGGCAGCAAGCTCGGCCGAGAGCTTGCGGACTGCGGCAAGACCTTCCGCGCGGGAAACGGCATCGGCAAGGCATCGGACCAGCGCTGAGCCGACGATCACGCCGTCGGCAAAGGCCGCGACCTGAGCGGCCTGGGCTCCGGTGGAGACACCGAGCCCGACGCAGATCGGCGTATCCGTCATGAGGCGAGTCCTGGTGACCAGCACCTCGGCAGTGTCGCCAACCGTCGTGCGTGCTCCGGTGACCCCCATGGTCGACGCTGCGTAGACAAAACCGCGGCACGCCGACGTGGTGCTCCGGAGCCGCTGCGAGGTTGAGCTGGGCGCCACCAGGAATACGCGGTCGAGGTCGTTGAGCTCGGCAGCCGCGATCCACTCGGCGCCTTCGTCCGGGATGAGGTCTGGCGTGATCAGACCAGCTCCGCCAGCCTTGGCCAGGTCGTGGGCAAACCGATCAACGCCATAGCGGAGAACGGGATTCCAGTAGCTCATGACCAATGCAGGGGCACCGGTATTGGCAACAGCCTGCACCGCGGTGAAGAGGTCCTTGAGCCGGGTCCCGCCCTTGAGCGCGACATCGGCAGCGTGTTGGATGACCGGGCCGTCCATCAATGGGTCGGTGTAGGGCACGCCGATCTCGACGATGTCCACACCGGCCTCAACCATGGCGACCATGGCATCGATGGATCCCTGGACGTCCGGGAACCCGACCGGCAGGTAGCCCACGAGCGCGGCCCTGCCCTGCTCCCTGGCCTTGGCCAGCACAGCTCCGACGCCGTTCACTGCTGCTCGCGCTCGTCTGGCTGTCCCTCTGGCTGCGGCCCCTCGTCGCCGAGCAACCCGAACCAGCGGGCTGCCGTGTCGACATCCTTGTCACCCCGCCCGGACAGGTTGACCAGGACAAGTCCGTCGGGGCCAAGCTCGCGCCCAACCTCGATCGCCCCGGCCAGCGCGTGCGCACTCTCGATCGCGGGGATGATCCCCTCGGTCCGGCACAGGAGCGAGAAGGCGTCCATCGCCTGGGTGTCGGTGATGGGGCGGTACTCGGCCCGGCCGGAGTCCCGGAGGAACGAGTGCTCCGGCCCGACGCTGGGGTAGTCCAGCCCGGCCGAGACGGAATGGGACTCCAGGGTCTGTCCGTCCTCGTCCTGAAGGACATAGGTGAACGCGCCGTGGAGGACGCCGGGCAGCCCGGTGCTGAAACGGGCCGCGTGCTTGTCCGTGTCAACACCTTCACCGCCGGCCTCGAGCCCAACGAGGCGCACGGACGGGTCGTCGATGAACCGGTGGAAGATGCCCATCGCGTTGGAGCCGCCGCCGACACAGGCGCACACGACATCGGGCAGCCGGCCGACGAGGTCGAGCACCTGGGCCCGTGCCTCGACACCGATGATCCGCTGGAAGTCACGCACCATCTCGGGGAACGGGTGGGGGCCGGTGACGGTGCCGATCAGGTAGTGGGTGGTCTCGACGTTGGTGACCCAGTCGCGCATCGCCTCGTTGATCGCGTCCTTCAGGGTCGCGCTGCCGTGGCTCACCGAGATGACCTCGGCGCCGAGAAGCCGCATCCGGGCGACGTTCAACGCCTGGCGCTTGGTGTCCTTGGTCCCCATGTAGACAACGCACTCGAGGCCCATCAGGGCTGCCGCCGTGGCGCTGGCAACACCGTGCTGACCCGCCCCGGTCTCGGCGATGATGCGCGTCTTGCCCATGCGCTTGGTCAGCAGCGCCTGGCCGAGCACGTTGTTGATCTTGTGCGAGCCCGTGTGGTTGAGGTCCTCGCGCTTGAGCAGGATGCGCGCGCCCCCGGCATGCTCGGCGAACTTCGGGACCTCGGTGATGATGCTGGGGCGACCGGTGTAGCTACGGTGCAGGCGCTCGAGCTCGCCCAGGAACGCCGGGTCGATGTTTGCCTTGAGCCGCGCCTCATCGAGCTGCTCGAGGGCTGCGACGAGGGCCTCGGGAACGTAACGGCCGCCATAGGCACCGAAACGGCCCGGACGCGACCCCCCACCAGGAGGGCTGGAATGGTCGCTCATCAGACTCCCCTGTGTCGCAGAGCCGGATGGGCACCCGCAGCAACGAGGTCGGCCACGGCTTCACGCGGACGGTCACCGGTCACCAGGCTCTCTCCCACCAGCACCGCGTCTGCACCCGCGCGGGCGTAGTCGAGCACGTCATGCGGCCCGCGAACCCCGGACTCAGCGACCTTGATGATCCCGCTCGGGATGTGCGGGGCCGATCGTGCAAAAATCTCGCGGTCGACCTCGAGGGTCTTGAGGTTGCGGGCGTTGACACCGATGATGCGGGCACCCGCATCGACCGCCCGCTCGACCTCGGACTCATCGTGCACCTCGACCAGAGAAGCCATCCCGAGGGACTCGGCCCGCTCACGCAAACCGACGAGCGTGGGCTGGTCCAGAGCCGCGACGATCAGCAGGACGACGTCGGCGCCATAGGCGCGTGCCTCCCACAGCTGGTAGGAGGAGACCGTGAAGTCCTTGCGCAGCACCGGAATGTCAACGGCTGCACGCACCGAAGCCAGATCCTCGAGGCTGCCACCGAATCGGCGTCGCTCCGTCAGGACGCTGATCACACTTGCCCCACCTGCGGCATAGTCGGCGGCCAGCCCGGCAGGGTCGGCAATCATGGCCAGAGCGCCCTTGCTCGGGCTCGAGCGCTTCACCTCGGCGATCACCTTGACACCGTGTCCGGTGCGAAGGGCCGCGAACACGTCGTGTGCCGGTGCCACTCGCTCCACTCGGGACTTCAGCTCATCCAGCGGGACCCGGGCCTGTCGGAGGGCAAGATCCTCACGGACGCCAGCAATGATCTCGTCGAGGACAGTGGACACCAGGCAAGGCTATCCGCGAGCGGGAGCTGGTCCGAACCGACCCCCAGGCGCGATCGGCGAACAACGGTGGTCAGGGAACGACGTTGCCCGCACAGGACCGGTCCGGCTTGCTGGCGCCGAAGCCCGCCATGGACAGGACCTTGCCGGCAGCGACACCGACGACCATCAGGACGATGCCGACGATGGCAAGCGGCCAGCTGGTGACCACGACGGACAGACATATCAGGAAGGAGGCGAACAACAAGATCCCGACGGCGGTCCAGGCTGCCGTGCTGTGGCCGTGTCCCTGCTCTGCCATGGGTGCTTCTCCTCGATAGGGCGACGGGCTAGCTGTTCAGGTTGCTTTCGTGGTTTCTTCTTGATGCATCTGTGGAGGTCTGCGGTCATTGTGTCAGCGCCGCCCCGCTGCGGTAACTCGGATCGACTCACTGCTCTGCGGTCGGGTCCTCGCCTCGGGAGAGCTGGTCCCACTCCGACTCACAGCCGCTGGCCGGCGCGTCATACCTGCTCGAAAGGCCGTCCCACCGACGCGATCCGACAAGCGCGCCCACCCCGCCGAGCCCCATGACGAGCATCGCGGCCAGCGCAACCCAGGCCCAGCTCCCCACCTGACCGTGCGCGGCAACGGTCCCGCTGCGTCCGGTGCCGGCGGCCGCCAGACCGCCAAGCGCGCCGCCGGGGTCGGCGAGGATCGAGATGATCACCCCAGCCCCGAGCAGTCCAGCCAACAGCGCAGAACAGGCAGCGATGACGCGCACCACACTGCCTGATGTTGCCACGGCAACTGCCGAAGCAAGGCCCACCAGTGCGGCGGCCAGAGCGCCCGGGGCAATGTCAGATCCCTTGCCGTGCAACACACTCGCGCCGAGCGAGCCAACGCCGACCGAGCCCGAGACCCACTCCCGAGAACCGCTGACGAGGACGACCGAGGCGCTCAGCAACACCAGCACGATCACCACTCGCTTGCTGGCGAGCCTGGCAATCATGGGGCCCGTAACCCCCCGGCCGATGCCACGGCTCGCAACGCCGCCGCGGCCTTGTTGACGCTCTCCTCGAACTCCAGACGAGGCACCGAGTCGGCGACGATCCCCCCGCCGGCCTGGACGTACGCCCGTCCGCCCTTGATGACAGCGGTGCGGATCGCGATCGCCATGTCGAGGTCGCCGTGGAAGTCGAGGTAGCCGACGACCCCGCCGTAGATGCCGCGGCGGCTCGGCTCGAGCTCGTCGATCAGCGCCATGGCACGCGGTTTGGGCGCCCCTGAGAGGGTGCCGGCCGGGAACGTCGCCGCGAGCACGTCGTAGGCGCTCTGCTCGGGCCGGATCTCGCCGACCACCGTGGACTCCAGATGCATGATGTGGCTGTAGCGCCGGATCGTCATGAACTCCACCACGTCGACGCTGCCTGCATGACACACCCGTTGAAGGTCGTTGCGCGACAGGTCGACGAGCATGACGTGCTCTGAACGCTCCTTGGCGTCCAACAGCAGGTCCTCCCCGTTGGCGACATCCGCCTCGGGCGTGTCACCTCGTGGTCGCGAGCCCGCGATCGGGTGAGTGATGGCCCGCCGGCCGGTCACCTTGACCAGCGCCTCGGGACTCGAGCCCACCACGTCGTATGCCGTGCCGTCCGGTGCCGGGAGGCGCAGAAGGTACATGTACGGGCTGGGGTTCGACGCGCGAAGGACCCGATAGACGTCGAGCGCGTCGGCTGGGCAGTCGACGCAGAAACGTTGGGAGAGAACGACCTGGAACACCTCGCCGGCCCTGATGGCCTCCTTGCCGGCCTCGACCATGGCGTGGAACTGCTCAGGTGTGCGGTTGCTGGAAGCCTCCGGCGCGGTCGTCTCGATGACAGCCACGGTGCTGGGCGCCGCGGCAGCGAGATCTGCGGTCATCCGGTCGAGTCGGCTCACCGCGTCGGTCCAGGCGTCCTCAACCCGCTCGTCCGTGGCGTCGTAGTTGACGGCGTTGGCGACCAGTAGCAGGGAGCCATCGGCGTGGTCCAGAACCGCGAGATCAGTGGCGAGCATCATGGCGAGCTCGGGCAGGTGCAGCTCGTCGGGTGCCGTATCCGGAACACTCTCCCAGCGACGTACGGCGTCATACGTGATGGCCCCGACCATGCCACCGGTCAATGGCGGCAGACCAGGAATGGGATCAGTCGCGAGAGCGGAAACGGTGTCGCGCAACGCTTCCAACGGGTTGCCACCGGTGGGGACCCCCACCGGAGGGTCGCCAATCCAGTGCGTCACGCCATCCTTCTCACTCAGAACCGCACTGCAGGCAGCGCCCACGATGGAGTAGCGGGACCACATTCCCCCATGCTCGGCGGACTCCAGCAGGAAGGTGGCGGGGGCATCCTTGGCCAGCTTGCGGTAGACGCCCACCGGTGTCTCTGCATCGGCGAGCAGCCGGCGCACCACCGGGATGACGCGACGGGTGCGGGCCAGCTCGGTGAACGTCTCCAGCGAAGGCCAGGTCACGCCATACCCGAGGTCGGGCGTGGGGTCACACATCCGGCTGGCCTTCAGTCGAGTTTCCTTGAACGGCAGTCAGATCGTGGTCTTCGAAGCAGGTGCGGGCACCTGTATGGCAGGCCGCGCCGATCTGGTCGACACGGACCAGCAGAGCGTCACCGTCGCAGTCCAGCGCCACGGTCTTGACGTACTGCGCGTGTCCAGACGTGTCGCCCTTGCGCCAGTACTCCCCGCGGCTGCGCGACCAGAAGGTCACCCGCCCCGACGTCAGCGTTCGATGAAGTGCCTCGTCGTCCATCCAGCCGACCATGAGCACCTCACCGCTGTCGTGCTGTTGCACGACAGCACACACGAGGCCATCGACGTCGCGCTTCAACCGCCCGGCAACCTCGGCGGACAGGGCGGACTGCGAAAAGGGCGGGCGCGGGGACGGGGACACGTGGACATTCTGCCGTGCAACCCCCCTGTGCGAACGCACCAGATCCACCAGTGTTGGATGCTGGGATGCTGACAATCAACCTCGAGGTAGTCCGACTGACCCTGCACGTGCTCGCAGCGACCGTCTGGGTGGGCGGTCAGATCGTCCTTGCGGTATTGGTGGGACCTCTCCGCCGGGTGGCTCCGGCGGCGATCGCCCCCGCAGCTCGCGCCTTCGCCTGGGTGGCCTGGCCGGCGTTCGGGGTGCTTGTCGTGACCGGCATCTGGATGCTCATCGGGGCCGGCGAGCAGACTGACGCCTACAAGACCACCCTGATGATCAAGCTGACGCTCGTCCTGGTGTCCGGCATCGGGGTCGCACTGCACACTCTTGTCAAAAGCCCTGCCCTCAAAGGTATCTGGGCAACTGTCGGCTTTGTGAGCGCTCTTGGCGTCGTACTGCTCGGCGTCTCGATCGTCGAGGCCCCTTAGTCCCCCTGGGCCCTCAAGTCCCGTGCTGTTGGGCTACCCACGACGCGTGCAAGCCTGAGTAGACGCCTCCTGCGCCCTCGAGCTCATGGTGAGGTCCGCGCTCCACGATGCGGCCCTTGTCCACGACGATGACCTCATCGGCGGCCTCAGCGGTCGAGAGCCGGTGCGCGATCGTGATGGACGTGCGGCCACGACTGAGGCTGTCGAGGGCTCGCTGCACCCGCACCTCGGTGGCTGGGTCGACCGCCGAGGTGGCTTCGTCCAGGACGAGGAGGTCAGGGTCGGCCAGATAGGCCCGGGCCAGAGCCACCAGCTGCCGTTCACCGGCCGAGAGGGACTCCCCTCGTTGACCGACCTGGGTCAAGAGACCCTGCGGGAGTCCGTCGAGCCATTCAGAGAGGCCAAGCTCGGTCAACGCCAGTCGCACGTCATCGTCCGTGGCGACGGGCTTGCCGAAACGGATGTTGTCCAACAGCGGTGCGTCGAAAAGGAACCCCTCCTGCGGGACGAGCACCACGCGGCTGCGCAGCGAGCTGAACCGAAGATCGCGCACATCCACACCATCGATCTGCACTCTCCCCTCGGTCGGGTCCATGAGGCGCGTGAGCAGCTTGGCCATCGTCGTCTTGCCCGAGCCGGTCTCTCCGACGATGGCGATGCGCGACCGAGGTTCGATCCGGAGATCGATCTCATGCAAGACGGGATCGCCGCCCGGATAGGCGAACCCCACGCCGTCGAAGACCACCGTGATCGGGCCACGAGGCAGAGACTGCCCCCGATCAGCGGGGTCGGCCACGTCGGCGGGTGTGTCGATCACGGCGATCACCCGGCGCCACCCCGCCACGGCGTTCTGCATCTCGTTGAGGATCTCGGTGGCAGTCTGCACAGGTTGGGTGAACAGCTGCACGAGGAACAGGAAGGCGAGCAGCTCGCCCAGGGTCAGCTCGCCGTGAACTGCCAGAACCGTGCCGACCACGACGATGACGGCGGTCGTCAGACCCGAGACGAGCTGGCCCGACGTGAACACGGACACGGCCTTGATCTGGGCCGAGACAGCTGCCCGGCGGTGGTTCTCGATGGCCGTGTCGATGCGTGCTGCCGTACGGTCCTCCACCCCGTATGCGCGGATGGTCGCCGCGCCGACGACGGACTCCGACACGGCGCCCAGCAGCTCGCCGACCCGCTCACGCACCAGGGTGAACGCCCGGCCGACGATGTCCTGGAACCGCCGGATCAGGAGGAACAGCGGGACGAAGCAGATCCACACGACTGCCGCCAGCACCGGGCTGTAGATCACCATCATCACCGTCGCCAGTGTCAGCTGGCCAAGGGACACGATCAGCATCAGCCCACCGAACTGCACGAACATCGAGATCGTGTCGACGTCGCTGGTGACCCGCGAGACCAGCGAGCCGCGGCGCTCGGTGTTCAGGGTGAGGATCGAGAGGTCATGGATGTGCCGGAAAGCCTTGATCCGCAACGTCGCCAGGCCGCTCTCCGATGCACGGAACAGTCGCACGTTGACGAAGTACGACGTCACGGCGGTGAGCACGACGCCACACGCGGCCAGCAGGACGAGCCGCAGGACCAGCCCGATGTCAGGGCCCGACGTGGCCAGGATCCCCCGGTCGGTCGTCTGCTGGACGACGAACGGCACCACGACCCGGCCAACCGTCGAGATCAGGGCAAGCGCCACCGTGACGCCGATGCCTTTGGCGAGCTCGGGTGACAGGTCGAGGCCGCGTCGAAGTGTCGCCCACGTCCCGAGGTGCCGGCTGGACTCGATGGCGGTGGCGTCCTGCGGCGGACGCGAACCAGTGGTGGGACTCATGAGCCGGCTCCCTGCGCGTCAAGGCGGTTCTCGTCAGCCAGCATTGCGGCCCTATCCGCCGCCTCGCGGGCGTAGGCGGTGACCAGCCTCGCGTATCCGGCGCAGCGGTCCACCAGCTGCTGGTGGGGGCCGTGGTCGACCATCCGGCCGCTCTCCATGTAGACGACATCGTCAGCCAGGGCGATCGTCGCCATCCGGTAGGCGACGACGAGCACCGTCGTTCCCTGACCGGTCTCACGGAGCCCGGCCAGGATGGCTTGCTCGACACTGGGGTCGACGGCACTGGTCGCATCATCCAGGACCAACAGCTGCGGGTTGCGAATCACCGCTCGCGCCAAGGCAATCCTTTGACGCTGGCCGCCAGACAAGCTGGCCCCCCGCTCGCCCACCCGCGTGTCGAGACCATGCGGCAGTGCTGCCACGAAGCCATCCGCCTGGGAGACTCTCAGCGCTTGCCACACCTTGTCGTCCGTGGCGTCGATGCCCAGCGTGACGTTCCCGCGCACCGTGTCATCGAACAGGAACGTCTGCTGTGCCACCAGCGAGCCGACCTCTGGCACACCGCCGTGCGCGACCTCACGGAGGTTGACTCCATCGAGACGTACAACCCCCGAGTCCGGGTCGATCAGCCGCAATACCAGGGACGCCAGGGTGGACTTGCCAGAGCCTGTGGGCCCGACCAGCGCGGTGGTGCCGCCCGCGACCACATCGAGGGTGACCGACCGAACCGCTGGGCTGGTCTTGGCGACGGTGCCGTCCTCGCGACTGACGTCGTAGGAGTACGACGCCTGATCGGTGTGCACGCGACTGGCGCGGCCACGCACGAGGCCGCGATCGCCATACTGCATAATGCCTTTCGCCTGAAGAACGGCGTCGACACGGTCCCAGCCGACGACGGTGCGGGGAAGCTCCGCCAACACCCAGCCCAGGGCGCGGACGGGAAAGGAGAGGAGTGAGAACAGGTACGCGATCTGGACGACCTCAGCCGCGGTCAGCTGGCCGCTCGCGACTCTGGCCGTCCCCACCGCGAGGACCGCGAGCGTCCCCAGGGTGGGGATCCCCTCGATCGCAGGGTCGAACAGGCCCCGGGTGCGACCGACCTCGATGTTGGCGTTCTTGAGCCGGTCGGTCACATGTGTGAAGCGGTTCGCCTCATACTCCTCACGACCCATGGACTTGACGATCAGCCCTGCCTCAAAGCTCTCGTGGGCCACTTCGGAGACTTCAGCCCGAAGTTGTTGGGACTTGGTCACCAAGGGCGACATGCGACGCTGGAAAGCAAGGTTGGCGACGAAAAGCATTGGAAATACAAGCATTCCGATAGCTGCAAGAACGGGGTCGACAAGAAACATCTGCACGGTGGCCACGACGAGCATGACGATGACGCCCAGCGCCATCGGTAGCGGTTGGAAGACCTGCCACGTCGCCTCGACGTCGGCATTTGCGTTGGACAACAGCTGCCCTGACGGGTGGCGGTGGTGCCAAGAGAGGGGCAGGCGGAGGTACTGCCGGGTGACCCGCCGTCGATAGAGCGCGCAGAGGTTGTTGAACGTGATGCCGGCCGAGATCCGGCGCACGACGATGCCGGCGACGTTGATGACGACGACGGCAGACAGCAGGAGCCCGGCGTACCAGAGCTGGTCTGCGGACACCTGCCGGGCGGTGATGGCGGGGCCGACGATCTCGCTGACGACCTTGCCGATCGCCGCGGCGGTGACGACGGTCATCACGCCGTACACGGCGCTGCCGAAGACCGCCAGGGCAAACCATCGGGGCTGTTGGCGGATGCCGTGGCCCACCACGCGCAGTCCGCGGCGCAGGGTGGGAGACGGCGCCGACGACAACACTGCCTCCAAGGGGCTGAACAGGGATGCTTCACCCTCTCACGTACGCCGGACATCGCCGCGCAGTCGTGACGAACGGACCGCCCCTTCCCACCCAGTGAGCAGCCTCCTCGCGGAGCCGCGGGTTCATGGCCAGCCGCGGCAGCCGGTTGAGGGGCCCGGGGTGTCAGGATGGGCGCATGACTCGGTTCGCCAGCATTGAGCGCCAAGGCCTGTGTGACACCTTCGAACGGGTTGGTCCTGACGCCCCCACGCTGTGCTCGCCATGGCTGACCAGAGATCTGGCAGCCCACCTCGTCGTGCGCGAGCGCCGACCCGACGTGGCCGCCGGTATCTGGTTGCCCTTCTTGGCCGGCCGGGTGGAGCGGGTGCAGAACGGCTATGCCGCTTGGGACTGGAACCGGCTTGTCAACGAAGTCCGCTCGGGTCCCCCCGCCTGGTCCCCCGTCTCGCTGGCGCCGGTCGACGAGGCCGTCAACACTGTCGAGTTCTTCATCCACCACGAGGACGCGCTCCGCGGCGGCCCCGACTGGAGCGCCCGCGAGCTCCCCTCCGATCTTGAGTCGGCGCTGTGGGGCAGTGTTTCCAAGATCGCCCGACTGCACTTCGCCCGAGCGCGGATCGGCGTCGTCCTGGCTTCCCCCGCACACGGCGAACGGCAGGTCCACGCCACGACGGATCTCGGCACCGTTGTGGTCACGGGGACGCCAGGCGAGCTGTTGCTCTACGTATCCGGGCGCCGGGGCGTTGCCCAGGTCGACCTGACCGGCGCCGAGGGGGCCCTCGCCTCCATCTAGTCCCAATACCGTTAAGTTAGGCTTACAACGGTGTAGTTTGGTGGCATGCCT
>ERZ1739051.6-NODE-6-length-23443-cov-8.365059_pt1 | contig 23443 bp, 17 predicted proteins | sample MGYA00581757_ERZ1739051 | MGnify/ENA primary metagenome ERZ1739051 (study PRJEB42929, sample SAMN08275523) | rhizosphere metagenome | isolation source: Rhizospheric soil replicate 3 | host: Colobanthus quitensis | place: Antarctica: Devils point, Livingston Island...
GACAAAGGTGACCGATGCTTTTGAGGGGGCGGGGGGGGCCGCAAGCATGAGTCTGGCTACCCGGGGCAAAGTAGTGACGGCATCGCTGGGCCTGGTAACGCTGAGGGCCGAACTCGATGATGGTCGTACCGTTGAAGGTAAGTCCGCCATTGCAGATTCAAACCATGCCTGCAGGAATATCTTCCTCGAACCCAGGGAAGCCCGTCCCACCGGTGCGGTCCTCGAGGCGATCGACAAGGCACAGATTATCGTTATCGGTCCCGGCAGCCTTTTCACCAGCATCATTCCGAACATGCTGATCAAAAAGATCGCCAACGCGGTCGAGGTGGCTACCTGTCCCAAAGTCTTTGTATGTAATGTCATGACCCAGCCTGGTGAGACTCTCGGTTTCTCGGTGGCGGATCATCTGGACGCCTTGATCGCGCATACCGGCCCGCGCATCGTCGATACCATAATCGTCAACACCTTCGAGCCGCCTTCACCTATAGTCGAGTTCTATAGCGCCAAGGGTTCCGCGCCCGTTATTATCGACAGCGACCGGCTCGAAGACATGGACATAAAAATTATATTTGCGGAAGTAGCTTCCGGGGGCAATTATTTTCGTCACGACAGCGGGAAGCTCGCAGACGCAATCATGTCTCTTTTGTAAAAATCGCAACCAAGATGTCTTTCACAACACTTGTAAAACAGGAATTAAGTCATGTGTCCCGCACGCGGGGCTGCTGCAGGATCGCTGAACTGGCGGCCCTGTTTCGTGCCGCGGGAAGCTTCCATATCAAAGCGGATGAACAGTACGGGCTGCACGCTTCCTTTGGCTTGTCAGCCACGGCCCGAACAGTTATTTCCCTGGTCAGGTCCTTCGATCTGCCGATGGAGATCAGGGTACGCGAGGAGCGGCGCCTGGGACCGCATAAGCGTTATGAGATTTATCTGGAGGGCGGAGCGCGGCTGGTGCAGTTTCTCAACGAGATCGGCGTTCTGTCTGACCGGATGTCGTTGCAGGAGAAGATTCCCGATCGCATCATCAAAGACTCATGTTGTCAGGCTGCGTTCCTGCGCGGCGCATTCGTGGCATCGGGTTCCGTCAGCGGACCTGGCACGCCGGCTCATCTTGAGATTTATGCGGATAGTGCGGCTTTTCTGAACACGATACAAGAGGCGTCGACAGCTCTGGAGATTCGCCTGACACGCACTGACACCAAGCGGCGGCACCCGGCGGTTTATTCCAAAAACCTTGAAACAATCCGGGATTTTCTGGTAACGGTGGGCTCCCACCAGGCAGCACTTGAATTCGAGGAGCGCTCCATCATGAGCAGCATAAGGTCCGATGCCAACCGCCGGGCCAACTGTGATCAGGCCAACGCCGCCCGCTGTTCAAAAGCCGCCGGGCGGCAGATCGAGGCGATCCGGCTGCTGCAGAAAACAGGCGCCGGGGAGCGTCTCAACAACAGCCTCGTAGAAATCGCCGAGCTGCGCCTGGAACATCCATCAGCCACCATAATCGAGCTTGGCCAGTCGGCCGATCCTCCATTGAGCAAATCCGCGGTCAACCACCGGCTGCGGCGGCTGGTGGCTCAGGCTCGCGGCCTCTAGACTTCGACAATTCCTGCAACTAATCAGGATAATTTGGGAATAATCACCGAATAATTCCGATTCACCTCTTTTAAAGCCTCTACCTGTAGCCGGTATGTCCGGGTTACGAAAATTCCTCCATGTGGTAGAATGCCGCCTATATCTCAATATCACTTACCTTCAGGAGGCGAAGAACTGATGGCGCTTAAGCTTGGCATAAACGGATTTGGACGCATCGGCAGAAACACTTTTCGGGCCGCTCTCGAGCAGAATGCTGACATCGAGTTCGTGGCCATTAATGACCTCACCAGCCCGGCCACGCTGGCGCACCTGCTCAAGTATGACTCCGTTATGGGCCGCTTCAACGGCACAGTCGAGGTCGGTGAGAACTCTCTGACCGTCAACGGCAAGGAAATCAAGGTTCTCAGCGAGCGTGATCCCGCAAAACTGCCCTGGGCCGATCTGGGCGCTGAGGTAGTAATCGAGTCGACCGGATTCTTCATCGACCGTGAAGGCGCGGGCAAACACCTGGCCGCTGGTGCCCAAAAAGTTATTATCTCGGCGCCGGCAAAGGATCCGGATATCACGCTGGTTCTGGGCGTCAATGACGGCGACTACAACAAGGACGAGCACAATATCATTTCCAACGCTTCCTGCACTACCAATTGTCTGGCTCCTGTCTGCCGCGTCCTGCTGGACGAATTCGGCATCGAGAAGGGCTTCATGACAACCATTCATGCCTATACGAACGACCAGTCGATACTCGACATGCCGCATAAGGACCTGCGCCGGGCCAGAGCCGCCGCGGTTTCGCTTATCCCGACGTCCACCGGCGCTGCCAAGGCAGTCTCCCTGGTTCTGCCGGAGCTCAAGGGCAAGATTGATGGCATGGCCATGCGCGCGCCGACGCCTGACGGCTCTGTCGTCGATCTGGTCGCCATCCTCGGCAGGGAAGTAACTAAGGATGAGTTGAACGCGGCTTTCGCCAAGCACGCCGATAAGGGCGCCATGAGGGGTATCCTCAAATATATGGAAGACCCGATTGTCTCCATAGATATAGTCGGCGATCCGTATTCGTCGATTCTGGATTCTCAGGCTACCATGGTGCAGGGCAGCATGGTAAAGGTGCTCAGCTGGTATGACAATGAGTGGGGTTATTCAAACCGCCTCGTTGACCTCGTACAGCGCGTGCTTTAGAAACATTGTGATAAAACCCGGGACGGGAGGTCTCAGTCTTCGCCGAAGGCGCCTCCGGCAAGCGCTACGGCAGAAACATCCCGTCCCGGTTTTAGTTACTTTTGTGGAAGCCCGCCTGCCTCGGGCGACGCTGGAGCATTGAACGCCCGTTGCAGACTGATTCGGGGGAGATCAAATGAAAAAAAGTGTCAGGGATATAGATGTAAACGGTAAGAGGGTCCTTGTGCGTGTCGACTTCAACGTGCCGCTTGCAGGAACCCGGGTAGCGGATGACACTCGCATCCAGGCCGCGCTTCCCACCATCAATTACCTGCGCAAAAAGGGCGCACGGGTCATCCTCATATCTCATCTCGGGCGGCCGAAAGGGCCGGACGATTCTCTCAGGATGGACCCCGTCGCCGCCAGGCTTTCCGAGCTTCTTGGCGCTGATGTCCTGAAACTGGACGAATGTGTCGGCGCCGAAGTCGAAGCCGCGCTGGCGGGGCTTTCCGAAGGCGGTGTCGCGCTCCTGGAGAACAGCCGTTTTCATCCCGAAGAAAAGCAGAACGACCCGGATTTTGCGGCCGCCCTTGCCAGGCTGGCGGATATATTTGTCAACGATGCTTTCGGGACGGCTCACAGGGCGCACGCGTCCACAGCTGGTGTCGCCTCACACCTTCCGGCCGTCGCCGGATTCCTGGTCGAGAATGAACTCAAGCAGCTTTCAAGGCTCACAAAGAATCCGCGGCACCCGTTTGTCACCGTTCTGGGAGGCATCAAGGTTTCGGACAAGATTGGAGTCATCGACCATTTTCTCGATTTTGCCGACGGAATCCTGGTTGGCGGGGCTATGTGCTTCGGTTTTCTTAAAGCCCAGGGAATCAGCGTCGGCGCCTCAATGGTTGAAGAAGAGGCTGTTCCCGTGGCGGCCGAGGCGCTGGCCAAGGCAAAAAATACGAAATGCCGGATCATGCTGCCCGTTGACGTGGTAGTGGCCGATTCTTTTTCCGAAGAGGCGAACATCCGTGTGGTTCCCGTGGACGGAATACCTGATGACTGGATGGGTCTCGACATCGGTCCCCGCACGGCGTCATCTTTTGTCGATGAGATCGAGGCGGCAAAATCGGTTTTCTGGAATGGTCCCATGGGGGCATTCGAGATGCAGCAATTTGAGATGGGCACGAGAGCTGTGGCCGAAGCCGTAGCCTCATCGAAAGCGTTGACAGTCTCGGGTGGCGGAGACACGATAGCCGCGCTGAACAGTTTTCATCTGGCGGACCGTCTTGATCATGTATCAACCGGGGGCGGCGCTGCGATGGAATTTCTTGAAGGAAAGGAGCTACCCGGCATAGCAGCCCTGCTGGATGCCTGATTTAAACATCTCGCCTCCTGAATAGTTATTAGCAGTATTCAGCAATCGCTCAAGCGAGCGTCTCCCCAGATGCTGCCAATTCAATAGATATGGGAGCACGGGCGACAGCCATTCAGTCAGACGACCCTTCTTTGGCGCGTATTACCAGACAAGACAAGGTAATCGCGATTTCCCTTTTTGTGGCAACGATTGTTACCCGTATCCCGGTTCGAAGCCACACGTTATATTCCTGGGACTCAGTCGGTTTTGCTCTCAGCCTGGAGAGATACAGCGTCGAGAACCACCAGCCGCATCCACCAGGTTATATCCTCTACGTAGCCTTGGGCCGCTTTTTTAACCTTATCTTCTCAGACGCCAACACAGCTCTGGTTGCGATCAGCATTTTGAGCGGCGCCGTCGCCGTGGTCGGCATATATTTCCTGACACGCTCGATTTTCGATCGAATCACCAGTCTGGTCGCAGCCATCCTGCTGCTGTTTTCTCCTTTGGCGTGGTTCTACAGTGAAGTAGCGCTTTCATACGAGCTGGAGCTGCCGTTCGCAATCGCGGTAACCTGGTTTTTGTATCAGATGATATTCAACCGAAGATACGCTGTGGCAGGCTCGATCGTTCTTGGAATAGCAGCCGGCTTTCGTCAGGACGTCATCCTATTCTTCGGGATATTCTGGCTGATTGGAACCTTAAGGGCCGGCAGACGCGCGATGCTTTGCTCCTGGGCCGCCATAACCGTTACGGTGCTGGCGTGGCTGGTGCCTTTACTCATACTTGTCGGGGGCATCTCGACATACCGCACTCTCAGTCAGTCCCAGTTTGACGTGGGAGTCTATCCCCTATCAGTTTTCGCCAATGGCTTCGACGGCTTGATGGATAATATAAAACTGATCGTTGAGGGATTGTTCCTGCTATTGGGTCCGGCGGGCATTGTGCTCACTTGTGGTCTGGTTAGTCTGCTTTTGTCCGGTTGGTTTCACGCCGGGAAGAAGATATTGTTTCTGGCGATACTGCCGCTGCCGGCGGTTATTTTCTTTGTTTTGTTTATCTTCGATCCCCCGGGATACCTGCTCGTATTCGGAGCGCCCATACTGGTCCTGGCCGCACGGGCCATGGTGCAGGTTTCGCAAGATGCCGAGCTGGTCTGGAAGCGTTATCGCAACGGACGGCAGAGCGATGATACCGCTGCGGCCACGGAAACAGCCTTGACGGGGGACATTGAAGTCATCAGGCCGATGGGCCGTACTGGAACCATCATTATCACAGGACTGGTCGCTGTGACGGCGATCATCAATTCATCGCTGTTTCTCCTGTCGGCGCACGTCCAATGGCCGATTCCATCGGCCGAACATTCAATAACAGGTTTGTTCGCACCATTCAGCTTCGGTCGACTTCGCGAGATAGACAGGCAGATGGAATCGGCTACCTCCGCAATTCGAAAATTTAATTCAACCAGTACCCTGGTGATTGTCCCGTCCGTGTATGAATGCGAATGTTACGATCCTGAATGGCGTCAATTGACATATTATCTGCCCGATTACCGGATGCTGGTGATGCGTACTGACGAGCCCCTGCATTACAACGCCCTCAATCACTATATATTGTATAGGACTGACGATCCCATCATCACGGTCGCACCCGAGTATCGGCAGCTTGTTTTCCTCGGTTTTTATCCGGAGAGCCCCAGCATATCGCTACCCCTGACCTTAGTGGACAGCAGTACGGCCAGAACGCCGGTCACCTGGGCCGATATGCCATCTGGCGGTTTTCGAATGGGACCGTATGTATTGCGCAGGTGATCTGTCTGGGTCGATGATTTCAGTCGCCTGATTAACCGGTCAGATTTATTGTCGCCTGCGCTGAAGCCATATCGACGATCGGCAGTACCGCCGCGTTTTTCCCCAGCAACTCTTCAACCAGCGACGAGCTCGCGCTGCGATAATGGAGCGTAGCCACGACGGTCAAAGGCAGCTTTGCGTCAACGGGAACAGCGGTATTGAATTTCTGAATATCCGAACCGCCTGGAGGAATGCGCTTGTCCCGTATTACGCTGACGGCCATCCAGGGTTTTTCCGTAGGATTTCCATCCGCATCTGCGAACTCAGTATTGTACATCTTCGCCTGTGGGTCGACTGCACCGTTTTCATCGACAGCCCCTGACCTGTAGAGCACATTGCCGCCGGCGTCAGTTATGACGGTCTCCAGCCACATTTGCCTGACCTCTGTAATTCCCGTGGGGATGTAGTGGCCGGCACCCGTATTGGCGACATTTACGTCGATGCTGACGCCGGTCTGTCGCGATGATGCCTGAGGCACGACGCTAACGCTGGCCGCACCCTGAAGCTGTTGCGTGGCGAGTTTTTGATGATCCTCCGAAGCCAGGGAAGTAGCATTACCACCAACGAACTGATGGGTAAAAACCATCGGCCGTTGCGGTCCACCGGTAGCCGCCGAAGTCAACTTTTTCACGCCCGGTGCGGGGGTCATATGACAATCCTGGCACTGGACTCCCTGTGCGGCAAAAGAGCTGTTTTTCCATTCCGTATAAGTAGCCTCGATCGCCAGTTTGTTGCCGGGATGACTGAGGTTATGACACATGCCGCAGAAATCGGCTTTAGTGTGAAGCTCAGAGTAAGCGGTCTGATGGAACGGTGAGACGCTGTCGGAGTACTGTGCCCGCTTTACCCGCCCAGGCTCGGATATGAAGGAATAGTTACCGATGCCTGTCGATCCGGAGACGGTATGGCAAAAGTCACACTGGACGCCCCTCTTTGCGATTTCACTGACTTGCGGACCATCCACCGGAGGCACTTCTCCCGAGAAAATTCCGATAGGGCTATGACACGCCGCGCAGAAAGTGTCGGTCGCGCCGCCGGTTTCCCTGCCGGCCTCCTTGTGCATGGCGAGATACAGGGGGTCCTGGAAACAGTTGCTCATCATCGATCCGTTCCACTGAGCATAAATATCGGAGTGGCATCCCTTGCAGGTATCAGCGCTCGTAAAGTCGCTGGATTTATAGATGGGTATAACTGAGATTCGCGGGAATGATGACTCGACTGAAGTTTCAGTGCCTGTTGTCGCCGCATTGCCACAAGACATCGCAAATACACTCACAAAAAACGCAATAACGACGATGATCGCTTGTCCAGGTCTCATGGTTCCTCCCTGGTAACCTCCTTTAACTTTCCCGATGAAGCTAGACTTCCCTTTTATCAATCATAATAATCAGGATTGTTCGCGAATCTTACTTGAAGGGAGGAAGAAGTAATCGCCGAAATGAATGTTGAAGGGAGGAAGAAGTAATCGCCGAAATGAATGTTTATTGTAATGTCTACCAGGTCGAACATATCCATTGACGAAATTTCAAAATGACCGCAAATTGCGGGTTTTTCCTCTTCACTTGCAGGTAAAATCATTGTTTTTCGATTCAATAGGTTTATACTATTTATAGGTTCCAAGAAGTCGGAAAGGCTGGCTGGAGATCAGGCAAAAAGCTGGTGGAGGAAATGCGGGAGTAAAAAGCCGCAGAGTACGGTGAAACCAGGGGAAGCAGGATCGGAGAAAGCGGCAGTGAAGGTTTCTTGGAACTTTTTTTGTTGCCTTTTTTCAGGGCATTACACCGATTTATCTCCACGATAAGTCGCAGAATCACGAAATGCTCGCAAATTCCACTAAATATTTTTATGCCGGGCTATATGCCTATTGCCGATGGGCTTCTCTTCGAATAGAATAATTGCCGGTCCCAAGAAATCGAAAGGATTTACCTTCCGGGTCACCGGAAAGAGCCTGGGGTACGGAAACGCGGAGCCAAAAGCCCGTGGAGTACGGTGAAAAGCTCAAGGCGCCCATTACACGATGGGGATAAGTTAATCCGAAGGTTTCTTGGGGCCTTTTCAGAGCCTTTCTTCTGCTTCCTCCGGAGGTACATGATGCGAACATTTCCTGTCGGACTTCTGCTTGCCGCGACGATGGCGGTGATGCTCTTTCTACCCCTCGGGTGTGGGGATGCCACAACGACCACTAATGCGACGAGTGTAAAAACCGAGCCGACAGAGGTTCCGGTGACCGCTCCGGATCCGGATCCCGGACAGACGCCAGTTGAAGTCCAGGAAGACTCATCACCATATGGAGCGGGTTCGACTACACCTCAGGCGGTCGGCACTTTGATCGACGGTCTGCAATTGAAGAATATTCGCTGGTCGGATCATGGCACCTATTACCGGATTGTCTTCGAGATGGCCACGCCGGACGGAAAGCCGGTTCTTCAGGTTCCACATGCGGAGTCTTCCATCAACGGGTCGTCGTTAAGAGTAGTACTTGGCGGAATCCGCTCCATAAGCGACAGCCCCAGTGTGACTTCCATGGATAACATTATCGGGGACACAATGGTTAAATCGATAAAGCGCACGACTGAAAGTGACGATCAGGCCCTCGTTTATGAAATCAGCCTGTCCAAGCCGACCACTTATTCACTGGCGGGACTTGGGTCTCCCGGCAGAATTGTCATAGACGTCAACAAGATCTAGCAAAAAGAACCGGAGGACACCATGGCCGACGATCTTCTTACAGCCGGAAAGATCGCGAAAGAAATAGGTGTTTCGGATGCCAGGGTGAAGAAAACCATCAAGGAGCTGGGCCTGGAGCCGGACGCAAAAAAAGGCGTTAAAGTAGCTTTTCATCCTCTTGGACTCCACCACCCGGAGTTCGCGTATTTTTACTTTACATCTTCCACACCTTGTAGTACTGTTTTGCCTGTATTGTAGTTCTGCCGGGTGGCAGGGGAGCCCTGCAATTGCCTCTGTAAAGCAAGATGGGAGGGTTGAAGGTTGGCAGACGGAACGGTAAAATGGTTCAGTAACGAGAAGGGTTACGGCTTCATCGAGCGGGAGGACGGCGAGGATCTGTTCGTCCACTTCTCCGAGATCCAGGTTGAGGGTTTTAAAACGCTCAACGAGGGTCAGAAGGTTGAATTCGAAGTTACTGAAGGGGCTAAAGGCGTCCAGGCTTCAAACGTAGTCCCACTGTAAAAAATTCCAAATACGAAGAATGAAAGGCCCCGCCGGTCAGCCGACTGGAGGGGTCTTTTTTCATATGGACCTGCGCCCAACGGACGCTTATAAGGATTTCTCAACAAATCTTAGCTATCAAATTACTCCTTTTTAGTATTGCGCATACAACCAAAGAATGATGGACAAACTTTCCTAATCAAACTATAGTTATGTACCTTTTCGGCTTCCAAGTTGTCTTATTGATATAAGCCAAACCCAATCGTGCACTGTGAAAAAATAAATGAATCCATCAATCCTGAAGAATAAACTCAAGACTCCAAGCAGCATTCATCTGATGGACCGTCCGCGCTTGATTGAAAAAGTTCGCAAAAGTGACACACTGCGCCTGGTTGCAGTTCGCGCTGATGCCGGTTATGGAAAGACCACATTGATGGCTCAGCTGCAAAAGGAATTCAACGGTTATCCCGTCTGGTATCAGCTGGATCGCGGCGACAACGACCTTAGTGTTTTTATTTCTCATTTAACTGAAGGTGTACGTTGGCATTGTCCTGACTTTGGTGACTGGGTTATCGAGAGATTGAAGATCTCCACAGATATCAGACGCGAAATTAACCAGGTCCTCACCGTGTTCGTTAATGAGCTATCGGAAAAAGTCGACGTGCCGGTGGCGTTCTATCTGGATGATTTTCATCTTGTCAATGACAGCAAGGCCATTTTGGATGCCGTGCATTTTTTGATTCAGCATCTGCCCGATGAAAGTTGTCTTTTCATAGCGAGTCGCGAAAAACCGTCGTTATCACTCGGCAGGCTTAGAACTCAGCGGACAGTCCTGGAAATTGATTCAAGCGATTTGCGCTTTTCCATCGAGGAAACGACGGGGTTTCTCAACTCGCGTTGCGTGATTCCTTTAAAACAGGATGAGATCCTTGCCTGGCACACCCATACTGAAGGCTGGCCGGTCGCGCTCGTGATTTCTCAAAATATCATCAATGCCGAGGGTGGACTACCAACGGCTTTCAACGGGACGCATAGCATCACAGAAGCAATCGGTGATTACCTTACGGAAGAAGTCTGGGACAGCCTGAACTCCCGTATGCGTGATTTTCTGCCAAAGAGTTCGCTCGCAGAGACTGTAGAGTCATCAATATGCGATGCCGTTTTCTGCAAGGACGGACTCGTAAATGCCAGCAGTATTCTCACCGATGCTGAAAATCGCAACATAATGATAACCAGCCTGGATCAGGCAAGCCCCTCTTATCGTTATCACCCGCTCTTTAGAGAATTTCTTCAGGAAAAGCTGAACCAGACTTTCACGAAAACCGAGATCGCCGAGCTTCATCGCGGTTTTGGCGAAGCATACGAGAGGCGGGGAGAGCCAGATCAGGCTATCGAGCATTATCTGAAGGCCGGATTTGAGAATGGCGCCGCGGATTTAATAGAGGCTTATGCGGAAGACACGCTCGTGGCGGGAAGGTTGCAGACCCTCGAGCGCTGGCTTAATCAGATACCAGAACAAATGATGGAACACAGACCATGGCTGAGTCTGTTCATGGGACGGGTCAGGAACAGAAAATGTGAACTCGCGGAGGCCGAACAGGATTATCTCAGGGCCCGAAAAGGTTTTAAGGCAAACAGGGACCAGAAAGGCTTGCTTCAAAGCGCCCAGCACCAGAGCGTGCTGTTTCTTCTGGTGGGCAAGAACGAGGAAAGTCTGACGGCGGTACGGGAAGCGATGAAGCTGGCAACAAATTCCAGCGAAAGGGCAATCGCGTATGACACAGCTGTATCGCACAGAGCACGAATCGGCGATATGGATGGCGCAAAAAAACTCCAGGATGAGGCACTCAAACTTTGTGATAGATCAGACGTTGAAGCTAACACAATTCTGGAATTGTGCTCTATTAACATGGACTACATGACCGGCGATTTCAGGAATGCTTTAAGAAAATTGGAAAAAATCGATCCAAACTCCGGGATGCAGGCTGAATACCACGCAAGACTGATCAATAACTTGGCGGTCACACTTTACCTGACGGGCGACTATGAACAGGCTTGTGCGGTATCAGCCAGCGCGCTTTCCATTGCGGAGGAATTGGGGGAGCATCGAAATTATTGGGAGCAGTATGAAGCAATGGCGCAAATACAAATAGGGCTCGGTAATATTGAAGAAGGCCGCGATATGGCCCTCAGGTTCACAAGTTATTGTGAATCATCAGGCATGATAGACCTTTGTGAGTATAACCATATAGGCACTTGTGATCGTCGCCGGAACGCATTAAGAGCCGCACTAAAAGGTCACAAGCATTCATTGAAACTCCAAAAGGCAGAGAGCAGCCCATATGGGATCGCAATGAGTCTGACCAACATCGGGGCGGACAAGTTCCGTATTTTTAAAGGTCATGGCATCGAGGGAGTATCCGAGCTCGATGAGGCAGAGGAGATAGCCCGCAAACACGGTTTTAGATATGTGGAGACTCAGATTTATTTTCACAGGGCCTGGCGTGACCTCGCAAGGGGAAACAGAGATGAGGCCCTCACCGCGATAAGTCATTCACTAGGCCTCGCATCATGTCTGGGCCACAATCACTTTATGATCCAGGAAGGCAAAAGAAGTCTGGAATTACTGGTGTTCGCTTTTAAGCAGGGTATCGAGCTCGAATATTTAACGTATATATTTGAGAAAATTGGTCAACCAGCGCTAAAGGCCATCACTCCGATATTGAAATCCGAAAGCCTGGATATCAGGAAATCCGCCCTGGTTACAGTGAGCAGAGTCGGAGGCGCGGCAGCATATTCATATATACAGAGGATGTTGCATGATGAGGATGCCGATGTACGACTAATTGCCAAGGAAGAGGCGGCCGCGCTAGGCTCTCGCATCAGCTCTCCCGAGGAACTACTGTCCAGGCGTGAGTCGGAGATACTGCCACTACTGGCCGAAGGACTGAGCAACGCTGAGATTGCAGAACGTCTGTATATAACGGAACAGACTGTAAAGTCACATGTAACGAGGATATTTCGTAAGCTGGGCATCAAAAAACGCGTACAGGCTGCCATGTATTTCCATCAGGCGCGGAGTGTTTCAGACTCGCAAACAGAAATGAAAACACGGGAAGATAAACGAACCGCTAAAGTAATGAGTGATTTTAGTGCCCCTTAAAAGCACTGCTGCAGCAGAACTGCGTCAGCCGGTCCTGACCAGCAAGCTTACCCCTCCGCGTCTACGCAATGTTCTGATCCGCACCAGGCTTATCGAACTCGCCCGTCTGGAGAAAAAAAGATTACTCACCATATGCGCCGGCCCTGGCTACGGCAAGACAACCTTGATGGCACAACTTGCCGAACTGCATGATGGACCAAAAGTCTGGTACCAAATAGACAATTTCGACAGAGACCCCGCCGTATTTCTGCGACACCTGATCACTGGAATCTCAAATGCATGTAACGGCATCGGCAAACGCAGCCTCATCAGACTAAATGAAGCTACAAACATAGAACAAGAAGTAGAAAGCATTCTGGCGGTTCTGATTGATGAGATGGGGGAGGGGCTTGAAGGTCCATTGATGCTTTGTCTGGACGACTACGGTCAAATTGACAAAACAGACCATGCTCACAGAATTACATGCTACCTTTTTCAACATCTTCCAGATGATTCGTTGGTTTTACTAACAAGCCGGACTTTCCCAAATCTTTCGCCTGCTCGTATTCATGCCAATGGATTCATTCAGGAAATAATAGAGGAAGATCTTAGGTTTTCAATTACCGAATTAAATGAATTGTTGGTTGATATATGGGACATTAGTATCAGTATAGTGGACATAGGCAGACTTAATGACTGGTTGGAAGGTTGGGCTTCAGGCTTGGTATTAACAGAAAGTTATTTGCGGGTTGGTGGCGACATGGCGACCCTTCTCTCTAAGCGTAGAATTCAACAAAATATTTTTGAATATCTTGCAGAAGAAGTTTTCGAAGTACAATCAGATGATATGAAGACATTACTCATGTATAGCGCTCTTATGGATACTATAGATCCAGAAATATGCGCAACAGTATTTAAATCGTGCGAAATATCATCACAATTTGTATATATTGAAAAGAATAATTTATTTACCGTAGAAATTGGAGAGACAGGAAAATATAGACAACATCCTCTATTTCGCAAGTATTTATTTCAACGATTAAGTAAGATGTTGAGCAAGACAAAGATTGCAAACGTGAGGGTTAATTTGGCAAAAGAGCTTGAATTGAGGGAGGAATATATTGAGGCTATTCAGCAATATTTTTTAGCAGAATCTATAGATAGTGTTATAAAACTTATAGAGGAAGTAGGGTCGAAACTTGTAAGAAATGGTGAACATAAAACGCTGAAATACTGGATAGATAGTATTGGAAAAAATAATCTAACGCCGATTCTTCAAGTTTATTTAGGCCAGTGCTCAATAGCTTTAGGTACGTCTGAACGGGCATTATTGGTATTAAGAAACGCAAAATCATTGTTAGACAAGAAAGAAACTAAAATATTATGCGATTGCGTATTTGCTATTTCAGAATGTTTATCGAGTACTGGTAGACATTCAGAGGGAATTAGTGAGCTGGAAGCATTATTATCACTTTCTCTTAATCATGAAGAGCGTGCAAAAACTCTGTTTAAGATATGCATATGTTACTGGAATAGTTTCAATAGCCATGAGTTTCGCAAAAATTTATGCAAGGTAAGTGAGCTGGCAATTAATGAAGGGTCAGATCGCCTTAAATGGCGAGTGGAGGATCTTTTTGGTCTTGAGGCATTACACGATGGAAATTTTCCAAAAGCGCGGGATCACTTCCAAAAGGTCACGAAGATAATCGAAAAAAGCTATGGCCAGCGAGACCTTCTATTTGCAAAGAATAATTTAGCATCATCCCTATTACTTATAGGAAAATATAGTGATGCATTAGAGCAAGCAGCTTTTTGCTTGTCAGCTGCAAGGTCGCAGCGAGTGCTCAGCTTATTGCCATTTTTTCTTGACACTTATGGGTGCGTCATGTTGGCTCAAGGAAGTTATGATGGCGGCAGTTATATTAATGAAGCTGTTGAAATGTTGAAAGACGATGAAATCTTTGAAAATGGACGACTGCTCTGTCATCTTGGAACATGGGAAAGGCGCAAAGGTGAATATTTAAAAGCAATAGAGGAACATAAAAAATGTAGAGACTATGCACAAGTGAAGAATAATAAATACGATTATGCGATGGGCTTAGCAAATCTTGGAGCAGATTACATCCGGTCAGGTGTTCTTGATGATGGAAAAGAAAATTTATATCAAGCTTATAATGTGGCCATAGATCAAGGTTTAAATTATGTTCTAACAAATATAGATTTTCACCACGCTTGGGCTGCTCATACTACCGGAGATAAACAAAATGAAAAGGAATACCTATTTTTAGCACTTAAAAGAGCTAAAAAATATCAACATAATCATTTTATGATCCAGGAAGGAAAGATTTCGTTACCGTTATTTACTATCGCCTTATCTGAGGAAATAGAGTTTGATTATGTGAGCATGATTCTAGAAATGATAGGTGAGCCCGCGCTTGTCGCAATAGAGCCTCTTATTTCCAGTCAGTCTGAGGAGTTACGTTATAAAATCACAAAAATAATTGGCCGCATAGGTGGCAGAAATGCTGTAACACTACTCCATAGATTCTTAAGAGATGATGAGGCGAAAGTTCGTGGCTCCGCAAAAGCCATATTGGCGAATTTACGACATGAGAAAAAGCTATCTTCAGATATTCTGACATCTCGAGAGATGGAAGTACTTGGTGTGCTGGCAACGGGTGCATCTAATCGCCAAATTGCCGAGCTACTGTTCATTTCGGAGCCGACTGTGAAGACCCATGTAAACAAGATTTTTCGTAAGCTGGGAATTAATAGACGTCTGGAGGCAGTTCTATATTTCCAACAAATGGAAATAAGTGACTAATAAATACTACTTTTCAAAAATATAAATACAACCATTGGATGATTTAATACCAATTCTATATTGTTAGACTTCCATTAGTTGAAGTTGCTGGTTCGTCGGCTGTCCAGCAATGAAGACAATGGGAGGTAGGGTAGAATCGAGATACGATAGGGTTAGCGGGTTTGAGACATTCCAGGTACATCATGCCCAGCATGTTCTGGAGTCTCAGGGTAGGTTGATCTACGCTTCTGCAGCACGTAAATGGTGAGAGTGGGAAACGATCAACATAGCGGAAGTGAAATGAGGAGTGGGAGATAGTAGTTCAACCGGGGCGTATCTAATGTTCTTTTGCGCGAGCGCGGAGCGCATCTAACCTGAGGTCGGGCCGACCTTTTCTGAATTCACTTAGAAAGTCGGCCTTGCTTCCCTCCCTATAACTCAGATCCTCATTCTTCAGTACCTGTGCCATTACTTCAACATATTTTGGATCAAGCTGTGTGCCGGCAACGCGCCGCAATATGATCAAGGCTTCGAATGGACTCTTTGCCGCTCGATAAGGACGATCCGATGTTAGAGCCTGATATGTGTCAGCAACGGCAAGCATGCGACTTAGCTCGGGTATTTCATTGCCGCTGATGCCATAAGGGTAACCGGTACCATCAAAATGTTCCTGATGGTATCTTATGATATCAGCGATCTCTTGATGGGTTGCGAGCTGCGAGAGAACTTCAGCTGCAGTTGTCGGATGTTCCTTTATCTGTTCCCACTCGCGTGCTGTGAGTTCTCCCTCTTTCTTAAGTACCGAATCCGGGGTACCAACTTTGCCTAGATCGTGAAGTAATCCGGCCATATGGGCTATACGTTGTTCATCTTCTGACATGCCCATCATTCGAGCCATATCGCGGCAATACATGGCAACACCAGCGGAATGACTGGCAGTATAGTGATCCTTGCTATCCAGAAGCATGATGAGAGCACCCGCGAGACCGATGTTCATATCCATCAGGTCTTCTGACATTGTTGTTTGCTCGGCGAGAAGTTCTTTTTGCTGAACAAGCAATTTATAAACATGCTGACCAGCAAAGATAGGTACGAAAAATAACACTGTTGTGGCTATTCCAGCCTTTATATAAATGGCACTTATCGCCAAGCCGACTCCCAATATTATTAATTGAGTTGGCAATGCTGGAAGGAAGTTATTTTTCCATAGAGCCGTCAAATGTTGTTTGTAGGCAAGACTTATGCCCAAAGAAACCAGAGAAAAATTTGATAGCTCCCAAGCAAGACCAGCGATAATACCAATAAATACAAACTCAATACTAACTGAGGTTATTGGTCCACCAATGTTCAATAAGTCTTGAATATAGACAAAAAGATACCCCACAAGTATTGCCGGTGCCGCGTTAAGAGAGAAGTTGAAAAGAACCCTGAGAGGATTTTTATTACGGCTTTGCGCAAGTGAACTAATGCTTGCTATCAATCCGGCTGGCGCTGGGCCAAGGAAAAAAATACCCAGCAGTATGGGTAGGTTAGCACTACTGACGTGGACTCGTTTGGAAAACTGTACGGCCAAACCTTCTGCTGCCCAAGCAATTGCAATCAGCAAGAGAGTCTGGAATAAAAGGTTTTTATCCCAGGTTGTCCGAGAGAAAAAGAAGACAAAGAGAACACCACTTGCAAGGCTCAACAATGCAACCAGAATTACTGCCGTTTTATTCTTAGAAGTAAAGCCTTGGTCCACTGTTGCCTCCCGATACACTGTCTTTGTGGTTTATCCACAAATTATAATGCGCCAGCACGGAGTGCGACGCATTATAACAGTCTTTCTGTAAGATCGGAAGGCAAATTACTTTTATTAGTTATGTAACTCTTATTAGTGACCCCACCTACCGCCGCCAGCTGCAATAAGTGTTGCAAGCATACCGATAACCGCAAAGATTTTTGCTTTCATCCCGTTCACCTCCGGCCTACCGTGTTTGAAAACCTTGACAGTTCCAAAAGCAGCGGGTAATTAAAAAGCGTTTGTACCCCACCCGCCACGATTTCCAGATCCCCGATCTGGATTCTCTTCCCATCACGGCCATGTGACCCTGATGCGAAAGGTGGAAAGATTCTAAAGAAAGTTGAAATGGTTGTGTACGTATGAAGTGATAGTTCAGGGGGAGGGTAAAGGACGGTTTGAGGGTGGTCCTGCGACATAGCACAAATGCGGCTTAAAACCCTTTGTAACGGGCCATTTAAACAATCAACCAAGGCTCATGCTTTTTCAGGAAAGATTAAACCTGTGCTTCAGATAGGAATGATTTCGTAATAACCAGTGCATCAGGGCATAGGCGGTTTAAATGATTCGCTTGTTGTTTATCCGCCCCTCTGTCTGGATGGGAATGCGTAGGTGCACCAAAGCTCCGAGACAGCCGAGTAGCCGACTCTCTTACGGCCATGATGCTTAAAGCAGTTTCGTTTGACCGTCAGGACCGGCAAGATCCTGTCTTAAATAATAGTTCGCGGCCTCTGTTCGGTTGGAAACACTCAACTTCTGGTAGATGTTTGCCAGGTGAAAGCGAACTGTGTTTACCGTAATAAAAAGATCTTCGGAGATCTGCGAATTGGACTTGCCTTCGGCTATCAACCTTAGCACCTCGATCTCGCGTTCGGATAATTCCTCGAGCAAGCGCCGGTTGCCTTCCAGCTCACTTATCGCCGCTTGAACCTCAAGGGGCATCACAGACCGTCCTTTATAAACTGTTTCCAACGAGTTGATTATCTCCGAAGCCGTCGAATCCTGCAGGATCACACCATCGACCCGAAAGTCCGCCACCAGCTTGATAATATCCTGGTCCACATCCGTCGCAAAGACCACGCATTTGCAGGGCAGGTTGTCCCTCTTAAGCATTCTGAGCATCCCGTGATCGTTGGCCTGCACAATCTGCAGATCAGCAAAGATTATATCCGGCCTCTTGTCAGTCACAATCGCGGTGAACCCGGCCGGATCGGTCAGCTCATGCACTATTGTCATCGCGTCCGCTTCCGAAAGGACCTGCTTCATGCCTGCTATCAGCAGAGGACCCAATGAGGCAATGATTATGCTCGCCGGCTGAGTCCCGGCAGAAAGACGCTCATCAGTTGCCATATCTTTATGGCTGGCTCCGACGCCGGGTGAAACAGCAACGGAATCGGAACCGTTTCGGGAAAACGCGGGAGAGTTCTCAGTAGTACGACGATCAAAACGTTCGCCGGAAGCATGATTATCTCTGTTATTACGGTTCCTGAAATTGCCGGCAGCATCTTTGTTTTCGATATCAATTCTGCCGGCATCTCCAGTAAAGGATATCGCCGCCTGCGCCCTTCCCTTGCCGAGAGATTTTGCCACATAGACCGCGGAGCGGGCGCTGGCAAAAAGGTTTGTGAGGTTTTCGCCATGAGTGGGAAACGTCGAATAACCAATGCTGGCCGAAACCGTGGCGGGAACATCCACATATTCGGCAGCCGACAGAATCTCGGTCGACAGCCGGCGGGCGATGATATCCGCACTGCTGACATCAGTCTCTGACAAAACAACCGCGAACTCGTCCTCTCCGTTGTGCCAGAGATAGTCTTCAGAGCGGCAACTCTTGCAAAGTGCCGCGGCGACAGCGCCAATGACCTGATCGCCGGCGCTTCTCCCGTGAACGACGTTGATCTCTCCCAGGTCGTCGAGGTCCACATAAAGCACTGTCAGCGAACGGCCATGCCTTCTGGTTCTGGCAAGCTCGCGGGCGGCCAGGTCCATAAACCAGGACCTGAGGCCGGTTTGAGTCATGCTCGTTTTAGTCTCGCCCGGGTTTCCTGGTGCAATCACAGAATGAGCTGATGCGGACAGGGGTACAAACCTCGGTGTTTCCGCAAAATCATCCCTCCGGGCCTCAAATTTGCAGGACCTGTCACCCCTGGTCCAGCATTTACTTTCGATTGTCGTAACCTGGTGCCCAACAATAAGCTCCAGAGCTCCATCGATTAGACCTCGTTCGAGTTCACAAGCGCCCTGTCCTGAAATCGCTCTTTTCGGCGCAAACTCTGGTGTGACCCTCACCTGGATATAATCAGCGCCGATATCGAGCTGCAGCTTACCCAGGCCCAGGTCACGGAAAAGTGAAACCAGCCTTTCGGGCCTGTCCAGATCCAGCCTTGCGGCCAGGCTCCTGGCGTTCTGATAAGAGAGAGAGCGGGAGTTGTATCCGGACGAATCACGATTGGCCAGCATGTGAAGGATACGGTAGAGGTAAAGTTGAGCCCCGGGGGAGTCCATATCCTGGGCGGATGATAAAAAATCTTCGAGGGTGAGATGTTCCAAGACCCGGTCCGCTCAATCAGGAAGTTTGCGGGTGACAACCTGAAAACGGCGCTTTAAAAGCATATATTCCTGAATATGGTCTGCTGCAGCTGGCAACAAGGTATCACCTCTTTTTGCGGAAATGGACGCAGGCTACGCGCAATTTTACTATGGTGGTATATCTATTACAATCATCAGGTAAAGGGTTGGTTGAGTCTGTATCAAGTGTGCTTGAAGAGCGCCCCTGCCCGGTAATTACGGGATTCAATGCTTACCCCATCAGTCTTATGTTTACAATAATTTCCAGCCAACGCCTGGAAATCCTTCCCTCTCAACAACCGGTTTGCAGGAAGCTGACCCCAAGACAGCGAATTATTTAAGTTGGCCATCCATTCGGACGGTCTTGTCGCCAAACTCTATCAACCCCTTTCTGATAGAAGGATTTGGAGCCCTTTTTGTCTAATTAGAGCGTGATTGGAAGGTTATCAGGACTTACGCGCTGCGTTAAGCTTCATGCATCATGGTCTGCGGAGTTCCGGTCTAAATCCCGGCCCGTTCTCGAAATCATACGGTAGGAGGAATTTTGCGAACATTCAGCACGAGGAAGTTTGGAAAATCGATTAGTTTTTTGACGGTATTGCTGGTTACATTGCTCAGCCCCATCGCAATGAGCACCCTGAGCGGTTGTGGAGATAATTCCACAGACAAGGCAGCAGGCGATAACAGCGGGGCGAGCCTGGGTTTTTCATATGCTGAACCTTCGGACCCCTCCGCATTGGACCCCGCTCTGGTCGACGAATCAATTGGGGCAAACATCGCCCGCTATCTTTTTGACGGACTTGTGTCTTATGACTCATCTTCCGGAGAGGTCAAACCTGCCGTCGCTGAAAGCTGGGATTTCAATGACGATGCTACGGTTATAACATTCCATCTTCGCCAGGGAGTGAATTTTTCGAATGGCCGTGCTGTCAAGGCTCAAGATTTTGTTTACGCCTGGACGAGGGCGTTGGATCCGGCTACCAAGTCTACGATGGCATCCACAATCATGGAACCGATCAAGGGAGCGGCGGAGCTCTCAAACGGTGAAACCAGGAAACTTGCGGGTGTGGAAGCGATTGATGATTCAACCCTGAAAGTCACACTCAATTACCCCCAGGCTGAATTCGTCACTTTCCTGAGTCATCCGGTATGTGCTCCTGTTCCCGCCGAAGAAGTAGAGCGTACAGACCAGAACTACTCCGAGAAGCCTGTTGGCAACGGTTCATTCAAGCTGATGGAATGGAAAAAGGGCGAGGCCGTCGTGCTTGAAAGAAACAACGACTATTATGGTAACAAGGCCAAGGTGGGACAGGTGACCGTAAAGATAATTCCCAACCCCTCCACAGCGATCGCAGAGCTGAAGGCCGGCAATGTGGATATCGTGAAAATCATTCCACCGGGCCAGACCCAGGCGCTGCGTGACGACAGCTCCGTGAAAATAAACGATGGCAGGGTCGATGCCTTGAGGTTCGCAGGATTTAATTTAACCGAGGCGCCCTGGAAGGATAAAGACAAACTAAGGCAAGCGATAAACTATGCCATTGACCGGGATACTATTGCCGGCAAGGTTCTTCAGGGGAAGGAAGCCCCGGCCGACGGCATCGTGCCCGCCGGCATGAAGGGGCATCAGAATAATGCCATGCCATACGGGTACGATCCCGAAAAGGCGAAACAATTGCTCGTGGACGCCGGCTTTCCTGAAGGGAATGGCCTGCCACCTCTTGTGCTGACATATCCAAACGAAGGGCCGGCCGCTGATGTCGCGCAGGCAATGCAGGCACAGCTGAAGGTTGCTGGTATCCCGGTAGAGTTAAACGGCCTGGAGATGGGCGGCTTCCTGGATGAAATGACTTCCGGCAAGTTGTCATTCTTTCTGATTCCGTGGGTGGCCGATTACCCGTCTGTCGATACGTTCCTCTACACGTTATTCCACTCCGCCAATATCGGAGCTCAAAACGTGTTCCAGTATTCAAGCCCCGATGTTGACGCATTACTGAGCAAGGCCCGCTCTACCAATGATGAAGGCAAGCGAATCGCTGCTTACAACGAGGCCGAGCGCAAGATTCTCCAGGACGCCCCCCTTGTGCCAGTCACGTTCAAAGTTGATGTGATGGCATATTCCCCCAGGGTGACCAGGTTCGTGCATACACCCGTGGGCGATCTGGCGCTGAACGAAATCGAAGTATCCGACAAGTAGCTTACCAGGTTGATCCGTGGGGCTCTCCAGCCGGGAGCCCCACTAAAACCTCACGGGGGGCGGCCAGGGGAAAAGATGTCTGTCTTTCGCTTCATCCTTAACCGCTTGCTGCAGATGGTGGTGGTGCTACTGGGCGCTATCACAATACTCTTTGTTGTTCTATATTTTTTTGTACCGGGCGACGCCGCGCAAGTATCTCTGGGAAATCACGCCTCATCTGAGGCAGTCGAGGTTTTGCGAAACCACCTGGGTCTCGATCGACCCGTATGGGAACAGTATGGATTATATCTCTGGCGTGTGATTCATCTCGATCTCGGTACTTCGTACGATTTGAACCGCAGCGTGACAAGTATCATTGCGCATTATCTTCCGGCGACCGCATATCTGGCAGGAGGCGCTCTTTTGCTCGAAGCGATCTTCGGCATCGGTTGGGGGATGTATCTGACTACGAACAGATCCCTGAGATTAAGCGGCATATCAACAATAACCAGTGCAATCTTACTTTCAGTCCCGGTCTTCTTTCTCGGTCTTCTCCTTCAGTATTTTTTTGCCAGCAGATTAAAGCTGCTGCCGATTTCCGGTCTTGGCGGGTGGAATCCACTGAATCTTGTTCTTCCGGCCCTGTCTCTGGCCGCGGCTCAGTCGGTCGTTATCGCCGCCGTGATGAAGTCCTCACTGACCGAAGAGATGAAAAAACCATACATTCTGGCCGCTCGCTCGCGGGGATTGTCCCGGAGTCAGGCCATGAGATCGCATGCCATGCGCAATGCCCTGGGGCCGGTAGTCACTATCCTCGGCATCGATCTGGGAGTACTTCTGGGCGGTGCCATGATCACCGAGATCGTCTTTTCCTGGCCGGGCCTGGGACGGATGACCTATTACGCCGCCGAGGCCAGGGATGTGCCTCTTATGCTGGGTGGGGTAATCGTCCTGGTAATAATATTCGTCGTGATCAATACGCTGATAGATATTATCTACGGTTTGCTGGATCCGCGCGTAAGGTTGGGAGGAGGCATTAATGAGTAGTCAGAAAGCCCTGTCTTCAGCCTGGGAGCCTGCGCAAAGCCACGGAAAACTTCGTGCCGGTATCCTGCAACGCCTTGTGAAAAACAGGATGGCGATTGCGAGCCTGACGCTCGCAGGATTCATAGTCATGATAGCGCTGATGGTTCCCCTTTTGCCTGTCCAGGATCCATTGCTGCCTGATTATGATCAGATCATGCAGTCACCATCCGGTGGACACCTGCTGGGCACAGACCTTCATGGTCGCGATCAGTTATCCAGACTTTTGTGGGCTTCCAGGACATCATTGCTGGTGGGAGTTGTGGCAACTCTAATGGCGGTCAGTGCCGGCATAATCATAGGAGGCCTCGCCGGTTATAGCGGCAGTATTATCGATACGCTGCTTATGCGCGTCAGCGATGTTTTTCTTTCGTTCCCGGCAATTCTCGGAGCGATAGCCATTATGGCCATTCTTGGACCCGGGCGCCAGAACATTTTTTTTGCGATCGCACTCTTTACGTGGCCGGTTTTTGCCAGGCTTTTCAGATCGACCGTCCTCTCGGTCAGGGAAAGGACCTTTGTCCAGGCAGCTCGCGTTCTGGGTGCGTCCAACATGAGAATATTCATGCGGCATGTGATGCCTAACTCGGCCGGCAGCGGAAAGAAAGTGGGGACGCCACGTTGATACGACTTCTTCTTGAGCGTCTGGTGGTCGACAACGAGGGCATCCAGATCCGTCTTGGCTAGATCGGTATACTCATTCATTTGCGGCCTACGGTCGGCCTTTGCTTCGCCCGCCCTGGCGGGCTAGCTGGTGTGCACCACCTGCATCCC
>ERZ1739051.7-NODE-7-length-23427-cov-10.981088_pt1 | contig 23427 bp, 17 predicted proteins | sample MGYA00581757_ERZ1739051 | MGnify/ENA primary metagenome ERZ1739051 (study PRJEB42929, sample SAMN08275523) | rhizosphere metagenome | isolation source: Rhizospheric soil replicate 3 | host: Colobanthus quitensis | place: Antarctica: Devils point, Livingston Island...
GGGGTTGGGGGTGCGCGGCGCGGGGGGGGACGGGTGGGGGCGGATGGACGCCGGTGGGTGCCCGGGGGGACAGCCGGGCGGGTTCCAGCGCCTAAGCGGCCACGGCCGGGGCGGGGGCCCAGGTCCGCGGCGATGGGGCATGCCACCTCAGCCTGGGTTGGTGCGACCGCGGCGACAACTTCGTCGTCGACAAGTGGGGCAACATCTACGAGGGCCGAGCGAACAGCCTGACCCAGGCCGTCATCGGCGCGCACGCCGGTGGCTTCAACACCGGCACGGTCGGTGTGGCCATGCTCGGCACCTACACCAGCGTCAATCCGACGCCCGCCATGCAGAGCGCTGTGGCGCGGATCATCGGATGGCGGCTCGGTGCCTACGGAGTCGACCCAAAGACGTCTATGTCTTACCACTTCGCAGGCGTCCCTGGCGACGGTCAGAGATATCACAACGTGACTGTGACGCTGCCCCGGGTCTCCGGACACCGCGATGTGTGGTTGACCGCATGCCCAGGGAATGGCGGATACGCAGCCCTTCCGAACATCCGGGCGATGGCGTCATCGTTCGGCTACGCGCTGCGGTTCACCCAGGCGCGGTCGGTCGTGAAGTCGTTGTACACGGACCTTCTGAATCGTCCCGTGGACTCCTCGGGCCTGGCGACCTGGAGTGCGTTGCTTGCCGGCGGCACGGGCCAGCCGGCACTGGTCGCCGCTCTTACGAAGAGCAGGGAGTACGTCCAGCTGAGGGTGGGGAAGGCCTACTTGGAGGTCCTGGGGCGCGCCCCAGACGCAGGGGGCCTGGCGGCCTGGAGCCGGGAGATTCTTGCGGGACGGGTGCCGGTGGACGACGTTCAGCGGCAGTTCTACACCTACCAGGAGTTCTACCTGCACTCCGGCGGGACACCTGGCGGGTACGTAGCGAATCTGTACCAGGTGATCCTGGTGCGGCCGGCGGCGCCGGGCGAAATCGCCACATGGGTGGCAAACCTGAGCCCGCGCAGCAAGGTTGTCAACAGCGTCTGGTTCTCGATGGAGGCCGCCCTTGGCCGGGCGGGCGCCTACTACACGCTGTTCCTCAAGCGGCCGGCTGACCCCGGTGGGCAGCTCACGTGGGCAAATTTGCTGCTGAAGCAGGGCGAGGGCGCAGTTCGTGTCGGCATGGCTGGCAGTGGCGAGTACCGGCTGATGGCGCTCAAGCTCTTCCCCTGACCACGAGCGCGGGCCTGCTGACGAGCTGAGCGTCGACAGGCCCGCACTGTCTGTGTCGTCGTGGTGTCCCAGCAGTGTCGTGGTGGTGTGCCAGCGCTGGATGCTACCTCAGCGCGGCGCTCGGCGTCAGGCTGGTGCGAAGGTGAACGAACCCGGTCTCGCGGCCCTCGGCTGCCACATTGAGGGACGCGCCCTCGAGCAGCTTGTGCACCTCGGCCCCTGCCTCGTTCGCGATCGCTCCGTGAAACATGTAGGACCCCTCGCCGATGTCAGTCGCAGGAATCGTGAAGTCGTAGGCAAGCGCGCCATTCAGCGCCGGGAGGTGCACCCCCAGCAGCTTGCTGTTGGTGCCGTAGATGCTCTGGCCGACCGCGGTCTCGATGCCAAAGCCGAGGATCCAGTTCTCGAGAGGTTCGTCGGCGCGCACGTGCACCCGGACGGTCAGGGGGGCGCCCACCGGAACCTCCTCCACCGGAACTCCACCGCTGAGCACCTCGATCCCCTCGATATGCGCTCGGGGAAGCTCCGTGGGGCTGCTGTCCGCGGTGCTCTGATGGCGTTCGATGTCGTCCTGGCGCGCCTGCTCGAACTCCGAGCGCAGCACGCGCAGCGAGTCGCGTGGGGCGCCGTCCGCGATGACGTGGCCGCTCTCGAGCACCACGGCGCGGTCGCAGAGCTCGGCGACGGTGTCCAGCCCGTGCGTGACCAGGACGATGGTCCGGCCCTCGTGCTGGAAGCCACGGATCCGGTCCATGCACTTTCGCTGGAACGGCTCGTCGCCGACGGCCAGAACCTCGTCAACGAGCAGGATGTCCGGGTCGACGTGGACGGCCACCGCGAAGGCGAGCCGCACGTACATACCCGACGAGTAGAACTTGACCTGGGTGTCGATGAAGCGCTCGATGCCGGAGAAGTCGAGGATCGCCTCGAAGTACTGATCGGTCTGTCGACGCGTCAGCCCCTGAAGCGAGGCGTTGAGATAGACGTTCTCGCGTCCGGTGAGATCTGGGTGGAACCCGGCGCCGAGCTCCAGGAGGGCGGCGACCCGACCCCGAAGGTGCACGGAGCCCATGGTGGGCTGCATGATCCCGCCGATCATCTTCAGCAGCGTGCTCTTGCCTGAGCCGTTCGGCCCGATCAGGCCGATCGTGCTCCCGGAGTCGATGGTGATGTTCACGTCACGCAGGGCCCAGAAGTCGTCCTTGTGGAGCTTGGACCGGTGGTAGTTGACCAGTCGCTCCTTGAGCGACTTGTCCTTGCGGATGACGAAGCGCTTGGAGAGGCCCTCGATCTCGATGACGGGTGTGCTCATCACAGCTCCTGGGCGAAGTTGCTCTGCAGGCGCGCGAAGACTCGTTGGCTGAACCAGAGGAGGACGACTGAGATGCAGAGCATGAGGAAGAGGCTGCGCCCGAGGCCAGGGGGGTAGGGGGTGATCAGGACCCCGTTCTTGATGCTGACCGGTTGCGCGTCGCCGGCGACCCAGAACGCCTTCTGGAAGCCCAGGGTGACCAGGGTCATGGGGTTGGCTAGGTACAGCCGCTCGATCCACGGATAGATAGGCGGGCGGACGCCGTTCGAGCCGGCGAGGGCATTCTGGACGAGTGTCCACGAGTAGACGATCGGCGAGGCCCACATCAAGATCATCAGCAGGATCTCCACGAGGTACTGCACGTCGCGCAGATAGACGTTGATCGCCGAGAGCAAGAACGCGAGGGCCGTCGCAAAGACGACCAACACGGCCAGCGAAAGGGCGAAGTACAGCCAGCGGTCGCCAGTCGGGAACCGCCCGAGGGTCGCCGTCGCCGCGATGAGGATGAAGAGCTGGATGGCGAAGTTGAACAGTGAGGATCCGACGACCGAGAGCGGGAAGACCTCTCGCGGTACGTAGACCTTCTTGATGAGCGCGGCGTTACCAACGATCGAACCCGTGCCGAGGTTGACGATGTCGCTGAACACCTGCCACGAGGTCAGGCCCGCAAAGATGAAGATGGCAAAATCCGGTATCGAGCGCTGTGCCCCCAGGAACTTCCCGATGGCGATGTAGTAGACGAACAACATGGCCAGCGGCTTCGCGAGGCTCCAGAAGAAGCCGAGCACGCTGTCCTTGTAGCGAGCCTTGATCTCACGACGGGTCAGCTGGTTGAGGAGCTCCCGCCGAGACGACACGTCCCGGATCGACTGGAAGGTCCCGTGGAAGAACCCTTGCCGTGGTCCCGCGGGTCGCATCGGCTCGGCTGCGAGCTCCTGCAGTCGCACTTCATGCTGGTAAGCCATGTTTCTCCCGGTTTCGGCGGATGAGCACGCCGAGCACAATCGGCGCCGTTAGACTACCCGCTAGTCCTCAGGTGTCGGTCCCGGCCGGCGCTGCGGCAGGGGAGACAGTTTGTAGATGGCCGTCCGGAGGTCACTAGCGAAAGTGGGCCTGATGTCAACTATGCGCCGTCGACTTGCGGGTCGCGTCACGTTCCTCGTGACTTTGGCCCTGGTCGCGATCGTCGTGCCGTCGCCCACGGCTCAGGCCGGTGCCGGAGACATGACGTTCGTGGGGCACGGCTGGGGCCATGGCCGCGGGATGGGCCAGTACGGGGCGCTCGGCTATGCCGTGAACTTCGGCTGGAGCTCGGCGCAGATCCTCGACCACTTCTACGGGGGCACCGTGGCGTCGACCGCCGGCAACCCCGAGATGACGGTCGAGCTGTTGGGTCTGACCGGTCGGGACACGATCGTGACGGGCAGCGGGCTGGCCATCAACCGTGTGCCCGTGGGCCCCGCCGCGCTGATCCGTCGCACGGCCGCCGGCACCTTCCAGGTCTACACGGCGCCCGGCTGCGGCGGAACATGGGCAAAGCGAGGCCTGCCGCTCGGCTCGGGTCTGACCATCTCGACGTCCGGTGCTGCGGGGGGCGTCTTGGGCAACCTCGTGCGGGTATGCGAGGCGAAGGGTGAGCGGGCCTACCGTGGCTCGCTCACTGTCGTCAACAATGTCGGAACGCAACGGACGATCAACCACCTGCCGACCGAGTCCTACCTTCGCGGGGTCGTGCCCAATGAGTCGTCGCCGTCCTGGGGTTCGCTGGGTGGCGGCAGGGGCATGCAGGCCCTCCGAGCCCAGGCCGTTGCCGCGCGCGGCTACGCGCTGGCCAGCAACCGAATCATCAACAAGATCAACGTGTCCCACACCTGCGACACGACCGCGTGCCAGGTCTACCTCGGTGCGGGCTTCAAGACCGGGACGGGCCTGGCTTCGCTCGAGAACTCCTTGAGTGATGCCGCGATCAGCGGGACGGCCGGCGTGGTGCGGCGCAGGGGCGGCGCCTTGATACGCACCGAGTTCAGCTCTTCAACGGGCGGCTACACCGCCGGCGGAGCCTTTCCCGCGGTGGTGGACGCCGGGGACTCGGTCGTCCAGAACCCTAGACACAACTGGACGAAAACGCTCCCGCTCTCCGTCGTCGCGGCGAGGCTCCGCACCGGGGCGATCAGGACCATCGGGGTCACTGCGAGCAACGGGCTCGGGCAGAACGGCGGCCGGGCGACCAACGTCAGAGTGGTCAACACGGCCGGGGTGGTGAAGGACTTCACCGGCAACGCCGTCCGTCTTGCGCTCGGTCTCAACAGCGACTGGTTCACCATCTCGGGCTTCACATCGGCTGAGGCGCAGGCGGTCGTGAGGGCGTTGTACCAGGATCTTCTGGGCCGTCCTGTGGACGCCTCGGGCCTGGCCACCTGGACCGGGCTGCTGGGGCGCGGCGTGAGTCAGTCAGCGCTCGTGGCGTCGCTGACCAAGAGCGGTGAGTACGTTCGGCTTCGTGTCGGGCAGCCGAAGAAGCCGTCCCTCCAAGAGGCCTCTCAGGAGGCCTACTGGGAGGTCTTGGGGCGCGCCCCCGATGCCGGGGGCCTGGCGGCTTGGAGCCGCGAGATTCTCGCGGGACGGGTGCCGGTCGACGACGTTCAGCGACGGCTGTATTCCAGCCAGGAGTTCTACGTGAAGTCCGGGGGGACGCCCGGAGGGTTTGTGGCGCATCTGTACCAGTCGATCCTGGGGCGTCCGGCGGCGCCGAGTGACATCACCCGGTGGGCGGCACACCTGAACCCGCGCAGCACGGTCATCAACAGCGTCTGGTTCTCGATGGAGGCCGCCATGCACCGCGCGGGCGGCTACTACCAGCTGTTCCTCAACCGTGCGCCGGATCGGGCAGGGGAGCAGGCCTGGGCGCGTGTGCTGCTGGCCAAGGGCGCGGGTGCGGTTCGCGTCGGAATGGCTGGAAGCGGGGAGTACCGGCTGCTGGCGGTCAAGCGCTTCCCCTGACCACCAGCGAAGACCGGCAGGCGCCGCGAGGGTCGACCGGTCTGTGCTTGAGCTGACCACACCTTAGTTTCGCTAGCCGGTCACCTTGGCCGCGTAAACCTGAATTGCCTCCGTGCTGTATGTCGTCGGAGGCCGTGACAGGGTCTCGTCCAAGTGGAGCGTATTGACTGCTTTGCCGACCAGTTTTGGGCTCAGACCCGGTGTCGACTGCGCTATGACTTCAGGGGTCGAGCCGAGCACCCACAGGGTGCGACCCTCGGCCTGCCACGAGCCGGCTATCGCCTTCAGTCGCTCCGCCGATATGCCTTGGGTCAGCTTTGTCGCGGGCACGCCACAATAGCTGCGCATGGTCTGCGACAGTGTCAGCCCCAGTCGGTCGTCAGGTACGAACATCACCGCCGCATCGTGGCCAACCGTGTCACACGTCTTGTCGATCACGCTGAGGAAGCCTGACTGTGACTGGAAGTTGCGTACCGGAAGCGCGACGCCAAGGGGAAAGGCGATGACGGGGACTACTGCCGCGATCGGGATCAACCTCGTCCTCGACTGACTCAGTCCAAGCTTGGGCAGCAGGCTGAGCCCGGCATCGATGGCGAATGCCGACGCGAGGACCAGGAAGGGCAGCGCGGCGGGCACGTAGCGGCGCATCGCCCAGATCTGGCTAGGGGTAATCTGCGCGGTCCACAGGTACGTCGCGGTGCCTAAGCCGGCGACCGCGAGCAGCAGCGCGATCGCCGGCGTCGGCCGGCGGATGAGGCGCAACAAAAGGAGTCCGATGCCGACGATTGCGAAGGCGAGGGGGATGGCACCGAGGTACCAGGCCATCCAGTTCATCGTCTGTTCGTCGTAAGTCCGACTCGGATCCAGAAGGAGACCCTCGGACGCCTGCAACGTGGCGGTCGTCGAGTTGACCACTGCCCTGCTGTGCTGAAGCGCAGGACGCAGGGTCCATGCCGCCAGCAGACCGATGACGGCGACGCTTGCGGCGACTGCACCAAGAGTCGAGCGTCTCTGCTCTGTCCACCTGCGCAGGGCATCCAGCCGCGGCCAGACGACGAGCAGCGCGACTGCACCCACCGTCGACGCGGCGAAGCCGATCCGCAAAAGGGCGATCTGACTGTTCAATGCCGCGTAGTACCCGCCCGTGCGATACATCAGGTCGACCGTACCGAGGACCGTTATCGGGAGCGCGCCCAGGACCACCGCGGCATACATCCGCCAGAGGAAGCGTCTGTCCTCGCTGGACCGGGCTGCGAGCAAGGTGACCACGGCGAGAATTGGCAGTGGGATCAGGTAGACCAGCGCATCGACGCGGCTGAGCAGGGTTCCGGCTACGGCCATCCCGGCGAGCGGGGCAACACCGAGGCGTCGGCGTTCGTATGCGGTCAGCAGCAGCCACAACCCCGACCAGAGAAGGAGCTGGGCCGTGGTCTCGGAGTAGGTGTCCCGCGCCACCGACATCTGGGGGAGGGACAATGCGAGCGCTGTGACGGCGGCGAGCACGAGCCATGGCCGACGCACGAGGCGGCACCCGACCGCGAACACGGCACAGAGCCCGAGTGCGCCAAGCAGCGCAGGCATCGCGAACAGCAATCGGTCGCCACCGATGATTTCTCCTTCGGCGAACAGGACCGGGGCCAGGTGGTTGAACTGGAACTCGAGCTGGCCGTCACTCTCGGGGTACATGCCGATCGAGGCCCAGTTGAATTCGCCGCCCTTGGCTGTCCACGTCTTGCCGGCCTGGACCTCGAGAGTGCCGTTGGACGCGACCCACTTCCCTGTCGCGGCGTAGATGCCCGGGTCCCGGTCGACCGAGACATAGTGTCCGTTCTCTACACCGTTCCACACAAGAAAGCCGAGTGCGATGACGCACATCCCAATTGCGGGGAAGCGGACTGCCCTGGGCGCGGGACCGTCTGACTTCCGCCTTGGCCAGGCGAGCACGCTGGCAATGGCAGTTCCCACAGCGCCCACGAGAAACACCGGTAGCACGCTGAAGTGGCCCAGCACGGCCATCAGGAGGCCGAAGGCGCCGAAGAACACCACTGAGGCGATGGCGACGACCAGGCCACGCTCGAACCACAGTGGTAGCAGGTCGGGCGGTCCACTCAGCTCGACGAACCGTTCTTCGTCGGGCGCGGCCTTGTCACCGGTCGAGTCAGGATCGGTAACGGCTACGGGCGAGACTCGTGCATCGGACTTCAGCACTATTCGAATCCCACAATCTTGCCTTCGGGCCAGCTGCGGTACAGGAAGCTGGGCAAGCCCTCACGGGGTGGCCGGGTGGCCCGTGCCCGGACATACAGGTAGTGACCGAGATCCGGCCGGCGGAACTCGACCAGCGGCGCGGCCACGTCGTACAGCTCCCACGTGGTGGGGTCCGAAGGATGCCCGTCGGCCGTCATCGAGGTCTCGACCTCGAATCCGGCGAAGTCGAGCAACCGGTGCAGCTCGTGACGCGTGTACTCGCGGTTGTGGCGCCCATAGGGACCAAAGCCGGAGTAGGGGTCGTAGATGTTGACGCCGTGCATCAGCTTCAGCACGTTCTCAAGGCGGGCCACGTTTGGCGTGGTGAGCAGGAGCACGCCGTTGGGTTTGAGCACGCGATGGATCTGGCGAAGGGTCGCCATCGGGTCCATCAGCATGTGCTCGATCATCTCGCAGAAGAGCACGACGTCGAATGAGTTGTCCGCGTAAGGGAATTCGTCTTCTTCGACATTGAACAAGCTGGAGAGTCGCTCGGTCTCCACCCGCGTCGTCGCGCCTGGCGGCAGCCAAGAAACCGTCTCGTGCCCCTCGCCACGCTGGCCGTAGTAGTTGGCCATGGTGAGCTCGAGGTCTGTGTATGTGTCGAGCAGCCAGGTCGTGAAGTAGGGGTTGCCGCCAAGTTCCAGGCAGCGTCCGGAGTCGTTGCGGACGAGCCCCCATGTGTAGAGGAATCGCAGTTGGGAGTCCGCCACGTAGCCGTCCATGTGCCCGACCGGTTCGCCGTTGACCGACCACGAGCGGAACACCTCCTCGACCTGGGCGATGCTCAGCCCGTCGGGCAGCGGCACCTCCGGCGTCTGCCATACGAGACGGTGTGCTTGTGGTGCGCTCTGATCTGGTGGCGCGCCCAGCGCCTGCAGCACCCGCGTGCTGCCGCGCTTGAGGACGTCCTGCACCGGCGCCGGGCTGCCACGCAGTCCCCTGCCCACGATGTGGCGAGCCTTCGAGCGCAGGGAGAGCTTGTTTGGTTGGCTCGGCATATTTGACAGGGATCCTTCCCGATCGACTAGGCGAAACAGTAACGTGGCGCTTCACGGCGGCCAAGTCATCGAGAGCCTGCCCAGGGGCGCGCAGGATTCGCGTGGAGCTCAGCTCGTCAGCGACGATGGACAGGTCATCTTGACTCGACGAGTAGATCCCAGACCTCGCGGGCGTAGTCGTCCCAGGTCCGAGCGGGGCGATCAAGGGCCTCGGCGGACAGGCGATCGTGGACGACGTCGTCCACCAATAGGCTGCGCATCGCGTCCGCGATCGAATGATCGTCATGCGGGTCCACCGTGAGGGCACCGCCATCGGCGGCGATCTCCAGCATGCTTCCGAAGTTTGACGTGATCGCGGGCGTTCCCACCGCAAGGGACTCCGCGACCGGCAGGCCGAATCCCTCGTTGAGGGATGGAAAGACGGTGCATCGGGCGAGTCGGTAGCTTGCCCAAAGGCGCCCGTCGGAGAGCCTGCTCTCCGAGTCGACGGGGCGCCCGGCACGCTGCAGATCGGCGAGGCGGCGGCTGAACGAGTCGCTTCCCCAGGCGTTTCCACCGACGAAGCTGAGGCTGAACTGAACTCCCTCGCGCCACAACAGCTCGGCGGCGTGCAGCACCGCGAGGTGGTTCTTGCGTGGCTCGTGGCTGCCGACCACCAGGACGAGGGGTAGCCAGCCGACGAGGAAGCGAGCCCGGGCGGCCTCGATCTCCGCGGGGGTCGGCTCGGCGACCTCCACCGGGAGCTGGACCGGCTCGATGCGCGGTCCGGTCACGCCGATGGCAGAGAGCATCGACCGCCATCCCGCGTACTCGGCGCCGGCGGCCTTGGAGATGGTCGCCACCACGTCAAACTTCCGGACCGCGGCAAGGTTGCCGGCAAACACCCCGGAGAAGCCGAGCTGCGTCGTCTCGGCCGAGGTGATGGGAACACAGTCGAAGCCGATTACACCTGTGCGGTTCGGGGTGAGCTCAGCCAGCGCGAGCAAGCGCGAGCTGCGCGCTGTCTCCGCGGCGAGCTCTGGGAGCAGGTAGGTCGCGTGCCACGGGACGATGACCGTCGCCTCGGGGCGCGCCTCGACATCCTCCTCGGCCCTGCTCTGCGCGATTCGCGCCCGCTCGAGCGCCGTCAGCTCGCGTAGGGACTGGAAGTCGCGGGACCACGAGACCGGGGTGCAGTCGTGGTCTCGCAACCATCGACGGGTCGTCTCACGGGCAACGCGTTGGATGCCGGTCGCCAGGACGGTCGACGCCGTGTGCGCGACATCGACGAGTACCTCGTCTGTGGCAACCCTGACCGGCCAGGAAGCGCTCTCGTCGGTGGTCAGCTCCGCGACCGCGCGCCAGAGCGACTCGCCGTCGTCGAACTCACTGGCTCGGGCAAGCTCCACCACGGTCGTCCGGTCGGGAAACCGGCCCGTGAGCACCGCGAGAGCGAGCCACACGTGGGATCTGTCCCGGGTGTCGATGACATCGGCCAGCGCCTCAGCCAGGTCGTGGAAGGATGCGACCGCGACGGGCTGGGCCTCGTCCGCGCCACGGAGCGTCGCGCGAAGCAGAGGAACCCGACGCGCCCACGCCTCACGGTGCCGGTCGCGGGTCATTCGCGGTAGGGCAGCCGGGGCGTAAGAGAGGATCTGACGGAAACGGTCTCTCATGCAACGTCCCCGATGGTGCAGAGGAAGGCCCAGAGCTCGGAGGCGTACTCGTCCCACGTCCGAACCGGCCTCGCCACAGCCTCGGACCGCAGGCGCTGGAGCTCCTCGGGCTTGGTCAACAGGCGGCGAATAGCTTCGGTCACCTCGTCGTCGTCCCGCGGATCGACGACGAGGCAGCCGCCGAGCTCGGCGATCTCAAGCTGACTGCCGAAGTTGGAGGTGATCACCGGTATGCCACAGGCGAGAGACTCCGCCGCCGGTAGGCCATACCCCTCGTGCAGCGAGGCGAAGAAGACGAAGTCCGCCGATCGCATCTCGTCCAGAAGCCGGGAGTCGCTGACCCGACCCAGGGCGGTGATGGACCGCCCCGCATCGGCCAGACGCTCGATGGCGGGCCGGAGCACAGCGTCCGACCAGCCACGGCCGCCGACGAGGCGTACCTCGAAATCCAGTCCCTCGCGCCACAGCCGCTCGGCGGCGTGCAGGGCAGCGCGCTGGTTCTTGTGCGGCTCCTGGCTGCCTAGACACAGCATGACGGGCCGATCGCCGTGCGGGCGCGCTGAGCCAAGCGTGTGCGGCGCCTCCCCGGCGAGCAGGACCTCGCGAACGTCGGGTCCAGCCAATCCCTGTGACTTGAGGGAGTGCGTGAAGCCCGCAAACTCCGCGGTTGAGGATCGGCTGATCCCTGCCACGCGATGGGCATGCTTCACCACCGTGAGGTACTGGGCGAACGCGCCGGTGTCGGCCAGCGGGCGCATCTCGGCGCTGGTGATCGGGATCATGTCGTAGCCGATCATCGAGACCGAGTTGCCGGAGAACTTGGCGAGGGCGGCGAGCTGACCACTCGCACGAGGATTCGCGACGTCGGGCAGCACCAAGACACTTCGCCACGGCACCACAAGGCGAGGGCGGTACGTTGCATCCGAGGCGGTCTCGCCCGAGAGCGGTCCGTCATACGAGAAGACCCGGTCCACCTCGCGCGGCGCGAGCGTCCGGAACGCGCTGTACTGGTCGATCCAGGCGACCGCGGTGACCGTGTGCTCAGCTCTCCACCGAGGCACCGTCTCGCGCACGACGCGGTGGATGCCGGTATGGGTGTCGTAGCGCGCACAGAAGTCGACCTCCACGACAACCCCATCGGCGACGATCGTCATGGGCAGGTCGACGCGGCCTCGACCGGGCTCGCTGATGACCTCTGCGAGAAGAGTGGATTCCGCGTATTCCGAGGGGCCAAGCTCGACAGTGCGTCCAAACTCCTTCACCTGGTCGGTCGTCGGGAACGCGCCGAAAGTAGCCGTCAGCACCAGCCAGCGTGCGTCCTGCCGACGGGAGTCTGCGCACAGGGCGATCAGCGCCGGCAACAGGTGACTGGAAGCCATCCCGGGGCGTCGTCCCTCCGGGAGATCTGGCGCGTCGGCCCCAAGGAGCACCGACGCGGCCGTCGCCAGGCGTTGGTCAAGGGCAGTGAGGATGCTTGGCCCGAGCCGACTTGTCGTGGTGGCAGTCATCGGCCGCGGGCCAGGTCGATGACCCTGCGCACGCCACGGAGGGGCCTGGTGACTCGCCAGGACACGGTGTTCTGAATCGCAACAAGCTGCTTGCGCGCGTGCTCCAGCTCGGAGTCCGCTCCGGCGTACCCCGCCGAGTCCCTGCCTGCACTCTGGCTGACGACATCCGCCCAGTGGGTGAGCGCGATCGTGCGCCAGTGCGCTATCTGGTCGAGGAGCGCCTCACGCTCTCGCATGACCTTTGCCTGGGGCACGGTTTGGAAGTCATCCCACACGCACGCAGGGTAGGAGAGGGCGGCCCGTAGTAGATCCGCCTTCTCGGCAGCCACGTAAAAGCGTGATAGGCCGTCGAAAAGGCAGTACTCGTAGCCTCGGGCCAGCAGCTCGGGTTCCCATACCTGGTGGGTCGTCACGGTGGAGGTGGGCGCCGTTGACTCCACGACCAGCACCCAGGGCCGCCAGCGGCTCAGGTCCACGCTCTGGAGGACGTCATGCTCAGCACCTTCGACGTCGATGATCATGAAGTGGATCTCCTCGTCTGTCCATCCACTTTCTGTCAGCACGTCATCAAGGCGCATGGTGGGAACCACGAGGTCAATGTGCTCGATACCCGCTTCTGCGTGACGGTCGCTCACCGCGTCGACGATCGTTGACAGACCGGTATCGGGAACGACATGAAGGGTGATCTCACCGCGACCCGCGTTCGTGATCGCCGCCTGCACGAGATGGTCGCGGGGGCGTTCCGCTCGCTGCAGATCGGCGAAGTACGGCACCGGTTCGATGGTGATCCCGCTCCACCCCCGGTCATAAAAGACGCGAGTGACGGAGTCGTGGCTCGGGTCGTTGGCGCCTACCTCCACATAACGTCCCGCGACGATGCTCCCGAGCGCCCTCCACAGGACCACATCCTCGCAGTTCTGGGCATACGAAACCATGGAAGACATTGCTGAATCATAGGCTGCTCAGCGGGGCCGACCTGGCGTAGTGACGAGCTGTAGGGACCGATAGGCTCCGGATACCCATTGCCCGACCCGATCCTGAGGAATTATGCCGCGCGCACTCATCACCGGAATCACCGGCCAGGATGGCCTCTACCTCTCGGAGCTGTTGCTTTCCAAGGGGTATGAGGTCTACGGCCTGATCCGTGGCCAGAACAACCCGAAGCTCGACCTCGTGCGCCAGACGGTGCCGGGCGTCAAGCTGTTGACGGGCGACCTCACCGACCTGTCGAGCCTGCTCCGTGCGCTCCAGGTCGCCCAGCCTGACGAGGTCTATAACCTCGGCGCGATCTCGTTCGTGGCCTACTCGTGGGAGAACGCGATGCTCACGACGGACGTGACGGGCAAGGGAGTCCTGAACATCCTCGAGGCCGTCCGGCTCTACTCAGGCGACGACCCCGGCAAGGTTCGGTTCTACCAGGCGTCGAGCTCGGAGATGTTCGGCAAGGTCCAGGAGGTGCCACAGCGTGAGCGCACCCTGCTGTGGCCGCGCTCGCCGTACGGCGTCGCCAAGGTCTTCGGGCACTACATGACGATCAACTACCGCGAGTCGTACGGGATGCACGCGTCCTCCGGAATCCTGTTCAACCACGAGTCGCCGCGCCGCGGGCACGAGTTCGTGACCCGCAAGGTCAGCCAGGCCGTGGCGCGCATCTCGCTGGGGCTGCAGGACGGCATCACGATGGGGAACCTGGACGCCAAGCGTGACTGGGGGTTTGCCGGTGACTATGTCGATGCAATGTGGCGCATGCTTCAGCAGGACCAGGCCGACGACTACGTGATCTCTACGGGGGTGACCCACTCGATCCGCGAGCTGCTCGATGTCGCCTTCGCGCACGTGGGGATCCAGGACTGGGTCCCTCAGGTCACGTTCGATCCGCGTTTCATGCGTCCCGCGGAGGTGGAGATGCTCATCGGCGACTCGACCAAGGCCCACGAGGTGCTGGGCTGGAAGCCGAAGGTCGGATTTGAGGAGCTGGTGCGGATGATGGTCGACAATGATCTCGTCGAGCAGCGCGCCCAGGCCGGTCGATAGCCAGTGCCCCGCGCTTTCGTCACGGGGATCACGGGCCAAGATGGCGGATACCTCGCCGAGCGGCTGGTCGCCGAAGGCATCCTTGTTCACGGCCTGGTCCGGGCCGTGGACACCGACGCCTCGCGCGATCTGGTCTCGCGGGTTCCCGGGGTCGTGCTGCATCAGGGGGACCTTGGCGACACCGACCGGCTGGGGCAGCTGATCGCCGACGTCCGACCTGACGAGATCTACAACCTCGCGGGGATCAGCTCGGTCGCGTACTCATGGCAGGAGCCAGTCCTCACGGCTCGGCTGAGCGGCGTGGCGGCTGCTGTCGTCCTCGCGGCGGCCTGGAGACTCCAGGAGGACACCGGTCGCCGGGTCGCGTGCCTGCAGCCGTCGAGCGCCGAGATCTTCGGGCATGCCGCCGTCTCGCCACAGGACGAGCTCACCCCTGTGCGGCCGGTATCGCCCTACGGCGCGGCCAAGGCCTACGCCCACCACATGGCCGGGGTGTACCGCGGACGCGGCCTGCAGGTGGCGACCTGCATCCTCTTCAACCATGAGTCCCCGCGACGGCCGCTTGCTTTCGTGACCCGCAAGATCACCGCCGCCGCAGCCCGCATCGGCGCCAAGGGTTCGGGAGTCATCCAGCTCGGCAACCTCGACGCCAGCCGAGACTGGGGCTGGGCCCCGGACTACGTCGACGCCATGGTCCGTGCCGTACGCCACGACGTCGCGAGCGACTATGTCATCGCGACCGGGCAGACGCATACCGTGGCCGAGTTCGCTGAGGCGGCCCTGCGGCGGGCCGGTCTCGGTGACAGCTGGCGGAACCATGTCGAGGTGGACGCCGAGCTCTTGCGCCCGGCTGACGCCCCCACGCTGGTCGGGAATGCGACCAGGGCGCACCGCGAGCTCGGCTGGGAACCGACGGTTCGCTTCGAGGAGCTGGTCGGGCGGATGGTCGACCACGACATGGGACTGCTGCAAGGGAGTGGAGGGTGAGCCCACAGGTGCGTGCCAAGGGTCCGGAGGTCCGTTCGGGTGTCGTCTCGGTCGTTCTCGTCAACTATCGGGGCGCCGACGACACCATCACCTGCCTGAGGGCCTTTGACACCGTCGACTGGCCGCGCGAGCGGCTCGAGCTGATCGTGGTCGACAACGACTCGGGTGACGACAGCGTCCAGCGGATCCGCGCGGCGCTGCCGTCGGTCACCGTGATCGACGCCGGTTCGAACACGGGCTTCGCCGGTGGCTGCAACCTGGGCATTGCCAGTGCGACGGGGGAGTACGTCGGGTTGATCAACAACGACGCACGACCACACGCCCAGTGGATCTCCGAGGCGGTGGCAACCTTCGAGGCGGACCCGTCCGTCGGCTCGGTGGCCTCGAAGGTCCTGGACTGGGACGGCAATCTCATCGACTACGTCGACGGCTCACTGACCTGGTTCGGGATGGGATACAAGCGCGAGGTGGAGAGGCCTGACTCGCCGGCCTTCGATGTCCCGAAGGACGTGCTCTTCGGCACCGGTGCCGCGATGTTCGTGCGGGCCGCGCTGTATCGCGAGGTTGGCGGCTTCGACGAGCGATTCTTCATGTTCTACGAGGACGTCGACTTCGGCTGGCGCTTGAACCTCCTTGGCCAGCGGGTGCGATACGTGCCCACCTCCATCGCCTATCACCGGCATCACGTCACCATGAAGAAGTTCGGCAACTTCCGCGAGAGCTATCTCCTCGAGCGCAATGCCCTGCTGGCCATGTACAAGAACTATGACGACGTCTCGCTGGCCAAGGCCCTGCCTGCCGCGATGGCTCTCGCGGTCCGCCGATCGATCGCCCGCGCCGGCCTCGACGCGACGAGCCTCGATCTTCAGCGCTCACCCGGCGGTGATGACGTCAGCAGTCTCGACGTCCCCAAGATGGCACTGAGCGGTCCGTTTGCGATCGACTACTTCGTGGACCAGCTCCCCAGCCTGATGAAGTCCCGGCACCAGCTCCAGAGCCTTCGGCGGCGCAGCGACCGCGAGCTCTTCCCGTTGTTCCGGGAGGCGATCGAGCCGGCATACGGCATGCCCACCTATCTCGCGGCCCACGAGGTCCTGATCGAGGCCTTCGGAATCGTCGAGCACTTCACCTCGCGACACCGGATCCTCGTCGTGACGGGCGAGCCGCTGCTGGACCGCATGGCCGGTCCCGCGATCCGTGCGTGGGAGATCGCCAAGGCCCTCGCCCCGGAGCACGAGGTGCGGCTTGCCTCCACCGGCGGGGTGAAGATCAAGCACGCCGAGTTCCAGGTCCTGGCAGCGGGCGGCTCGGCACTGCGCGAGCTCACCGACTGGGCAGACGTGATCGTCTTCCAGGGCTTCCTGCTCGAGGCGGCTCCCTGGCTGCGCGGCAGCTCGAAGATCATCGTCGCTGACGTCTATGACCCCTTCCACCTCGAGCAGCTGGAACAGGCTCGCGACCTCGGTTCAGAGGGGCGCGCCACCTCTGTACGCGAGACAACCCGCATCCTCAACGAGCAGCTGGAGCGCGCCGACTTCCTGATGTGCGCGTCCGAGAAACAGCGTGACTTCTGGCTCGGGCAGCTCGCCGGTCAGGGTCGCATCAATCCCACCGTCTATGACGAGGACCAGAGCCTCGACTCGCTCATCTCCGTCGTGCCCTTCGGCATCCCCGACGAGCCGCCGACCCAGGCCCGGCATGCGATCAAGGGGACCATCGCCGGTATCGGGCCCGCGGACAAGGTCATCCTGTGGGGAGGCGGCATCTACAACTGGTTCGACCCCCTGACGCTGATCCGTGCGATCGACAAGGTCAAGGACCGTCACCCGGATGTGCGCCTGTTCTTCATGGGTCTCAAGCACCCGAACCCGGGCGTGCCGGACATGCGGATGGCCTGGGAGACCCAGGAGCTCTCACGTGATCTCGGGCTCACCGGCAGCCACGTCTTCTTCAACGAGGGCTGGGTGCCGTATGGCGACAGGGCCGACTACCTCCTGGACGCGGACGTGGGTGTCTCCACACACTTCCTGCATGTCGAGACCGCGTTCAGCTTCCGCACACGGATCCTCGATTATCTATGGGCCGCACTTCCCATCGTCGCGACGGACGGAGACACCTTCGGGACCCTCATCCGGGCGAAGGGAATCGGCAGGGTCGTTCCAGCCGAGGACGTGGACGCCCTCGTGGAGGCCCTCGAGGAGATGCTGTACGACGAAGCCGCGGTGAGCGAGGTCCGCGTCAACGTGCGCGAGTTCGCGAACGGATACAAGTGGTCGAGCGTGCTGCAGCCTCTTGTCGAGTTCTGCCGGTTCCCGCGTCGTGCGCCCGACCTTGCGCTGGAGCCGATGACGCCTCAGCCGCGCAAACGTATTCGTCGACCTCGCCCAAGCGTGCGTGAGGACCTCGCTCTCGCCCGGGGATACCTGGGCGCCGGGGGTGTCGGCGAGGTCGGACGCCGCGCGGTCGGTCGGGTTCGGCGCGTTGTCGGTGGGGGTAACGATTCGTGAGCGATCCGGGCTTAGGTACGACAGCGAACGTACAGAAGAATATCTGCTTCTATCCCGACGGGATATTTCCCGACCGGACAGAAGTATATTGCTACCGCGTCGTTTGCTTCGGAAGATCCTCTCGATCCGCTGCGATACAGACTTTGCTGCAGCTTCGGCGTATCGCTGAGCAACAATGCATCGGCTCCCCGAATATCCTTACTCAAGGCCTTGCCTACACCATCGAAACCGCCGGGCAATTCAAGATAATAGCCGGCCGGGCGATATTCCGGCAGAAGGAAATATAGATACATTGGACTATAGTTCAAGACGCTCATGTCAACGGCCCCAACAAAAATTCGCCCCCCGGGACGCACGTTCTGATTGGTGGCAGCGATCAGGGAACGCGTTTGCTGCAGTGCGGTGGCTCCGGTTAGGGGAAGAGACTTGTCGAGATGATTCAACCAGACCGTCGTTCTCCAAGATGCGACGACCATGGTCAGGTTGGCGCCTATCAGGATTACCGCTGCCACCGAAAGGCATTGCCGAAGCCATTTCGCCCCATAGCGATGAACAACTCCGCGAGCGAAAGCGGATCTGGAGAAAACGATCGAGAACCACATGGGCCAAATGAAGCAGCCCACGTAGGCGATGTGCGTAAGGTCCGTGCGCTGAAACGCTTGAGGCAAGATCAAGATCGATAATAGTGTTGCCGCAATTAGGTTTGGATCACGTTCGCGAGCTACCGTCCACACGAGGGCCAACGCTGAGGCCACGAGAGTAAACAAGGCCACACGAAGTGTTGCCGGAACAGTGGGCGGAACGGCTCCGCCGGCGCTCGCGACGTGCATGGTAAAGAAAAAATTCTTTACGAATTCGGGACCTGCCACCGCCAGATGAATTACGACGGGAACCGCGCCCAAACCAAATCCCAGTAACCACGAGGTCTTGAACCGACTTCGCCACATCAAAGGCAACTGGCATGCAATCACTACTGGTCCAAACTCTGGGCGGACCGCGAAAACTAGGCCAACCATGAGCCCGGCGGCCACCGAACTTCCCCTGGTCCTCTTCCCTGCCATGATGGCGATCGACCAGATTGCAAGAGAAAGGGCGCCTAGCCAAGCGAAGGCAGGAAGACCTAAAAAGGCAAGAATGAAGGCACTCACGCATCCCGCCGCTCCTGCCACAAAACGGCCACGGGGCCATACGATTCGAATAACACCGAACGCAATGGCAATATGCAGGAGCCACCCCATCAGGCGCTCGGCGACTACCGATACTCCGAATATCTTGTAGATCCCCGCAAGCAACCAAAATTGACCGGGGCCGTATCCTGTGAAGAAATCTCTGTTCGGCCATTGTCCCGAAATAATTCGCTGTGGGTAGACGAGAAGCAGGGACTCGTCCGGCGTGAAGAGATCATCGAACAGATGCGGCAGAACGGGAATTGTCGCAAAAGCCAGAACGGTCAACGTCATGATGATCGAGGAACGATCCGTAGCGATTCTGGTCTGCCTCACACGTGAGGCGCTCCTCGTCAAGGTATCAAGCATTATTGCCGAAGCCTCCTGAGCCCAGCGGTTCTGGTGCAATCCGGGGTTTGCCGCTGCCGGTTGCGACGACAGCATGGCAGAACCAACACTTCGTATCATGACGAATCGGCAGAAATCAGCCGTTCGGACGATGAACGGCGCTCGCTCAGCCGCGCAGCGTGCGTCGGGCAATCGAGAGGAAATGGTCCCGGGTCCCGGGGCGTCGTCGTCGGGCTCGGCGCGCGGGGATGAGCTCGGCCAGGCGTGCGGAGATCTGACGTCCGGCCGCCTGAGGCGAGTGCAGGACCCGGATGTCCTCGGCGCCCTGGCGGCCTCGGGCGGCGGCGAGCTCAGGGTCCTCGAGCACGGTCCGCATGAGCCGAGCGGCGGCCTCGAGATCCGGATCGGCCTAGGTGCCGCCCGCCGGATAAGGCTCGCAGCCGCTGGGGATGGTCGTCGAGGTCCAGGGGACCAGGAAGCTGTTCGCCTCGGTCATGAACTGCAGGTTGCCGCTGTATCCCGTGGCGATGACCGGCTTTCCGAGTGCCATCGCCTCGGCCATGGTGAGCCCGAGTCCCTCGGAGCGGTGCAGTGAGACGTAGCAGTCGCAAAGGGCCACCAGGGCATCGAGGTCGTCGGCATCAAGGTAGTCCTCAAGCAGCAGGACGTCGGGCGAACCGGCCACACGCAGCCTGAGTCTCTCTGCCTGGTCTGGGCGTCGATGGGCGTTGATCGACTTGATGACCAGGAGGGGGCTCTCACCGGGGGCGAAGGCCAGCTCGAAGGCCTCGACGAGCCCCCAGGGGTTCTTGCGCTCGGCGGTGCTCAGGTAGTCGAACGCGAACAGAAAGAACGGGCGTTCGGGCAACCCCAGATCGGCGCGGGTGCGGCCGGGACCCCTGCGCGGCTGGGGCAGGGGTGGCGTGATGGTGCGGACCGGCACGGGTGAGTGCGGCTCGATGGCCCGCCTGACGAAGTCGGTGGCAACCCAGACCTCGTCCACGTGGCGGAAGCCCTCGTGCTGGGAGGCGGGGAACTCCTCGACCTCCCAGTACCACATACCGATCCGGTAGCTCCGATCGAGCAGCGACGGCACGGCGGCCGCGACGGTCGGTGTCATGTCGGCATTCACGCACAACAGCGTCGTGTCGTATGGCGCGCCCGTGGCCGCCTCCAAATAGGTAGCGCCCTGTCGGCTCTGCAGCAAACGGTCGACCGAGGCCGTGGCGTGCGGGACTCCTCCAGCGTTCAGCGCGTCCAGCATCAGCCGCGCGGACTCGCCCACCCCGAGCTCCCCGCGCAGGTAGCCGACCACGTTCACGCCGGCCCGCCGGGGAGCGCCTGCCGTGACCGGTGCTGGCGCAGAGACGTTGTTGCGGATCGCGGCGAGGGCGAGATCGATCAGGGCGGGGGAGTAGGCGGCCTCATGTCGTCCGTGGCGATCAGCCCACCCGAGGAAGGCGTCAAGGTGCTCGCCGGGAACGCCCGGGTAGGTGGATCGGAGGTCCGGCCGGGACCGGTAGACGGAGGCCAGGTAGCGCCCCAGCCCGAGGTCACCGCCGTCGACCGCCGGCTGTACGAGCCAGGCCGCCAGCTCTCCCACGCTGTCCGGGTCGAAGGGATCGGGCAACGCCGCGAGCGAGTTTGACGGGCTTTCCTCGAAGGCGGCCCGGAACACCGTCCGGAGCTGGGGGTGGACGTCCACCCCCAGAGAGGTGACCGAGGTTGCGGCAGCTGGAGGGAGGCTCGCCGCGTCCCCTCGCACCTCGGCCGCGTACTGCGCTGCGAGCCGCGCCAGGCCGGGGTTCGCGCTGAGCAGGATGCGCGGTGGGCCGTCCGTGTGCGCGTCCAGCAACCATGGGGCATCCGGGTCGAGCCCGGTGAGGTCGAGCGCGATGGCCCGCTCGCCGTCGACCTCGAGAGTCCCGTCGGCGCCCTGGCTGATCCGCGTTGAGGCTCCGGTCCACGCCGAGACGAGGAATCTGGCCGCGTGGGCCGTACGGTGTGGGAGGTGGCTCGCCGCGGCGTCCAGCCACCGGTCGGATGCCGTGCGTGGGTCGGCGGCCAGCTGCTCCCACTCGCTGACAAAGGCGATCGCCTCCCGGCTCACCGCGATCAGCTGCGGACTGTACGAACCATGCTTCAGCAGGTCAACGGGACCCGGCCAGGTGCCGTCGGCGCGGATCGCCTGGGCGCTACGGGCGAGCAGGCAGGCCCGGTGCTCGGCTGCAATGACAGTGAGCTCGCAGGGGTCGCCCAGGAGCAGCACACCGGCGCCCACCGAAAGCACCGTCGGAGTCGTCAGGAGGCCATGACGCAGGAGGGCAGGCTGCACCCATCGGACCAGTCCATCCGGATCGAGCAGCATCGCACGCAGGTGGAGCTCACGCGTGTCGATCCCGACGTCCAGCGGTGTCAGGACCTGTTCGGCGCCCAGTGGGACGTAGCTTCCGTCGAGGTCGAGCACCTGGACTATGCAGGTCGGGTCGACGTTGAATGCCGAGCGGACGGTTGCGCGGGCGCGAGCCACGGTGGGCGACATGCTCACCATCGCGATCTGCATCGAGGCTGGACCTTTCACCGGGCGGGATGGCCAAAACATGATCGAGCGAAGATCAACGGCGGTACTTCGTCAACGTACCGTGCTGGGGTGACGGGCTGGCTGAGGCCTGCAATTGGGGGTCTTCTCACGCTCAGTGTCACTGCGAGCGGCTGAGATACCCTGTGCTGGGTTCTCAAGCAGCCGGACGCGCTAACGGGTGCGTCGATGTCACCCACGCGCCACTGACAGGACGTACATGAAGGTCTTCATCCAGGTCCCTTGCCTCAACGAGGAGGAGACCCTGCCCGCGGTGCTTGAGTCGATCCCGGCCCAGATCGACGGAGTGGACGAGATCGTGATCCTCGTCATCGACGACGGGTCCTCGGACCGGACCATCGACGTTGCGCGCGAGCACGGCGTCACGCACTTCGTGCACCACACCCGGAACATGGGCCTGGCCCGGTCATTCCGGGACGGCGTGGACTACGCGCTGGCACATGGCGCGGACATCGTGGTGAACACCGACGGCGACAACCAGTACCCGCAGGACCGCATCGGCGACCTCGTGAAACCGATTCTCGCAGGCGAGGCCGACATCGTCATCGCTGACCGCCAGACGCAGACGATCGCGCACTTCTCGTCGTCCAAGAAGCTCATGCAGCGGTTCGGTAGCCATGTGGTCAACCGCGCCGCCAGCACCGAGCTGCCGGATGCAGCGAGCGGTTTCCGTGCGTACTCGCGCGCGTCGCTGCTGCGGCTCAACGTCGTGACGCAGTTCAGCTACTGCATGGAGACGATCATCCAGGCCGGCAACAAGCGCCTGCGGATCGGCAGCGTCCCCGTGGTGACCAATGCCAAGACGCGCGAGTCGCGCCTCTTCAAGAACACAGGCCACCACATGATGAAGTCGGCCTCGGCGATCATGCGCAGCTACCTCATGTTCAAGCCCTACGTCATCTTTGCCACGCTGACTGCGATGTTCGGCGTGCTGGCTGCGATCCCATTCGCGCGGTTTCTGATCCTCTGGGTCACGAGGGGCGAGGCAGGCGGCAACGTCCAGTCGTTGATCTTCGGCTCGATCATGTCCGTGGCGGCACTGCTCTCCCTCGCGCTCGGAGTCATCTCCGACCTGCTGCGCACCAACCGCGTTCTGCTCGAGGAACAGCTGGAACGCACCAAGGAGATGCAGTACCGCCGATAACGATGGCCGGGGGACCTATCTGAGGAGCTTGGCCACCACGGCGCGGTTCACGGCTGCAGTGCGCCAACGCCTGCGTTCGCGGAGAGTGCGCGGGAGCCGTCGAAGGAACGCGGTCAGGCCTCGTATGCGGGCCAGGGTGACGGGGCGCGGCTCCGAGCGCCAGAGCCCTGCCACGGCCGATCCGACGAGCTGCCTGGTGAACGACCCCACCACCACGGTCGCGGGTGCGTGCCTGGCGAACACCACGAGTGAGTTGCGCGTGTTGTAGTAGCGGAACAGCGGGCTCGCGCTGTCTGAGCTGGCCGCATGCAGATGGTTGGCGATAGCTGACGCGCAGTATCGGACCGTCCACCCGCCCCCACGCAGGCGCCACGACAAATCGGTGTCTTCGTAGTAGAGGAAGAGATCCCGATCGAACCCGCCGACCTCGTCCAGCGCTGCCTTGCGTAACAGGGCGGCTCCTCCGCAGAAGCCGAACACCTCGGCGTCCCGGGACTCCTCGCCCTCCGCGCGGAGCCAGTCCCGGTCGGTTCCGTTCCCGCGCCGCCCCACGACGTTGAACCGCGAGTTCCCTCCGCGACATGCTTACAGCGCACCGGGTACACGAGATCGCATACAGTCGTCATGTCACCCCACCGCGACCCCCCACACCCGAGCAACGCTGCCGCCGAGCTATCTCCGCAACCAGCACCCAGACCAGGTATTGTCACCCCC
>ERZ1739051.10-NODE-10-length-22008-cov-13.531408_pt1 | contig 22008 bp, 23 predicted proteins | sample MGYA00581757_ERZ1739051 | MGnify/ENA primary metagenome ERZ1739051 (study PRJEB42929, sample SAMN08275523) | rhizosphere metagenome | isolation source: Rhizospheric soil replicate 3 | host: Colobanthus quitensis | place: Antarctica: Devils point, Livingston Island...
GCTGCTGTGCGCGCGTTCGGCGTGGTGGGGCGGTGGCTGCGCGCCTGGCCCCCGTCCCCCGTCGCCTGCCCGCGCGGCGCGTAGGTCGCGACGGACCGCGGGTCGGCTCGGCTCTCCTGCGCGACGCGCGGCCGGGGCGGGTCGATGTGGAACTCGGCCTTGACGGTCCCCGGACCGGCGGTGAGGACGATGACCTTGGCTGCGAGGGCAATCGCCTCCTCGAGGTCGTGGGTGACGAAGACGACCGCAGGCCTGGTCTGATCCCACAGGTTCAACAGCTCGGTGGACATGATCGAGCGGGTCTGAACGTCCAGGGCACCAAACGGCTCGTCCATCAACAGAACTCGCGGCCGGTTGATCAGGGTCTGAGCCAGTGCGACCCGCTTGCGCATCCCGCCGGAGAGCTGATGGGGGTAGCGGTCCTCGAAGCCGTTCAGTCCCACCCTGCGAATCCAGTCGCGCGCCTGCTCCCTGGCGCTGGTCTTACCCATCCCGCGGAAGAGTGGCCCGGCTGACACGTTGTCCAGCACCGACTTCCAGGGGAAGATCGCGTCCTGCTGGAAGACGAACCCGGTGCCGGTGTCGATGCCCAAGACGGGTTTGCCGTCGACGATGGCCTCACCGGCAGAGGGCGACTCGAGGCCCGAGATCAACGTCAGGGTTGTCGACTTGCCACACCCCGTCGGTCCGACCACCGCGCAGAACTCTCCGTCCTCCACGGTGAGGCTGATGTCCTGCAGCGCCGTGAACGTGCCGCCGTCCGCCGTGACGAACTTCTTGGTGACGTTGCGCAACTCGATGGCCGCCATGGCGATCGCCTCTCGTCGATGTGATGGGCGTCACCATATGAACGAGGCTTGCACAGCGGGAAGTCTTGTGAGCGTTGGGGCGGATACCCGCGATACACGTGGTTCTGTGCATTTTTCTCAGCCATCCTGAGGTATGCGTCCGCACAGCACCACGCTCGCCTCGCGAATCCTGATCGCCGTGTTGGGGATCGTCGCCGTCACGATGGCGATCGGGTTCGGGCTCTATGCCTCCCTCGCCCGGTCAACGGCCGACACCAACGCCAGGGTGCGCGCGTCCAACATAGCCGCTGCTGTTGGCGACATGTCGGTCGTGGCGACGGCGCTTGCTGCGGGAGATCCTCATGGCACCATCCGTGGGATCGCGGACAAGGTGGTGAAGGACACCGGCGCTGCCTATGTCGTGGTGATCGGCGCGAGCGGGCTCCGCTACTCTCACCCCAACCCGGCGCTGATCGGCAGGCGGATCGAGGAGCAGGTCGTGGCCCTGGACGGTCTCACCCACACCGGCGTAGACAACGGCAGCCTGGGCCGGTCAGCGAACGCACGGGTCCCGATCCGCGACAGCACCGGGAAGCCCATCGGCGAGGTCTCGGTCGGGATCCTCGAGACCAAGGTGGCGGCACAGCTGCGTCAGGTGTTTGGGGCCGCGATCCTGTACACCGGGCTGGCCTTGGCGGTGGGCGTCGTGGCGTCACTGATCCTGGCGCGGGCCATCAAACGAGTGACCTTCGGCCTCGAACCAGCAGAGATCGTGGCGCTGGTCCAGGAGCGCGAGGCAACGCTGCACGGCATCCGCGAGGGCGTCATCGCCTTCGACACGCAGGGCCGGATCAACGTGCTCAACGACGAGGCCCGGCGACTGCTCGGCCTTACCGGGGCCACGGTTGGGCAGCGACTCGACGAGCTCGTAAGGCCGGGTCGGCTGTACGACATCCTCTCGGGGACAGTTACCGACACGGATGCGATAGCTGTCACGGACGAAAACCTGTTGGTGATCAACCGGATGCCGGTCACCGTGGCCGGCCGCAAGACCGGATGGGTGGTGACCATCCGGGACCGCACCGAGATGGAGGCATTGTTGAGACAGCTGGACTCAGTCGAGAGCATCACGAACGCGCTGCGGGCCCAGGAACATGAGTTCGCCAACCGGTTGCACGCACTGTCCGTGCTGCTCGAGCTCGGCGAGATCGAAGAGGCAACCTCGTATGCCGGTCAGCTCACGACCCAGGCCACCCTCGTGGCCGATGACGTGCGAGCCCGGATCGGTCCACCGGTGGTGGCCGCCCTGCTGCTCGCAAAGATGACCGTGGCTGCCGAACGGGGGGTCGAGGTGAAGCTGCATCCAGAGAGCCGGATGCTCACCGGGGCGCGCGATCACACCGCTCTGCTGACCGTTCTGGGCAACCTCGTTGACAATGCCGTGGACGCCGTGGCGGCAGGCCCGGATGACCGCCAACCTCGTCAGGTGATCGTGCACCTCGAGGAATCCGACCAGGAAGTGAACCTCTCGGTCTCCGACACCGGACCCGGCATACCGCCTGACCAGCTCGAGCAGGTCTTCGTCGACGGCTACTCGACGAAGGCACCGCGAGGCGGGCTGCATCGGGGAGTGGGTCTCGCATTGGTCCACCGCCTGGTTCTGCGGGCCGGGGGCTCGATCGTCGTGACCTCGAAGACGGGAGCCCGGTTCGAGGTACGACTCCCGCTAGACCGGTTGGAGGTCGTGTCGTGATCCACACCCTCGTCGTCGACGACGACTATCACGTCGCGCACGCCCACGCCTTGAGCGTCGGACGGGTGCCCGGGTTTTCCGTTACCGGAGAGGCGCATTCGGCTGAGGAGGCGCGCCTCCTCATCAAGGATGAGCGACCGGACCTGTTGTTGCTGGACATGTACCTTCCCGACTACAGCGGCCTGGACCTGGTTCGGCGCCTGACCAGCGAGTCAACCTGGTCCGCCCGACCGGATGCGCCCGGCCACGTCCCGGACTTCCTGCTGGTGACAGCCGCCCGTGACATCCAGTCCGTACGTTCTGCGATGCAACTGGGAGCCATCTACTACCTGGTCAAGCCATTCACGTTTGCAGCGCTGCGCGAACAGCTCGAGTCCTACCGACAATGGCGCCAGCGCCTCGAACGATCACCCGAAGCAGATCAGGGCACCGTAGACGCCTTGTACGGCCTGTTGCGCTCCCCCGCTGTTACCGCTGCTACCCGTAGCAACCTGCCACCCACGATGGCGCGAGTGCTCGACATCGTGCGGTCCTCCGCGACCCCGTTGGGCGCCGCTGACGTTGCCCAGCGTCTTGGGGTAAGCCGCCCGACCGCGCAACGCTACCTCGCAATACTGGTCCAGAAGCAGGCAATCGACCTCGACCTTGCCTATGGAACCACCGGGCGACCCGAGCACCGCTACCTGCCCCGCCCGCCTCGACGCTGACCGTCCTGGCTTAGTCATCGGCCGACGTTCCGCTCAACTTGCCCGACGATACGAAATCGACAACCTTCGCATTCTCATGCCTCGTTCATTCAAACCCACGTCAGGGCGCCCGTGGGAGGGCTGCTCCCGGATCCGACTGACACCACGGCCCCGCACTCGCATTGGTGCGATGAGCCGAAAAACTCGGGGACCCGAGCGTGGGATATAGGAGCCCATGGAGAGGAGGTGTTCGCGGCGTCGCTGGATCGACTTGCCGGTGAGGGTCTGTACTTTCCTGCACGACCGCCGCATCCCGCCGACGCGGGCGAACATTGACCACATCGTGATAGCCCCCACCGGGGTGTACGTCATCGATGCCAAGAACTACACCGAACGGGCCCAGCTGAGCATCAAGGGCAGCATCTTCTGCCCCCGGGTTGAGAAGCTCATGTTCGCCGTCGGGACTGCACCAAGCTCGTCGACGGCGTCCGCAAGCAGGTCGACCCGGTCAGCGAGCTGCTCGCCCAAGACGGCATCGGCCAAGACGTTCCCGTGCGCGGGATGCTCTGCTTTGTCGAAGGCGAATGGCCTGTGCTTGGCGGTTCCTTCACCATCGCCGGCCTGGACGTGCTCTGGCCGAAGAAGGCGCGAAAGATCATCACCGCGCCAGGCGCACTAGGCGATGATCAGCTCGGCGTGCTCCACCGACATCTCGCGGCCGAGTTCCCACCCGCGTAGAGCCGACCACGACGCCGACAGGTCGTCGTGAGCCGATCCCCAACTGCGACGCAAACCCGCGCTGTATGCGGCTATGACAGTGCGTTCGAGACCGACGACAGCGCCATCGGCCGTACCGCTGGAGAGGTGGCAACGGCTGAGCACGCGTTTCGCCACCTTCTTCATCGACAGCCCGTTGTCCAAGCAGCGGGCGAAGCAGGCCGAGTGAGTATGGTGCACGGACGCGATGTGGTCTAGCGGTTGCTCACCCGTCGAGTGCATCCGACCATCACTGGCGACCATCGGCCGCAACGGCGGTGCCGGACCGTCCCGCAGTCGGAACATCGGGAAAGGGATTCATGAGCGCCGGACTGATAGCCGTTGCCGCCCTCGTGGTGGCTATCGCTGCCTTCGTGCAGGGCAGCACCGGACTCGGCTTCGCTCTTATCGTCGCGCCGGTGGTAGGCATCTTCGAACCAGCGCTGCTGCCCGTGCTGTTGCTCGTTCTGATGATCCCGCTCAACCTGTACGTCGCCTGGCGCGAGCGCACGTCCGTGGATCGAGGCGGCGCGGGCTGGATCACCGTCGGCAGGTTTGCCGGGACGCTGGGTGGTCTATGGGTGCTTGTCGCTGTCCCCGTGAGCAAGCTCAGCCTGCTGATTGGGGTATCCACTGTCGTGGCAGCAGTGGCCGCACTGATCGCACCTTCGTTCCGACCCGGACGTCTCGCCTTCGTGGCTGCCGGCGTCTTCACCGGAATAACCGAGACCTCCACAGGCATCGGCGGGCCTCCGCTTGCCTTGGTCTACCAGCACCGACCCGCTCCCGTCCTACGTTCCACCGTCGCACTGTGCTTCGTCGTAGGCGAAGTTCTCTCCCTCGGGCTACTGGCCGCAAACGGCCAAGTCCACGCGCCGCAGCTCCGCGCCGCCATGCTGCTCATCCCAGCCCTCGCTCTCGGCGCGTTGACGAGCAGGTGGGTTCACCATCGCGTGGACGGACCGGTGATGCGCGGTGTCGTCCTCACCTTCGCCCTTGCGTCGGGTGCGGTGCTCCTACTCCGGGGCTGAAGCTTCGTAGAGCGGATTGACTCGGCTTGATCGACTCCGCTTGCACCACCGCCGTGATTGTCTTGCCCCGCTTTCAGCCATGGTCTACCGGTTCCGTCGGTGTGCGATAGCCGATCGCTGACCAGGTCAAGGTCGACTGTCGGTGGGTCGTGCTGTGATGTCAGTACCCACGGCGCACGGGGAGGCACAGTGATCCGCACCGTCGAACCCGACGACATCGCGATCTTCTACGACCAGCAAAACGATCCGGTGGCAAGCGAGATGGCTGCTTTTCACGTCCGCGACCGGTCGGCGCACGAGGCGCATTGGGCGGAGGTCCTCGCCAACGACGCTAATATTGCGCGCACCATCGTCGACGGCGACTTGGTGGTCGGCAACATCGGCAGCTTCTTAGCCGACGGTGAGCGGAATATCGGTTACTGGATCGGTCGTCAGTACTGGGGCCGCGGATACGCCACAGCGGCAGTGGCCGAGTTTGTCGCCGAGGTAGGCGCGCGACCACTCCACGCTCACGTCGCCGAGCACAACGTTGGCAGCATCCGCGTGCTTGCCAAGTGTGGCTTCGTCGTTGTCGGCGAGGAGCAACATGCTGGCGACCCGGTAAAGGAGATCGTCCTGCGGTTGGACGCCTGAACCGAGTGCATCTGGGCGGTGAAGACAGAACTATTCCCGCAAGACGAAAATCAGCGGAGCAGATGATCGCTGCTAACCGCTGCCCCGATTCGCCCGTGGATCGATGTGCGTATTGGGATCCGGCTACGGACGTTTTCAGTTGCGTTCCACCTGACAGCCCCTGGCTGAGCTTCGTCTCATCAAGGATCGGCTGGCTACTGGTGTCCGTGCTATCCCGTGAGTCCCGACAATTCGAAAACCTTTGGCGTCAGACTGCGCAGGAGTCACCCTCACAGGAGGGCGCAGAGCTCTCTGGGGTCACGAGGGTGAGTGGTGGGCGCTCGGACCAGGCTCTGTCCAGTGCCTGCAGGACGGCGTCGGCAGGTTGGGCTCCCGAGATGCCGTACCGGCCATCGATGACGAAGAAGGGGACGCCGCTGATGCCGTACGCCCGGGCCTGCGCCTCGTCGGCGCGCACAGCGTCGGAGTAGCGATCTGAGGTCAGCACGGCGTCCACTTCGACCTCGGGCAGCCCGACTTGTGTGGCAAGGGCGCGCAGCGCGGAATGGTCTGAGGCCGGGGAGCCCTCGGTGAACGTCGCGGCGTCGAGTCGCTCCTTGAGCTCGTCCTGCTGGCCGTGCTCCAAGGCGAGGTGCAGCAACCGGTGCGCGTCGAAGGTGTTGCCGGGCCGGGCAAGGTCGAAGCGGAAGTCGAGGCCTTCTTGGGCCGCCGTGACCGTCATGTTGTCGATCATGGCCTGCGCCTCGATGACCGAGCATCCGTACTTGCTCGCGAGCCGCTCGGCGTACGTTCCCTGTTCAGTGCTGCTCGGGGGTGCGGACACGTCGAGCTCAAAGCTGCGCCAGACCAGCTCTACCTCGTCGCGGTGGTCGAAGCGCGCCAAGGCGGCTTCGAAGCGGCGCTTGCCGATGTAGCACCACGGGCAGACAACGTCGGACCAGACTTCAACTTTCAAGCTCACGACGGAACCAACAACATCAGTGACCAGTCTCTTCCGGGGGCACGCACGCTGGCCCATGCCATCTCTGTCTGGTTTCCGTTGACGTCTGAAAATCAGGTGAGCCCGTGGGTTGTGACGATCACCGCAGGACGATCCGTTGCTGGGACAGGTGTCAGGCGCACGCAAACACGCCACGTTGGTGACGGGGCAGTCTTGGCCTGCCTGGTTGACGGCGCCGCCGAACCCCATGGCTCGGTGTTTCCCGTTCTGATGCCCTCGCTCAGAGGAATGATGCTCGTGATCGGGCAGCCAGGCAGCCTGACCATCACACTCATCGCGGATCCCGACACCTGCCCCGACCTGTCCAAATTGCGGGACGCGCTAGAGGAGGAACTCCGCGTCCTGCCAGCAGCCACCCACAAATGAACAATCAGGTGAGATCAGATGGCGTTCCCACAAGCGTTCAACAGCGAGGGCGGGCATTGGCCCTGACACAGTGTGTGACTATCAGTCGGGGCGGGCGAGAGACGTTTTGGCGAGTCCCCGTGGTTCTCGCTCATCCACCTGCGACGTGCGTGCGTCACCAGCGGTGATGCACATGCTCGCGGATCTCCCGGTCGTAGATTGCGCGCAGAGAATCCAGAACGTCGGCCGACAGCGGCTCGAGTTCGGCGGCGGCGGCATTGCCCTTCGCCTGAGCCGCGTTCCGCGCCCCCGGGATGACCGTGCTGACGCCGGGCTGGTCGAGGATCCACCGCAGTGCCAACCGGGCCGTTGGGATGCCCACGGCGTGGGCAGCCACGCTGCGCGCCGCACGCACCCCGATCTCGAACGGCACACCGCTGAAGGTCTCGCCGACGTCGAAGGCCTCGCCCTGCCGGTTGTAGGTGCGGTGATCCCCGGCCTCGAAAGTGGTGGACTCGTCATACGTGCCTGACAGGAGCCCGCTGGCCAGAGGCACGCGCGCGATCACGCCGACGCCGGCTTCGAGGGCCGCCGGCAGGACCCGCTCGAGCGGCTTGCGTCGGAACACGTTGAGAATGAGCTGGACGGTGGCGACATGGGGGCGGGAGATGGCGGTCAGCGCCTCTTCACACGTCTCGACCGAGACGCCGTATGCAGCGATGCGGTCTTCCTGCACGAGTGTGTCAAGGGCATCGAAGACGCGGTCGTCAGAGAACACCGGTGTCGGCGGACAGTGCAGCTGAACGAGGTCGAGCACCTCGACGCCAAGGTTGACCCGGCTGCGGTCCGCCCATTTCCGGAAGGCCTCGAGGGTGAACGAGTCGGGAACGTGCGGATCTGCCCGTCGACCCATCTTCGTTGCCACGGTGAGGGCTACGTCGGGCCGCTCGGCCAAGAGCCGACCGATGAGGATCTCGCTGCGGCCATCGCCGTAGACGTCCGCGGTGTCGAAAAACGTCACCCCAGCATCGACCGCTGCATGCAGCACCCCCATTGCATCAGGCTCGTCCACGTGGCCCCAGTCACCACCGAGCTGCCAGCACCCGAGACCCACGATGGAAACCTGTCGACCCGTCCTGCCGAGCTCACGAGTGCGCATAGAGGCGAGCGTACCGACTGGCTTCCTCAAGGTCCGGCGACGACGGTCTTGTTCAGAGGGAAAGCAGCTCTTGTCTGGTCGGGTATCGGCGGTGGGAATCGCGTCCCACGACGGTGGAGGCGACGCGCACTCCGGTTGCCAGGGCGCTTGCTACGTCGTGGCCGTCCGCGAGGTTGGCGAGCAACCCTGCGGCGAGGCTGTCGCCGGCACCCGTTGTGTCGATGGCCATCACGGCGGGGGCGTCGATGGTGAGTTGCGCACCGCTGGGCCCAGTGGCAAGCAGGCCGCGCGAGCCGAGTTTGACGACCACCCATCCGGGGCAATGGTCGGTCAGGGCGGCCGCCGCTGAAGCGGCATCGGTCTCACCCGTGAGGGCAAAGGCTTCCGACTCGTTGGGGAGGAAGACGTCGACGTGGGGCAGCATGGCGAGGACCTCGTTGGCGGCGTCACCCGCCCACTCCTCTGGGTCCCAGCCGGTGTCGAAGAACGTCTGCGCACCCATGGCTTTCGCATTCTGCAGGATCTTCAGCGCCCCTTCGCCGCGAAGCCCCGGTAGCGAGAAGTACCCGGTCAGCAGGACAAGGTCCGACTCCCATGCGTCGGACGGGAGGTCGGTGATGCCGTACGTCGACAGGACACCGTGCGCAGTGAGGAATGACCGCTCTCGGTTCGGGGCCTCCAAGGCAATGGAGATCCCAGTCGCCTCCCCGGGCACGATTCTGATGTCTTTCTCCAGCCCGAGGCGTTCGAGCTCCGAGATGACCCAGCGGCCGGCGTCGTCATCCCCAACAGTGCCGAACAGCCGATGTTGCGCGCCAAGCGCGGCCAAGGCCAAGGAGACGTTGCCTGCGGCTCCGGCAGTGCGGACCGCGATGCGCTCGATGACGGTGTCACCCCCTGGGGTCGGCAGGGCGCTTACCGGGCTGGCGAGGACGTCGAGCTGGATGTTGCCGATGACGCTGATGGAGCTGCTCATCAGCTCAGCTCAGCTTCGTGTCGTCTTGGTGGTACCGGAAACCGTCGACAGCCAGGCCACGATCCGAAGCCACCGCCCAACCGAGCTGCTGCAATGGAAGTATTTCCAGGACCGCCTGTGCCAGCGGCGAGGAGGCTTGAGGCAGCGTCATGACGGTGAGTGTCCTTGACGACGAGATGTCTGAGCGGGTGGTGATGAGCAGGGTCGGGCAACCCAGCTCGCTGGTCTCCAGGGCCAGGCGGACCTCGCGCCCGTCGCCGATGATCACGCAGGCGGTCTGTGGATCCAGCGGTTCCATCGAGCCATGCAGATAGTTGTATGTCTCGTGCGATGCCGTGAGTAGCCTGGCCGACTCACGCAACATCAGCGCCCCCTCACCCGCGGTTGAGATCGAGGCACCGGAGGCGACGACGTCGACGACCCGCGCGCCGGCCAGCACCGAGGTGAGGTCTGCCATGAACGGGGCTGCGTCGGTCAGCACGGTGGCTGCCATCTCGGGTAGCCCGCTCCAGTCCGTCGCCTGCCCGGACCAGTGTTCGCCCAGGAGCCCAAGCGCCTGAAGTGTGGCGGTGTATCCAGTGGTGTAGACGGGGCTGTCGGGTCCGCTGTCCAGGTAGAGCGCCTCCTCGACAACCGCGACCAGGGGCGAGTCCGCGAAGTTGGTCAACCCCACACGCCGGGTGCCCGAGAGCTGGCCCAGGGCAGCCACAGTCTCGGCGCTGCGGCCGGACTCACTCACGCCCACGTAGAGGTCGGCGAACGGCATCGCGGTCTTTTGCATCTGGGACGCGGGCACAGCGAATGCGCGCAGACCATCGTCACGCCAAACCGGTGCTGCGCTGGCCGCGGCGTGCTCGCTGGCGCCGATGCCTACGAGCGCGATGACCTCACCCGGGCGCGGGAGGGGAAGGTCACTGAGCGCATCGCGAACGGACTTGGCACTGCGGGCGAGGACGTCGGGCTGGGCGGCGATACCGTCGGTAAAGAGCATGCGAAGTCAACCTTTCACGGCGCCGGAGGTCAGTCCCCCGACGATGAAGCGCTGGGAAAGCAGGGCAAGGATCACGGGGGGGCCGGCGGCCAGAACGCCACCGGCCGCGATGAGACCGAAGTCGGAGGAGAACTTGCCGGTGAACTCGGCGATCGCCACGGGGATGGTCTTGGCGTTGCTGGTGGAGGTGAAGATCAGTGCGAAGAGAAACTCGTCCCAGGCGAGCAGGAAGCCGAACATGGCGGTAGTGAGCAGACCCGGTCGTGACAGCGGCAGGATTATCCGCACGAGTGCGCCAAGTCGGGAACAACCGTCAACACGTGCTGCCTCTTCGAGGTCTGCAGGCAGGCTGAGGTAGTAGTTGCTCATCGTCCACAGACAGAAGGGGGTGACGATGGAGCAGTACGTCAGGATCAGCCCGATCTTGCTGTCAAGCAGGTGCAGGTTCGCCAGCGCCAGGTACAGCGGGATGACCAGCGCAATCGGCGGCAACATGTAGACGGTCAGGAAGGTGAACAGTGAGGTGCGGCGCATCCGGAACCGGAGCCGGGCGAAGGCGTAGCCGCCGAGAGCGCCAACCGTCAAGGAGATAGCGGTCGTGGCCCCAGCGACAATCAGACTGTTGACCATGGCGAGCCGGAAGTTGGCGGCGACGTTGTCGCCGCCGCCCACCGAGGAGCTGAAGATCGCCTGGTAGCGCGACAGCGTGGGATGTGCCGGCCACCAGTGAACGTGGGCAGAGACCAGGTCGGTGGCCGGAGAGACGCTGGAGATGACCAGCCACACGAAGGGCAGGAGGATCACCACGGCCATGACGACTGCGGCCACATGGATGGCGATCATGTAGTTGCGGCTATGCCTCATTCGACACCCGCCATCTGGCCTTGGCGCAGGAGACGCAGGTACACCATCGCGAGGGCGAAGACCGCCACCACGATGAGGTACGCCAGTGCGGACCCGTACCCGAACAGCTGGTTCGAGAACGCCTGCAAGTAGGTGTAGAACGCCACGGTCTGGGTGCCGCTGGCCGGTCCCCCACCGGTCATGACGTAGATGATGTCGAAGACCTTGAACGCCTCGATGGTGCGCAGGACCAGGACCACCGCGATGCTCGGCGCAAGCAGCGGCAACGTGAGCCTCCAGAACGCTGACCATGCGCTGGCCCCGTCGATGCGGGCAGCCTCGTACAGATCAGAAGGAATGGTTTGTAGGCCGGCCAGGATGAAGAACACGACGATGGACGTGTTCTTCCAGACGTCAGCGGCGATGACCATGTTCAGTGCCAGGAAGGGCGAGCCGAGCCACTGAACGGGTGTGCTGGAGATGTGAAGCGCCTCAAGTAGTCCGTTCAGCGCCCCGTACTGCCCGTTGTAGATCCATCTCCACAAGGCGCCGTTGACGATGGTGGGTAGCGCCCATGGCAGCACGACCAGGCTGCGCCAGAACCAGCGAGCCCGCAACGGGGCATTGAGCAGCAGCGCGACGGCAGTTCCCAGGATGAGCTCGGCCCCGGTGGACACCAACGTGAAGTACATCGTGTTGCCCAAAACCCCGTAGAAGTCGGGGTCGCGGAACACGCGGGTGTAGTTCCCGAGCCCGACGAAGGGGTAGGACCCCGGCAGCGGGCTGTCCACCGCAAACAGGGAGACCACGAAGGTCCGGGCGACGGGATAGAGCACCACCCCGAAGACGACCAGAGCCGCTGGCAGCAAAAGCAGGAACGCGAAACGCGCCTCGCCCCTGGCACCTGATCCGCGCGCCCCCAGCTTCTTCACTGGCGCGGCCGCGACCTGGGGCACGCTCACGGACCGAGCAGGGTCGCGGTCTTGTCGGCGGCATCGTTCAACGCCTGCTGGGCGGGCTTCTTGCCGACCAAAGCGTTCTGAATCTCGGCTTGCAGGACCAAAGAGATGGCGTTGTAGTTCTTGACCTGCGGACGAAGAATCAGGTCAGCAAGCTGCTTCTTGGCCTGCTCGACCACTGCTGGGTTCGTCTTGACGACCGCAGCATCGTCGTACGAGCTCTTCCAGACCGGCAGTGAGCTGAGGGCAAACTTGTCCTGCACCGGTGGGCTGGTCAGGTAGGTGATGTACTTCCACGCGGCGTCCTGATGCTGGCTTTGGGCGCTGACGGCCAGGGCCATGCTGCCGTTGACGCCCGGTCGCCCACCCGGGCCGGCAGGCGTCTGCAGGACCGCAACGTCACCAGCGACCTGACTCTGCTTCGGATCGTTGGCCATCCCGAACATGTACGTCCAGTTCATCGCCATGCTGGCCTGGCCTGCGGAGAAGACCCGACGAACGTCCTCTTCCAGGGACTGCGTCGATGTGGGGTTGGTCAGGCCGTCAGTGATGCTCTGGTGCATGAACTCCAGCGCCTGTACGCCGCCGCCGTGCTGGAACGCAGGCTTGCCTGATCCGTCCAGGAAGGTGCCACCGAACGCGCCGAGCAGCGTCGTGTAGTCGCAGATCAAGGCCTCAGCCTGCTGCCAGGACCACACCAGTGGGTACTTGGTGACGCCGCTGGCCTTCAGGGCGCGAGCCGCCTTCAGCACGCCGTCCCACGTGTCCAGCTGCGCGGCGTCCACCTTGGCCTTGGCCAGGTGTGCGGTGTTGAAGAACAGGTACTTGGTGTCCAGGATCCAGGGCACACCGTAGAAGTGGGAGTTGTACTGCGGGGTGGCGACCGCACCGCCGAGCATCTGCTCCTTCCAACTGGCCGGCCATTTGCTCGACACATCGGCAACAATCTTCTTGGTGCCGAACTCGGCAGGCCAGATGACGTCGATGAGCACGACGTCGTAGGTTCCCGCAGGGGCAGCAGCGACCGTCTTGTCGTGCAGCGCCTCATAGGCCACGAAGTCCAGGGTGACCTTGATGTCGGGGTTGGCGGCCTGGAATGTGCTGGTCATCTTGCGGATGTCCTCTTCGGAGTATCCCGCTTGTTTCATCACGAGCGCCCGGATAGCACCCTTGCCACTGCCGGCACCTCCGCTCGCGCCGCTGCCACCGCCGACACCGCAGGCGGCAAGGAAGGTGGCCAATCCCAGGCCACCGCCAACGGTGAGTACCACCCGGCGGGTGGGGCCGGTTCCGACAAGCTCCATCGGCTGGGTGGTCTCGATGTGGTCCATGGCGAATCCTTTTGTTAGGCAATCTGCTTAATGAGTGGAGTATGCTGCACCCGAACCGCGTGAGTCAAGAGGAAGGGGGCAACATGGACGCCGTGGCTGTTCGATCGAGTGCTCAAAAGGTCCTGACGTTCTTGCTCGGCCAGCACGAGCCGGTCACACGTCCCGAGGTGGCGCACGCCTGTCATTTGTCGCGTCCCACTGTCTTCACCGCCGTGGAGCGGCTCGAAGATCTGAAACTCGTCAGCGAAGTCGGCCAGCGCAGCGGCGTTCCCGGAAGGTCGGCCTCCTTGTATGAGGTGCGCACGGACGCGGCCCTGATCGCGGGCGTCGACATCGGTGGCAGCAACCTGCGTGTGGCCTTGAGCGACGCCCGTGGACAGCTGCTCGCAGAGGCCCGCGAAGCCACCTCGGCATCGGGTGGTCGCGCAGTCCTCATACAGGCTGTCGACCTTGTGAAGACCATGAGGGAAGGCACCGCCTTCGCCGGTGCCGCCTTGACCGTCGCTGGAGTATCGGTCCCCGGCGTGGTGGCCGCCGATGGCTCGACCGTCCACTACGCATGGAACATCGGCCAGCCCGAGCCCTTCGACTTCCGCACCCCTCTGGTGACCGGTTTAGGAGCTCCCGTCGTCCTGGACAACAACGTCAACCTCGCCGCCCTCGGTGAGCAGTGGCAGGGCGCAGCCCAGCTTCTGCGGACCTTCGCCGTGATCGCGGTCGGAGCCGGCGTCGGCGCTGGCATCATTCACGAAGGGCAGCTCCTGCGAGGAGCGCACGGCGGCGCCGGCGAGGTTGCCTTCTTGCCGCTGAACCACGGCTACCAGCGCATCCGTCCCGCTTCCCCCGACGAAGCTGGCGGACTCATCCTCCTGCTCAAGGCCCAGGCCCGAGGGGGCTGGCCCGCTGGCAACCCGCCGGGAAGTGTTGAAGAGCTCTTCTCAATGGCAGCAGCCGGCGACCAACTGGCTGTGGAGCTCGTGGAGGAGGAGAGCCAGCGCATCGCGGCGATTGCGGCGTCCATCTGCGCCATCGTCGACCCCGAAACGGTCATCCTCGCTGGCGGCGTCGGAGCGAACTCGGCCCTGGTGGCCCGCGTGAGTGAACTGGTCAAAGAGCTCGCGCCCTTCCCTCCTGCAGTAATCCGCTCCGCCCTTGGGGAACGGGCCAGCCTCGTCGGCGCACTCGCCGTGGGCGTCCGCACCGCACAAAGCGAACTGATTACCAGCGCCGGAGACGGAACCCACATTCCCGTCTCGGTTGGAACGCAGCGCCATCCTTGATGGCTTGATTAATCGCAACTTGAACGTGCAACTGTCAAGGGCCATTGGTTTCTGCCCAGGGGCGGTCGTGAAACCTGCCTGGTGACGGTCTCGAGTTCTGCCCGGTGATGGCCATGGGATCTGCCCAGTGTTTGGCCATCACCGCCTTGGTGTTCAGTTCAACGGGCTCACCCATTGACCGGCCAGGGCCTGGGACAGTCGGACGCTCTCGCCGCTGGTCTGACGATCATTCAGGCGGGCCTCTGGGAGGCTAGGTTCGAACAGTTCAACGGGATTACCGGAAGGGTCCTCGATCAGGATCTGCCTGCCGCCAACGCCGGTGACGATGTCGTTCCGGAAGTGAACCCCTTCTTTGCGCAGCACCTCCACGATGCTGTCAAGATCGGAGACTTCAAGCGAGAACCGGTTCCATCCCCCTGGGTGGGGCTTGGTGCCATCAGGCATCGACTGCCCGCCGCCACCCTGCCCGCTTGGCACGCTGAGTACCAGACGGAGGTCGCCTCGTCCCAGCATGGCGAAAGCAGGGGCTGGATGCATCTGTTCGTGGAAGTCCAGATACCGGCAGTAAAAGGCGATTGCGGCGTCGACATCGTCGACGATGTAACGGACGCTGACAGTGGCCATACGGAGACCCTCGCTTTCGTGGGCTTTGACCGAACTGTGGAGCCCATACGTACCACTCCGACGCCTCACGAGGCCAGGCGTATCCAGTGTGGATCCCCGGCAACGATGCGGTTGCGCGGCCGCGCGCCCCAACAGCCCGTCCCGCAATCCGCCGATGACCGGACGCACCTGAGCCAGGTTCGGTGTCGTATGACGATCCCTTGCGGACGCCGAGGCTGGGTGCCGGAGCACCTGCCGTTGTGCCCCAGTGGTCGTTCCGCTACCGGGACGGTGGAAACTACCCGGACAAGCTCGATGAGCGGGCGCGTCCTTCCGCCCACAAAGACGCAGGCGTCCGTGCCCGACGAATCGCTCGCTCATGGCTCCGCGCTACGTCAAGGGCGCCTGGCGTGGCATGGATTTGTCCGCTGCATTGGAGCAACTCCGCAGCCCCGAGCGTGCTGGCGAGATGCACTATGCCGCTGAAGTCATCCGTTAGTAGAGGGCGGCTTGGACAGCTTCCAGACCCGGGCGAATTCGTCGGCAACCATGGGCCAGATCAGCGGGACGACCATCCTCAACCGAGTCAATCCCATCGGCAAAGGGCCTGGAGACGACGGATTCGTGTGGGAGGACTCTACCGGCCACGTCTTGCCGCTTCAAAGGATCTGGGAAACGCAGCGCTACCTTCTCGCCGACGCGTTAACAGACTTCCGGGTCATCCGCGACACCCGCGAAGGCGTTGTCGTAGGCCGGAAGTGGAATGTTCGCCCTGACCCGGCCGTGGTCGCTGACCATATGCTTTACTGAGTCCCCCACACGAGAAGAGAGCCGAGATGGGCGATGAAGCAGACGCGCCTGCTGAACGAGACGCGATCCTTGTCGCTGCAGCTGACTACATAGAGTCGTGGCTTGACGGCGATAGCCAGAGGATGGCTCGTTGTCTTCATCCAGACCTGGTGAAGCGTGAAGTGGTACATGGCGACTCCGAGACTGGATCCACTCTTGAGACCATGACGCGTGACGAGATGGTCGCGGCGACGGCACAAGGTTCTGGGCGACGTTACGCGCGGCCATATGACGCGGGCATCCTCGACGTGTTCGGTGACATCGCCACAGTTCGGGTGCTCTCATCGGTCTACATGGACTACCTCCACGTGGCCAAGTTTGGGGATCGTTGGCTACTGGTGAACGTGCTCTGGCAACGGCGACCGGGCCGCTGAAGCATTGTGGAGTCCGCGGGCAGAAGGTCAGGTCTGAGGTGATCGTCGGCGTCGAGCCCACCCGGTCCGGCGATGTGACGCGTGCGGGTCAACGGATCCACTGGGAGCAATTCGGTGACGCAGACCAAACGGTGCTGCTTCTGCCGACCTGGTCGATCGTCCACAGCGACTTCTGGCGTCACCAGGTGCGACACCTTTCCACCCGGTATCGCGTGATCCTGTTCGACGGGCTGGGCAACGGTGGTTCGGACCGTCCCCTGGATCCGGATCTCTACGGCGATCTGCTCTTCGCTGAAGACGCCGCCCAAGTCCTGGACGCCTGCGGCGTCGAGCGCGCTGCGGTCCTGGGCTCGTCCCAGGGTGGCGCCTGGGCGCTCGCCCTCGCCGCGCTGCATCCTGACCGGGTCAGCGCCGCCGTGTTCATCGCGCCCAACGTGCCACTGGCTCCTGGCCACCCCGAACGCGTGGCAGCCAGCGACGGGTTCTTCGAGGAGCTCTCGGAGCATCCTGGCTGGGCTCGGTGGAACCGCAGCTATTGGCTGAGCGACTTTCCCGACTTCCTGCGGTTCTTCTTCTCCCAGTGCTTCACGGAGGCGGACTCAGATGAGGCGATCAACCACTTCTTCGGCATGGGGATGCAGACGAATGCCGAGGTGCTGTTGGCCACGGCAGGCAACGGCCGCGCGGACCTGACCGAAGGTCTTGCGCGCGCGTACGCCAGGTTGCTCCGCTGCCCGTCGCTGGTGATCCACGGCGACCACGACGCCATCACCCCCCTCGCACGCGGACGCGAGCTCGCGAGACTCAGCGGTGCCGGACTTGTCGTCATGGCCGGAAGCGGGCATGAGCCACACTGCCGTCTCCCTCAGGAAACCAACGAGATCATCGACCGTTTCCTGAGATCCGCTCTCCAACTCTGACATCGTCACCCAGAATGGGGACGCCTCGATCCGGTCGCGCTGCCAGGCCAGACTTGGTCGCATATCTGCGCTGGAGCGCGCAAGGTGAGCAGGCGCTTGTCTACCTGTCCTTCGGGAGCAGAGCGATGGCGTCGATCGAGATCAACAGCCCGCGCGGCAGATGGACATTGGCCGGTGCCGAGCGCGCCGGCGCCGGGTCGGGCATGTGCTTGGCGTACACCTCGTTGATTCTCGCGAAGTCATCAACGTGGGAGTAGAAGATCGTGGTCTTCACCAGATGGGCCATTGATGTGCCGGCAGCCTCAAGGATCGCCGCGAGGTTTTGAAGTGCTCGTTCGGTCTGCGCCTCGATCCCGACACCAGGGACACCGGTAGCCGGGTCGACGCCCACCGTCCCGGAGCAGAACACGAAGCCGCCGGCGACAATGGCCTGGCTGTAGGGGCCAAGCGCAGCTGGCGCCTGATTGCTGGATATGGCATGACGAGTCATCGGGGTTCACCTCTCGCGTTGCGTCCTGTCGTTGCGCCGCGCGTCTGGCTTGGTGTTCGACGCGCTACTGCCAAACAGCTCCGCACACGGCAGTTGTCTCTGATCAACGTGCTGGTCTTCAGATGCGAAGTAGCGCCGCAGAGATGCCAGTTCTGCTCCTTCGCAGCGAACGAGGGGACGAGGGTGGCAGCGACGGCATGAGAGGGAGCCCCGGAGCCGAACATCGTGTTACGAAAGATGCCGAGCATCACCACGGCGACTTCGATTGATCGTTGGCCTGAGAATGACAAGGACCAACCATCGTGAGGGTTTCGTTGACCGTCCCTACGCATGGAGTGCTCGATTGTGACCCCCTGCCAGCACCGTCTCGATGTGTGTGTGGGAGTAGACGTCTGCTATTGAGATGGAGCCGCCAAGCACGCCTAGGACTTGGCGGGCGACGTCGGGTTGGGCGGCTGCTGCTCGATAGAACGCTTCGAGCTTGACCGAGAGCGGCGCGAGCCTGGCGGTACTCAAGGTAAGCGCATAGCCGTTGGCGGTGAGTTGGTCTCGCCGGTCTTGATAGTCGGACACGGCATCGTCGATCGGCCGCTGCCCAACCAGCCCGTCGTGGATGGCTTCGGCGAGCTGTTCGGCACTCAGGAGTGCGTCCGACATGCCCATGCCGGTCGAGGGGTCCTTGTGGTGGCCGGCGTCGCCGGTGAGCGCCCATCCAGGCCCGCTGGATGTCCGGTACAGGTTGGGCAGATCAGCGGTGCCGACGAAGCGCTCCTCCCGGCGTCCCGATGCGACCGTGTCGTAGAGTCCTGGAACGCGTTGAAGGGCGGACCGGAAGTTGTCCGCTACGTCCATGCGGACATGGCGGAACCGCTCGTGGGGCCACGCGACATAGATGCATGTCAAGTCGTCGTTGGTTGGCCAGACCAGGATCAGCTGACCTGGGCGGGCGTGGAAGGATGCGCCCAGATGGTGGATCCCGCTCCAGTAAGAGTAGTAGACGGCCGTCAGCGGTGGCTGCTCCCGATAGGCGCTCGCGCCGACCCTTCTCGCGACGGTCGAATGCAAGCCATCTGCACCCACGACAATTCGGGCACGCAACGACGACTCTCCTGCGCCTCGGAGATGGCCCCGCACGCCCACCGCCCGACCCTCGGACCAGAGCAGGTCACGAACCGTGAAGCCCTCGATCAGCTCAGCGCCGGACTCCACCGCCGCGTCGACCAGCAGCGCGTCGAGCACCGTCCGTCGCGGGCAGTAGGTCTCGGCCACGGCTCCGACGGCTGGCCCCATGCCTGTCATCTGCACCGGGCCGACGTCGAAGGTGATCTCCCGGATCGGCGCGCAGCCGCGGGCCCGCAGCTGATCGAGCAGTCCCCACGCATGCAGTCGAGCTGCGCCCCGCTGCCACAAGAAATGAGTCGACATGGTGTCGCTCGGAAACGACGCCCGGTCGACCACGACAACCCGGTGCCCGGCGCGCGCCAACAGCATGGCGAGCGCCGCCCCTGCGCACCGGGCGCCGACCACTATCACGTCATACATCGGGCACTGACTGGCGAGATCGGTGACGGCTAGCCGACGGGCTGACCAGCGGGCTGACCGGCGGCGAGGGCCTTCACGTCCGAGGTGCTCAACGGATTGCCGGCTATTCCCCAGTCACCACTCTTCACTTCCTCAACGACCACCCACGTGACCGGGCGCATGTTCTCGCCCTCGATGTCGACCATGGTGTCGGTCAGCCGACGCACCATGTCCTGCTTCTGCCCGGCAGAGAAGACCCCTTCGATGACCTTGACGTTGACGAATGGCATGTTGACCTCCTTCTCAGAGCCGGACCGGATGCCGGCTGCTTCAGCAAAATAGCACGACCGTTCGTACGATACAATAGGGTCATGACACCACGCAGAACCACTCGCGGGGCCCAGACACGTGACGCCATCTTGCGGGCCGCCGCTGATGTTGCGTCCGTCGACGGACTGGAGGGCCTCAGTATCGGTCGGCTGGCCACCGAGCTGGCGATGAGCAAGAGCGGGTTGTTTGCACACTTCGGCTCCAAGGAGGAGCTGCAGCTCGCCACGATAGAGGAGGCCAGGCAGCGCTACGTACGAGAGGTGATCGCACCGGCTCTCGGTTGGCGCCCTGGCATCACGCGCCTGTACGCGCTGTGCGACGCATTCCTGTCCTACGTCGAGCGTGATGTGTTTCCTGGCGGATGCTTCTTCGCCTCCGCCATGGCCGAGTTCGACTGCAAGGCACCTGGGGCCGTCCGCGACCGTATTGCCGAGTGCCAGGAACAGTGGATGAGAACCCTCGAACGCGCGGCTGATGACGCTCGCGCCATAGGGGAACTCCCCTCCGACAGTGATAGCCGTCAGCTGGCCTTCGAACTTGAAGCCGCGCTGTTGTCGGCCAACTGGTACTTCCACCTCTACAAGGATGCCACCTACCTGACACGCGCCCGGCGCGCCGTCCAGACTCGGCTCTCCAACGAGACCGCTAGAGCCGGTCTGCACTCCCTGCCGCCCGACGACTGACGCCGCGGGCGACAACAGATGCCGGATACTCGTGCTCGTGCGCCAACGGAATCGCCTGAATGCTACCGATCGCGAAGCAGCCAACGCGTGAACGAGCCCCCAGGCGACGTCATCGCACACTCTGACATGCCGCGTCGCCGGCGCCGGTCGGCGAAGGCCGTGCAAATGGGCGCGCCTTGGCAGAGACAGGGTGTCCGACAGCCAAGCAACGCCTTTGGGGCGTCGGCAGCCCACCAATCCGACGTCCGCGGTCGATGATCTCCCCGATCCGAAAGGGATCCCCGAACGACACCGCGAGGACTCCAACGGCCCTAACTCGAGTCGTTTGGGCGCGTCGGTCAGGGCTCGGCCAACAGGACTCACTCGCATATCCGGTTGCGACGTTGGGCGACGTACAGCTCCTCTTCAGAGGAGGGTGCGACCGCCTGTTCAGTTTCGACGACAGGAGACCGCCCGGCTCCGCTGGTGCCCTTGACCGGCCAAGACCCGTTCGGGCCAGTCCCTTCGCTTACGTCCGCATCGCGGTGTAGCCGGCCTGATCTGTGCTGAACCGAGACGCACGGTGGCGTTGATCTCTCATTCGCTACAGATCTTGGCATCGGCAGAGCCGAGCACGGCGACGACACAGCAGCTCCGTCCAGAAAGATGCGCGATGGAATGACTCATCCCCGGCTTGACGATCACCGCGTCGCCCGACCGCGCGGTGTACTGCTGACCCTCGACGGCCACGATGCACTCGCCTTCAGTGACCACGAGAATCTCTTCGACATCGTGGGTATCGACGCAGCCCCGTCGCTAACCGTAGGGCGATGGTGCGTCACACCGCCGCTAGTCGTCGTCCTCGGATGAGATCAGGTGGCGCAGGTAGCTGTCCGGCCGGTGGAGAAATCGCCGGTGGTGGTCGACCAACGCCAGCTCGTCCCAACTCGAGTGGTGATAACCGTCGTCATCGAGCTCGAGGATGGTGGCCCCGGGGAGGCTGGCCACGACCGGTGAGTGCGTGGCGAGCAGTATTTGGGTTCCTGCTCGGTCCCGCAGCGTGCCGAGCTCGCCGAGGAGGGCCAGCTGCGCGCTGAACGACAGGCCGGCCTCGGGTTCGTCCATGACAAACAGCCCCCGGCCACTGAAGCGGCTGGTGCCCAGCATCGCCACGAACGACTGGCCGTGGCTGAGGGGATGGAAATAGGGATCCTGGGTGTGTGTGCTGTCGTCGCGGCTTGTGTCGAGGTAGGTGAAAAGCCCGTGCATGGTCTCGGCCCGGAGGAAGTAGCCCCATCGGCTGGCGCCGGCGCCGCGGTGCAGCGTGAGCGCCCTATGCAGTTCGGACTCACTGGCCAGGTCCTGTGCTGGGCCCCGGTCGACCCACCTTCGGCGTTCAACCCATAGGCCATCGCCACGGCCTCCACGAGCGTCGACTTACCCGTCCCGTTCTCGCCCACCAAAATTGTCGCGCGACCAAGGTCAAGTCCCTCTCGCAGCAGCTGCGCCACGGGAGGCAACGACCATGGCCACGTCCCGACGTCCGCGGTGACGTCCTGCGTGCGCTGCACCCGGCGGATCGGCAGCGGGTCGCTGAACCACTGATCATCGCCCACGACTGACAGGCTACCCACCACGCGATCACCAGCAGGGACACCGACCGCCGCGTCTTACCGCCGCCAAGGACCGCACCTTCAAGACCGTCCGTCCGAATCAGGGAACCGCCAG
>ERZ1739051.11-NODE-11-length-21692-cov-13.196377_pt1 | contig 21692 bp, 22 predicted proteins | sample MGYA00581757_ERZ1739051 | MGnify/ENA primary metagenome ERZ1739051 (study PRJEB42929, sample SAMN08275523) | rhizosphere metagenome | isolation source: Rhizospheric soil replicate 3 | host: Colobanthus quitensis | place: Antarctica: Devils point, Livingston Island...
CCGGGACCGCGCTGGTCGTGCTCGCGCTGGCCGTCGCCTCCATCGTCTCGGTGTCGGACAACGGGCTCGGCTTCACGGCCACGGCGGAGCTTGCCGGTCGCGCGTGGTCCGGCCGGGCCCTGGGTGTGCAGAACACGATGCAGAACGTTGCCGGGTTCGCCACCGCTCCGATCGTTGGCGCACTCGCGGGGTGGTTCGGCTTCCCGTGGGCGTTCGCGGCGGTGGCCGTGTTCCCCGTTGTGGGCGCGTGGCTGACACCGGTGGCAGGGGAGCGACGGGCGCGCTCGGCCGACGGTCTAGCCTCCGGCCGGTGAGCTCAGGGTGACGGTGAGCTCAACTGGTCGGCGCGCTGGCGAACGGTCAGCGTGGTCCGAACTGGACGATGCCGATGGTGTTGCCGGCGGGGTCATGGATGGTTGCCAGCCAGCGCACCCCACCGTCCAGTGACGGCGGCTCGAGCACCTCGCCGCCGTTGGCTGCAGCCAGGGCCAGGGTGTCATCGATGTCGTCGACGTTGATCCAGACCAGCGGCCCGGCATCGGGGGCTGCTGCCCGGTCCTCGACCCACTGCCCGATCAGGCCGGGGGCCTCGAAACCGGAGTTGGCTGGTTCGGCGTGCTGCCACCCAAAGAGCGTCGCGTAGAACTTGGCCGATCGGCTGAGGTCCTGGGCGGGGATCTGCAGATAGCAGAGCTGCCCGTGAGCCAGACCGGCCGCCCGGTGAGCATCCTCATCTGTGGTCATCGTTGGGGTCCTCTCATTCAGGTGTGGTTGGGCTTGGAGCAGGAGACGATCGCATCCTTCTCTGCTGCCAGGTCGAGGTCCACAACAGTTTGGAGGATGTTCCCCCACCTTCGCGGAGAGACAGGGCCTGTCGGTGCCGGCTGCCATACTGATTTTGGGTCAAGAGCAGCGGCCATATCGCCTCGGAGAGGCCGCTCGGCAACCGGAACCGCTCCGGTGCCCCCGAGGAAGACCCGACTGCACGGCATACCGCCGATGTGGTCAAGCGGACCTCGACCGAGGTCCCCGGTCGAAGGAGTCGGGCATGCCCGAGCAGACACAACCACAGTCAGAGTCTCAACAGGTGGGGGTCCCATATCCGCCGGATCGCTATGACCGCGACAAGGGGCGGATTCGTCAGGAGCCGGAGGTGTCGGTCCAGGACAGCTACCGCCTCAACACCATCCGCGTGGCTCTTCCGGATCGAGCCCCGATCGACGTGGTCCCAGCGACGGGCGACCAAGCAGTCTCCTCGGTCGATCCAGACACGGTCTTCGGAGCAGAGTCACCGGTGTGGATCGTGAGTGGTTGCAATGCCTTTGGGCGGTTGTGCACGCCGGCCGACCAGGCATCGACGAGCAAGGTCCTGTTTGAGGAACTCAAGCGGAAGGGGTGGGTCTGCCCGGCCGTTCTCATGGCACCGGGTCGGGAGTGGGTTGAGACCGGGGTGGTCGTCCTGGGACCGAGCCGGGACGAGATCGTGTCGACAGCTCGCTATCACGGTCAGGAGGCAGTCCTGCTGTGGGACGAGCACGGCATCAGGACGATAGCGACGGGACTGGCCGGCGACGTGGTCGACGGTCCGCCGGTGGCGGTCGTCACAGCCCCGGCGTTGCTCGGGTGCCCCATGAGGTTCGGCGCGGACGTCAGGTGCGTGCGCCAGGGCGGTCCGTTTGTCAGCCGATCGATGGAGGTGGCCGCGTTTTGGGAGCAGCACCGCGCCCTGCTCGTGTCCGCCATCGGATGCACCGTATGCGAGGGAGGCGTCGTCGACGGCAATGGCCGAGCGATAGCACTTGCTTCGTCGTTCGTCCCCTCACGGCGGGGCGGCTGGCAGGCGGGCCCGCCGCTGTCCTGGGCGTCCCTTGATGCCGCCATGACCGACGACGACTGACGCCAGAACCCTGACTTGCGGAGGTTGGGGGAGCGGGAATGTCAGAGCCTCTCTGTAGGTCCTAGTTAGCGCAGAAATGATCTAATGATCGAGAGGAATTGATCGTGTGAACGTGACGAGGACCTACCGCTGCGCCAGGGGCGGGAGCTCGCTCATTCTGGCGAGTCTATGGAGTCTTGGAACCGGGCTAGCCGAACGCCGTCATGTGCCGCGAGGGTCTGGAGCCGATCGGTCCTTGGCTGCTCGAAGCCATCGGCCAGCGGGGACGTTCGGTCACCCAACAAGGATATCGAACGTGTGTCCCACCACCTGAGAGTGACTCAACTGGTGCGGCGGACGCGGGCATTACGCCGTTTGAGGGCACGTCGTTCGTCCTCCGACATGCCGCCCCACACTCCGGCGTCCTGACCGGCCTCCATGGCCCAGTTCAGGCATGCCTCCACGACCTCGCAGCGACTACAGACAGTCTTTGCCTCTTCGATCTGGACAAGCGCGGGGCCGGTGTTCCCGATCGGGAAGAACAGCTCGGGTTCCGCTTCCAGGCAAGCAGCGCGGTTGCGCCAAGTCATAAGAACCAAGCTCCTTGAATCGAGGTCTAAGGGGATCTGCGTCATGCGAGTCATCCGTCGGCGCATCGGTGGCGTCACTGCGTCGTGCAGGCGAACTTAGAAGTCAACGCCCAGGTCAACGCCGAGGTCAACGCCTATGTCATGAGAGACGCCTCACAAGGAAGCCCCAGATCAGGTGGCGCAGGCCCGTACCCTTGGGGCTCGAGGGATGCCCGTCAGCCGTCACCAGACGCGCTGTGCGGTCGGCGCAGCAACTCGTTCGCGACCACCTGGTGACGGTGCGCATCTTCGCTCAGCGCTGAATGTTCACCGTCAGCCTCCACGATTCGAGGGGAGGCTCAGTCTCTTTCATAGACGGTCTAGTGTGTATTTACTGGAGTCCCAAGATCAATGAACTAGGGTTCCCGTGGCCAAGAAACCTTTCAGACCCTGCAGGTTTCTTTGTCTCTAGACTTTGCTCAAGTTCCAGCGGCCATCGCTGGAGATCTGAAGCAGAACCACGCCTTCCGGCACCAGGTACTTACCTGAGAAGTTGGCGATGTCATTGACGATCAGGTCCTCGTTGTTGCCCAGACCGTAGACGGTGATGTTGCCCTCAGCGTGCGTGCTAGTGAACTTGAGCGAATCCAAACCCGTGAATACATCCTTAACGATGATGACCCCATCGCCCGCCCCGGACAGGGGTTTCGTACCATCCCAACGGTTGGCTTGGGCGATCGGCTTCACAGTCACCTTCCAGCTGCCATTGCCCTCGACCTTGAACGCGGCCGTTGTTTCCCCTTCGCTCTTATTGATGATCGAGGAGCCGTGGTAACTGCCAATCGTGTTCACCAAGAGGTCAGTCTCCTTGCCACTGCCGTCGAGGGAGTAAATCGTGTTGTTGCTGTCGCCGCCGGTCCACGTGGTGGTGACCAGCATGGTGTCACTGATTGGCTTCTTAAACTTGACGACGTCGCTGCCCTTCCCCGAGAAGCTGAGCACGGCCGCCTTCTTTGCAGCCGCAGCTGCTGAGGCCTTGTCCGCGGCCGCCTTGTCAGCAGCCGCCTTGTCGGAAGCGACCTTGTCCGCAGCAGCCTTGTCAGCGGCGACCTTGTCTGCGGCCTGTGCCGCGGCGAGGTCTTCGGCCGACTGGTTTGGCGCTTGGGACGTTGCGACCGTCTTGGTGGCTACATCCGCCACAGGCTCTGACTTGGTGCCCAAATTCCCTAGGCTGGAAAAGATCCCGAGCAACAAGACAGCGCCTATGGCCGTGAGGACCTTGTGCCGGAGGAACCAGTTCTTGCGGGCCGCCCCTGGCGCTGTCTCGGACGAAATACCTTCGGGTGTGCCGGGCGAAACACCTGGAGCGAAGTTCTCGGTCCACTGCTGGCCATCCCAGTACCTCTGCTGGCCATCGGGTTGTGGATACCAACCGGCTGGAGTGCTCATGATCCCCGTCTTTCGTCGTTCTATCCCCAATGCTTGACGGCAACATATCGCCGAGTTCGACACCAGATGCGGGATTTGCCGGAATTGGGTCTCAGCTCTTGGCCGCCCGGACTGGGGCAGCCGCGGATTGGGTCAGCTACTCCCGCCTCACATGGCCGCCACCGTTGAAGCGAATGGCCGCAAGGGTTGCCGTCTATCGGACAGTTATGGACGCTGATGGGGCTCAGGGGCACTGCTCCGCCAGTTTGACCGAGGCCAAAAGTACGAGTGTCTCCACCGGAACTGTCTTTCCCGGAGCGGGGGTCTGTTCGCAGACCTGCCAGTTCGAGTCGTTCACCTGGAAGCGGTTGAGCCCGGTAGCGTCCTCCTGATCAAGAACATAGGACCCGAGCGCCTGCAGTTTGTCTTGGGCCAACTGCAGGTTCTCGCCAACCAGATTCGGCATCCTGAAGACCTCTGAGGCCGCTGCTTTGGCTGCCGCCGCGGCCTTTGCCTCAGATGCTGCTTTGGTCATGGCTACCTTGGCGGCTTCCGCTTTCGCCGTTACGTCCGCTGCCTTTGCGGCCTCTGCAACCTTGGCGGCTTCGACTTCCGCCGCCTTGGAGGCTGCCGCTGCCGCTGCCTCTTCAGCAGCCTTGGCGGCTTCGGCCACCGGGTCCGTTGTGGTCTGCGAGTCGTTGCCCACGGATGCGCTCGTGGGCTCGACATTGCCTCCCCCGCATCCCGACAGCACGGAGGCGATCATGAGCGCTGTGAGGGCGCTTGGGATTGGCCTGAACTTGAGCATCGTGGTCCTCCGCTGTGGGTTGCCCGTGACGCTAGACCGATGGCACAGCGGGTAGAGGCGCTTTGACCGAAAAGGGTCGAGCTAGGAGCAACAGCCGCCCGAGTGCACTCCGGTTGTCAAAGCATCCCGTCCGGCAGGACGGGACGGTGGGGCGCTCGGGATCGGGGCGGTCGGCATACCGTCCGGCCACGCGGTTGTAACGCGAGGTGCTGCGGGAAGGACCGGCTGAAGAAGATCGTCCTACGGGCGTTGCATGCGGCTTGGGTGGTGGTCGGCGGTGTGGGGCTCTTTGTAGTCATGTCCGCGGGCGAGTTCCGCACACAATGTCGCTGAGTATCGATGCGCCAGACTGGTTGGTTGGATAGGTTCAGGGCGCCAGACCTTACGTTCTGCGCATCAAACCTTCGAGAGGATCCAGGGATGCAGCGTCGACTGCTCATCATGGGCGCCGCCGGGCGCGACTTCCACAACTTCAACGTCGCCTATCGGGACGATCCCCAGGTCGAGGTTGTCGCCTTCACCGCGACTCAGATCCCGTTCATCGACGACCGGATGTACCCGGCCAGCCTCGCCGGCGAGCGCTACCCGGAGGGCATCCAGATTCACGACGAGAGCATGCTCACGCAGCTGATCAGGGAGCAGGAGATCGACGACGTCATCTTCAGCTACTCGGACGTCCCCCACACGTACGTGATGCACAAGGCCAGCCAGGTGCAGGCTGCCGGCGCGAACTTCGTGCTGCTCGGGCCGGGAGCGACGATGTTGAAGTCGACCGTCCCCGTGGTCGCCGTCTGCGCCGTCCGCACGGGTTCGGGCAAGACCCAGACGACGCGAGCGATTGCCGAGATTCTGAAGGAGGCCGGCAAGCGGGTCGTGGCGGTTCGGCATCCGATGCCGTACGGGAACCTCGAGGCGCAGCGGGTGCAGCGGTACGCGACGCTCGAGGACCTCGACCTGCACCTCACCACGATCGAGGAGCGCGAGGAGTACGAGCCCCACATCACAACCGGGACGATCATCTACGCAGGCGTCGACTACGGCCAGATCCTCGAGCAGGCGCAAGCGGAATGCGATGTGCTGCTGTGGGATGGAGGGAACAACGACCTGCCGTTCTACAAGCCGGACATCCACATCGTGGTCGCCGACCCGCTCCGCGCCGGTCACGAGACGAACTACTACCCGGGCGAGGTCAACCTCCGCATGGCCGACGTGATCGTGATCAACAAGATGGACTCCGCCTCGACCGAGCAGGTGAACGCACTGATGGACACGATCCACCAGACGAACCCTGACGCGACGGTCATCACAGCGAACAGCCGTGTCACGGTTGACGATCCCGATGCGATCAAGGGAAAGCGGGTCCTGGTGATCGAGGACGGTCCGACCCTTACCCATGGCGAGATGAAGTTCGGCGCTGGGGTCGTCGCGGCCCGGGCATATGGAGCCGCCGAGATCGTCGACCCGCGGCCCTGGGCGATAGGCACGATCGCAGAGACGTTCCTCAAGTACGACGTGGGGCCGGTGCTGCCAGCCATGGGTTACTCGAAGGGCCAGCTCGCCGAGATGGAGGAGATCATCGACAAGGCGGACGTCGACGTAGTGGTGATCGGCACGCCCATCGACCTCCGCGCCGTGATCGACATCTGCAAGCCCGCGATCCGCGTTCGGTATGACCTGGAGGTGCTACCGGACTCGCCGAGCCTGCTCGACGCGCTCAAGCCGGTCCTGACCTGAGGCTTGGCGCGATGCCGGACGGCTCGTCTATCTGTCGCGCCGTCCACACAGGTCAACGTCATCGTGCTGTGGCGTGGTCAGCGACGACCCCTTCTCGTCAGCGCTTCTTCACCCCGATGGTGTATTTGCCTGTCCCTGAACGCTCGTGGTGCCGGATCTGGACGAAGTAGTCACCGGCCAGCAGCTGCGCCGAGATCCGGGGGTTCACGCCGTAACCGCTGTCGTCGTCCTCGTCGATGACGGCGGTCTGGCTGTTGGGCCCGAAGAGCTTCAGGTAGATGTCCGTCTTGCCGCGGGTGTCGATCTGGTAGACGCCGTCGTGGTCAGCGGTGAACCGGAACAGGTCCTCCTCGCCGGACTTGCCGATGTCTGCCTTGGCCCGGTCGGCGCCCACGGTCAGCAGCGTGGCCCCGGATGGGCCGGGACCTGACTTCGGGTACATCTGCGCGCCGGCGACGAACTCCTTGTCGAGCGCGGACAGAACGTCGTTGGCGTGTGTGGCGACCCCGTTCTTGGTCCACGACGCGGGGAACGCGTAGAGCATGATCGAGTCCGGGTCGAACGCCGTGCCGTTGATCTGGTCCATCGAGTACTTGTAGAACACGTTGTGCCGGGTGGTCGCCGCGTTCCAGTAGTTCGGCGGTCCGGCGAGCGCGGCCAGGACCACGGGCTCGTTCCACTGGATGCCGCCGGCTGGGCTGGAGTGCTCGTGGGCCAGGCCGATCGCATGCCCGAACTCGTGCCCGGCGGTGCCTCCGTCGAGGAACCCGAGGTTCATCGTCGCCTGGTTGGGCAGCACTGTGTGGGAGTCCGTGCCAATCGTCGACCACGCGCCGTCGTTGGTGTCGAACGTGACCCGGATCTCGGCGTCAGGGGCGTTGCCGAAGTCGAAGGTGATGTTCGCGTAGTCCGCCCACCAGAGCGCCTGTTTGCGGGCGGTTGCCTGCTCTGCGGCTGATCCGCCCATGAACCGCACCCGCAGTGTTGAGCCGTTAAGCCACGACTTGCCGCGTGGCGCTATCGCACGCGTCATTCCGGCCGGAACTATCTTGGTCAGATGCGGGCGCATCACGTCCCGCGAAACGATTCGGTCGAAACACATCTTGGGTGCGGCGGTCGGTTTGGCAGTCATGGCTTTCTCCCTCGAGATACCTGAAACCAGCCTTGGCGACAGGCGCTTATCCATGTTGCTCAACGTGTGACGCGGCCAACTGTAGGTGTGTTGCCCGGACCCGGACAAGGTCCTGTTTGACCCTGGTCTGGCGATCGTCAAGACGGTGAGGGGGTGCGAAAGTCGGGCTCGCGTTGGTTGTGCTGTATCAACTTCTGAGGAGGACCTCGAGGACCTGAGGTGCAAAGAACCGGCGGCTGTACGTGCCGAACGGTTCTCGCGGTTCCAGGACGTCGATCGCGATGAGCTGCTCCACCAACTTGTTGGTCCTCCCATAGGTGAGACCCAGCGCGTCCTGCAGGTTGCGCACCGTGAAACTGGGGTGTCCAACCGCGAAGTCCACCGCGGCGTGGGCGCTGTCGGCCCGCAGGCTGGATGCACGGACCCGATCCTTGAGTGAGGTTTGCACCTCCACGAGTGCCAGCATCTGTTCGCGTGTCGAGGTCGCGGACGCCTCGATTCCCGTCGCGAAGAAGCCGACCCAGTCGTCCCAGCGCGAGTCCGTGCTGACGCCGAGGAGGCGGTCGTAGTAGTCCCTACGCCTTGCCTCGAACCATGGCGACACGGTCAGGGTCGGCTCGCTGATCACGTGTGCGGCATACAGCTGGAGCACAATCAGCAAGCGACCGATGCGTCCGTTTCCGTCGTTGAAGGGGTGCAGCGTCTCGAACTGGTAGTGAACCATGGCGGCAGCGACCACCGGGTCGAGTGAGCGCGATCGGTCGACGAGCGTCCAGTCGACCAGCTCGCGCAGTCGCGTTGAGAGCTCATCGCCCGGAGGGTGAGGCACAAACCGCGCCTCGGTGACCGAGGCGCCAGGGCTGTGCCCGATCGCGACCTGGATGTTGCGCACCTGGCCGGCCTGTGGGGTATCTGATGGGGTGCCTCCGACCAGGATCTGCTGGATCTCGCGTAATGCGCCAAGTGACAGCGGTCGGCCCTCGGCCTGGCCCGCAAAGGCGTGCTCCGCAGCCGCAACGTAGTTGAAGATTTCTCGGAGGTTCGTGTTGGCGGGTTGTTCGTCGTCGGCGGTGAGCACCTCGCGCAGCGGGGCGTACGTCCCTTCCAGGGCAGAGGTGCTCTGCGCTTCGCGGCGGAGTGCGGGGCGTCGAAGAAGCTGAGGGTTGGGCAGCTGTCGCGCGGTGCTGTCCAACCCGCCGAGGGCCGCGCGTGCGTCCGCGACAAGCAGATATGTTCGCGGGGAGAGGTCGGGGCTTTCGTCGAGGAGCGGGTAGGGGACGAACGCCCGATGCTCCCAGGGACCACGTCGAGGGTCAGTGCCATGGATGGGGACGAGCACCCCTGAGGCGCGGCTGCCGAACATTTCGAGGTCCACAATGTCACTCTAAGGCAAGATCACTGACATTGTGGGCGGAGATTGTCAGTTGTGGAAACATCGGGTCCTTGCGTTCGGACAGGCGGCTCAGTGTGGGGAGTCTGTAGGCCTATCGGGCGCGGGGGCGGACGACGCTGTCCCTCCGCACTCCGGGTGCTGACAGTATCGATGAGGTATACTGGGTGTCAGAAGTGTCAGAAACGGGAGGTGTCCGAGCATGAGCGACGTGTTCCCACTCAGCGCCGCCGAGATCAAGGCGGTCGTCAGGGACCATCCGATCAAGCGCGGTGAAGGGGTTTTGGCCGTCACCGTCAAGGACAGTGACCTTGACCGGTATGCCACCCTGGTCGGCCGGTTCGTGGAAACGATCGGGGCCAGCACATCACTGACCGACCACCTGTCCGGCCTCACGACGCTTCCCAGTCCCTCGATGATGCTCGCTCTGCTCGACCAGGAGGAAGCCTGGCGGCGCATTGAGTCGCGATACGGCCTACTGACATCCGTGCAAGTCGCAGAGCTCAGCGGGAACACCGCGAAGAACAAGCGTGAGTACACCTCGAACTTGGCTCGCCGCGGTGACCTGCTCGCCGTCCGCCGCGGCGGACGGACCCTCTACCCCGGATTCCAGTTCGTCCAGGCAACTGGCCGTCCAGCCGTTGGGCTCCGAGCGATCCTGGGTGTCTTTGCTGAGGCCAAGTGGGCGCCGGAGTCCGCGGCTCTTTGGTTCACCACGCCGCAGGGGCACACCGACGACCGGGAGCCCGCGGAGGTCCTGCACGAAGACCCCGCCAAGGTCCTGGCCGCCGCCGAGAACGCGACGGTCGACTGGTGACGTCGACGAGCCCAGCGAGCGCCCCTGGATCCCGGGGGCGCTCGTCTGTCCCCGAGCCCCCTGATCCGTTCGAACCGCTCATCGAGACCTGGCCCGCCGGAACCGGGCTTTACCGGGTCCACAGCGACCGGGGCGAAGCCAACGCCTTCAACACCGGCCCGTTGCCCCAGACCCGGTTCGCTTTCTTCGGCGACCCGGAGGTTCCGGTCCTGTACGCCGGGGCGACCGAGGTCACGGCCGTCGCTGAGACGATCCTGCACGACGTCCCGCTCACCGGTGGGCGTGTTGAGGCCCCGGCCTACCTGTCACGACAGTCGGCGTGCCTGCGGCCGCGCCGCGATCTGCGCCTCGCCCAGTTCCATAGTGGCGGGCTCATGCGTCTGGGAATCGAGGCGCTCAACCTGACTGACACCGCCGCCAGCCAGTATGACCGGACGGTCACCTGGGCTGAGGCCGTGCATGCCAACAGGGACGTGGACGGGCTGGTGTGGATGAGCCGCCGATGGAACAGCAGCAAGTCCATCGTCCTGTTCGGCGATCGGGTCAGCCGTGACGACCTTTCAGTAGAGGCTGGCTACGGGAGGGTGTTCGCCCTGCCCAGCGACTTCGACTGGCTCTTCGACCTGTGCCGGACGGTGGGCGTGTCGGTCGCTCCGCCACTCATCTGACGAACATTCCCTTCGTGTCCTGTCCACGCCCAAGAGCTTTCCTCACCGGTTCCCCCGGTTGGTTGCGCGCTGTTGGCCAAAGCGGCTGATGACATCGTGCGAACCGATCAGCGGGCGCGGCGGAACCGTTGTGAGGGGCGCCCGACGGTGCCGGAGGACAGGGTTCCGGTTCCCTGAAGGTGGGGTTCCATGGCTCGCCGGAAGGTGTCTTTCTGCAGGGTGGTTCCGGCGACGGCTTCGTGGACGTCACGCAGCTCGCGGATGGTGAACCGTGGGCCCAGGAGTCGCTCGGGATCGGGGCGGTCGGCATACCGTGTCCGTAGTTCTCTGACTGCTGCGGCCACGATGGCTTTGTGGTCGTACGGCAGCGGTTCCAGCCGGGAGACCGGGGCCAGCAGGACCCCGTCCGGGTGGGCGAGCAGTGCATCCACCAGTGCGGCAAACGCGATGACGGCCAGGTGTGCCACGGACAGCACCCATCCGCGTTCGTCGCGGTCGGGGGCGTCGAAGACGGCGAGCTGGGCCGGGTGCCCACCGGTGACGCCGGCCTTTTCACTCAGTGAGCGGGTGACGGCGTCGGCGAGTCGTTCGCCCTGGTGAAGGAAGGTCCCGGGCAAGGCCCACCGGGGACCGCCGACCCCCGCGGGGCGTCGGACCAGGAGCACGGACAACCGGTGTGGGGGGGCGTCGCGGGCGGGGTTGGTTCGGGGTGCGAGGGTCAGGACGGCGGTATCCACGGCCACGGACGGCTGCGGGTAGTCGGCCAGTCTCGCTTCGCTGGGGTCTCGATACGTCTTCGCGGAGGTCGTCGGGGGCTGTTTGCGGGGCACTGTCAGAGGCTACCCCTACAGTTTGAGTTAGAGCAGAAATGATCTAACGAAGTGAGAGGTAGTGATGGCAGTGAACCTTTTGATGATGCCGACCCTACATGTGGGGCAGGGCACCCACCTGGGTGGTTTGAGCGTGTTCCCGATCTGGACCGACGCGCCGATCGTGTCGGGGCTGGCGACCGGGCGAGCGGCTCGGGTGCAGGTCGCCGAGCGGGAGGGAAGCCCGGTCGTCGGTGAGCTGGTGCTGAAGAACGAGGGGGCCAAGCCGGCCCTGCTGGTCGCCGGCGAGCTGTTCGAGGGTGGGTGGCAGCACCGGGCCCTGAACCACGACATCCTGCTGGTGGCCGGCCAGCAACTGGTGGCCAGCGTGTCCTGCGTGGAGCACGGCCGCTGGCACGGCGCCACCGCCCAGGTGCGACGGTCCCGCCGTGCCTCGATGATGGTCCGCTCCGCCCAGACCATCGCCAACGGTGATGACCGGCAGGATCAGGTGTGGGAGCGGGTCTCTAGGTACGACACCGCATTTGGTGCATCGCCGACCGAGTCGTACGTCGACCACCTGAACCGCCGGGCCGATCCTTTCGTCGGTGGTGACGGTGAACTTCATGGTGACGCAGCTGGTGCCGGCGAGGCCCAGGAGGCCCAGGAGGCCCAGGCGGCTGAGGCACCTGAGGCAGCGGAGCTGGCTGCTCGCATCAAGAACATCCGGGCGCTGCCGGGCCAGCAGGGTGTACTTGTCGGCCTCGGCGGCCAGCCTGCGTTCCTGGAGGTGTTCGCGTCACCGACCGGTCTTCGTCGTCATCTGCCTGGCCTGCTCGAGGCCGCCGCGATCGATGCGGCCCTGCTGGTCTCGGAGCCCACGCCCGGCCGTCGGGCTCGTCGCTTCGTCGGGCTCCTGGCCGATGCACCGATCGGCGATGAGCTGGGCGTCGACGCAGGGGCCGGACACGCCATGGCCTCTCGTTCGACATACCACGAGATTCGCGGACTCGGCTGGAAGGATCAGCTGCTTCATGCCACCGTGTTCAATCGTCGTCACCCCATGATGGAGGTCGCATGACATTTTCGCTGACTACCGTGCAGATCGACCGGGCCGCCGGCGTACTGCTCGGCATGGCATGCGGTGACGCCCTGGGCGCTCCGTTTGAGTTCGGCCCGTCCCTGGGCCCGGACGTTCGGGTCGCCATGACCGGTGGCGGGGCATTCCGTTGGGAGCCGGGGGAGTGGACCGACGACACCTCGATGGCCATCGCCATCGCCGAGGTCACCATGTCGGGCGCGGACCTGCGAGCGGGCTGGGCGCGTGACCAGATCGCGGCCCGCTGGGCGGGCTGGGGCGCACAGGCCAAGGATGTCGGAAACCAGACCAAGGACGTGCTGTCCGCTGCCACCCGAGCCGCGCGCTCACGGGGTGAGGCCGAGCCAACAGGTGACGACCTGACCCTGGCTTCGGTCGAGCACCATGAGCGCACCGGTCGCTCCGGCGGCAACGGATCGCTGATGCGGACGGCGCCGATCGCCCTGGCCTACCTCGATGACCCGGACGCCATGGTGCACGCGGCGCAGGAGATCAGCGCAATGACACACCACGATCCCGAAGCGGGCGAGGCCTGCGCGTTGTGGTGCCTGGCCATCCGCCACGCGGTACTGCACGGGAGCCTCGATGTCCGCAGCGGTCTGGGCCACCTGCCCGAGGAGCGTGCCGAGGTCTGGGCCGATCGCCTGGATGTGGCCGAGACCGGTCAGCCGGCCGACTTCGACCGCAACGTATGGGTGGTGCAGGCACTTCAGGGCGCGTGGTCCGCCATTACCACCACCGTTCCGACAGATCACGCCTCGTCGCCTTCGACTGCTGGGCCCGCGCATCTGCGGCGCGCTCTGGAGTCCGCGGTTCGGGGCGGCCACGACACCGACACCGTTGCGGCCATTGCCGGTTCGCTGGTTGGCGGCCTATATGGCGCGTCCGCGGTTCCAGCTCAGTGGCGCCGAATGCGGCATGGCTGGCCCGAGCTGCGCGGCCGCGACCTGGTCCGCCTGGGCGTGTTGACCGCGCGGGGAGGCGAACCCGACTCTGCGGGCTGGCCGTTGGGCGCCCGGATGGACTACACGGCATACAAGGACTCGGGCGTGTTGGCCCGCCACCCGGACGACGAGGGAGTCTGGCTCGGCGGCGTCGACGCCCTGGACGACCTGCCCGACGGGGTGGACGCCGTGGTGTCCCTGTGCCGCATGGGAGACACACAGGTCCCGGCCGCTGGTGTCGCTGGCGGCGACCACGTCGAGGTATGGCTGGTCGACGAGCCAGACGAGGACAAGAACCCGCACCTCGACTTCGTCCTGACTGATGCTGTCGCGGCCCTCGAGGCGCTCCGAGCAGAGGGCAGGACGGTCCTGCTGCACTGCGTCCAGGCGCGGTCGCGAACCCCGGCGGTCGCTGCCCTGTATGGCGCGCGGCTCACCGGTCGAACCCCCATCGACGCACTGGTCGTTATCAAAGCCGTTCTGCCCAATGCCAATCCCAACCATGGTCTGCAGGAAGCGCTGGAGCGGCTCGGATGAGCGCGGCTCGGATGAGCGCGGCCCCATACATTGACCGACAAAGCAGCGGGGCGCATGCTGACTGACGATCTCGATTTGGAGGCGTTATGGACAGGCTCCCGGTGGTCTATGTGCGCGGATATGCCGGAGCAACGGCTGGCATCGACAGCCAGGTCGACGATCCGTTCTACGGGTTCAACCTTGGTGCGACCCATGTGCGGGTGGGTGGCGACGGCGACCCGATGTTCTACCAGTTCGAGGGCCCGATGCTTCGGCTGATCATCGATGAGAACTATCGGCTCCTGGTCCGGGGCGACCAGCAGCAGTTCCTGAACGACGCCGAGGACGGGACCATCCCGCAGGAGTCGCTGTGGGTGTACCGCTTCTATGACCAGGCGGCAACGACCTTTGTGCCGCAGCCGCACGAAGGTTTCATCGAGCGCTTCTTCAGCGGCCTGCACAAACGCGTCACGGCCGACGGCTTTGACATCGAGACGGCGGCGGCCGGCCTGTACGACCTGATCATGACCATCCGCGCCAAGACCGGCGCGGACAAGGTGCTCGTCGTGGCCCACTCGATGGGTGGGCTCGTCGTCCGGTGCATGATGCAGAAGATCTGCTTCCAGGGAGACCGGGTCCCGGCGAAGTCGATCGTGGCCAAGTTCTTCACATACGGCACGCCGCACGGTGGAATCTCGTTCAACATCGCCGCCCTCGACTGGGCTCAGCAGGCCTTCGGACCCGCAGGCGCCGACATCTTCGCCCCGGAGAAGATGTACGGATACCTCACTCCTGGAAAGAAGTTCGGCGACCTACCGGGTCGAGGCGCCCGATGGGACCCGCAGCTCGTCGACGAGAAGGTGTTCAGTGCAGACGACATCTTCTGTCTCATCGGCACCGACCCGAAGGACTATGGCGTGTCGCGGGTCGTGGTCGGGCCCAAGAGCGACGGCCTTGTCCGTATCGAGCACGCCTACGTGCGCGGGGCACACCGCGCCTATGTCTACAAGTCGCACTCCGGTTCCTATGGGGAGGTCAACTCCGAGGAGGGATACCAGAACCTGCGCCGTTTCCTGTTTGGCCGCTGGGCAGTCAGCGTGACGCTCGGCGGACTCCCGGCCTATCCGAAGGACATGGACCAACGTCCTGCCGAAGACCAATGGCCCGTATGGCAGGCCGACATGAGTCTGGCCATCCGAGGCGTGTCCGTCGTCATCAGCGAACAGCAAGCCGGCCACTGGTGCCCCATCCAGATCAACGACGAGCTCAGCCGGCACGTCGACGCTCCGGACACTCCCGTCCCGCTGGCGTCCACCTTCTTGCTGGACCCGGGACACCTGTTGGAGCTGGCACGGGAGCGCGGTGACGCCGATCCCACCGTGAGGCACGGCGGCCGACTGCGTTACGTCCTGTCGCTTCGGGTCTTCAAGGTCGTTGAGCGTGGCGGCTTCTTCAGCTTCGGGGACCACCTGGAGCAGGTGCCCGACTGGTCGGACTCCTTGATCGTGGACGTCGGACCCAACGAGGCGGGCACCGCGCTGCAGGCGTGGGCCGCCTGGAACAGTCAGGTCGCCGGACCCAACGACGAGCTCGACCCGATCACCGAAGGGCTGCCGGCAGGCAAGCGCGATCCCATCACGTTCGACACCACGGCGGGGATGAGATCCTGCGACATCACGCTTCCGGCTGTTGGGCAGGCCCTACCCGTGCTCGGGGCGGGTGCCCACATCACCATCCAGGTCACCGATCGCGTCACCACTCCGACCCCCCTTGCTCTGTCGGGTGAGCCCGGCCGGTGAGCTTTGAGATCGTGTCAGGGGACACGTCCTCGCCATACGTGATCCACGTTCCCCATTCGTCGACGAGAATCCCGGACGATGTGCGAGCCCGGCTGTTGCTCGATGACGACGCACTCGCCGAGGAGCTGCGCCTGATGACCGACGCGCGCACCGAGGAGCTGGCCATCTTTGCTGCCACACAGGTCACGCCTCGCCCGTGGCTGTTCGTGAACCGGCTCTCCCGGCTGGTGGTGGACCCCGAGAGACTGCCCAACGACCATGAGGAGCTGTATGACGTCGGGATGGGTGCCGTCTACACCCGCACCTCTGGCGGGCTCCCTTTGCGGGAGTCTGACGACGAGGCCGAACGCACACTCCTCAGTCGCTTCCTCACCCCGTACGCGGAGGCGCTGGCGGACCTGGTCGATGAGCGGATCTTCGCCACCCGGCGCGCCGTTCTGGTCGACCTCCACTCCTACCCGGCAGATGCGCTGGCATACGAGCTGCACCAGCATGCGAAGCGTCCCCCGGTGTGCGTTGGCGTCGACGTCGATCACACAACCGACGGCCTTCTCGAACGGGTGTCTCGTGCATGTTCCGTCATCGGTGAGGTCGTGGTGAACGAGCCCTTTGTCGGCACCTACGTGCCTCTACGTCATTTCGGCCGTGACAACCGGGTGACCTCGGTGATGGTGGATCTGCGACGGGACACCTATCTGCGCGACGACGGGAGCCTGGACCCGGACGGAGCCCGCCGGATCATTGCTGCGCTGGTGGAGATTCTGGAAGCCTGAGCTCCAGAACCTGATGCCAACAGCCCGGCAGAAGATCCAAGGTTTTGCGGGGCGTTTCTACTGTTTTCGACGTACTGTGTTAGGTAGCACTAACGTCAAGGACTGGCAACGACCAAGTCAAATATGGCGTCAGTTTCATCGCAGACGGGCGTCAGTTTCATCCCAGACGGTTGAGCGTTCGTTGCCGCACCTGGATGTCTCGCGCAAGGCTGCAGGACGAGGGCACACGCCATGGCAAATGGCTTTTTGCTCGCCGTGTCAACGACGACGCTGCCGTCGGGAGCGGCCACGCTCGACACCGTACGAGCTTTGTGTCACGACCTGCGCCAGCCCTTGGCGGCCATCCGGCTACTCGCGGGAGCTGAGAGTGGCGACGTTCAAGGCCGGTTTGACGGGATCCTCGAGCAAGCCGAGTGGTTGTCCGACATGGTCGAGGACGTTATCGGTGGTGCTGCCGACGACCGCCCCACAGATGTGGACGTTGCCGACCTGACATTTCGCTGCGTGCTGCGGGCGAGGCCCACAGCTCCGTGCCAGATTGGGTTCTTCGGTACGGACCAAACCATGGTGGTTGGCGCACCGGTTGCGCTCAGCAGGGCCGTCAGCTGCCTGCTGGACAATGCGGTCCGAGCGGCCGGCGAGGTCGGGCGGGTGAACGTTGTCGTGAGCGGCACCGACAGCTTCGTCACCATCCGGGTCATCGATGACGGCCCCGGCCTTGGCCACGTGCCCACCAACAACTCACTCGGGCTGACTATCGCCCGCGCCCTGGTCTCGGCCTGCGGTGGCGCGTTCGATCTGAAACCGGGCATCACGGGCGGCGCGGTCGCGCAGATCGTCCTGCCTGCCATCAGCTCCAGAGTGAGCTCCAGAGTGAGCTCCGGAGTGAGCTCCAGAGCGATGGCGTCATGAGGCTGCTGATCTGTGACGACCACAGACTGTTCCTCAACGCGCTGAGCATGGCGTTGACAGACAGCGAGCACACAGTCGTGGCAACGGCGCTCGATCCCGACGAGGCGGTGAAGGCTGCTCGCGAGCATCAGCCCGATGTGTGCCTTCTCGATGTGAGCTTCCCCAACGCCGACGGGCTCAACGCGATCGGCCGAATCCATCGGGTGAGCCCCCACACCAAGGTGGTCATGCTGTCCGGCACGGTCAACCGGGATCTGGTGGCGAACGCCATCACCCAGGGCGCTGAGGGTTTCGTCGGCAAGGAGAAGCCGGTCGGGGTCATTGTCGAGGCGCTCGACATGGCGTGCCAGGGACATTTGGCTGTGGATCGGCTTCTCCTTCATGAGGTCCTTGAGCCTCAGGTCCGGTTCGATGACCCGCTGAAGGGGCTGGGGCTGCTGACCGATCGCGAGTGGGAAGTTTTGTACTGCATCCTGGAGGGGCTGAGCAACGATCAGATAGCCGATCGGCTTGGTGTGCGACCCAGCATGGCCACAAGTCATGTGCAGAGCATGCTCGCCAAGCTCGGCGTGCACTCACGCTTACAGGCGGCCGCCCTGATGAATACGCACGCGTCGGTGGATACCTGGCCCGCCCACATGCGCTGACTCGGCGGCCTTCCGTCGCCCCGGAGACCTCAGGCCCGCTCGAACTTGAGATGGGTGACGCCTGGTGCCGTCACCGTCCTGACATGGGCGAGTCGCGGGTGGCCGGCGCCGAGGTCATCGAAGAGCCGTTCCCCGTCGCCCAAGAAGATCGGCACCAGGTTGATCTCCATCTCGTCAACCAGGTCCGCATCGAGATACTGCCGGGCCGCCTCCGCCCCACCCGCCAGCGACACGTCCTTTCCGGCCGCCGCGGTCCTCGCCTGATCGAGCGCCGACTCGGTGCCATCGGTGACGAAGGTGAACGTCGTGCCGCCCGAGCATACGAGCGGCTCCCGGGCGTGGTGGGTCAGCACGAAAACCGGATGGTGGTATGGCGGGTTGTCACCCCACCAGCCGTTCCAAGGGTCGTCGCCCCACGGTCCGGTTCCCCCGCCGAACATGTTGCGCCCCATCACGGTTGCGCCGATGTTGGCCATCGAAGCCTGGATCACGGGGGTGCTCTCGTTGACCTCGCCGCCCTCGAGTCCTTGCGGCTCTCTCCAAGCGGCCAGTGGGAACACCCAGTCGTGAAGGTGCATGCCGCCGACGCCCAGCGGGTTGTCGACATCCTGCCGGGGGCCTGCCACGAAGCCGTCCAGCGACATGGCGATCCAGAGTCGGAGCTTGCTCATGATCTGGTCCTTCCCCACCGGGTCTCGGCGGCCTGGCTGCGAAATTCCATTCAGCCATCGATGCCAACCGGGGGGCAAGGGGGATGCCTGCCGCTGCCAAGTCGGCGGATGCGTCGAGTCCGGGCGGATCGAGCGCCGATAGAGGAGAATGCCTGGATGAAGCTCAAGCTCGACCTGCATGACATCCATAACAAGGGCGCCGAGATAGACCGAGCACTGCGCGCGATCATCGACGAGGCAGTCGCCAAGAAGGCGCCCCTGGTGGAGATCATCCCCGGCAAGGGCTCCGGAGCCCTGAAGAAGCATGTGCTGCGATTCCTGGACCAGAAGGAGATCAAGGCCCTGTACCACCGTGTCGAGAAGGACTCCGACAACTTCGGCCGCGTCTTTGTCCACTTCCGCTGGAAGTGACTGTCCGCCTGACCTGAGCCCAGAGACTGAGCCGTCGCGGGCAGCCAAGGTTGCTGTCAGGCAGTCGGTGGGGTGCCGGCATCGCCAGCGATCGTCGGTGTGGCGGCGGAGGAGGCGACAAGACGCGCGTGGATCTCGGTGGTGAGCTGGTGGACAAGCTTGGTCAGCTCGGTGTTGGTGTGCAGCTCAAGCTCGCTCGCGACGAAGTCGTGGTCGGCCTTGGCCTGTTGGAAGGAGGCCTGCCGGTTCTGACCGATCATCACGAATGTCGACAGGAAGATCGCCTCCAGGGAGACGATGAGTGTCAGCGTCGGCCACGGACTCTTCTCGAACACGAGCATCCACACGGCGAAGACCACCGCGTGCAGGTACACGAACCTCATCGACCCGGCGAAGCCCGTGATTGCGTCCGCGACGCGCAGCTGGACCTGGGCCGACCTACGCTCGGCCTCGGCAAGCATTCCGGGGTGCTGGAGCTCGGTGGGCTGGGTGGGGCTCATCTGGAGGGGTCCTCTCGTCACGGTCGACTGCTGACGCAGAACGGTCTCACGGATACCGGAACCGATGCGCCGGATATCGAAACCCCGATCGCCCTCTGCCCGGAACGGCTACAGCCAGCTAGATGCTCCGGCTCAGGTCGAGGCGCGGATCACGAGCTCGGCCGGAAGTATCGTCACGCGGTCGACCGCCTCGCCCGCGATCCGCTTCACCAGCACCTCGGCCATGGCGGCGCCGAGCCTGACGGACGGCTGGTGCACCGTTGTCAGTGGCGGCGCTGTGGTCTTGGCGTAGTAGTCATCGTCGAAGCCCACCACCGCGATGTCGTCCGGGATCCTCAGTCCGGCCTCCAGGATGGCCGAGTATGCCCCGGCCGCCATCTGGTCGTTGGCCGCGAAGAGCGCGTCGATGGGCACGCCGCGCTCGAGCAGGCGGCGCATGGCCGCGGTCCCCGACGCTGGCGCGAAGTCGCCGTACTCCACGAGTGACTGGTCGAGACCATGGGCAGCCATCGCCTTCTGCCAGCCGGACAGCCGGTCGAGGCCTGGCGGCATGTCCTGGGGGCCGGCGATCGTGGCGATCGAACGCCGACCCTGGTTGATCAGGTGCAAGGTGGCGCTCTCGGCGGCCGCCACGTTGTCGACATCCACGAAGTAGCTGACTTGCTGGCCGTTGTTCAGGGGGCGCCCGCCGAAGACGATCGGCAGCGAGTGACCAAGACGCGCATAGGAGTGGTCGCCACTGTGGTGGGAGACGACCAGGGCGCCGTCCGCGTTGCCGCTCATCAGGTAGCGGCGGGTCTTGTCCGGGTTCGTCTCCGAGGCGATGACCATGTTGAGGGTGTAGTCGGTGTCGGCCAGGTGCATCGCCACGCCCTGCACGATCGAGGCGAAGAACGGGTCGGCGAACACGCGCGCGGTGCTTTCCGGCACGACCAGCGCGATCACCTGGGTGCGCCGGGTCGCGAGGGAGCGGGCGGCACGGTTGGGCACGTAGTTCAGCGTGGCGATGGCCGCGGTGACCGACTCGACAACCTCGGGCGTGACCTTTGGCGATCCGTTGACCACGCGGGAGACCGTGGCGCGTGAGACCCCGGCCAGTGCGGCCACGGCCTCGAGCGTCGGCGCCGGATGGCTCTCCTGCTCGGTCGTCATCGTTGGCCTCCTATCGCGGGTTCGCCGAGGTTCGGCACGGATCGCCTCGATGAAGAGATTATGCGGGCGTATTCGCGGCCGCTGTCCTTTATCGTGCGCAGCTGGGTGTCGTAGTCGACGCGGACGATGCCGAAGCGCTTGTTGTAGCCCCAGGCCCACTCGAAGTTGTCGAGCAGGGACCACACGAAGTAGCCCCGAATGTCCGCGCCGAGTGCGATCGCATCCCCAACTGCCCGGATGTGGTCGACGATGTATCCAGTGCGCTCCACGTCGTGCACCGATCCGTCGTCGCTGACGACGTCGTCGTAGGCCGCGCCGTTCTCGGTGACGTACAGGGGCGGGAGGCCGTCATACTCCTTGCCGAGGCGCACCAGCAGCCTGCGAAGCCCAAGGGGGTTGACCTCCCAGCCCATGGCAGTCTGCGGAAGGTGCCGCGTCGGGAAGGTCACGTACTCGCTGCCGATGAACGGCGATCTGGTCGGCCGGTCGGTCGGCACGAGCCCGGGTTCGGCGACGGCGGGCAGCGGATGTCCACTGACGTTGTCGTCGTGATAGTGGTTGACGCCGAGGAAGTCGATCGGCGCCGCGATGACCGCGAGGTCGCCATCCAGCACCAGCTCGGCGAGTCCGTACTCGGCGACGTCTTCGAGCAGGTCGGCCGGGTAGGAGCCGCGCAGGATCGGGTCCAGGTACATCCGGTTCGTCAACGCGTCGAGGCGCCGGGCCGCCTCGAGGTCGACCGGGTCGCCGGGGTCGTTGGGAACGGCGTTGGTCAGGTTGAGCGTGATGCCGAGCTTCAGCTCCCGAGACTGCTGTATGCCGCGCTCGCGGAGGGCGCACACCGCGAGCCCATGCGCGAGGTGCTGGTGGTGCACGGCGGCGAACGCGACGTGCGGGTCGGGGATCCCGGGGCAGAGCTCGCCGCAGGCCTAGCGTGTCAGATGGGGGCAGAGCGGCGCGCGGAACGGCGCCCAGTGGGTGACCCCGTGCCCACGCACCCCCTCGCCGGTGCCAGCCAAGTCCGGACAATCGCACGG
>ERZ1739051.12-NODE-12-length-19799-cov-12.868770_pt1 | contig 19799 bp, 22 predicted proteins | sample MGYA00581757_ERZ1739051 | MGnify/ENA primary metagenome ERZ1739051 (study PRJEB42929, sample SAMN08275523) | rhizosphere metagenome | isolation source: Rhizospheric soil replicate 3 | host: Colobanthus quitensis | place: Antarctica: Devils point, Livingston Island...
ATGACGATGTCGAACGTGTTCTCGGCGGTAGCCGACATTGCGGACGCTCCCTTGCATGTGCGCATCTGACCGGACGTTGCCCTGTGTCGAGTCGGCACGTGCGCGTGCCGACTCGCCCTCGGGCGTCGTAGAGCATCCTGTCACTGATCGGGGGCCGAGTCGCAAGAGGCACCACGAATCGATACTGGTCATAGAGTTGCCGCATGACGTTGTTGGCCGTGCCTGCAGTGGGAGTGGTCGGATGAGTTTGTGGGGAAGGCTGCGTCGTCGTAGTACGCCACAGCAGAAGGGTCGGATGGATGGTCCGGGAATGGCGGTCGACAGCAACGCCGTCCGCGATCACCTCGCGTCCTTCGTGGCGAGCCGACGCGGGGTCGAGGCGTTTGTCGAACCGCCGACCAACGTCACAGCGACCACCGTGGTGCTGATCGCCCATGACGGCGAGTGGACCCGGCGAGCGGTTGGCTCGCGTGACGTGGCCTTCGAGCTGCCGCGAGCACTTGGCATACCGGTGTATGACGTCAACCAGACGGGATACCCGTCGCGCATGCGCGAGTGGAACTCCAGACAGCGCAAGGGTTCCGGTCAGTAACGCGGTGGTATGACTTGTCCTCTCGTGGCAAGGTTGGCAACACAGCGACGAAGGAGAGCACCCATGACCAAAGATGCAGACAAGCCCGGCAGTGTCCAACCAGACCAGCCGGCCGCTCAGACCTCGGCCGAAGACGTGAAGCGCAAGTTCCGTGAGGCTCTCGACAAGAAGCATGCCCACGGCGGCCGCGACGTCTCAGACGACGGCGAGCACGCGAAGATTCATGATGCCCATGGACCGGCCAAGGCCCAGCAGATGTTCCGGCGCAAGAGCGGCGGCTGACCGCCGCCAGATCAGCGCCATCGGCTCAAACAGGCTTCGCGCTCAAGGAGTAGGCAGCCAGCCACGTATGACGTGGCTGGCTCCCCTTTGTCCGTCAGCTGCATTTCAAACGTCAGCGGTATGCCGGGTGGTCAGGCCTGCGACTCGGCGATCCCCACGAGGGTGCGGACACCGAAGCCCGTGCCCTGGGCGGGGGTGTAGCCCCACGGTGTCTTGTCGTTGAATGCCGGTCCGGCGATGTCGAGGTGGGCCCACGGAATGGGCTGACCGTTCTCGCCATTTCCGACGAACTCGGACAGGAACCAGCCGGCGAAGATCACACCGGGTGGCTTCGACTGCAGCAGATCCGCGACGGGGGACTCCAACAGGGGGCGGACGTCCTCGAGCAGGGGGAAGGGCCAGAAGGGCTCGCCAGCCGCGTCGGCAATGACCTTGATGGAGTCCCTGAGGTCGTCGTCGTTGCTCATGAATGCTGCCGTGTGGCTGCCGAGTGCCACGACCGCCGCGCCGGTCAGGGTGGCGATGTCGATGATCAGGTCGGGCTTCTTCTCCGAGGCCAACGCGAGGCCGTCGGCCATGACCATCCGGCCTTCGGCGTCGGGGTTGTTGAGCTCGACGGTCTTGCCCCCCCGCAAGGTGACGACGTCGCCGGGGCGGCACGCGCCGGAGCCGAGCATGTTCTCGGCGAGGCAGAGGTACGCGGTGATCTCGACCGGCAGACCGAGCTCAGCGATGGCGAACACCGCAGAGGCGACAGCGGCAGCGCCCGCCATGTCGCATTTCATGGTGCCCATGCTCGTGGCTGGTTTGATGGCCAGGCCGCCGGAGTCGAACGTGATGCCCTTGCCGACGAACGCCACATGCCTCTTGGGCTTTGCGGGGGTGTACCGCAGCGTGACCAGCCGCGGGCCCCTGACTGAACCGCCGCCAACCGTCAGGTGGCCGCCGAAGCCGCCGCGCCTCAACCCGCTCTCGTCGAGGACCGAGACCTTGACGCCGCTGCCGAGTGCGCGCTTCTTGATCGCCGCGGCGAACGTCTCCGGATAGAGGTCGTTGGGGGGCTGGTTGACCAGGTCACGGGTGTAGGTCGTGGCCTGGCCGAGCGCGATGGCCCTCTTGATCGCGGCGCGCAGGCCCCGGTCCCGCGCGACCGGGGAGGTGACGGCGATGGACTTAACCGGATTCGAGGTCGGGCCGGCGGCTGAGCTCGAGATGGTGTATGCCCCGAAGAGGGCGCCCTCAGTCGCGGCGACGGCATCCGCCACACCGGATCCGGGAGCCACCACGACGGCTTTGGAGAGACCACTGAGCTGACGCGTGGCTGACCCCACAGCACGACGGACCGCTTCGGCATCCAGCGACCCGCCATCGGTCGGCGCCTTGCCGGCGCCGGACACGACAACCATTGAGGCCGCCACGCCGGGCACCGAGACGAGCTTGAGGACCTCGTCGGCACCACCCTTGGCCTTGAGGGTCGCCAGAGCAGCCTCGAGGTGTGCGACGGTCTTGTCGCCGAGGCCGTGTCCTGGCGCCAGAGCCGCACCGTCGTCGGTCTTGACCGAGATGAGGACGAGTGCGTCGCCCTTCAGCTCGGCTGCGCTGCGGTCGGACACGGTCAAGGTGGTCACGGGGTTCCTGTCCTTCGTCGTGGGGGTCGGGTGATGAGGATAACGAATTCGTATGCGGATACCGTGACCCACATGACTCATGCCTCCCTCAAGACCTCCCCCCTGCACGACCGTCACGTGGCGCTTGGCGCCAAGATGGCGGACTTCGGCGGCTGGGAGATGCCGATCGAGTACCCCGGCGGAGGGGTCGTGCGCGAGCACACCGCCGTCCGTGAACGCGTGGGCATCTTCGATGTCAGCCATCTCGGCAAAGCCAGTGTCAAGGGCCCCGGTGCGGCGGCGTTCATCAACTCCTGCCTGACCAACGAGCTGGGCCGTATCCAGGCAGGTAAGGCGCAGTACACCCTGTGTTGCGACGAGACCGGTGGGGTGGTCGATGACCTCATCGTCTACCTGCGCGCCGATGACGACGTCTTCCTGATTCCCAATGCTTCCAACACTGCTGAGGTCGTACGCCGGCTGAAGGCTGTGGCGCCCGCGGGCCTGGAGCTCGAGAACCTGCACGACGGATACGGCGTCATCGCGGTCCAGGGACCCAAGAGCGACGAGGTCCTGGAGGCTCTCGGGCTGCCGACCGGCCATGAGTACATGTCGTTCGTCGAGGCTGACTGGAAGGGCAGGCCGGTCATCGTCTGCCGCACCGGATACACCGGCGAGCGTGGCTACGAGCTCGTCCCGCGCTGGGAGGACTCGCTGGCGGTCTGGGACGCACTGGTCGAGGCAGCGGCACCTTACGACGGTCTCCCGTGCGGCCTTGGCGCCCGCGACACCTTGCGCACCGAGATGGGCTACCCGCTGCACGGCAACGACCTGAGCCTCGACATCACCCCGGTCCAGGCGCGGGTCGGATGGGCCGTTGGCTGGAAGAAAGACACGTTCTGGGGCAAAGACGCGCTCACCGCAGAGAAGGCCGCAGGACCGAAGCGGGTCAACTGGGGTCTGCTGGCCACGGGCCGCGGTATTCCGCGTTCACACTGCCAGGTCAAGGGCGCCGATGGCAGCGTGCTGGGAGAGGTGACCTCGGGGACGTTCTCGCCGACCCTCAAGCAGGGAATCGCGTTGGCACTGCTCGGTCCGACGGCCAAGGAGGGCGATGACGTCGTCATCGACGTGCGCGGCCGCGACGTCCTTGCCAAGGTCGTCAAACCTCCCTTCGTGCAGGTTCAGGTCCACTAGGGTCGGCCCATGGCCAATGACGGCGCAGAAATGGGCTCAGTGGGACAGGGCACACCGGAGGATCCGTGGGTGCTGAGTACTCCGCCAAGGACCTCCGAGTACACGATGCACAAGGATGAGTCGTCCGACCCGCCGCGCCTCGTGTGCACCGTCGGAAAGACAACCCTCTACTACGACCTGCGCTGCCTGGAGGACCTCCAGGCGATGCTGCGCGAGCGCGGCGACTGGGTCGAGCTGGGGTCGGCCGATGAGCAGAAGCCGGCCAAGGATGGCACCGTCGAGGCTTGGGGCCGTTCAACGAGCAACCCGGTTGGCGGCTGGTACGGCCTGAAGAAGGGCCTCCGCGGCAGGTTCGGGATGTACGTCCCCCCGCTGATGGAGGCGCTCGGTCTGGCCGAGCTGGAGCACAACCCGCGTAACAACCGGATGCGCGCAATCTGAGAGTTGTTGACCTGTCCGGTCAGCGGATCGCGGCCAGGACGTCGAGGTACCCCTGCGTCGCTCGCCACAGGCGATCGGCCACGGGCTCCAGCTTGCCTGGACTGAACCGGCGCTGTTCATAGTCGGCTGTGGCTGACTCCAGCGCTCGATGACTTGTGGCGAGCTCGGCCCCGAGCCTGGTCTGCATCTCGTCGGGCGTCGGTTGTGGCAGCCGCAACGCCTCCGCCGTCCCGTTTCGAATGGCCGACAACACATCGGACGTGGTCTCGACTGACTCATCCCAGATCAGTAGCGGTCGCTGGATGTGGTGGTTCCACACGGGGGCTCGCGTCGAACGCCACATCGCCACGACAGGATTCTTGGACATCGCCGTGGCATGGGACCAGTGCTCAGCCCCAGCCGGGGCGCAGAACCACGGGACCTCGTCGATCGGCAGGTCGACGGCCAGTACGACACGCAGATCGTCGAGATCGTCATGGCTTGTCAGCACGTCTGAGTAGGTCCACAGCTGGGTGACCCTCAGCGGAAAGATCGTGGCCGGCCGCCCCGCCATATCGGCGCACACGTCCGCAAGCTCCTCGAGATGATGGACGGCGCGGGACCATTTCATCGGGTTCCTCTCGGGCGGCTGACCGCAGCCTGGTTGACATCCGGAAGGACCGGCTTGGGTGAAACGTTATCGACCTGACTACCGTTGCCCCGTAGTGAGCGCCGACCCGCCGTGACGAAGTGGGCACGGGTCGGCCGGTCGATAAGTGTTCCAAGGGTGGAGAAGGCGTGGCCAAGGGACTCCTCGTGGCGGGCACCACCTCTGACGCCGGAAAGAGCCTGGTGACCGCAGGGCTGTGCCGGTGGCTGGCTCGCCAGGGCGTGTCGGTCGCCCCGTTCAAAGCTCAGAACATGTCCAACAACTCGATGGTCTGCGCAGACGGGTCGGAGATCGGGCGTGCTCAGTGGGTCCAGGCCGTCGCATGTGGTGTGGTGCCCGAAGCCGCAATGAACCCGGTGCTTCTGAAGCCCGGGTCGGACCTCAGGTCGCACGTGGTCCTGATGGGCCGTCCCTGGGGAAAGCTCGAGGCCGGAGAGTGGGCGACGGGCCGAAAGGTATTGGCGCAGACGGCGTTTGAGGCATTCCATGATCTCTCGTCGAGGTTCGACGTCGTCATCGCCGAGGGGGCAGGCAGCCCCGCAGAGATCAACCTGCGTGAGGGCGACTTCGTCAACATGGGACTTGCCCGGGCTGTGGATCTTCCGGTGGTCGTCGTCGGTGACATCGACCGTGGTGGTGTCCTTGCCGCGATGTACGGCACCTTGGCCCTGCTCGACGCTGGGGACCAGGCTCACATCCGCGGTTGGATCATCAACAAGTTCCGCGGGGACCTGTCGCTCCTTGAACCCGGTCTGCGGATGCTCGAGGAACGGACCTCGCGACCGGTCCTGGGCACCCTGCCTTTTCTGTATGACGTCTGGCTGGATGGCGAGGATGCTCTAGCGATTTCGGGGTGGTCGGGCGGGTCCTCAGCGGCTTCGACAGCCGTATCTGTTGTCGGCACAACGCTTTCCGTGGCGGTGGTCCGATTCCCCCGAGTCTCCAACGCCACCGATGTTGATGCTCTCGCCGCGGAGCCGGGTGTGGATGTCCGAGTGACGGCAGACCCCGATGTTGTCGCACGGGCGGACCTGGTTGTGCTCCCCGGGTCTCGAGCGACACTTTCGGATCTGGCGTGGATGCGGTCCCGGGGCCTGGACGAGGCGGTGCTGCTGCGGGTCGCGGCTGGGCGTCCGGTGCTCGGCATCTGTGGTGGCTACCAGATGCTCGCCGACAGCATCGAGGACCCCGAGGGCGTCGAGCACCGTTCTGCCCAGACGGTTGCCGGACTCGGGCTACTCCCGATCCGGGTGCGGTTCGACGTGGACAAACATCTGGGACAACCGGTTGGTCAGTGGCGGGGAAACTCCGTGACGGCATACGCGATCCACCACGGGGTGGCCTCGCGCACACCGGACGGTGTCGAAGCGGTGCCCTTCCTTGACGGGTGGCAGTCGGGCCCGGTGTGGGGGACGACATGGCACGGAGCCTTCGAGAATGACGGATTCCGGCGGGCGTTCCTGACGGAGGTGGCGTCCCAGGCCGGAGTTCGATGGCGGGCCGACCCGAGCGCACCGGGGTTCGCATCGCGGCGAGAGGCGATGCTTGATCGCCTGGCGGACGCCATCGACGAGCATCTGGACACTGCGGCGTTGAGAAGGCTTGTCGGTATTGATGTCTGAGCTCGTCCTCGTTGAACCCTGGACCTGGCGTCGATTTCCGAGGGCCTGCAAACCGCTTACGATCTCTGAATGACTGCACAAGCCACGGCGCCCACATTCCCTGAGATAACGCTCAGAGTGGGAGATCTGACGCTGCGTCCGCTGACGCAGACAGATGCGGATGACGTCGCGGAGGCCTGCCAGGACGCTGAGACCATGCGATGGCTTCCGTTACCCCGTCCGTACACCCGCAGCAACGCCGAGTGGTTCATCGGGACGTTCGGGCCCGGGCTGCGCGAGTCGGGAGCCGGCATCGTGTTCGCCATCGAGTCGGCCGGAAGGCTGGCTGGTGTGATCGACCTCAAGCACGTCAGCTGGGCGGCCAAGCTCGCCGAGGTGGGCTACTGGGTGGCGCCGTGGGCCCGTGGCCGGGGAGTTGCCTCCGGCGCGACTCGTGCGCTGGCGCTGTGGGCGATCGGCAGCCATGGTTTCGAGCGGGTCGAGCTGTTCGCAGCGACCGGGAACGCGGCGTCGCAGCGAGCCGCGGAGAAGGCAGGCTTCGTGCGGGAGGGCGTTGCGCGCAACGCCGGCTACGTCCATGACGGCCGCGTGGACATGGTTGTCTTCTCGCTGGTCCCGGATGACCTGCGGATGTCAGATGTCGAAGACCTCGAAGGTGATCGCGTGCTCGACGCCCATCGCTTTCCCGCCGCCGCCAAGGATCATGCCCAACAAGTCCCGAGGTGATGGATAGTCGCCGCCGAGGGCCTCGAGATAGACCTGATGCGCCTCCAGCGATGCCACCGCGGCATCCATGCTTCCGGTCACCTCGACCCCGTGAGTTACCTGAGGTGAGCCAGCCATGCAGACCCACCTGACGCCGCTCCACGGTTCGTAGCCTTCACTGGTCAGCTCGGGGTGGATCCACCGGTTTCCCGCGTCCTTGGATGCGTCCAACGTCGCAAGTCCCACCGCGCGGTGGTCGGCCTGGTTGGTGCCGCCGCCGGCGAACCGCTCGCGATGGGTGAGCGTGATGACGACCTCTGGCTTACGGATGCGTATGGCGCGGGCGATGTCACGGCGCAACGGCAGACCGTACTCGACCATTCCGTCGTCGTAGTCGAGGAACTCCACGGTGTCGACGCCCACCTCGGCAGCACCGTCGCGCTCTTCCTGGGCGCGGACGGAGGCGGCTTCGCTCGGTGGAACTCCGTCGATACCGGCTTCGCCGTGGGTGGCCAGCAGGTAGGTGACGGTCTTGCCCTGCTGAACCCAACGGTGCACCGCCGCGGCGAGACCGTACTCGAGGTCGTCGGGATGGGCGGCCACGCAGAGAGCTCGGGACCACGACTCGTCGAAGGAAGGCAGGACCGGTTCCGGTGATCGAAAGTCGTTCATCCGGTCACGCTACACAAGGTCATTGGCCCGGCCAGTCGTCGAGACCGGAGGCGCGGACCTGGGCTGGATAGGGTGATCGCCATGACTGATGAGTGGACCTGGACCTATCTCAACGCGGACGGCCGGCCGATGACCGGTGAAACCCTGGTCACAAACGGTTTTCCGTCACAGAGCGAGGCGGAGAGCTGGCTCGGCGAGCAGTGGCGTGAGCTGGCCGATGTGGGTGTGGACGCGGTCACGCTTGCGCACGAGGGTTCCGTCGTCTATGGACCAATGAGCCTGCGAGCGGTCGAGTGAGCACTGCGGCCGACGCCAGCACCAACAGCTCGACGGGCCACCGACCGCTGGGCGACGGGCTGGCCCGGGACCTCGAGCGCCAGGTCCGCCAGGCGCAGAGTCAATGGCACTCACCGGCTGTGAGCGCGGGCGTCGTCAGGGAAGGCGTGCTGGTCTGGTCCACGCACCCCGGCTCGGCACGTCTGGACCCGGTCACGGGGCCGACCGACGATACGCAGTACATGATCGGTTCGATCACCAAGACGTTCACAGCGGTGCTGATCATGGCGCTGCGTGATGCCGGCAGGCTCTCGCTGGACGACCGGCTGGAGACCTTCCTGCCGCAGACGAAACATGGCGCCGTCACCATCCGTTCGATGCTGGCGCACGCTTCGGGCCTCCAGCGCGAGCCGGTAGGCCGGATCTGGGAGAACCTCGACGCGCCGGACCGGGAGCGTCTGCTGCGCGAGCTGGAGGACGCCGAGCAGGTGCTGCCCGTCCACTTCGCCTTCCACTACTCCAACCTCGCCTTCGGGCTGTTGGGACAGATCGTGGAGCAGCTTGAGGGCCGGCCCTGGGTTGACGTGGTCACCGAGCGAATCCTCGCGCCGTTGGGGATGAAGAACACCGGGCTGGAGCCCGATCGCGCGAGTCGGGCACTGGGCTACCAGGTTCACCCGCACACAGGAGTCGCGACGCTCGAACCGCAGTTCGACCTCAAGGCGACGGCACCAGTTGGCGGACTCTGGAGCACCGTTGCCGACATGGGCCGGTATGCCGCGTTCGTGGCGAACCCGACCGACGACGTCCTCTCGCCCGACACCCTGGACGAGATGTGCCGACCGGTGATCATGACCGACGTCGAGGGCTGGGCGCGGGCCTACGGGCTGGGTTATGACCTTCAGCGCACCGGTGAGCGGATCCTGGCTGGACACGGTGGAGCAATGCCGGGCTTCCTGGCCGGGCTGCGGGTCAGGCGTCAGGAGCGGGTCGGGGCCGTGGTCTTCGCGAACTGCACGGCAGGTGCCGAGACCTTGGCCCTCGCCGGTCAGCTGGTCAACGCTGTCCTCGACGCCGAGCCCTCCCTGGCGCTCGTCTGGAGTCCGTCCCAGCCGCAGCCGGACTTTGACGGCATTCTCGGAAGCTGGTGGAGTGAGGGCGAGGAGATCGTCTTCGAGGTGCGAGACAACGTTCTTTGGTCGCGGATCCCCGGCGGGCTGGCGATTGCCGAGACCCGGTTCGCGCAGACGGATGGTGGGCGCTTCCGTGCCGTGGCGGGGCGGGAGCGCGGCGAGCTGCTCGAGATCACCCGGGGCCAGGGTGGCGACGTCGAGCGGATGCACTTCGCGACCTATGCACTCACACGTGACCCGACCGCGTTCGCCGACCTGCTCGACTGAGCAGGGTCAGCCCCCTACTCCGGACCAGCCGCCTGCGTGTGGACCAGCCGCCTGCAAGACGTCGAGCGTCTAGTCGCCTTTGGAGCCCCGGGCGACCTGGGGGCGCGGCAGCCGTGACCGGCGCATCTGGAAGGCGCGCAGCACGGCATACATCGCTGATCCGCGCGGTGGAGCCTCGCCGAACCTGGCGACGATCCTTGCCTTGATCCGCCGCCACATCAGGAAGGCATCGAGCACTCCCGCGACAACCAGACCGTAGACCATCGTGAAGATCAGCAGCGTGGTCCATGACTTGATCGAGGGGACGAGGGGGGCCACGAAGGTCAACACGAGCACCAGCACCATGACCGGCAGCATGAACTCGCCGACGTTCCAGCGGGCGTCCACGGTGTCGCGGATGAAGCGCTTGACCGGTCCCTTGTCGCGAGCCGGAAGCGCGGCCTCGTCTCCGGACAGCAACGCCGCCCGCTGCTTGGCGCGGGCCACCTTGCTCGCCTCACGTGACTGGCTCGCGGCGGCCTTGCGGTCGGTGGGCACGAGGGGCCTTTTGCGGGCCGCCTCCTGTTCCCGCCGGGATGGTGTGGGGCGGTTCTTGGCACCGGGTCGATCGGCGTACGTGACTGCCGATGGGGTGCCGTTCTCGGGGCTCTTCTTGCGTCCAAACACGGACCTACTGTATGTCGAGTGGTCGGCTTCTCTTGTATCGCCGGTCGGCCGCACGGGCCGCGGTGGGTACGCTCCGGTCGTGACCAACGACGTTCTCACCCCCGACCTTGACCCAGCCCGGCTGACCGCGATGAAGGTCCGGGTCGCCGAGCTTCTGCCGACTTTGCGCGAGGACCTCGAAGTTCTGACCCGCATCCCCAGCGTCTCGCTGGCAGCCTTCGACCAGGCCCACGTGGAGGCCAGCGCGGAGGCCGTCGCAGGGCTGCTGCGCGCCGAGGGTCTCGACGTCGAGATTGTCAGGGAAGGCGGCCGACCGGCCGTCCTCGGGCACATCGACGGGCCCGACGGTGCGCCGACGGTCATGTTGTATGCCCACCATGACGTTCAGCCCCCCGGGGCCGAATCCGACTGGGACAGCGCGCCATTCGAGCCGACGGAGCGGGGCGGCCGGGTCTACGCCCGCGGCATCGCCGATGACAAGGCCGGTGTCATGGCCCACATCGCGGCCTTGCGGGTGCACTCCGGCGCTTTGCCGGTCGGCGTCACCGTGTTCGTCGAGGGCGAGGAGGAGATCGGCTCGGACAGCCTTGGCACCATTCTCGAGCGGCATGGCGAGAAGCTGCGTGCCGACGCGATCGTCCTGGCCGACTCGACCAACTGGGCGGTGGGGGAGCCGGCGCTGACCACCACGTTGCGCGGCATGATCCGGGTGGTTCTCACGGTTCGCGCCCTGGATCACGGGATCCACAGCGGCATGTTCGGTGGCGCGGTTCCGGACGCCATCACGGCGCTGATCAGGATCATCGCCACGCTCCACGACGCCGAGGGCAATGTCGCCGTCGCCGGTCTGAGGTCCAGCGTGGCCTCCGATCTCGACTACCCCGAGGAGCGGCTTCGCGCGGAGTCCGGTCTGCTCGATGGCGTGCAGACGATCGGCTCCGGCTCGATCCTGTCGCGACTGTGGACCAAGCCGTCGATCACCACGATCGGCATCGACGCGCCGTCGGTGGCCACCTCGTCCAACACCCTGGTCCCACAAGCCGCTGCGAAGATCTCCATGCGTATCGCCCCGGACGAGGACCCGAAGGAGGGCTACCGGCTATTGGCCGAGCACCTGAGGGCCAGCGCGCCGTGGGGCGTCCAGGTCGACATCCATCTCGATGACGAAGGCGCAGGGTTCTGCGCTGACGCCAACGGTCCCGTCTACGACCAGGCGCGAGAGGCCTTCACCGATGCGTGGGGTGTCGCCCCGGTCGACATCGGCGTGGGAGGGTCGATCCCGTTCGTGGCCGCATTCGCAGAGAGGTTCCCGGGCGCCGGGATCCTGGTCACGGGTGTCGAGGACCCCGACACCCGAGCTCACGGCGCCAACGAGAGCCTGCACCTTGGTGAGTTCGAGCGGGTTTGTCTGGCCGAGGCTGTCCTTTTCGAGCGTCTGGGACTGTTGCGCCTCTGAGCGGCGCGATCCCGAGCCCTCAGGTCTGTTGCGCCTCTCAGCTGTGGGCGCTCGTCAGTCCCTGGCGGTCTCGCCCGGCAGCGCGAGCATCTGGTCCAGCGCAACCTTGGCCCATTTCGCGACGTCGGGGTCCACAGTGATCTGGTTGACGATCCGGCCAGCAACGAGCGACTCCAGCGCCCAGACCAGGTGCGGCAGGTCGATGCGGTTCATGGTCGAGCAGTAGCAGACGTTCTTCTCCAGGAAGGCGATGTTCTGCTTCGGGAACATCGTCGCGAGCCTGCGGACGAGGTTGAGCTCGGTGCCCACGGCCCACGAGCTTCCGTCCGGCGCCGCGGCGATGGTCGAGATGATCCGTTCGGTCGAGCCCACGGCATCCGCAGCGTCGACCACCTCGTACTGGCACTCGGGGTGGACGATCACCCTGACACCGGGAATTGTGGCTCGAGCCGCGTTGACGGCTTCGAGAGAGAACCGGCCGTGCACCGAGCAGTGCCCGCGCCACAGGATGACCCGTGCAGCCTGGACCTGTTCGCGGGTCAGACTTCCGGCCGGCTTGTGCGGGTCGAACACGACGCAGTCCTGCAGGGACAGACCGAGCTCGCGGACCGCCGTGTTGCGTCCCAGGTGCTGGTCGGGCAGGAAGAGGACCTTGCCCGGGCCGTCAAGGCCACCGCGCTGCTCAAACGCCCACGCAAGAGCGGTTTTCGCGTTGCTCGACGTGCAGATCGTGCCGCCGTGGCGACCCGTGAACGCCTTGATGGCGGCCGAGGAGTTCATGTAGGTCACGGGAATGACGTGGTCCGCGGCGCCCATCTCGGCCAGGTCGTCCCAGGCGTCCTCGACCTGGCCGATCGCGGCCATGTCCGCCATGGAGCATCCTGCGGCCAGGTCGGGCAGCACGACCTGCTGATGGTCCGCGGTCAGGATGTCGGCCGCCTCCGCCATGAAGTGCACGCCGCAGAAGACGATGTATGCCGCCTCCGGCCGAGCAGCCGCTTCCTTGGCCAGCTTGAAGCTGTCGCCCATGACATCGGCGAACTCGATCACCTCGTCGCGCTGGTAGTGGTGACCCAGTACGAACACCTTGTCCCCGAGGGCGGCCTTGGCGGCACGGGCACGTTCCACCAGGCCCCGGTCCGACGGTGCCGGCAGCTCACCGGGACACGCGACGCCCCTCTCGGTGGCGAGCTCGCGGCCGTGGCCGAGAACGAGCAGGGGCAAAGGGTGGCGGCGTGGCTGTTCCGTTGTGGTGCTCACGCCCTGATCGTATGCCGCCTAAAGTCGCACTAATGACCTCGAGCGACAGCCTGCGGACGCGGGATCTCACCACCGACGACCTCGACTCAGCCTTCGATGTGCGGTCGCGGTCTTTCGGGCCGCTCGACCCATCCATGCGTGACTGGTGGAACGAAGTCCAGCACGAGTCCATCAACGCGCATCGAGCGATCGGTGTCTTCGACGGCGAACGGCTGCTGGCGCACGCGAGGATCCGCTCGTACCAACAGTTCTGGGGTGGTCGGCCGATGCCCATGGGCGGTATCGCAGGTGTGGTGGTCGCACCTGACGCCCGAGGTCGTGGAGTCGGCTCAAAGCTCATGGCGGCGATCGCGGAGCGTTCTCATGAGCTGGGTGACCTCGTCTCCGCTCTCTACCCGGCCACGGTGTCGATGTACCGGACCCTGGGCTGGGAGATTGTCGGCGCCCAGCACCGGATCAGCATGTCCGCTGAGGCGCTTCGGACCCTCGGTGGCAAGGATGTGCACCTGCGCACCGCGACCGAGTCGGACGTGGAGCCGTTCAGGAACAGCCTGGTGGACCGATACACCGCGCAGCGTGCGAATGGCCCCAAGCTGCTCAGCTTTGCCGAGGCCAAGGAACTGCTCACCGACGACGCCATGATGAGCTACGTCACCGAGCATGGCTTCGTCGTCTACAAATGGCATGATGGCAACCTCGTGGTGTCGTATCTCCTCGCCGACACCCCTGCGGTCGCCCGTGCGCTGTGGTCGGTGGTCGGCTCTGGCTCGTCGATCGCCAAGAAGGTGGTGGCGTACGTCGCCCCGGACGACCCCATCCACCTCCTTCTGCCGGAGGAGGTCGCCCATGAGAGCCGCCTCACGCGATGGATGCTCAGGGTGTTGGACACACCGAAAGCCATTGCGGCACGTGGCTTTTCGTCTTCCGTCACCGGTGCCGCCACGATTCTGCTGGAGGACCCGCTGCTGCCTGCCAACAGCGGATCCTGGCGGCTTGCGGTGTCCGGAGGACGTGGCGAGCTCACCCAGGTGGAGGCGACAGAGGAAGCCCTGCAGCTCGGTCCCAACGGCTTCGCGGCCCTGTATGCCGGGACACCCGTTCACGTGCTGCGCACCGCCGGCCTCGCCTCGGGTGGCGAGCCGGAGCAGGACGAGCTGTTCGATGCGGCGTTCGCCGGTCGTGCGGCATACCTGCTCGAGTACTTCTAACCGATCGCCATAAGGACACATCACATGCACTATGTCGTCAGTGACATCCACGGACACGTGGAGCATCTGGTCGGGGCGCTTCAGCATGCAAAGCTGCTCGACGCCGACTGCGAGTGGTGCGGGGGGCCGGCCCGTCTGACCGTCCTGGGCGACCTGTTCGACCGTGGTCCCGATGGCATCGCGGTCGTCGACCTGATCCGCAGGCTGCAGGCCGAAGCCCGCCGGGCCGGGGGGCGCGTCGACGCCCTGCTCGGCAACCACGAGATCCTGGCTCTGGGGATGCACCGGTTCGGCGACCGACCGGTCCCATCAACTTTCGGGGGACGGCGCAGCTTCGCGCGCAGCTGGGCTCTCAACGGGGGCAGAGCCGGCGATCAGGAGAGCCTCACCGACGAGCACATTGCCTGGCTCAGCGGGCTGAACGGCACTGACCTGGCGGGCCCCGACCTGCTGGTGCACTCCGACACCACCGAGTACCTCAGGTGGGGCGACAGCGTCGAGCAGATCAACGATGCGATCCGCGACGTGCTTGCCGGTGATGACCTCGAACAGTGGTGGGAGTGCTGGGTAAGGCTGACGAACCGACATGCGTTCGCTGGGATGGATGGCGAGCGGGTGGCCCTGGGTCTGCTCAACAGGCTCGGCGGCGTGCGCGTCGTCCACGGGCACAGCATCATCGCGACGATCGCCAGGGGGGACTCCCGAGAGGTCACCGGCCCCCTCTCATATGCGGGAGGTCGCGCACTGGACATCGATGGGGGGATCTACGACGGCGGCCCTTGTCTGGTTGTCCGCCTCGACCATGACCCTGACCTGATCGCCTGACAGCATGTCCTTGTGCGCGTTCTCATAGCCCCCGACTGTTTTACCGGCACCCTCAGCGCCGTCCAGGCAGCAGAGGCGATCGCAGACGGTTGGCGACGCGGTGCTCCTCACGACCACCTCACCCTTGTGCCGCTGTCAGATGGAGGACCCGGACTCCTCGACGTCCTGACGAATGCGCTGGGGGGCACGAGGGTGCTGGTCACCGTTGCCGACCCGCTGGGCCGTCCGATCACTGCCGCGATCCTGATCCTCGATGTGGGTGGCAGGCGCACGGCATACATCGAGTCCGCTCAGGCCTGTGGTCTACACCTGCTGTCGGAGGTCGAGCGCAACCCCATGGTCACCAGCAGCTACGGCGTCGGGGAGCTCATCGACGAAGCTGTGGCCCAGGACGCCACGCGGGTCGTGGTGGGGCTCGGTGGGAGCGGGACCAATGACGGGGGAGCCGGGATGCTGGCCGCGCTGGGGGCGGGGGACCCGGACGCACTGGCCGTGGGTGGCGCTCATCTCGGCGAGCTGGGCGATGATGCACTCCGGGGACTCAGCCTGGTCCGCGAGCGGCTGGGAGCCATCGAGCTCGTCGTGGCCACCGACGTTGACTCGCCCCTGCTCGGGCTTCAGGGGGCGAGTGCGATCTTCGCGCCTCAGAAGGGCGCCACACCGGAGATGGCGCAGGAGCTCGAGTCCGCGTTGGGGCACTTCACCGAGGTTGTTGGCAGGGTGGTTCCTTCGGGTCGAGACCTACTGACCGGCAAGGAGATCCGACTCGACCGCCAGCCAGGTGCCGGGGCTGCTGGAGGCCTGGGCTACGGCCTGTTGCTACTTGGCGGACATCGGGTCAGCGGGGTGCAGACGGTGCTCGAGGCGGTCGGCTTCGATGCGCTGTTAGGGGTTGCCGACCTGGTCGTCACCGGCGAGGGGACCTTCGACTGGCAGAGTCTGCAGGGCAAGGTCGTCGCCGGGGTGGCCGAGGCCGCATTGGCCCGGGCGAGACCGACCGTTGTCATCGCCGGCCAGACCCTGGTGGGACGGCGGGACTCGATGGCGCTGGGCATCAGCGGGACCTATGCCGTGGCGGAGAACCCGGAACAGATCGCGGCCTCGCTTGCGGACCCTGCGGGGACTCTCAGCAGGAGGGCCGAAAATGTGGCGAGAACATGGTCCCCCCGCCACCCCTGACGTACCCTTGACGCGTTGGGAACACATTCCGGCGCCCGTGGGTTGGCACTCTTGGACCATCCGCCCACGACCAAGACATGCTCGACCAACGACCGAAGGACGCAACCAGATGAGTGTTCAGGACGACACCCAGGCCCGCCTCTCGCAGGCAGTTGCCGAGGAAGACGTAGCCGACAAACCAGCGCATGGTGTGCTGCTCTCCGACTTTGCCGCGGTCAAGGTCAAGAGCCTGCTCGAGCAGGAGGGTCGCGACGACCTTCGCCTTCGGGTGGGCGTGCAGCCCGGCGGCTGCTCCGGCTTGGTCTACCAGCTGTACTTCGACGAGCGCAGCCTTGACGGTGACCTGGTCGTCGACTTCGGCGGTGTCGAGGTCGTCATCGACCGGATGAGTGCCCCTTATCTCGACGGCGCCTCGATCGACTTCGCCGACACCATCGAGAAGCAGGGCTTCACGATCGACAACCCCAACGCGGGCAGCTCCTGCGCCTGCGGCGACTCCTTCAGCTGAGCTGACCCCGGGCTCACCCCAGCTGACCTGTGGCTGGCATACCTGCTTCGAGCCGGTATGCCGGCCACAGCACGTTCACGGGGTCGGCGTCGCCTCCCACGACTGCCACCTCGTCAGCCGCACCGCGATGACGGGTCCCGTCGGAGGGTCCGTGACGTACTGCGGGTACTTGAGCGTGAGCGCGTCGATCGCCATGGAGGCCTCGGCGCTGTCGGCCTCGAGGACCTGCGCCGTGCCGTCGAAGCGGACCCACCAGAGGGCCGACCAGTCCGCGCGGTACTCGTCCACGAGCACGCTCGCGCGGCCCGTCGCTGCGACGTTGGCCAGCCGTTGCAACCGCGGCGTGGTCTTGGGCTTGCCGTCGACGGCCGTGTAGGTCACATCGCCCAAGAGCGCGAAGACCACAGGCACCACGTGGGGTGAGCCTGCGGCCGTGACCGTGGCCATTCGGGCCACGCGAGAAGCAGCGAACCTGCGTCGGGCCTCGTCCTCGTCCATCACCACATCCTGCCAACTGGGCGCACAGTCGCGCGTTCAAACAGGCAAAGGTGCGACTCGCTCACCGAACTGAGCGTGACCGCGGACGACAAACCACGGGTTTGCCTGTTTGAGCGCTGGCGTCCAGGACCTGCTCAGCCGCCGTATGCCGCCAGCCCGTCGATCAGGGCGGAGGCATCGTCCGGGACATCGATCAGGCCAAAGCTCGAGGCGACCCACGGTCGCGGCGGTGCGACGTCGAGCTCGACCTCACGACAGTCCTGTGCCAGCTCAGCCAGACTGCCTTCATCGAGGCCATCGCGCGGACCCGGGAAATAGATCGAAGTCGACATGTTCACACCGTATTTGCCTTGTCGGACAAGCGAAATACGTACCAGTGGGTAACACTCACCGGTAACAAACAGCAGCCCACTGACTTCAGGTCCAGGCCCTGCGCGGGGTAGGTTGCCCGCGTGCGCATCGCTATCACCGGTTCCATCGCCACCGACCACCTGATGACCTACAAGGGCCGGTTCGCCGACTCCCTTGTTGTTGACCAGCTGGACAAGATCGCTCTGTCCTTCCTGGTGGAGGACCTCCAGATCCGTCGTGGGGGTGTTGCCGCCAACATCGCGTTCGGCATGGCCAACCTTGGACAGCAGCCGATCCTGGTGGGCGCTGCCGGCGAGGACTTCGTGGAGTACCGTTCCTGGCTCGAACGCCACGGTGTCGACTGTGAGTCCGTGCACATCTCCGAGACCCGTCACACGGCCCGTTTCGTGTGCACCACCGATGACCACATGGCCCAGATCGCCACGTTCTATGCCGGAGCCATGAGCGAGGCCCGCGAGATCGAGCTGGGGCCCGTTGCCGCACGCGTAGGGGGACTGGATCTTGTCGTCATCGGCTCCAACGACCCTGAGGCGATGCTGCGTCATACCCAGGAGTGCCGCACCCGCAAGATCCCGTTCGCTGCCGATCCTTCCCAGCAGCTGGCATTCATGGACGGCGAGTCGATCCGTGAGCTGATCGATGGGGCGACCTATCTGTTCACCAACGAGTACGAAGCGGCGCTGACCGAGCAGAAGACCGGTTGGAGCCGCGAGCACATCGCCGAGCGGGTGCAGACGCGTGTCATCACCAAGGGCAAGGACGGTGCGCTCATCACCACCCGGGGCGAACAGCCGATCGAGGTCACGGTGGCCCACGAGCTGCGCAAGGCAGACCCGACCGGCGTCGGCGATGCCTTTCGAGCCGGCTTCCTCACCGGGCTTGCGTGTGGGCTGGGTCACGAACGTTCAGCACAGATCGGTTCGATGCTTGCGACCTATGTCGTGGAGACGGTCGGCACCCAGGAGTACGAGCTGGGCCGTCGGCGGTTCCTCGAGAGGTTCACCGAGGGATACGGCGCCCTGGCCTGCGCCGAGATCGAGCCCCACGTCACCTGCCTGCGCCCCTGAACACTCAACCCGATCCCTGTGCCGCTCGAGCCCCCGCCCTCGCGTTGGCAGCTTGATCTCGACCAAGCGACGCCGGATGACGACCTCGTTGGAGTTGGAGCCGATCTCGAACCCGGCACGTTGCTCATGGCCTATCGCGCAGGTCTGTTCCCGATGGGGGTTGGCGACGATGGAAGTCCGCCCACGGGATGGTGGTCGCCGGACCCACGAGGCGTCCTGCTGCCAGGTCAGGTCAGGATCAGTGGGTCGTTGCGAAAGTCGTTGCGCCAGTTCGAGATTCGTGTCGACACGGCCTTCACCGAAGTGGTCGAAGCCTGTGCCAGTCCGTCGCGGCACGGGCGTTGGATCACTTCCGGGGTCATCGGGGCATACACCCGTCTCTACGAGCTCGGGTGGGCCCACTCGGTCGAGGCGTGGCGTGACGATGAGCTGCAGGGTGGCCTCTATGGCCTGGCCGTGGGTGGTTTGTTTGCGGGGGAGTCGATGTTCCATCGCGCGACCGACGCGTCCAAGTGCGCGCTGGTGGGTCTCTCGGAGCGGGTGTTCGCCGATGGCGACCCGGGCCGGTTCATCGACGTTCAGTGGGCCACCCCACACCTCGCGAGCTTGGGCGTCATCGAGATTGCCCGAAGCGACTACATAACCCGGCTGGGGCGGGCCTTGCCGCTGCCCGCACCTGCGGCCTTTGGCGGCTGAGGACGGGTCACCACGACGAACCGCAGGTATGGAGGGTCGGACATCTGAGCCATCTCGCACAGCTCGTGGTGCCGCAACCGGCACCACGCCGGGATGTCGTGGCGGGCGGCCGGATCGCTTGCCAGCACGACGATCCGGGTGCCGGCCGGCACATCTTTGGCGGCCGAGGCGAGGCGGATCACGGGCAGGGGGCAGCGGAGCCCCCGGGCGTCGACCTCGATCGCGTTCACAGGTTTGACGCCCCCAGCTGGGCCCGGACGACCGCAACCGCATCAGGAAGCTCGGCGATGAACCGGTCCACATCGCCTTCGAGCGTGGGGGCGATCGCGTTCAACGGCAACGTGATCCGAACGTTCCCGTGGGTGAGCACCCCCATCGCCGCCAGGACATGACTTGGCTCGAGGGTGCTCGAGGTACACGCTGACCCGGAACCGACGGCAAAGCCCCGCCGGTCGAGCTCCGTCACCAGGGCCTCGCCGTCGACATAGAGCAGGGAGAAGGTCAGGACGTGGGGCAGCCGATCGTCGGCATCACCCACGACGTCCACGTCGCGCAGTTCGGCGGCCGCTGCCCGCAGTCGCCCGATGATGGCCGACGACAGGGCAGCCTCCTCCAAGCGGC
>ERZ1739051.13-NODE-13-length-19653-cov-14.773191_pt1 | contig 19653 bp, 20 predicted proteins | sample MGYA00581757_ERZ1739051 | MGnify/ENA primary metagenome ERZ1739051 (study PRJEB42929, sample SAMN08275523) | rhizosphere metagenome | isolation source: Rhizospheric soil replicate 3 | host: Colobanthus quitensis | place: Antarctica: Devils point, Livingston Island...
CTCCAACGTCCCCGGCTCCAACGTCCCCGGCTCCAACGTCCCCGGCTCCAACGTCCCCGGCTCCAACGTCGCCGGCTGAAGCCTGTCGCAGGGCGAGACCGCTGATCGGATAGGCCCTGGGCCAGGCAAGAACGGCCGCCGCGATGAGGATCACAACCACTCCGGTCACGCGATCATCGGCCCGCGTGCGACGGCCCTGACCATCCGCCGCACCCACCAACGACCGATACCGGCCAGACAGAAGCCAAGCACGAGGCAGCCCTGCGTCAGCCGGGAGCCTCCGAAAAGCTCACTCGGTCCGATGCCCAGCACGAGCGCCAACAGAGGGCCACCCAGCGGCAGCGCGGTGAGGAGGTTGACGGTCGCCTTGGCTCCTGCCACCGCGGCGGCCAACCGCCGTTCATGAGCCACTCGAGCCTCGAGCAGGCCAACAGCAGTGCGAACCCCCTGCGCAAGAGGAGCGCCCATGTCCTCCGAAAGGGACCAGGCATGCGCCAGCAACATCAACTCGGCCGAGCGTGCCGAAACGGCCGCCGCTCGCCAAAGCGGGCCAAGGGTGGCTCCGTCAGCCGCGGCTGACGCCAGGTCTCTTGCCAGGGCGGCCAGCTGGTCAGGGCGGCCAGAACCGGACCGAGAGTCAGCCGCTATCCGCAGGGCCGACGCCGGTGCCATCCCCGCATCCAGGGCTGGGGCAATCGCGTCGAGCAGTCCGATCAGATCCTGCGGGCCAACTCCCACGCCGTGTCGACTCTGCCGCCACCGACGTCCTCGCTCCCATGCCGACCCCGAATCGTTCCTCGGCGCCAAGACCGAGGTCGACGACACCCGGGGCAGGATCGCCACCCGGCACCGACCGAAATGCTCCGGCCACAGCAGGGCCCCCACAGCCACGAGCGACGCCACCACCAAGCTCACGGGACCACGTCCGGATCGAGGTTCAACAGCCCGGCAAGAACCGGCCAGGCTGGGCCGATCACAGTCTCTCCAACGACGCCTCTCGTGAGCGCCGACTCGACCTCAGGTCTGCCATCTGCCCCCCGGGCAAGGACGGCCACCGTGTCCACAAAGCGACGGCCGGAACCCCGACGAACATGCACGACCACCTGGACCGCGCTCAGCAGCTGCGCATGAACAGCCAGCGGAGAAAGCCCGGCAAGCGCGCCCAAGGCTTCGAAACGGGCAACCACATCTGCGCCGGTGTTGGCATGCAATGTGCCGCATCCGCCCTCATGCCCTGTGTTGAGAGCAGTCAGCATCTCGCGCACCTCTGCGCCGCGGACCTCACCCACCACGAGGCGGTCTGGACGCATCCTCAACGACTGACGCACCAGCGAGGTGAGCCCGATCTCGCCTCGACCCTCGACGTTGGCCGGGCGCGACTGCAACCGGACGACGTGCGGGTGGTCGATAGCCAGCTCGCGCACATCCTCGACGATGACAAGCCGCTCGCGGTCATTGACCTCGCCGAGCATGGCGCCCAGCAGGGTGGTCTTACCGCTTCCGGTGCCGCCGCTGACAACAAACGAGCAGCGTCGGCTCACCAGGGCCTCGAGCACCCGCAGCCAGCCTGTGCTGAAGGTTCCCCATCGAGCCAGGTCGTCAAGGCTCGGCGCCACCCGCCGCGGGACCCGCAAGCTGATGTGGGACCCCTCAACCGCGATCGGGGGAAGCACGGCGTGCAGACGGACACCCCCGGGAAGCAGCCCATCGACGTACGGGCTGGTGTCATCGAGGCGACGACCGGCGATCCCGGCAAGCCGCACCGCGAGTCGACGGACCGCCTGCTCATCGCCGACATCGCAGTCAGCCCGGGTGAGTCCGTCGCCACGGTCGACCCAGACACCCGCCCCCGCATTGACCAGGACGTCGGTGACCCGCGGATCGGCGAGGAGCGGCTCCAGCGGGCCGGCCCCCAGGACTTGCGCGGCCAGCTCGGTGCGAGCTCTGAGGACACCGCTCTCGCCAAGAACGACGGCTTCACCATCGAGAACCTGCGCAACCAGGACCTGTGTGGGAGCCCTGCCCTGCCTGATCTGCGCCCACACGGTGGGTGACACGCTCACGATGCCCGAAGCCGCGAAGGAGTGACGCATTGCTCCAGCACCCTGTCGGCGGCAGCAGCCAGCGCGCCACTGGATGAGCTTCCCGGCGGTATGCCGTGGAGCAAGTCGGCCGCAAGTGACGGCTCCTCGCGGATAACGGCAAGCATCGGCAGGTCCAGAGCCCCCGCCACCGTGTCCGCGAAATGACTGCCGTGGCCCCTGGTCCGCAAGCAGAGCCATACGTCAGGGCAGGCGCGGATGAGATGTCCGGCGATCGCGCTGGCGCCCGCCAGATCACCGATGCCCGACCCCGCGAGAAGTACCACGGCATCCGCGGCGGGTGCCAGCGAGCCAAAGGCCTCCTGATCAGGACGGGGCAGGTCGACCACGACCAGATCCACCGCGGCGCGCAGCGCGTGGAGCACCTCCACCACGGTTTCGGCGCCCAGCTCGACGTCACGCGCACGGTCGAACGAGAGCACACTCACCCCGTCCACCGACGGCAGGCGCCGTAGGAGCTCAGGACCGTCGATCCGGCCCCTGGCCCCGGCGAGGTCCGGCCAACGGACCCCGCGCTCCTGTTCGATGCCCAGGGTCACGTCGAGTCCCCCGCCGAGCCGGTCTCCGTCCAGGCAAGCCGGGCGTAATCCCGCCTGCGCGGCCCGAACCGCGATGGCCGCCGTGAGCACCGAGGCCCCGACCCCGCCTGACCCGCCGAGCACTCCGATGATGTGTGCCGTCTTCATGCGACAAACGGTTGTCCGACGGCAGCCGCCACGGCCACAACGTCCGACAACCTGTGGACCATGGGACGAACCATGAGGGGGTTGTGGATAGATGAACGGACCCAGAACAGGGGACGGCCCCCGACGGGGGGACATCGGGGGCCGTCGGCGCACCAACCTCCGGGGGGGAGGAACTGGCACGCCGGCACACTCGACCCCTAAGGGGAGTGTGCACCTTCAATGATGAGCGATTTGGCCCATCAACGCAAACGGCCGTGCCGACCGGTCAGGTGATGTCCGCACAGCACCTCGGGTCGCGGGCTCCACGCAAGGATGGCACCCCGCGAACGGGGTGCCATCCGACCGTGAGTCTTGCGAGTTACCAAGCGTGAATCTACAAAGTCGCAGTGGGTCAAGCCCGCCACGATCGGTCCATCAGTGGACTGCCCGCGCGTGGGTGCCCGTTCGTCTCACGGTGCCGTCGGGCTCTCGCCCATCGGCTTACTGCAAGTTCTACTCGCCTTTCGTCGCAAACGAAAGTCTTGACTTTTCAGACAAATCAGAGGCCGGATTCGGCGTCCGCGCAGTCAAACCGAGTCAGGTGAGGCGCCCGATGAGGACCGCGTCCGCGATCCGGCCGCCCTCCTCAGCCCCCGCCTCGACGGCCTGCGCGCAGTGCGTGATCCACAGCGCCACACCCTGTGGTGAGCCCGAGCCGTATGCCGCGAGCGCGCCCAGGTAGGCCGCGCTGCCACCAGCGCCATGACCCATCTCGACGACCGCGACCCCGGTCGGGTCCAACCCACTGGCCTGGATGACGGCTCGCTCCATAGCCCGAGCGACCAGTCCGTTGCCGCGAACGAAAGGTCGGACGGTCGCGATCTCCGCGTGCACCAACGCGACCACCACGATCACTGGAGCGTCCTTGGCGCTGAGCAGGAGCTGCGCGATTCCTGAAAGCCGCTGTCTGACAACGGTTTCGTCTGGGGCCGGGCCCAGATCGGAGAACTCTCGCGAGATCTCACCCGTCTGGCGAGGGCGTCCAACCTGCGCCTCCGGTAGCAGGTGACCCGCGGCGGCGACATGGACCCGAGCCAGAGCCTGCGACGGTGCCGAGAGGACCATCGACCGGATGTGCTCCGTCTCCGTCGTCGCCTGCACCGCACCCTTGAGCATGGCCTCGAGCGGATCCAGATTCTCGGGCCAAGCCGTGGCGCCTCGCATGAGGTCCCGCACTACATCCACATTCACCTCGGCGCCGTCTAGAGCAGCGCTCGCACGGGCGCCCCGGACCCGTGATTCCGCTGCGGCCGCAGGGATTCGGCGCCGCAGCGCCTGATGCCATCTCAGCTTGGTGCAGGCCTCGCGCGCGGCATCGGTGGCCTCGGGCACCCCTGGCAACTCCGACAGCCAGACGAGGGAATCAGTAATAGTGGACACGCCTAGCAGCCTAGAGTTCGCCACGTGCCCCGAGCCACGGACCTGCCCACGCTGGTGATCGTCATCACCACGGCGATCGCCTTGATGGCGCTCGCCTGGGCACTCGCGAGAGCTCTGAGGCGACGGGGTGAGTTCGGCTCACCGGTCGACCGCGCAACGTACGACACGCTCCATACGGCATCACTGGCCTCGCAGCACCTTCACGACGGGCTCACCCCCCAGGGTGCATCCAGGGCGGCCAAGCATCTGCGCGCCATGTTGGGGACGCAGGCAATTGCCTTGTGCGACAACGCTTCCACACTTGCCTGGGACGGGGCGGGTGCACACCATCGCGAACAGGTATGGCGGCACGCGAGTGAGGTACTCGCCTCCGGTCGCACCGTGGTCCTCGGTGCCAAGGATGTGGCGTGCGAAGACCCGGACTGCCCCATCCGGACGTCGGTATTGGCGCCGGTAATCTCCGAGGAGCGCGTTGTGGCAGCGCTGGCTGCCTACGGATCGAGCGCCTCCGCGGGTCTGGTCAGGGCGACCGAGGAGGTGGCCGCATGGGTGTCCACCCAGGTGGAGCTGGCCGAGCTTGGGCGTCAGAGGTCTCGTGCCATGGAGGCCGAGCTGCGAGCGCTGCGGGCCCAGATCAGCCCGCATTTCATCTACAACTCGCTGGCCGCAATCGCCTCGTTCGTCCGTACGGATCCCGACCGCGCCCGCGAGCTCCTCCTCGAGTTCGCCGACTTCACCCGCTATGCGTTCCGTAGCGGCGGAGCATTCACGACACTGGCCGAGGAGCTGGGCAACATCGAGCACTACCTGGCGCTTGAACAAGCTCGCTTCGGGGACCGGTTGCAGATCTCGCTACTGGTGGCGCCTGAGGTGTTGTCCGTGGCAGTGCCCTACTTGGCGATCCAGCCGCTGGTCGAGAACGCTGTCCGTCACGGCCTCGAGTCCAAGGAGGGCGTCGGGCACGTCAGCATCACGGCCACCGACGAGGGCTCCGAAACCGAGATCGTGGTCGAGGACGATGGCGTGGGCACCGACCCCGAGGTGATGCGACGGGTCCTGGCCGGGGATCAGGACAGCGACAGCGTCGGCCTGGGCAACGTCGACGCGCGTCTGCGCCAGGTCTATGGCGACGACTATGGGCTGGTGGTCGAGACCGGGCTCGGCGCCGGCACACGGGTCAGCTTCCGGGTTCCCAAGTACGCGCCCGGCGTTCGCCCCTCGTCGTAACCTTTAGTCCATGCCCGACACGCCTTCCTCCCCTGACGCAGGAGTCGCCCCGGCTCAGCTGCCCGTGGGTCTGCGCGCGCTGCTGGTGGACGACGAAGCGCCTGCGCTGTCCGAGCTGGCGTTCCTGCTGCGCCGGGACCCAAGGATCGGCGAGATCCGCACCGCGACCAGCGGGGCGGATGCGCTGCGGGCGTTGGACGCCCGATCGTTCGACGTCGTGTTCTGCGACATCAAGATGCCGGGTCTGGACGGAATGGACTTCGCGCGCGTGCTGGCCCGGTTTACGGAGCGCCCGCAGATCGTCTTCGTTACCGCCTATGACGAGCATGCCGTGGATGCGTTCGAGGTGCGAGCCACGGACTACGTCATGAAGCCGGTCCGCTCCGACCGCCTGACCGAGGCGGTACGCAGGGTGATGGCTGCCCGCAGTAGAAGCGCCACCTCCGGTGGGCTGGTCCCCGGAGACGAGGTTTCGGCCCGTCCCAACCCGGCGGACGAGACGATTCCGATCGAGCTCGGTGGCGTGACCACGTTTATCCAGCGCTCCCAGGTGCTCTACGCCGAGGCGCACGGCGACTACGCTCGCCTCCATACAGCGACAGGTTCCCACCTCGTACGAATCTCGCTGACCACCCTCGAAGACCGTTGGGGCGCATCAGGATTCGTCCGGATCCACCGCAGCACCCTGGTCTCGCTCCCCCAGGTGACCGAGGTGCGCATGGACCGCGGTCGTTGCTCGGTGCGGCTGCACGGGGTCGAGCTCCAGGTCAGTCGGCGGCATACGCGTGATCTGCGCGATCGCCTCTTGCGCTCAGACAAGGTCAGCGACAGCTGATGTCGGGCTCCGGCGACCAACAGGCATCCAAACGGGTCCGCATCACCTCGCCGCGACGGGGGGCCGCCCGGCGGGGACCCACTCGGCCCGTCATCACCGAGATCGACGAACAGACAGGTGTGGGCGAGGTTTACATGGCCGCCCTGCTGCGAGCGCAGCTACGACTTTCGGTGTCCGTGCTCGTCGCGGTTGCCGCCGGTCTCGGCATTCTGCCGCTGATGTTTCTCGCCGTCCCAGCCACCCACGAGCTGCACGTGTGGATGGTTCCGGTGCCCTGGTTGATCCTCGGAGTGCTGGTCTATCCCGTTGTCGCCCTGACGGCCCGGTACTACGTGCGGCACGCCGAAGCCATCGAACGCGACTTCACCGACCTCGTGGACCGCCGGTGAGCCCGCAGTGAACGCCAGCTTCGGCATCATCGCCATCACGTTCGTCTGCGTCGTCACCCTCGGCATCGGAGCATTCGGTCTCCGACTGTCCCGGACCACGAGCGACTTCTACGTCGCAAGTCGGGCAGTCAGCCCTGGATGGAATGCCTCTGCCATCGGCGGCGAATACCTGTCTGCGGCTTCGTTTCTCGGAATCGCCGGCCTCGTCTACACGCTGGGCGCCGATATGCTCTGGTTCCCGGTCGGCTACACCGTGGGTTATCTGGTGCTTCTGGTCCTGGTGGCGGCTCCCCTGCGCCGGTCGGGCGCCTACACCCTCCCCGACTTCGCCGAGGACCGCCTTGAGAGCGTCCAGGTGCGCCGGCTCTGCTCCCTGCTCGTCATCAGCATCGGCTGGCTGTACCTGCTGCCACAGTTCAAGGGAGCCGGTCTGGCCCTGAGCGCGGTCACCGGCGCCCCTACCTGGGTGGGCGGTCTCATTGTCGCGGTCGTCGTCATGGCCAATGTGGTTGCCGGCGGCATGCGCTCCATCACGCTGGTCCAGGCGGTGCAGTACTGGCTCAAGCTCACAGCGATCAGCATTCCCGTGTTCGTCCTGCTCTGGCTCTGGCAACGCCACGGAGCGCCGCAACCGCACGTCCCGACAGTCCCGGGGGGGCACGAATGGTCCCGTCCACTCAGCGGCTTCGGCGGGCGGGACCACACGGTCTATGCCACCTACAGCACACTCCTGGCACTCTGTTTCGGCACCATGGGTCTGCCCCATGTACTGGTCCGGTTCTACACCAACCCCGATGGCCGTGCGGCGCGGCGCACAACGTTGGTCGTGATCGGGCTGCTCGGGCTGTTCTATGTGTTCACGCCCGTCTACGGCGTCTTGGGTCGGGTCTACCTACCGACTCTGCCGCAAGGAGTAACCGCCGACTCGGTGGTTCTGATGCTTCCGGCGGCGATCAGCCCCGGACTGCTCGGCGAGCTGCTCTCCGCGCTGCTCGCCGCAGGGGCCTTCGCTGCCTTTCTCTCGACCGCCTCCGGTTTGACGATCTCCGTCGCCGGGGTTCTCGACCAGGACCTCCTCCGTCCGCGGTTCAGCGCTCGGACCGGGGGCGACTCCGTTGCGGTCCAAGGGTTTCGGATAGCAGCGGTGGTCGCAGTGCTGATCCCCTACGTTTTTTCGCTGCTCTCTGTCAGGGTCGGATTGGCTGAAACCGTTGGCTTGGCCTTCGCCGTCGCAGCGTCGACGTTCTGCCCCTTGCTGGTCCTGGGAGTCTGGTGGCGGGGACTATCGACAACCGGCGCCACGGCGGGCCTGGCGACCGGCGGCCTGCTGGCCATGACGGCGGTTCTCGTCACGGTGGTGGGCGGTGTGCACCGGGGATGGGCCGGCGCTCTGCTGGCACAACCGGCAGCCTGGACCATGCCCATCGCATTCCTGGTCGCGGTCGTGGTCTCGATCACCACACCCTCACGGATCCCCAAGGGCACCGCCCGCACGATGGTTCGCCTTCATGCCCCCGAGGCCCTCAACGCAGACCTCGCCGAACCCACCCCCTTGAGCTACTGACTCATTGAAGTCACCGAGTCACTGAGGGCACCGAGTCATCGACGACCCTTACCACTCGGCGGCGCAAACACACCGTTCGGCGCGACCACCACAGCCACACATCGAGCGGGGTGCCCGGTGGACGCTTGGCCCTGCGCGGGGGCTGACGACCGACAACTCACAGTCCATACCTTGGGAGTTCCCCCGGGCGGCGTGCGCCCTCGCGAAAGGACCGTCATGACACAGGTTTCGACCCAGACACCATCCCCCCAGACGGGGTCGACACCGGCGTTCGGTGCCCACCTCGCCGACCCGGGACCGCTTGGACTCGCAGGGTTCGCCCTCACCACGTTCATGCTCAGCTCGTTCAACTCTGGGCTGGCGCCCAAGTCCGCCGAGGTCGTCGTCCTCGGCGTGGCGCTGTTCTACGGCGGCATCGCGCAGCTGCTCGCCGGAATGTGGGAGTTCGCCAAGGGCAACACGTTCGGCGCTCTGGCGTTCAGCTCGTACGGCGCGTTCTGGATGTCCTTCTGGTACCTCGTCTCGCACGGCAAGGACCTGCCCACGACCGGGACCGACGCGGCCAAGGGCATCGGCGTGTTCCTGCTGGCCTGGACCATCTTCACGCTCTATATGACGGTGGTCGCCTCGCGACTGTCCGGAATCCTTTTCCTGCTGTTCGCCATTCTGACGGTCACGTTCGCGTTCCTGACCATGGGCGAGTTCGGCGGCTCCTCCGCCATGACCCACATCGGCGGCTGGCTGGGCCTGGTTACCGCCTTCGTGGCGTGGTATGCCTCCTTCGCGGGGGTCCTCAACAACACCGCCAAACGCACCATCATGCCAACCTGGCCCCGGTGACGCCGGCGAAGCACAAGAAGAGCTCCCGACCCTTCGGGTAATCGGCGTGAACCGCCCGGTTGCGTTTTCCATCAACGCAACCGGGCGGTTCGCTGTCCCGTGCCAGGCCACGGTCACGCTGCCCGGTGTCAACCGACCGGGCTCCTCGTGCGTCTCTATGGTGTCCGGAAGGAGGACATCATGAAGACCATCCCGCGCATGCCAAGGCTCGTCCGTCCGCTCGTCATCGCGCTCGCATTCGCCGGCGCTCCAGCCGTGGCTCTGGCCTCAGCCTCAACCTCAGCCTCGGCTTCCACGGCAACCACCTGCGCCGCCACCACAACCCGCTGGGGGTCGCTGACCAAGTCCCTCAACCGCCTGTCCCCGGCACCGATCACCAACGTGCGCGCCGGACGCAACACCTGTTTCGACCGGATGGTCGTCGACATCCGGGGTGGGGGGGCCGGCTACACGGTGCGGTACGTGTCCCAGGTCCTCAACCAGGGACAGGGCGCGGTCGTCCCACTCCGTGGCGCCGCCAAGCTCGACGTCGTCATCAAAGACCCGACCTTCAACATCAACACCGGCGCGTCGACCTACCGCCCCGCCAACAGCCGCGAGCTGGTCAACGTCGCGGGGTTCTCGACCTTCCGGCAGATCGCGTTCGGCGGCTCCTTCGAGGGCTACACCACCATCGGCCTCGGCGTCCGCGCCCGGCTGCCGATGCGGGTCTTCATCCTCAACGGCCCCGGCACCGGAAGCCGCGTCGTGATCGACGTCGCTCACCACTGGTGACCTGACAGTCGCACAGCCCGACAGGAGGTATGCCGCGTACCCAGTGACGCGGCATACCTCCTGTCCGTCCGCTCTGCCACCTCGATCGGGCGCAGGCGAAGCTCTGGCGGAATCCGGTCAGTCCGCTTATGGTCCGGCGAGAGACTATTTCGGGCATATCGCCCATAAGTCGACACCCCAACCTGGGAGAGCACATGGAAAATAGGTCCCTACGACGTCGGGCAGCGCTGATAGTCACCTCGGCAGCGCTCGTCGCCGCCACTGCATTCAGCGGGAGCGCGCTCGCTTCGACGCAGAGCGACACCCCGTCCACACCCGTCCCGATCAGCACGCCGGACGGCCTCCTGATGAGCTATGTCGTCAACGTCAGGGCGGCCAACCACGGGCAGATGAATCTGGCCGAGCGCGCGGTCCGGGACGCCGGCGGCACCGTCGTCCAGTCGTGGAGCCAGATCGGTGTCATCGTCGCCCACTCATCCAGGGCAGCCTTCCGCAACGACGTGGTCCACCTGGCGAAGGGCCACGCTGTCGAGTCCGCCGGCGCCACCCGCACCGTGGCCGTCAGCGAAGGCACGCCGAGTCTCGGCGGCTCGCCGCGCAAAGGTGCCTCCCCAGGGACCACCAAGAAGCACGCCGGACTGGCCGACGAGCTGCAGGACGCCACCCTGGCCCTCGACCCTCGCGAGGTCGACCAGTGGGACATGGCACAGATCAAGGCCGACCAGGCGCATGCGGTCACGGACGGATCCCGACATGTTCTCGTCGGCGTCCTTGACAGCGGCATCGAGTCGAGCCACCCCGACCTGGCGCCGAACTTCGACACCGCGGACTCGGTCAGCTGCGTGGACGCCGGTCATCCCGACCTGAACCCGGCCAGCTATCAGCCGACCACCAGCGGTCACGGCACGCATGTTGCCGGCACGATCGCCGCCGCCCGAAACGGCCTCGGCATCGTTGGCGTCGCTCCGAACGTGCGTATCGCCTCGGTCAAGGTCGTCAACGACGCGGGCTTCATCTATCCCGAGTACGCCGTCTGCGGGTTCATGTGGGCCGGGCTGAAGCACATGGACGTCACCAACAACAGCTACTTCGTCGACCCCTTCATGTACTACTGCGAGGACCAGCCGGACCAGGCGGCCGCCAAGGAGGCCGTCCGTCGCGCCGTCCTGTGGTCAGAGAAAGAGGGCGTCGTCAGTGCCGCAGCCGCGGGCAACAGCAACGCCGACCTGGCCAACAAGACGACCGATGGCACCTCCCCCGATGACCAGCCGCCGTCGAGCCTCGTCAGTCGCACGATCAACAACGGCTGCCACGACATCCCCACCGAGCTCCCCGGTGTTGTGACGGTGGCGTCCACCGACCAGGCCGTCGCCAAGTCGTCGTTCTCCAACTTCGGTGACGGCGTCATCGACGTGGCAGCACCGGGCTCGCGCATCTTGTCCACCTGGCCCGAGCCGCTCGGCTACGCGACGATCAGCGGCACCTCGATGGCCTCGCCTCACGTGGCTGGCGTGCTTGCGCTGCTGAAGTCTGCGCACCCGAAGGCCACCCCGGCTCAGCTCGTGAGGATGTTGCGGGCCGAGGCCGACGACAATGCCTGCCCGGCCTTGGCCGACCTGAGGTGCACCGGGAGCACGAGGGACAACTCGTTCTTCGGTGAGGGCATCGCTGACGCGCTGGACGCCGTCGGCTGACGGCAGGCCCCGGCTGCGGCGTTGTCAGAACAGGGACACGGAGAGGTGCTCCAGCGCTCTGACAACGCCGTGGCACGGCCACGCGGCGCTTATCTGCCCGCGCGGACCGGCTCGGACGACCCCACCTCAGGTGCATCGGCTGCATCAGGGGAGGAGCCCAGCCGGCCAGTGCGGCGCCATACGACCCTGCCTCCGACAACCAGCGCTGCGATGACGGCCGGCGGCCAGAAGATGTCCCAGCTGAGTCCGAGGAGCACTCGCCAGGCCGATCGGGCGACCCCGAGCATGGCGTCGGCGACGAGCGCAACCGAGGTGCCACCGCCTCGGTGGCGCAGGGTCTGAGCGCCGGTGTCGACAGCGACCATAGCGAGGGTGAGCAACCAGTACAGGACGAAGAAGAGCGGCCAGAGCGCAGCGCCCGACCAGCGCGGCCACGCGATCATCACCAGCAGCACCACGAGAAGTGACCGGGTCAGCCACGGGTGGGCCATGCGGGAATCCAGGAAGAGTGCCGTCACGAGTGACACCACCGGGAAGACGGCCAGCAGCCCGAGAAGACCAAAACGCTGCAGAGACCCGATCGCAACGGCCCCGATCGCCAGCCCGGCCAGCGCCGAGACGGCAATCAGGACAAGCATGATCGTGCGCTCGGTCGGGTTGACGTAGAAGGGCGCAGGTGACAAGTCGCCGAGGGGGTCCACCCCGCGGGTCAGCATTACCGCTGACGAGACCACGAAGCCAAGGCTGACGGACAGGAGCGCCAGCCCCCATCGCCTGAGCAGCCCGACAACCACCAGGGATGCCCCGACTGGCCCGAAGACGGCAACCCCGAGATCCCCGAGACTGGTCGGCAGGGTGGGTCGCATGCCTCCGGTGACACCGTAGCTCTCGAAGATCGTGGGAAGGCCGGCGCTCTGCCATGGGAGGAACGCCAGAGCCCACCAGAGCAATGCCAAGACTGGCACGGCAACCACATATAGAGTCGTGGACAGCCAGGTCGACGGCTCAGGGATCCGGCCTCTTCCAGGCGCGGCCCAGATGGGCGTGAACGTTCATGGCGCGAAGCGTAGTCACGTCCACGGCCGTTGGCCGACCGGCATACAGTCCTGGCGTGGAACTGATCCCCCGCCGCTACGCCCACCCCGACGTCGTCACTCTGACCGACGAGGTGCAGGCGCACTACCGCGAGCTCTACGGCGGCCCGGGCGACCAGAGCCTTGTGGAGGTCGCCGACTTCGAGCCACCCACCGGACATTTCGTGGTCGGCTATCTCGATGGCGTTCCCGTGGCCATGGGTGGGTGGCGACGACTGGGAGACCGACCTGGCCTGCCCTCCCCGCACACCGCAGAGATCAAGCGCATGTATGTCGCCCCCTCCGCCCGCGGGCGCGGTTTGTCGCGAATTGTCCTGACAGAGCTCGAAACCAGTGCCCGGGTGGCCGGCCTCGACTGGCTGGTGCTCGAGACCGGACGGCCGCAGGCGAGCGCGGTCTCGCTCTACCGCGCATCCGGTTACACCGATGTCGATGGCACGCCGTACGGCCACTACCTCGGCTCCCCCGACGCGATCCATCTCGGCAAATCACTCGGATGAGCGTTCCGACCGCTCATCGCCACAACTGCCCGCCCGACGCCCGAGCAGGCGGATGGTCTTGATGCGCGACTGGTTACCCGGTTGAGTGAGGCTGTAACCCCGCCTGTGACCTGGAGGATGCTGTGACCCAAGAAACCCTGGAGAACCTGTCTCAGGAGAACCGCAAGTTCCCGCCGAGCGCCGAGTTCGCCGCTGCGGCCAACGGCAAGGCCGAGCTGTATGACGCGGCTTCCGCCGACCAGGAAGGATTCTGGGCTGACAAGGCGCGGTCGTACCTGACGTGGACCAAGGACTTCGACCAGACCCTTGACTGGAGCGGCGCACCACTGGCCAAGTGGTTCGTCGGCGGCGAGCTGAACGCCTCATACAACTGCGTCGACCGCCACGTCGAGGCTGGACGAGGCGACAAAGTGGCAATTCACTGGGTGGGCGAGCCCGGAGACAGCCGGGACATCACCTACTCCGACCTTCTTGACGAGGTGCAGCGCGCGGCAAATGCGTTGCAGAACCTCGGAGTCCGCAAAGGCGATGTGGTCGCGATCTACCTGCCGATGATCCCTGAAGCCGTTGTCACGATGCTCGCCTGCTCGCGGATCGGCGCCCCGCACTCGGTCGTCTTCGGTGGCTTCTCCGCGGACGCGCTGCGCACCCGGATCGGCGATGCCCAGGCCAAGGTCGTGGTGACCTCCGATGGCGGCTACCGCCGTGGCACGGCATCTGCGCTCAAGCCGGCGGTCGACGACGCCATCAGTGGTGAGACCACGGTCGAGAAGGTCCTGGTCGTCAAGCGCACCGGCACCGAAGTGGCGTGGGACGACAGCCGTGACGTGTGGTGGCACGACGCCCTCGAGGCTGCAGCCCCGAACCACCCGGTTGTCGGTCACGACTCCGAGCACCCGCTGTTCATCCTCTACACCTCAGGCACCACCGGTAAGCCCAAGGGCATCTACCACACCACCGGTGGCTATCTGACGCAGAGCGCGTTCACGAACGCCGTGGTGCACGACGTCCACCCCGAAAGCGATGTCTTCTGGTGCACCGCCGACGTGGGTTGGGTGACCGGCCACAGCTACATCGTCTACGGACCGCTCTCCCTCGGTGCGACCCAGGTGATGTACGAAGGCACTCCTGACAGCCCGCACCAGGGCCGCTGGTGGGAGATCGTCGAGAAGTACGGCGTCACCGTCTTCTACACCGCGCCCACCGCGATCCGCACCTTCATGAAGTGGGGCGACGAGATCCCCGCCAAGTTCGACCTGTCCTCCCTGCGGCTCCTGGGCTCGGTCGGTGAGCCGATCAACCCCGAGGCCTGGATGTGGTACCGACGCGCGATCGGCGGAGACCGGTGTCCCATCGTGGACACCTGGTGGCAGACCGAGACCGGCGCCATCATGATCAGCCCTCTGCCGGGAGTGACCCACACCAAGCCCGGGTCAGCGACGATCGCGGTGCCCGGCATTTCCGTGGATGTCGTCGACGACCTGGGCAAGTCGGTTCCCAACGGCTCCGGCGGCTACCTCGTCCTGACCAAGCCGTGGCCGGCCATGTTGCGGGGCATCTGGGGCGACCCGGAGCGATACCAGGAGACGTACTGGTCGCGCTTCCCCGGACTGTACTTCGCCGGCGACGGCGCCAAGAAGGACGAGGACGGCAACATCTGGCTGCTCGGCAGGGTCGACGACGTCATGCTCGTCGCGGGGCACAACCTGTCCACCACCGAGATCGAGTCCGCGCTGGTGTCCCACCCCAAGGTGGCTGAAGCCGCCGTGGTCGGCGCCAAGGACGAGACGACGGGCCAGGCCGTGTGTGCGTTCGTCATCCTGCGTGCCAACGCCGATGCAGGCGAAGACATCGTCACCGAGCTGCGTAACCACGTGGCCAAGGAGATCGGCCCGATCGCCAAGCCAAGCAAGATCATGATCGTCGACGAGCTGCCCAAGACACGCTCTGGCAAGATCATGCGCCGTTTGCTCAAGGACGTCGCCGAGCACCGCGAGGTCGGTGACGTCACCACCTTGGCCGACTCGCACGTCATGGACCTGATCAAGACGGGCCTCTCGTCAGCCGCGGGCGACGAATGACCCCTTGATCAGCTGAGGCTGATCAGCTCAGGCTCGCATCTACGGTTTGGTGCAAGCTCGGTTCAGGCCGGTTTACGAGGGCTTTCAGGAGCCCCGGGACCGGCCTGAACTGTGTCAGGGCAATGGCGGGCAAGGAGCGCGACGACTGTCGGAGACGGCATTCCGGAGGTGATCAGGGCCGCCACTGAGTAGGGTCATGTGACACGTATCCGGAGGTGAGCTTCGATGACCAGTGAGAATGGCGCGACCGAGCGCACTCTCGGCCAGCTCGTGGCCGACGCGACCCGTGATCTTTCCTCCATCATGCGCAGCGAGATCGCATTGGCAAAGGCCGAGATCGGGGCTGACGCCAAGAGGGTCGGCGCCGGTCTGGGCCTGTTTGCTACGGCAGGGCTCTTCGCCTTCCTGGCTCTTATCCTGCTGCTGATCGCCGCGGCATACGGCTTGGTGGCGGCCGGTCTGGCCCCTTGGCTGGCATTTCTCATCGTGGCCGGGGCTCTGCTCCTGCTCGGGGTGATCATGGCGCTGGTCGGCAGGAGCAGCGTCAGCAAGGTCAAGGGCAAGCCCGAGCGCGCCATCAAGAGCGCGCAGGACACCATCGCGGCGATCAGACCCAGCAACGGCTGATGAACCCACCAGCCCTTTGACCACACCAACCCGCACCGAAGCGAGATCTCCGCACATGAGGAACGACGCGTCGTCCGTGCTCATCGAGGGGCCTTGGGAGCACCGGTTCGTCGCCGCCAACGGCGCTCGTTTTCACGTGGCCGAGCTGGGCGATGGCCCGCTTGTCGTTCTCCTGCATGGGTTTCCACAGTTCTGGTGGGCCTGGCGCGATCAGCTGACGGCGCTCTCTTCGGCCGGTTACCGCGTGGCCGCCATTGACCTGCGCGGCTACGGAGCCTCCGACAAACCGCCCCGCGGCTACGACACGTTCACCCTGGCCGCCGATGTCGCCAGCATCGTGAGATCCCTCGGCGAGAGCAGCGCGGTTATCGTCGGGCATGGTTGGGGCGGATGGATCGCCTGGTCGATGCCCACCATGGAGCCCGCAGTCACCAAAGCCATAGCGGCCCTCGGCATGCCACATCCGCTGGTTCTGCGTCAGGCATCGCTGCGCAACCCCACCCAGATCAGAGCCAACGCCTACTTGGCCGGGCTGCAGCGTCCCTTCGTCCCTGAGCATCAGATGAGCACGAGCCCCGCCTATGTGGAGCATCTGCTGGGTGCCTGGGCGGCGCCCCAAGGGCAGTGGCCCCCACGCGACGTCGCCCAGCGCTATGCCGAGGCGATGGCCCTTCCATTCGTCGCCCACTCTGCCGCGGAGTACTACCGCTGGGTGGTGCGCAGCCAGCTGCGACTGGACGGAAGACGATTCGCACGGCGCGTGAGGTCGCCGATCGCCGTGCCCGTGCTCCAGCTGCAGGGCAGACAAGATGGCGCTGTGGTGCCAGCTCTGGCCCCGCGGTCCTCGGCATACGTCCACGGTCCTTTCGAGCAGTACTTCATCGCGGACGCCGGACATTTCCTGCCCGAAGAAGCACCTGACGAGGTCAACGCCCACCTGGTGCGCTGGCTCAACAGCCAGCGCTGACGAACCCCGCTGGTCAGAACCTGATCGGACGCTGATCAAGCGCGCGAAACGCAGGCCCAACACGTCACTGCTCGGGCGCACTGGACCGGTCAGTCCCGCGAGCGCAGCAGCTCAACGCCCGGGCCATCCATGTCGTCCAGGGCCGCCTTGCGCCCGGTCATGGCCAGGACCAGCGAGAACAGAGGACCGGTGACCTCCGGACCAGAACCGTGGGACCACTCGGCGTCGGTCGCCCGCAGGGTGACTCCGGCAATACGGTTCTTGGTGCCGATCAGGAGGTTTGACCCCTTGTAGAAGTCGGCCACGAGGAGAACCGCGGCGGGCGAGTAGGTATGGGCAATCCCCAACGGACCGCGGATGTCCTCGGCGTGAACGATGGTCTCGCCCACCCAGGAGTCCACCGGCCCGGGAGGCGATGTGGTCGAGGCGGCGTGAGCCTTGAAGTGCGCCAGGGTCTCGGCGGCAGACCCCCGAGCTCACCCTGGACACCCTTGCTCGACATCGCCCCGAAGTTGAAGCCGCTGCCCAGGAGCTTCCCAAAGAACTTCACCGGAGTCATAGCCGCGGTGGCGGTCATGTGGGCCAGAACCTCTCGCACCGTCCGCGGCTCACTCCAGGTCGCCGCAGCTCATCCGGCAGCGCATCCACCGGTGCTGACCGGGGCGAGCGAGCCGTTCGCCGCATCGAGAACTGGCCGGGCTTCATCCAACGTGAGGGCGTATCCGGTTCGGTCATCATCGAGGGACTTGGCGAAGACGATCCCCACCACATCACCCCGGGGCGTCAGGAGCGGCCCGCCGGAGTTCCCAGGCTCGATCCTGGCGAACAGTGAGTAGACCTCACGGACCACGCCCGGATTGCCATAGATGTCAGCGCCTTTCGCCCTGAGCACGTCACGCACGCGGGCAGAGTCGACACGGTATGGCCCGTCCAGCGGGAAGCCCGCGACGGCGGCACCGTCGGAACGCCTGAGGTCCGAACCCTGGGGCAGAGCGGGCGCCGGGAGCCCCGGCACTGACAGCACGGCCAGGTCACGTTGGGGATCGAAGAAGACCACCCGGGCGTCATACGAGTGACCGGTGCCACGGATCCGCACGTGCTCGAACGACACCCCGGCAACAACGTGGGCGTTGGTGACCACTCGCTCCGGGGAGACGACCCAACCGCTGCCCTCCTGCCCGCGGTTGCACGACTCGGCCACACCGTTGATCTTGACGATCGAGGCGGCCGCCCCGGCCACGCCTCGGCCCGACGCCAGCTGGCCATCTGGTGGCGCGACGGGAACGATGGGCTCGGTCCCGAACCCCTCGAACACCCGTGGGAAGCCCTCATTGTCGAGCACGGAACGGAACCCGGCGAAGAGTCGCGCGGTCTGTGACGGCACAAAACGGTCAATCGTCTGGATGATGTGTGAGCCGCCGATCGCCTTGGCCAACGGCGCCGAAGCGCCCCCTCGGACCGCTCCGGCCATGAACCAGACAAGCACCGACACCGCCATCACCGTAGCCAGGGCACCGAGGATGGAGTCGATCGCCCGTGCCCGCTCGATCCGCAGCCCGCTGCGCAGGCGAGACCCAACGCCGACCGCGAGAGCCTGACCCAGGGACGCGAAGACGAACACCCCGAAGACCAGAGCGGTCGTGCGCCACAGAACGTTCTCGTCCACGGTGTGCCAGCGCCGCAACAGCTCCGGCAGCAGCCACATGCCCAGGGCGCCGCCACAGAGGAATCCGACCAGGGACATGACGCTGACCACGAACCCATGGCGATAGCCGGTGAAGCCATAGCTCACCAACAGGATTGCCAGCAGGACGTCGAGTGCGAGCCCGGTCATGATGGGTCTCCCCCAGCTGGGGCCGGTGGTGCCACCGATCCGTCTCGGGGTCCGACGAAGTGCGCGGGCAGCGGTCGGTGGTCGCCTTGGTCCCACGACCGCTCGAGGCCTGCCAGCTCGATGACCTTGGAGAGCAGCCCAGCGGTGAAGCCCCAAACCAGCAGACCGTCGACATCGAACGCCGGCCCGACAAACCCGCTGGGATGCGTGATCGTGAATCGCTTTGCCGGGTCTGTGAGCTCGGACAGCGGAACCCGGAGCACCCGTGCGACTTCGCGATGGTCCACGATGTCGATGGGACTCGGCTCGGCCCACCAGGCCAGGATCGGCGTGACCACGAAGTTGCTGGGCGGGAGATACAGCGCAGGGAGCTCGGCCACGACCTGTACGCCCGCAGGGTCCAGACCTACCTCCTCCCGCGCTTCTCGCAGCGCGGCGCCAACCGGCCCCGAGTCGGCGGGGTCGATCGCGCCACCGGGAAAGGACACCTGACCCGCGTGGGAACGCATACTGTGCGATCGCTCGGTCAGCACGACGTCCTCCTCACCGTCGACTCCTGGCCCGAACAGGATCAGCACCGCGGACTGCCGACCACCCTCCTCAGGGGGCAGGAACCGGCTGAAGAACTGCGGCTCAAGCCGATCCAGCTGATCCACCAGGTGCGCCATCCAGGGCGGCTGGCGTGTCGTGGACGGCAAGTCCCCGCCGGCGGGACCTGCTCCCCTTGCGTGGGGGTGCGCCCTTATGCCAGCAGACGCCTCCGGCGGGTCGGTCACGACGGTCCCGGGGACAGCTCGAACTTCAACAGCTTTGTTGCCTTGACCGGGTCCATCTCGCCCTCGCCGTAGGACGGACACCAGCCGGCAACCGGACAGGCGCCACACGCAGGCCTGCGCGCGTGACAGGTCCGTCGCCCGTGGAAGATCAGGACGTGGGAGAGCATGGTCCAGTCCTTCTTCGGGATAAGAGAGCCCACGGCGTGCTCGACCTTGACCGGGTCCACCTCTTCGGTCCAGCCAA
>ERZ1739051.14-NODE-14-length-19226-cov-12.373220_pt1 | contig 19226 bp, 16 predicted proteins | sample MGYA00581757_ERZ1739051 | MGnify/ENA primary metagenome ERZ1739051 (study PRJEB42929, sample SAMN08275523) | rhizosphere metagenome | isolation source: Rhizospheric soil replicate 3 | host: Colobanthus quitensis | place: Antarctica: Devils point, Livingston Island...
TCGGGTCGCGAAGCGGGGCCGCCTATGCCGCCGCGCTGCTCGATGCCGGGGAACGAGCCCTGGCAACCAAACCACTCGCGTATCTCAGCGCCGACCTCGGAGCGCGCCTGCGTCGGTTGGACCTGCATCAGGAGTCGGCCGTGGTGAACGCCGTCACCGATCTTGCCTTCGATCTTTTCGATCTGGCCTGACGGAGTGAACCGCACGATCCGCCCAGATCTCGTGTGAGGGCGGTCAACCTGCTTACTTCGCCGGCGGTAGTTCGTAGACCTTGAACGTCCCTTCCGTCGTTACCAGGTCGTTCAACGGCGTTGCGACCTTGCCGTGGAGGAGTGTGCTGCAGTCAGGAGTCTTGCCGACGACACCAGCGGGTGTGCAGAGAACGGCGTCCGCTCCCGCTCCGTGCTCGACGTCCAGTGCGGTATTCAGTAGCGGCGGCAGCAAGAGGTAAAGATCCCCGAAACGACCGCTCTGATCCGCCACAAGGAGTTGTGCGTTATGCGGCACATTCTTCCGAACGGACTGGACGGCGTTGATCAGGACCTGCTGGGAGGCCGCGTAACTGGTCCAGGTCACGTAGCCGACCAGGGCTCCGAAGATGGTTCCAGTGAGCAGAACCGCCGTAGCGGAAACCCGCATCAGCCGGTGTGTGCTGAGCGCGGGAAGCAGACAGCAGAGCACGACCCAGAGCATGACTCCGATCGGTAGAATGACGCGCTCAGGGTCGTTCAGCCAGGTAGGTTGCGAAAAGTAGACGAGGGCCGCGAAGGGCGCCGAGGCAACACCGACAAGGAGCAGCCAAGCGTGACCTTGAGAGAGACGTTGACTGAATCCGAGGGCGACCACAATGACCGCGACGATGAGTGCCGCGAATTCAGTCGATGGCGCGCGGAGCTCTACCGTCTGGAGAATCACACGGAACGAAGCCAGGATGTCTACGGTCGAGGCACGTAGTTGGGACTCGTAGGAGGTCGGGGACAAGAGCGGCGCTAGCACCATAGACCAGAGCCCAACCGCCCCTGACGCTCCGACTGTAAGACAGACAAGAGCCGCGCGGCGACGCCAGGTGGCGCTGGTTGCGAGTGCCAGGACGGCGGATCCAAGAACGAGCGCTGCGGCTGGCGCCTGGTAGGTCAGGAGTCCGAACATCGGGGCAAGAACGATGAGCAAGGCCCACCTCGTGCGCCCGCCCGCAAGGAAGCGGACGCTCGCACCGAGCCAGAGCACCACGCCGAGGACCGAAACCTGCGCGGGGAGGAACCGCAGGATGTCCCCGGCGGCCCACCACGGGTGCAGGGCGAGGGCCAAAGCGACCGCCCACCGCAATGACCGCATCCCCGTCAGCGGCGCGACCGCCCAGAGTGCCGCGACGAGTTGGGCGACCGCGACAAATCCCAGCACAGCGTACGGCCCGACGAAGCCTCCGTTCGACAGAGCCATCCCGACGTACTGAGGCAGCAGGACGAACGGCCGACCAAGGGTCAAGGGCAGTCGAGCAGCGAAACCTCCGACCCCCTCCACATTCCAGGCGAGGGCGAGTCCCCATTCCTCGAGAAGTCCACCCTGCCACAGCCGGAAATGCAGGAAGAACACGGCAAGGACGGCCACAGGCGCGAGGACCGAGTCAGGCATTCGCATTCGTGATCGCGTGCCCGTCTCGCGACGAACACGCAAGGCAGGGGCCCGAACGGGCTGCTCGGCAAGTGCGAGCGGTTCGCTAATGTCCGAAGATCCCGTCCCAGGCACGATGCAACCCTTGTCTCCTTCGACTGGTGTGATCGCCCTAACGTAGTAGCGGTGTGCCACGCCCGCATCGGCGACGTCATCGTCTACTCGGACCCGTCAACACTCACGCCCGGACGCCGGCTCCGCACACCACATAGGACCTGTTCAAGGACTGAATGCAAAGCGTTGCTGTGAATGGTCTGTCCCGGCGGTCGCACAGCTCAGATCTCATGGGCGGCGACCGGTCAGCCTGCTGAGTCCGCGGGCGCCAGTTCGTAGACCTTGAACGTCCCCTCCGTCGTTACAAGGTCCTTCAAAGGCGTTACGACCTTACCGTCGAGCAGCGCGGTGCAGTCAGGAGTCGTGGGGATCGGAAAGACGGCTGCAACGGGCTGGTCACGCACCACGCCCGGAGGCGTGCACAGGGCGACGTCCGCGCCCGGCCCGTACTCCACATCGAGCGCGATGCTCAGGTGGGGTGGCAGCAGAAGGTAGACGTCACCGAAACGCCCGCTCTGATCGGCCAGGACGAGGCGGGCGCCTTCCGGAACAGTCTTGCGAACTGGCTGGATCGCGTTGATGAGAACCTGCTGGGAGGCCGCATAGCGCGTCCAGGTCCCATAGCCGACGAACGCTCCCATAGTTGTGCCGGCAAGCAAGACCGCAGTCGCGACGAGCCGGACCGTCCGATCAGCGTTCAGAGCGGGCAACGCGCAACAGGCGACAACCCAGAGCATCAGCCCGACGGGCAGCGCGACACGCTCGGGGTCGTTCAGATGAGCAGCTTGCGAGGCGTAGGTGAAGGCCGCCAAAGGCGTCGCGGCGGCGGCGAGGAGCAACAGCCACGCGCGACGCGCAGACAGGCGCCGGTTGAAGCCGAGCGCGATCACACCCGCGGCGACCAGGAGCAGAGCAAACACCAAGGCTGGCGCGTGCAGCACGAGGGTGCGCAAGATCGCGCGAAGCGACCCCGCCAGGTGGAGACCCTGCAATCCCAGCTGGGCCTCATACGAGGCGGGCGCGATTCGCGGCACAACGAAGACGGACCATGTCAAGACCGCGACCGATGCACCGACCGTGAGGGCTACCAGCGCGATCTGGCGACGCCACGTGGCACGGCTCATGAGCGCCAGCACAACAGCTGCCAGGACGATCGCCGCGGCCGGCGCCTGATAGCTAAGGAAGCCAAGAATGGGAGCCACGACCAACAGCACGGCCCAAAGCACGCGCCCGTTCGCAAGGAAACGGATGCTCGCACCGAACCAGAGGACGACGCCGAGGGCGGAAACCTGCGCTCCCGCGAACCGCAGGATGTCGCCGGCGACCCACCACGGGTGCAGGGCGAGGGCAAGAGCGACCGCCCACCGAAGTGACCGAGAGTTTGTCAGCGGCGCGACCGCCCACAGGGCAGCCACGAGTTGGGCCACTGCGACGGCGCCCAACACGGCGTAATAACCGACGAAGCCTCCATTCGAAAGCGCCATGCCGACATAGTCAGGCAACAAGTGCAGCGGCCGGCCCAGAGTCAAAGGCAATCGCGCCGCAAAACCTCCGAAGCCCTCCACATCCCAGGTCTGGACAATCCCCCAGTCCTCGAGGAGTCCGCCTTGCCAGGGACGAAAATGCACGAAAAATACGGCGAGGACGGCACCAGTCGCCAGGACCCAGCTGAGGATCCGTGATCGCTCGCCCCTCGCGAGCGCCAGGCTTGGAGCAGCGTCCGGCACGGGCGCCTCGACATCGGCGAGCGGTGCAGGTACGACCGACGACCCGGTGCCAGGCACGATGCATCCCCCTTGTTCCTTCGACGGTGTGATCGCCTCAAGGTACTCGATCACACCCGACACCCGTTGCACCCCGTGACGTCAATCCATCATGGCCCTGGGGCCTGATCTGGCCGACAATGTGTCACCCGTGCGGGGTCCAGACCCAACTGGGTGAAGATCGCTTGGGCGAAGCCGATCCAGGTCGTCTCCCCCGACGACGTCCCGTGGCAGGTACCGAACGGCGCCTCCGACATAACCAGCCGCAGATCGCGTCAGCTAGGTCCACCGTCCACGTGGGCCCGGCGGGCGGTCGGCGCTTGCGCCGGCTCGTAAGCGAAGGACCGGGCCCACCGCTGACCAAGTCGATGTGGGGGTCTCGACGAGGCGGTGCAGCAGCCAGGCCGCGACGATCGCGGCCAGAGTGGCTAGGAGGATTGCCAGTGGGGTGGTCGTCGCCCGCCGACACCGTGTCTCGCTCGGCGGCCAGCCGCGCCATGGTCTTGACGAAGTTTGGCCCGTGGGCGCCATGCAGCCATGCAGTGCGCACCACCTACGAGGCGGAAGGCAGGTGAGTTCGCACCGCCCACTCCCCGCACCCTTGGTCCGGCCATTTGCCGACCACGACGCGAGCCGCACGTCCTCGGCATACGGGCTGGTGGCGTCGCCCGCGAAGGCACTGACATCGGTATGCCGAGGACGCTCCGCCAAGTTGCGGGAAGCCCATCCGCTCTGGGTCTATGCTGCGCCCAAGCATGTCCACGTTGGACGGGTGTGGTCTGATGACCACGCCATAGACCACCCAGCCCAACCATCCGGGAGGCACCTGCGTGCCACTGCCTGACACTGACATGACGGCTTCGCGGTCCGAGACCAAAGTTGATCCGCCAACAGCCGAGGTCGGATCCGGCAGTCGACTGAACGTGATCGCCCGCTCCAGCCTGCAGGCTTGGCCATACCTCGTGGCCGCCGTGATCTCGCTGTGGGCAGCGCTGTGGACCTACCGGCCCTGGCAGCTTGACGGCGCGATCATGGCGCCCAGCGGGGACTCCTTGGCCTACCACGCCTGGGTGCAGAACACGATCGAGTCCGGGTGGTATGAGACCGGCGACCGACTCGCGGCGCCGTTCGTCCAGAACAACCACCCGTTCACGGTGACCGACGAGTTCCTCTACGTGGCGATCGGCCGCGTGCTCGCGCCGCTCTTGGGCGGTGCGGGCGCAGCCGTGACCTGGTGGGTGGTGTTGTCCTTTCCCCTCGCCGCCATCACCGCCGTCGGGCTGGCACGATACCTTCGGCTCAGCCCCGTTGCGTCCGTGGTCCCCGGCGTCGCGTTCGCGCTGCTGCCCGACCACTTCCTGCGAGGGCTGGGCCATATCAACCTCGCCACGACCTGGGTGATCCCGCTCGGGATGCTGGCCGCCGTCTCGTTGGTGCACCCACCCCGGGTCACCGGTCGACGACGCGTCCTGTTCGAGGTCGCGGTGCTCACGGGGTGCGTCATCACCTCGCTGACCAGCGCGTACTACGCGGTATTCGCCGGGCTGCTTGTCGCAGCCGCGGGGATCGGCGCCCTCGTCGCCACCCGGGTCTGGCGTTCTCTATTGGTCGCCGCCGGTCGGGGGCTGGCCCTTGTCGTTCCCCTCGCGGTGGCCGCCGTGGTGGACCACATCTACCTGCCGTCCCACATGGGATACGAGGCAGTCCTGGTGACCCGATCGGTGTCCGACTCCGAACACTACGGCGGCAAGATCACGGCCATGCTCCTTCCTGCATCGGGGAATCGTTTCCTGTTCCTGCACGACATTCGAACGAGGTACGACACGGCATACCCGAATGCCGCCGAAGGGCCCGCGCTGGGACTTGTCGCGGGCATCGGCTTCATCGGCCTCGTCTGCTGGGCGGTCCTCGTGTACTGGCGTCGCACAACCGCGAACGACGACGCGCGCATCCGCACCCTGGCCGCGCTCACCTGGGTGGGGTTGTTCGTGTACGTCGTCGGTGGGGTCGGGACGGTGTGGTCGATGTTTCTCAGCGGCGGCGGGATCCGGGTGTGGAGTCGGATGCATGTCTATCTCGCGCTTCTTGCGCTTCTCGCGGTCGGGATCACCATTGACCGGATCGGTCGCTACCGGGTTCGCGTCGCCGTTGTCGCCCTCGTCACGGTGATCGCCATCATCGACCAGACGAGCCCGGTCTACCGTCCGAATGCCGACGTGGCCAAAGCCGTCAGAGCCGAAACCACGAGCATGACCCAGGCGATCAGGACGCGCGTTTCCCCAGGGGCGATGATCTACCAGTATCCGCAGGTCAGCTTCCCGATTGCGAACAGGGTCTCGGGAAGCTACTACGACAGCTTTCTCCCATTTCTGTACTCCGAGGACCTGCGCTGGTCCTACGGTGGTCTGCAAGGTGACCCCGCCGCCGACTGGCAGCTGTCCCTGGCCGTCAGGCCGCTCGCCGACCAGGTGGCACTCCTCACCACGGCCGGGTTCGCCGGCTTCCTCGTCGACCAGCGGGCCCTCGCCAAGACCCCGAAGCAGGCCGTGCAGATTACGCACACCTTGGGAAAACCGGACTACGTGAGCAGCACGGGACGATGGGACTACTACACCCTGCGCCCGGATCGCGGGGCCTGTGGGCCGCACGCAGATGCGGCTATGGCCGGGCTCAAGACCGAAACCATACGACCGCCGCTGCTATACCCCGGGCCGGGGATCACCGCCACCCCGAAGGGCAACTTGAACGAGGAAGGACCCGCATCGCTGCGTATCGTGACGCTGCGCGAGGCGGGCTGGCCGAACGTGCGTGTCACCTTCGTCGCGGACAGCCCAACCAGCTCACTTCTGGTCCGACTGCCCGATGGCACCAAGCGAGTGCTCGCCCCCGGCACCACCAGGGTCATCTGGTCGGGCCCTGTCAGCGGGCCCGAGACACCGATCCGGATCGAGCGGACTGGGGGGACCGGCATCTACCACCTCCGAGGCCTCAGCGCCTCGACCAACCTGTCAGCGGACGCCTCGACCTGCTTGGCCAAGCTCGCGGCGAAGGTCTCGGCTGGTTCGTGAGGACGTGTGAACGGCTTATCCGAGCGACTGGAATCGTGCTGTCGAGTGACGAGGAAGCCGTCGAACCCGTACCCAGCGCCAGGGCTCAAGGGTGCGAATCAAAGTGCCTTAGATGGCCGACAAGCAGCAGACGTGAGATCACGTAGGACAGCGGGACTGCGGCGAGGGCGCTGACCAAGGACGCCACGTTGGGGTCTGCCCCCACACCCTCGACCAGGACACTCACGCCGACCGTCATGACGATGAACGTGGTGAGGGTGGACAGGGGGAATCGGATGAAGCGCCGCCAGGTGGGCGCCACGTGAAACGTGACCGCGCAGTTGAGGAAGAACGAGATGACGATGCAGACCGCAAAGGCCATCGCATGCGCGACCAGATAAGGCGTGAACAAATGGAGCGCGCGAAAGATGACGTAGTAGGACACCGTGTTGACGAGACCGACGCCGGCGTAGCGCAACCACTCGCCGCGCTGCCCTCCGAGCGACACGTAGCGCTGTCCCTCCCGCTGGGTTGTCACAGGCGACCCTGGCGCGGTTCCACTACCTGATCGAGGTCAAGCGAGCTGGGCGCAACCGACGTCCTCACGGCCGGCGACGCGCGATGATGTAGACGATGTCGCGCAGGTCGAGCGTGACGCTCTGGTCCAGTCCTGGCAGGGTTTTGATCTTGTTGAACAGCCCCTGCCGGCCGCCACGCAACACCAGGATGGCGTAGACGATGCCCCGGATTGAGCGCGTGTTACCGGCCGTCTCGAGGTGCACAACATCGAAGCCCGCCGAGTCCAGGAGGCGCACGAGGGTACGCCGGGAGAAGTAGTGCAGGTGGGTAGGCGGGTGGATCATCCGCCAGCGCCGGCCGCGCAGCCGAGCATTGAAGCTGTCAATGTCGCCGGTGGTCAGCGCCAACAAACCGCCGGCGCGCACATCCCGGGCTGCCTTCTCGATGAAGTCGCGTGGCCGGCTGAGGTGTTCGATGGTGTCCCACATGCAGAGCGTGTCCACCTGCTCTGGGAGCTGTTGGGCGAGATAATCGGCTGCGACAACGTCAACACCAAGTTGGGTTCGCGCGTACTCGGCCGCCGCCTCGGAGATGTCGACGCCGGAAACATGCTCGTAGGAAGAGCACACCTCATCGAGGAAGAACCCATAGGCCGCCCCGATCTCGAACAGTCGCCGACGCTCCTCCTTCGGCTGGTGCTGGAGCAGGGTTCCGATGCGCCGTCGGAAGTTCTCGCGCAGCTCGGGGCCTTCAGCGACGTAGTCGGCGTACTCATCGCCATGGAAGTAGTCCGCCCCGTAGAGGGTACGCAGCTCGTCCTCGCTGAGCGCCAAGTCAGCGGTGATGAATCCGCAGCCAGAACACTCGCGGAGCCCAGGAAGCCGCGGATGCGGTCCCAGGGCACCATGGCAGACCAAACACCGGGAGGTCGCAACGGGCGGGTGGGATGTCGAACTCTGCTGCATGGGGCTGCTTTCTCCTTAAAGCGCTGGATTCGCGAGCACGAAAAACGGACTAGCCGTCATGTCGAGCGGCGCTCGCCGTCTCGGAGATCTCGGCCTGTACCGACGGACCCTCTCCGAGGCGTCGATCGACCAAGTATCGCGGTCGAGCCTTGACCTCGTCGAAGATCTGCCCGACATACTCGGCGATCAGACCGAGAAACAGGAGCTGGGTGCCCCCCACAAAGGATACGACCGCAGTGGTGCTGGCCCAGCCGGGTGCAACGTACGAAGCAACAAAGTAGCTCACGATGGCAAACACGGCGTAGACGATGCTCAGGAAGCTCATCGCCAACCCCGTCACCGCGGCGGCGCGCAGCGGAACCTTCGAGAACGAGGTAATGCCGGTGAGGGCAAACTCCACCAGCGACCGCAGCGTGTACTTGCTCTCGCCAACTTCGCGGTCACGGCAGGTGAACTCGACGTGGGCCACGTTGAAACCGACCCAGCTGGTCAGGCCACGGATGAAGGGGTTCCGTTCGGGAAGACTGTCGAAGACGTCGACCACCCGCCGGGAGAACAGGCGGAAGTCGGCGGAGCCACCTCGGATGTCGATCGACGCGATGCGCGACATCAGGGCGTAGAACGCGTGACTGGTCCTTCGCTTGAGCCAGCTTGTCGAGGGCGCATCGATCCGGACCGCCTGAACGATGTCGGCCCCCCGCTCGAAGGCCGCCACCAGGTCGCGGATGGTCTCCGGGGGGTGCTGGAGATCGGAGTCCATCATGATCACTGCGTCGCCCGAGGCGTGGGCCAGTCCGGCGAGCAATGCGGCCTGGTGGCCGAACCGGCGGGACAGGACCAAAGCCGACGCATGGGGGTTGCGGCCGCAGATCGTCTCCAGCTGGGCCTGGGTGCCATCACCGGGGTATGGGTCGAGCACGTACATGACGTGGCATTGGTACCCCTTGAGGCTGTCAAGCACGCCCCAGAGCTCCGTATCGAATCTCTCGATACCCAGCTCCTCGCGGAACACAGGGCAGATCACGTCCAACCGACGCGGACCCGTCACAGATCCGTCCCCTCTCTTCGTCGGGCGGCAGAGGCCGTCCCGGACGAGGATATACTGCGCCGCGACTGGATCGCCAAAAGGAGGCAGGACGACCCGTGATGGCAGTGGTGTTAGCAGGCGGACTGGGGATGCGCCTTCGGCCGTACACGATGAACATCCCGAAGCCGTTACTCCCGCTCGGTGACCGGGCGACGATGGAGATCGTCCTGCAGCAGCTCGCGGGCCAAGGATTCGAGCGTGTCGTCATCACCCTCGGATACATGTCGCAGCTGGTCGAGGCACTGCTCGGCGATGGCCAACGCTTCGGCTTGCGCATCGAGTACGTCGTCGAGGTCGAGCCGTTGGGGACGGCCGGCTCGCTCAACCTGGTCGCCCATCTCGACGAGACGTTCCTCGTCATGAACGGCGACCTCTTGACGACCATCGACTATGCAGGTGTCGTCGCCTCGCACCGGGCAGAAGTGCAGTCGGCCACTGTCGTTCTCGCCCGTCGCGATGTGCCCATTGACTACGGCGTCGTCTACGTTGACGAGCAAGGTTGTCTCGAGCGCTACGAGGAGAAGCCGACCCTTCATCACTTCGTCAGCACGGGCATCTACGCCCTCAATCGGTCTGCCGTCGCGCGAGTGCCGCCGGGACGTTTCGACATGCCCGACCTCATCACCGACCTCGTCGCAGCCAACGAGCGGGTCCGGTGCCACATCACCGACGAGTACTGGCAGGACATCGGCCGTTTCGAGGACTACCAGCGCGCGAGCGCAGACTTCGTCGAGGATCCCGAGCGCTTCTTGCCGTCTGTGTCCAGGGTCCCATCCTCGTGAGCCTCCCGCCTGCCTTATCGGATCTGGCTGGCGCTGCAACCCGGCGCGAAACCTCGTTGTTCGATGGCGACTGCGCCACCCACGCCGACACAGTGGCCGCTCGTGTGCAGGGAAGACGCGTGCTGGTGGTCGGCGGCGCCGGGAGCATCGGCTCGGCGACAACCGCACAGCTCGCCCGCTTCTCGCCAGCACAGCTTCACGTCGTGGACATCGATGAGAACGGACTCACCGAGCTGGTGCGCGACCTGCGGAGCCAAGGGATCGTCTCGGACGGGACTGACCTGCGGACCACACCGCTCGACGCCGGCAGCCCGACCATGAATCGGTTGCTCCAGGACAACCTCGGATACGATCTCGTGCTCAATTTCGCGGCGGTCAAGCATGTGCGGTCCGAGAAGGACCTGCTGTCGCTGCTGCGGATGCTTGAAGTCAACCTTCGCATCACGCGGCGACTCCTGGAGAGAGTGGCCGGGACGGCTGAACGCTATTTCGCAGTATCGACCGACAAGGCGGCCAATCCCGTCAACCTCATGGGAGCGTCCAAACGCGCGATGGAGCACCTCATCCTTGACGAGGATTTCGGCATCGAGGTGACCAGTGCCCGGTTCGCCAATGTCGCCTTCTCCCAAGGGTCGCTGCTCGACGGCTGGCTGCACCGATTGGCGAAGCGACAGCCGTGGGCGGTGCCCGCAGGCGCCAAGAGGTTCTTCGTCACCTTGGAGGAGGCCGGTCAGCTGTGTCTCCTGGCAGCGACGGCAGCACCTGCCGGACGGGTCATCATCCCGGATCTGGACCCTGCCACTGAGCTGCGCGACCTGGTCGAGGTGGCCCACGACGTCCTCGGGGTTCTCGGGTTGAGCCCCGATTTTCATGACGATGAGGATTCGGCGCGGCGGGCAGCGCTGTCGCCTCGCCCCGGAACCTGGCCCGTGCTGGTCACGCGCCTCGACACTGCTGGAGAGAAGGACTTCGAGGAGTTCGTCGCCCCCGGTGACGTCGTCCACGATGCCGGGTTTGTGGCACTGAAGGCTTTGGCGGTGCCAGCCGCCGACACGGCGCTCCTGCGGGCCGCGCTCAATGAGGTCGAGGCGCTGCTGACCGACCCGAACCACCCGGCGGACGTCGCCGCCATCACGGCCCTGATCGCGGGCATCGTCCCCGAGCTCGACCACCGGGAGAGCACTCTCACGCTCGACGCTCGCATGTGACCCTTACGTGGTCCCAATGGCGAGTGCGGCCAGCTCACTGACAGTCTGCGGCTCTCGCACGCCCACCAGTCGAAAGAGCAGGCGCGGGTCGCCGACGACCCTGGGGATCCCACCGGGGCTGGTGTCTTCAACAAGAACCGGGACGCCGCGCACCACCGCCATAGCCTCAATCAGATCGCGAAATTTGACCCCACGGCCACTGCACAAGTTAACCACCGGTGCCTCCCCGACGTGCTGACAGAGATCCAACACCAGGTCGGCCGCCCGGTCCAAACCCATGAGGTCACGAACGAGCGAGGAATCGTAGGGGTAGACGGCGCCACCAGAGGCCGGCAGTGCGTTCACTGCGCGGGCAAAATCCGAAATCGGGTCGACCCCAGGCCGATCGGCCCCCACGAGGTTGAACATGCGTATCACTGTCGCGCGGAGGCCGGCGTCGACGTGATGAAGCACCATCTGAGTGGCAGCCAGCTTGGACCGACCGTACGGGCTGGTCGGCTGCGGCTGGTCGAGCTCAGTTACCAGCGGGCCCACGGGAGCGCCATACTCAGCAGCTGACCCAAGAGTGACCAGCTTTGCTCCGACCTCTTGGCAGGTTCGCGCAAGACGCTCGACGATCTCGACGTTGGCCCGATGCAACGTCGCATTCTCCCCACTCGTCGCGCCAGCCGCATTGACCACCACCGCGCCTGGGCGTCTCGCCAGCTTCGCCAGATCAACCAGGGGGTGGCTTGGCCAGTGCCCCACCCGTTCACCCTGCCTCGACACTGCCGCACCGAGCAGACCGCGCTCCTCGGCTCGCGCAACCAGACGACGCCCCATCCAGCCAGTCGCGCCAACTACGACCACGTAGGAGTCGGTCACGCGCTCATCACCTGACCCGGCAGGCCGGACGGGATCGACAGGCGCCGCCAAGCCCCCTTAACCCACCGAGTGCGGCGACCATGTCCTGCCCGAGCACCCCGTCGCAGCCCACGACGAACCAGCGACTGATACGTATGGCCACAAAGGCAGACTGCGCATCTACGGGTCACATCTTTGCCGGATTGGCGTCGATGAAGGTTTCCCGCGCCCTTGTCACTAAACCGAGGAACTCGTCGTAGTCGCGGATGTAGTCGCTGGCGTCGTACTCATGCGAGGCGAACACCAGCAGGACAGCGTCGGACGAGTAGTTGTACTGAGACCCCCACACCATGGCCGGCACGTACAGACCTACATCTGGCTGGTTGAGACGGAACTCCTGACGCGCGGTGCCGTTGTCCACCACACAGGACACGCTGCCGGTCAGACACAGAAGGAACTGCTCGCATTCGCGATGGGCGTGTTCGCCGCGGACGTCCTTGGTCGGCACGTCGAACACTGTGAAGGCGCGCCGCGGCACGAACGGCAGGTCGCTGGAGAAGTCAGCCGCAACAAGGCTGCCGCGCAGGTCAACCGCACTGCGGATCTGGCACATCTCTACGCCTGGGACGCGCACATGCGGGAACTCTCCGGCATCGCCTCCCGCCGGCTCTGTTCTCTGCGCGGACTCCGGGGTGCTGCCGACATAGCCCACGATGCGCGCCGGGTTGCCGACGACGATGGCGTTCGGGGGCACATCCCTGGTGACCACCGCGCCGGCTCCGACCATGGCGCTGCGGCCGATGTGGACGCCCGGCAGGATGACCGAGCCGCCACCGAGAGAGGCGCCCTCTGCAACGACCGTTTTCGCGAATTCCACGGGGTAGATCTTGCTGCGGGGCATGGGGTCGTTGGTGAAGGTCACGTTAGGGCCGACGAAAACGTCGTCGGCCAGGGTCACACCGTCCCACAGCTGGACGCCACACTTGATGGTGACGCGGTCTCCGACGAGCACGTCGTTCTCCACGAACACGTGGTCGCAGATGTTGCAGTCGGCCCCGATCCGCGCACCGGGCAGCACGTGGGCGAAGGCCCAGACGCGCGTGCCCTCGCCCACGTTCTCCGACTCGCAGATCCCCTGGGGGTGGACGTAGTGGGTCATGACACCAGTTCCTTGTCGGAGTGGGACGAGCGGTCACGGAAGATCCATCGCCCGCCGAGGAAGTTCAGCGGGGCGGTGACCGCCACCGTCATCAGGGCCAGGATGTCAGGGGAGTCGACGCCGAGGGCCTGCACGGTCTGGACGACGCCCAGCCCGATGACGAAGACGGTCAGATACCAACCAATGAACAGACCGGACCTGCGCCTTGTGTTGTCTGCCCCGAAGACGAAGCGACCGGTCAACATCGTGGTGTATGCCAAGCCCAGGGCGAAAACCAGAGTGTAGGCAAGCCAAGGGGCCATCACCCGCGCCAGGAGGGCGAACAGGACCAGGGTGATCACGGTGTTGGAGCCACCCACGGCCAGGAAGCGCAGCACCGAGGAGAGGGTCGATGGCCGGCCGTCAGTCGTCATGGCCAGCACCGAACACCTCGTGGCTCATCGGCACTGAATCCGGTCGGCCCTTGCTGTTCTCGTAGGTGCGCCAGACGTAGGACCCCACCACGCCCAACCCGAACAGGATGGTGAATGTCGACATCAGCATCACCAGCATGAGCGGGGTGTAGCCGGACAGCTGAGTGGCCCCGGTCAACCGCGCGACCGTCACCACCACGCTGGCGAGCAACGTCCCAATGCCACCGATGATGCCGATCGAGGTCAGGATCGTGACTGGCACGTCCGTGAAAGAGAACACGCTGTCGAGCAGGTACCGCCACTTGCGCTTGAACGACCAGCCGCTCTTGCCCTCCAACCGCGGCTCACGTTTGTAGGGAATGCTGATCCGGCGGAAGCCCAGCCAGTAGAGCAGGCCCACCATGCTGGTGTGCGACTCGTCGAGCCCAACCAGGCGGGCTGCGACGTCCTGGGTGCAACCGAAGATGTCCACGCCTCCCGGCGGTATGTCGGGGTGGACCCAGCGTCGGTACAACGACCAGAACGTCTTGGACAGCATCGTGGTCGTCAGCGGGTCGTCGCGCCCGGTGCGGACGCCGACGGCCACGTCGTACTCACCTGAAGAGAGGTGCCCGAAGAACTGCTCCACCAGCTCCGAGGGTTCCTGCAGGTCGGCGGCCATGGCGGCGACATAGTCACCACGAGCCGCCGCGAAGCCAGTCCGGATGGCGGCGAAGGAGCCGAAGTTGCGCGAGTGGCAGACCAGCTGGGCGGGGAGTCCCGACATCGGCAGCAGCTTGCGCAGCACCAACAGCGAACCGTCGGGCGAGCCATCGACGACGAAGACGACCTCCATGGGGGCGTCCAGCCCATCAGCCATGAGCTTGAGCCGTGCGATCAGCGCCGGAAGGGTCGCCTCGTTGCCATAGACCGGGACCACGACCGAGTAGCGAACCCGGTCGGCGTCGATGACTCCATCAGAGGCTTCGGAGAGCATCACAGACCTGTCCTACCTCTGCGTCGGTGAGCTCGGGAAAACACGGCAGCGAGATCAGCTGGTGGGCCGTCTCCTCGGTGACCGGGAGGCTCAGGTGGCTGAAATCATCGGCGAACGCCGGCTGCAGGTGGTCGGGGATCGGGTAGTGCAGGTCAGTGCGTATGCCTGCCGCGGATAGTGCCGCGACCACTTCTTCGCGGCGAGGCGTCAACCCGACGGCCAGGTGACCCACGTGATCCTCACCCGCCACCGGGAGCATCGTCAGGCTCGATCCCACGGTCGCTTCGGCATACCGCTTGATGATGTTTCGGCGACGTTCATTCCATCCGGCAACGTGGGGAAGCCGGCTGCGGAGGACCGCCGCCTGCATCTCGTCCAGTCGGCTGTTGCGGCCTCCGTCCACTCCGATGGAGTACTTCGACGTCCAGCCGTACTGGCGCAGCCGGAGCAGACTGGCAGCCAGCTCAGCGTCCGAGGTGACGATCGCCCCACCGTCACCGAGCGCTCCGAGGTTCTTGGTGGGATAGAAGCTGAACGTGGCAGCATCTCCGAATGAACCAGCCTTGCGGCCGCCACGCTCCGCCCCGACAGACTGTGCACAATCCTCGATCACCGCCACGCCGCGGTCATGACACAGGTCCACGATCTGCTCTATCGGCGCCAGGCGCCCATACAGATGGGTCACCACGCACACTGCGACACCATCCAACAGCGGCTCGACCGACGCGGCAGACAGGCAAAGATGCTCAGGGTCGACGTCGGCGTAGGTGACCTCGCGTCCAGCCCGACGGGCTGCAGTGGTCGTGTACCCACCCGCATTAGCGGCCGTGAGCACGGTGCCGTTGCGTCCCTCGCCAACTGCACGGATGGCCAGCTCGAGCGCATCAGTTCCACATCCAACACCAACGCAGTGCTCGACACCGACGAACTCTGCGAACTCCTTCTGGAAGGCCTCATGCTCCGGGCCGTGGACGTACCAGCCACTCTCAGCCACCCTCACCAGTGCCGCCAGGAGCTCCTCCCGGTGGCTGCTGAAGCCGCGTTGCAGGTCATTCATCGGGACCGTCAAGGGATCGTCTCTCTCGCGAACAGGGGCGCCCGCATTGTGGCGGGCAAGGCGTCCCGCAAGGGACGGACGGGGAAGGCCACTCCACCCCCACGCTTTTGGCGCCGAGAACAGAATAGCCAGGCGCGGCGCAAACCGCACAAAAGCCTCCGATGTCGTCAGCGGCACCCGCCGGTCAGGAGCGGGGAACCACTCTGGGCAGCGCCTCAGCAAGCGCCTGGCGCCAGTCGGGCAGACCGGGAAGTCCAGCACGCTGCCAGGCGTCGTGCCCGAGCACCGAGTACGCCGGCCGTGGCGCCGGCTGCACAAATGCGGCGGACGTGGTCGGCAGCACGCGGGCGGGGTCGAGCCCGAGCAACCGGAAGATCTCCTGGGTGAGGCCGAACCACGTCGTCTCCCCCGACGAGGTCCCGTGATAGGTGCCAAACGGCGCCTCGGCCTCGACCAGCCGCACGATCGCGTCAGCCAGGTCCACCGTCCATGTGGGCTGCCCAACCTGGTCGTCGACGACCGACACGGTGTCGCGCTCAGAGGCCAACCGCGCCATGGTCTTGACGAAGTTCGGCCCGTGGGCGCCATACAGCCAGGCAGTGCGCACCACCCACGAGGCTGAGGGCAGGTGCGTACGCACCGCCCACTCCCCCGCCGCCTTGGTCCGGCCGTATGCCGACCGCGGCGCAAGAGGTGCGTCCTCGGCATACGGGGTGGTGGCGTCGCCTGCGAAGACGTAGTCGGTGGACACCTGCAACATCCGCGCGCCGGCAGCCGAGCAGGCACGCGCCAGGTTCGCCGCACCGACCGCGTTCACCGCGAACGCCTGCGCTTCATGGGTTTCCGCATCATCGACCGCGGTCCAGGCGGCGACGTTGACCACGAAGTCGTGGCCGGCCACAAACGCAAGACAGGCGTCCGGATCGATGATGTCCAGCACGTCGCGGTCGACAGCAGTCACGTCGTGGGCGCCTGGCGCCTCAGCCAGCGCGGCGACCAGGTCCTGCCCGAGCATCCCGTCGCAGCCGACGACCAGCCAGCGACTCACGGGTTTGTCATCACGGTTGGTTTGCGCATTCGGCGAGGTTATCGGACCCACTCGATGTTCGAGGAATCCGACAGAGGCGCCAACCAGTCGACAAGGTGGATCACGCCGACTGGTCGACCTTGTGGATCAAGCTGACGTACGCTCGCTGCGCCACAGTCTGGACACGAGCACAGCCAGAGCGGCCAGGAGCAGGTCCGCGACGATCATCAGCACTCGCGAAACCAGACCGATGCCCAGCGCCTGGGCACCGGTCATCCAAAGTCCAAGCGTCGCGATGAGCACGACGTCGCGAATCCCCGCGCCCGCCGGCGCAGGCACGACAAGGATCCCCACACAGACAGCGAGCGCGAACCCGCCGATGGATGCCGCGAGAATGCGCGGTCCGGACATCCCGAGCCCACTGGTCAGAGCGTAGAGATGCAGCCCGAGCAGGACCCAGCTCAACAGTGCCCAACCCGCCGCCCGCACCGTGGCCGACCAAGGCAGTCGCTGTCCCAGGGGCGGCCTGCCAATCCGCTTGAAGAGCCAGTCGAGCAGGCCCGGGATGCTCCGGGGGTGAAGCAGCGCCAGGAGGAAGGGCACGAAGAGAAGGAACCAACCGAAGGTCCGCAACGCCGACGAGCTCGCCACTAGCAACAACGCGGCACCAACGATGAGGCCGACCGCCACGTTCAGGGCCAGAGTCAACGCGTTTGCCGCAAGCATCGTGCGCCGACCGGTGCCTGCCTTCTTGCCAAACTCCATCTGGGCTACGACAGGCCACACCGAACCCGGCAGATACTTGCCGAGCTGGCTGACGAAGAACACGTGGAAGCTCTCCAATCGCGACGGAGCAGCGCCCAAGCCGAGGAGCACCTGACACCAGAGCATGAAGCTCGCACCGGCCCCGAGCATTCCGAAGAGTACTGAGGCCAACAACGCGATGGGCTCGAGCGGATCCAGCGCCGCTACGAGCTCGTCCCGGCGCCCGCTGATGGTGTAGATCGCGGCGGCGCCGGCCAGCACGAGGAAGAGTTGGGGCGCAATCCGGCCCAGTCGCCTCTTCACGAAGTGGCCGGCAGGCCAGCCCTAAGGACGACGTGCTCCCGCGTGTGCATGGAGTCATCGTTTCATGAGAATGGTCTGGCCTCGCGCGGCGCGGTCATGGATCGTTGCGGCGTTTCAGCCGATCCAAGGCGTTCAGGGCGATCCAATTGGCACGCTAGCCTTGCGGACCATGAAGGGAATCATCCTCGCCGGGGGCTCCGGGACACGACTTCACCCGATCACCCGCGGCATCAGCAAGCAGCTCATGCCCGTCTATGACAAGCCGATGATCTACTACCCGCTCTCGACGCTGCTCATGGCCGGGATCCGCGAGGTCCTGATCATCACCACGCCAGAGGACCTTTCGCAGTTCGAGAAGCTGCTCGGCGACGGCTCGGCCTGGGGCATCGACCTCTCGTATGCCGTGCAGCCCAGTCCCGATGGCCTTGCGCAGGCCTTCATCATCGGCGCCGAATTCATCGGCAAGCGCACCGTGGCCCTGATCCTGGGCGACAACATCTTCTACGGCAGCGGGCTGGGCACCTCACTGCGCAAGAACTCCACCCTCAAGGGCGGTCACGTGTTCGCCTACCACGTCAGCGAGCCCACGGCATACGGCGTGGTCGAGTTCGATGACGACGGCACCGTGCTCTCGATCGAGGAGAAGCCGGCCAAACCCAAGTCAAGCTATGCGGTCCCCGGGCTGTACTTCTACGACAACGACGTCATCGAGATCGCCGCGAACCTGAAGCCCAGCGCACGCGGCGAGCTCGAGATCACTGGAATCAACGAGGCCTACCTTGAGCGCGGGGACCTGACCGTCACCGTGCTGCCGCGCGGCACTGCATGGTTCGACACCGGCACCTTCCAGGGCCTGCTCGAGGCCAGCCAGTTCGTCAACGTGGTGGAGGCGCGGCAGGGGCTCAAGATCGGCTGCGTCGAGGAGATCGCCTGGCGCAACGGATGGTTGACCGACGCCCAGCTGTCCGACCTGGCCGACCCACTGGTCAAGAGCGGCTACGGCACCTACCTGCACAATGTGCTCGTCGAGGGAAGGACTCGCGCCTGATGGAGATCAGGGCGCTGAGCATCCAGGGGTCCTACGAGATCACCCCAACTGTCTTCCCCGACGACCGCGGCGTGTTCCTCGAGTCCTTCCGCGCCGACAAGCTCGCCGAGGTCATCGGACACCGTCTCGACATCGTCCAGACCAATGTGTCGGTGTCGTCGCGGGGCACGGTCCGCGGCGTGCACTTCGCCGATCTGCCGCCGTCGCAGGCAAAGTACGTCACCACGCTGTCCGGGTCCTTCATCGACTTCGTCGTCGACATCCGGGTCGGGTCCCCCACGTTCGGCCAATGGGACAGCGTCCTGCTCGACACCGTCGACCGCCGCGCCATCTACCTCGCCGAGGGCCTGGGCCACGCCATCTGCTCCCTCGAGGACAACTCCACCGTCATGTATCTGTGCTCGGCCACCTATGACCCGGCGCGCGAACACGGCATCAACCCCCTCGACCCCGAGCTCGGGCTCGCCATGCCGGCCGGCTTCACTCCGGTCCTGTCCGCCAGGGACGCGGTGGCCCCCTCGCTGAGCGAGGCCGCCGAA